>Ga0272446_1006685_pt1 | contig 11862 bp, 14 predicted proteins | sample YNPCB0061_FD_194587 | JGI IMG/M metagenome (GOLD analysis project Ga0272446, IMG submission 194587) | Hot spring microbial mat communities from Yellowstone National Park, WY, United States - YNP-CB-006-1 | ecosystem: Environmental > Aquatic > Thermal springs > Hot (42-90C) > Sediment | place...
CCCAGGGACTCCATGATAAAAAGCAAGGCAAGTCTAAAAAAAAAGACCCCGGAAAACCACCTGAACCCCAGATAGGACACTATATTTCTCAGGGCGTTTTTTTGGGCGAGCCAGACCCCACCCAGGGCGAGTTGTTTTGAAAACCACCCGTTACTTTGCAACCCCTACCTCAAGCGAAAATGGTGTGAAGCCGCCATCCAAAACCCCCATTATCGCCAGGTGCAACCCGATGGACGTATCCGTCACTGGCTATAATTTCCGAGTCGTTACCCTAGAAGATGGAGAAACCATGCACAACGCCTTTCCAGACCGCAGCTTCAAACCAGATCAATCATGAAATTGCATTACTACCCCGAAACGGACTCCCAAGCAATTAGCGAGGGTATTGTTCTCGATTTTGACGACCAGGGCAAACTCATCGGTATTGACATTGACCACGCCAGCCAAACCGTTGACCTCACCCGCCTAGATGCCCAATCCCTGCCCCTGACCAGCCCCATCCCCAGTTAGGATAAATAGCAATACCCCGGAATACCGCAAGGCGATCCCGACCCCACCCAGGGGCAATGGTTTGGAAAACTACCTATTAAGTTCCCCACCATGAAAAGCTTAGAAGTAATTGTTACAGTTTCCAATGATGGGCAGCTTTCCATCAATCCCCCTCTCGACATTCCCACAGGAGCTTACAAAGCGATCCTGGTGATCGATGAGCAACCCCTACTGTCCGCTCCAAGTTCTGTCGAAAGTGCCCAAGCCATTGTTAGACAATACATTTCAGCCAATCGCAACCTTTCCCAAGAACTGATCCAAGAACGCCGCCAGGAAGCCAGCCATGAGTAGGGTGGTTCTCGATGCCTCCGCCGTCTTAGTCTTACTCAATCAGGAAGCAGGCAGTGATGGGATTGCACCCCTCATTCCCCAGTCCGTTATCAGTGCTGTGAATTTATCCGAAGTAATTGCCAAACTAGCAGACGCAGGTATCCCTGAAGCCAGCATTCACCAAATTCTTAAACACTTAAATTTAGAAGTCATTGCCTTTAACGATCAACAAGCACTGACCACTGGTCTGTTACGACCACTCACCAAATCCCAAGGGCTTTCCCTCGGCGACCGAGCTTGCCTTGCTTTAGGGATGAGCCTAAATTTGCCCGTCATAACCAGTGATCAGACGTGGAGCAGGCTGTCCTTAGCAATAGAAATTCGAGTAATTCGGTAGCCTTAGCAATTTCATTAAGTCAACTCAAACCAAAAACCTCACCCTAGAAGAAAGCTCGAAAAACGCTCCCCCTGACCAGCCCCATCCCCAGTTAGGATAAATAGCAATACCCCAGAATATCGCCTTGGGTTGATTAATTTCATAAATTCAACCGAAAGTCTTGATATGACAACCACATCCCTAGAACAAGCCATCCTCACCCACCTGCGCCAACTACCCCCGGAAAAACAGCAAGAAGTTTTAGACTTTGTGGAATTTCTCCGAAAAAAAGTCTCCCCGTCACCCCCACGACCCATTCAGCCCTCTCTCCAGCAGATAGCGAGACTACCCCTATCCCAACGCCATCAGGCATTAGCTCCCTTTATCGCCGATACTGCCACAGACTTCCAAACCGATCCAGCCCTCACCGAATTTGCTGTCTTAGATAGCGAAGACTGGGAGTTTCCTGGTGTTGAACCCTAAGCGTGGCGAAATCTAGCTCGTCAATCTCGACCCCGCCCGTGGTCAAGAAATCCAGAAAACCCGTCCTGTCCTGGTCATTAGTACCGATCTCTTTGCCCCAATTCCCCTTCGCATCGTCATTCCGGTCACCACCCGGCAAGATAAATTTGCTCATCGGGACATATCCCCCCAGGCAGACCCAGGATAAGTTGGCTATCATACCGTTAAGTTAAAGATGCCGCCAGCCCCATTTCCCCAGCATGGAACGGATCAAACTCCCACCCATTCTCCCCGGCGACCTTGACCTCAATGAGGTAAACCAAAAACTCCTGTCCGGGTCTGCCCGTTTGGATTGGGGGTCAGTGATCTCCGCTCCCGACCATGCCCTTGCCCAACTGCTTAACGGTATTCGCCCCGATGATTCCTGTTTAGGAATTGAGGAACATCCCCCCGCCGAATACATTATTAATGCCATCGCCCAATACTACCAAAGACACAGCGAGCCATTGCCATCCGACCCACTCATTCAAGACCTTAACATTCCCGAACCGAGTGAAGAAATAGAAGAAATAGAAACAGATGATACCCTAGACGAACATTTTGAACCGGCACCGATGCCAGATCAGCTACCTTCAAAAATCCTCAACCCCCCCACCCCGAGTGAACTGAGAGCCGAGCTAGAATCTGCCATCATCAAAGACCTGTATGGTCCCGCCGGTGGTGAAGAAGAGGAAGTGAACGAGGCGCGGATGACCGAACGGTACCTCCTTGGGGTGATCGCCCCCCAAAAACGTAACCAGACTGGGGATGGGGAGCCGGAACAGCTTGATGACATTGCCATCGCCGACAAGGAAAACCCCGAAGAGGGTGCTACCGATGCCCTTGTGTCCACCAGTAGCATCTTCCCGTCCTCACTGGGGATGACCTTCTGTGTGGATAAACGAGCTAAAGCCCTCTGCATCACTGCTTCCTGGGGGCGGTACGAGCGGCAAACCAGCGAGCAATTCCTCACCGACAAGGGCAATCCCAAAACCGTCTGGAAGCGTTATCCCATCAGCGGCACCATCGTTCAACCCCTGGTCGAGGGAGATACGGCTACCCCCCCTGCGCCAGATCAAGCCCCTGCCGTTGTTTTGCGAACCCGGATGCGCCCACTGGCAGATGGGGATTGGATCGTCACCATCTTTTTAGTCAATGAGCAAACCGAACCTAATGAGTCCAAAGATACGGCTTGGCTGTTCCAACCGGAAATTTCCGTCAGTTCGGCAGATGCCAATGTCGCAGACATTTTTCAAAAAAAGCCCCTGGACGACCGTGCTTCCGTCCTTGATCCGGTGATCCGTGACGAAAATCGGGCGATGGCGATGCTCTACCGCCACCATGTAGAATTTGCCGTCGGTCATGGGGTTGGGGTTCATGCTGAGGTCGCCCCTGGCAACCCCTGCCGAGCCGTCCGGCTATCCACCAGAGTCGTTCCCACCTACGAAGTACCAGCCACCAAACCCCCCACAGTACGGGAAATTCCCGGATTAGCGGGTCTGGTCTTGGACATGAAGCACCTTTCTGAGATTGCCAGCCCCACAGACCTCCGCACCGTCCTGCAACCCCTAGCCGCCGCCTACGACACCTGGATCACCCAACAGGAAAGCCGCCTTAGTGATCCCGATGAGGGACTGGCACCCTACCAGGATGTGGCGCAGAAGGCACTCGACCGTTGTCGTCACACCCTCCGCCGTATCCAAGAGGGTATCACCACCCTGGAGAACAACATCCATGCCTTTAGGGCGTTTCGCTTCATGAATCGGGCAATGTACCTCCAGCGCATCCACACCCTTTATGCGGAGCAACGGCGGCGGGGTGAAAATGTATCCCTTAACGACCTTGACCGACCCGAAAACCGGAGTTGGTATCCCTTCCAACTGGCATTTATCCTGCTCAATGTGCCGTCTATCACGGATGTACACCACCCTGACCGTTCCCACCCAACCGAAGCGGTGGCTGATTTGCTGTGGTTTCCCACCGGTGGGGGCAAAACCGAGGCCTATCTGGGATTGACCGCCTACACTATCGGTCTCCGTCGCCTCCAGGGGCGGGTGGCGGGTCGAGATGGGGAACACGGGGTGGCGGTTCTCATGCGCTATACCCTGCGACTGCTCACCCTCCAGCAATTCCAACGGGCGACCGCCCTGATCTGTGCCTGTGAAGTGATCCGTCGGGAAGACGAAGCCCAGTGGGGGCAAGAACCCTTTCGCATTGGGCTATGGGTGGGGCAGAAAAACACCCCCAACAAGACCGCCGACAGCGATGAGGCGATCAAACAACATCGGGAATCCCGACCCCGTGGCCGGGGAACCCCCCATCAACTCACCAACTGTCCCTGGTGTGGTGCCAAGATTCATCCCGGTCGCCATATTCAGGTCGAGCTTTTTGAAAGAGGTCGGGGGCGCACATTTATTAAATGCGGGGACGATCTAGGGAAATGCCCCTTTTCCAAGGGTGAAGGACTGCCTGTGATTGTTGTGGATGAGGAAATTTATCGCCGCTTGCCCACCTTAGTGATCGCAACGGTAGATAAATTTGCCCAAATGCCCTGGAAAGGGGAAGTGCAAATGGTGTTTGGTCAGGTCAACGGCTACTGCGAACGGCACGGGTTTCGTTCTCCTGACATTGAAGATAGTGACCGACACAACCGGGTGGGTAATTTCCCTGCCGCCAAGACTATCCCTCACCCTAAACTGCGTCCTCCAGACCTGATTATCCAGGACGAGTTGCACCTGATCAGCGGCCCGCTCGGCACCTTAGTTGGGCTGTACGAGACTGCGGTGGATTACCTTTGCACCTGGGACGTGGATGGGCAGCCCGTGCGTCCCAAAGTGATTGCTTCCACTGCCACCATTCGCCAAGCGGAGGCGCAGGTCAACAACCTGTTCGTGAGAAAACTGGCCGTATTTCCCCCCCAGGGACTCGACATCAGGGATAACTTTTTCTCTCGACAACGGGACAACGACCCTACTTCCGCACGCTATAGTCCTGGGCGACGCTATGTCGGTATCTGTGCCCCCGGGCGTCGGCTGAAAGCCACCATGATTCGGGTCTATTTGGCTGTGCTCTCCGCCGCACAAATGCTTTACAACAAGTACGGGATTGCCGCTGACCCCTGGATGACCCTGGTGGGTTATTTCAACTCGGTGCGGGAATTGGGAGGCACCCGTCGGCTGGTGGAAGATGATATTCGCACCCGCTTGACCAAGATGCACCAACGGGGCTTGGCTAACCGTCGTCTGCAGGCAACGGATGTGGATGAACTCACCGCCCGCAAAGACTCTACGGAAATTCCGGGGATTCTTGACCGCCTGGAAACCCCGTTTGACCCTGAATTACTCCAGAAAAATCAAGCCAGGCGCAAGGCGGGGCAACGACTGGAACAACCTGACCCTCTGGATGTCCTCCTGGCTACCAACATGATCTCGGTGGGCGTTGACGTGCGCCGTCTTGGGGTGATGGTGGTCTGTGGGCAACCGAAAAACACCGCCGAGTACATCCAGGCGACCTCACGGGTGGGGAGAAGCCATCCTGGACTGGTTCTCACCGTTTACAACTGGGCACGCCCGCGGGATCTCTCCCATTACGAGCGGTTTGCCCACTACCATGCCACCTTCTATCAAAATGTGGAGGCTTTGTCCGTGACGCCCTTTTCGTCGGGTGCCCTTTACCGGGGTCTCAGTGCCATCCTCGTTGCTCTAGTGCGCCTCGCCAGTGAGGAACTGAATGGCAACGAGCAGGCGGGGGCGATTGAGCGGAACCATCCCTACGTGCGGGCGGCGGTGGATGCCATTGTGCGCCGTGCAGAACTGGTGGGCAATGCCCAAACTGCACAACGCCTTCGCAGTGAATTGGAGGGGAAAATTGATCGCTGGCTGGCGTGCGTGCAAAGGGTTGTCGGCGGTGCACAATTGAAGTATCAGGTCACCGCCAGAGATGGCATTTCGGTCAGCTTACTCACCTCTGCGGGTAGAAGAGACTGGGAAGAATTTACTTGCCTCAACTCCCTTCGCAACGTCGAACCCACAGTCAATTTAGTGCTGACGGATCAGCCCCCTGACGATGACTTTGCCCGGATTCCCCAGCCCTACATCGCCAAACCATGACCGGCTCCCCGTACCGCTATAAGGTGGGAGAACTCCGCCCCAGCCAGATTCTTTACACCTTTGGGATTGGCTCGATTGCCGATCTGCCCCACCTCTCGGTGATGGTCATGGGACTTGATGGATGGGATAAAAACCCCGCCACCACCACCCTACTGAGCGAACCCCGCCTGCTCGCGGCAGTGCGAAGAGAGTTAGGTACCCAAGTCAAGGAACTCTGTTCTCCCCCAATCCCGCAGGAGGATGAAGAATCTGCCAATCCTTTTGACGAAGCCGCTCGTATCGGCGTACCCGTATCCCCATTTCCGACCTGGATGGTTTGTCCCCAGTGTCGCTTACTCGCTCCCCTCCAATCGGGATTATTTGAACTGAAGTCTTCGCCCTACCGCATCAATGAGACTCGCTATGTTCACAAAAACTGCCCAAAATCTCGCAAACCTCCAGCAGTCGTTCCCGCCCGTTTTTTAGTGGCGTGCCAACATGGACACCTAGATGACTTCCCTTGGCATTACTTTGTCCATCAGGGGGCATCCGATTGCCAGGGGGTACTGCGGTTTGAAGAGTACGGGGTGACCGGTGCCGCTTCAGACATTGTGGTCCGCTGTGAGGGCTGTCAAAGGTCACGCCGATTATCTGACGCATTTGGGGAAAACGGCAAACAAAATATGCCCAAATGTCGCGGGCGGCATCCCCATCTCCGGGATTTTGATGATGAGTGTGACCAACAGATGGAGGCGATGCTCCTGGGGGCTTCCAATAGCTGGTTTCCCATCACCCTCTCAGCCCTGTCTATCCCGCTTCATGCCAGTCCTTTAGCCCAGTTGGTTCAAAAACATTGGGACATTCTGGGGGACGCTCCAGACCCACAGACCCTCGCTTTTTCCCTGGGGATGGCACAGAAAACGGGTCAGTTACTAGAATTTCTCAAATACACGCACGAGGAAATTTGGGCAAGCATCGAGCAATTCCGTCAGGGGCAAAATAAGCAGGATCATGCCCAAGACCTAAAAACGCCGGAGTGGCAAGTGTTATCTCTCTCGGTACCCACCCCCACGAGCCAGGAATTCCAGTTACGTCCGGTCAGCTCTCCCAAGGGCTACGAACAATTCTTCACTCGCACCGTTCTTGTGGAGCGCATTCGGGAAGTACGCGCCCTGATTGGATTCACCCGCATCCAATCCCCTGGCGACTTCGATGATACTGGGGAAATTCCCTCGGAATATCGAGTTCGCATCAGTCGCAACGCCCCCTCCTGGGTACCTGCCTCGGAAGTCAAAGGAGAGGGGATTTTTCTCCAGTTCAATGAATCCCAACTCCAAGCATGGGAGACCTCTCCCGCAGTGCTCAAGCGCGCCCAACTGACCCTCGAGGCGCAGAAACGATGGCTACGGATTCGGAACCTTGACCCCGCCAAGATCCCAGTGCCATCCATGCGATATGTGCTGATTCATTCGTTTTCCCATGCCTTGATGCGCCAACTTGCCATTGAATGTGGATACAATGCCGCCAGTTTGCGTGAACGTCTCTTTGCCAAATCACCCCACGAGGAACATGGTCCACAGGCAGGATTATTGATCTATACTGCCGCCCCTGATAGCGAGGGAACCCTGGGCGGGCTGGTCAATCTGGGCGAACCCGACACCCTGGGGTACCACATCTCCCAAGCCCTGACAAGCATCCGCCTCTGTGCCTCCGACCCACTCTGTGCGGATCATGATCCCAATCAAGGCATTCCCTCCCTCCACTGGGCAGCTTGTCATGCGTGCCTATTCAGCCCTGAAACATCCTGTGAGCGGGGCAATAAATACCTCGACCGCTCCACCTTAATACCAACCTTTGCATCAGATAACCTTCACTTCTTCGCCCTCCCAGATGGTGAATTCTAAACTACTTGCTGAAATTTATCGAATTACCGATTTACTTCCACCTTCTATTTTGAGCCAAGTTGTAAAAATATTGGCTGAAAATGATGAATTTTATAATGAAGCTTTAACCAAGCGTGTACTCAATTCACTGGTCAATTTACAGTTTAGACGAGCTGTTGTTGATATGTTCAATGTCTGGAAAAATGAACAACCAGAATCCACTAGCAGAGCAGTTGCAATGGCTTTGGAAAGTGCCTCATATACAAGAAACTCAATTCAAAAAGACCTGGCCATTGAACTTGTCTGGACTGGTCCTGAATTTGCCAATGTTACCATCCGAAGGACGGAGCAGGTTTTATTACAACTAATTGAAGAATGCCATCAGCATATGACCTTGATCAGTTTTGCGTTTTATAAAATTCCTGAAATTACCAAAGCTCTGTTGAAAGCCTTGGAGCGCGGTATCCACTTGCGGATTATTGCGGAAACCCCTGCATCAGGGGACAACAAAATTAAATTCGGAATTGAATCTACCCTAGGAAGTGATGTTCTTAATCAATCCGAAGTTTTCATTTGGCCCAAGGAGCGGCGTTTATTGGATAGAGAAGGACGTTATGGTTCATTGCATATAAAAGGGGCAATAGTTGACCAAAAAAAACTTTTTATCACTAGCGCAAATTTGACTGATTATGCTCTCTCTCTGAATATGGAATTGGGTGTTTTGATACAAAGTGAAAAACTAAGTAAACAAATGATTGATTATATTGACTTATTGATCTGTCAGGGGATTTTAGTGATTTGGACAGAATGATACCATATAAGGTACCTCTATTTATTGTTTTCTGGGTAATGCTATCTTTATAATACTCAAAAATAGGGCAACAAGGACTGTCAGAGAGTTAGGTTGTTCCGTACATCTAAGTAACCCACCAGAAGTAACCATATGTGAACCATAGGGTTAGATATTGCTCAAATGTGTACGGGATGAAGGTTTCCGGGAATTGAACCCCTCGTTTTACTAAGAGATTGAGAAAGTCTACCCCATGCAACATACCCACTCTGTTAACAACGTATAGTGCTATGTATCAGATATATGTGGGTACCTCTACTTATTGATTTTTGTACTTACACGGCAGGCTCGGAAGCCCCATTCTCTCGTTGGTAATTATCAATAACACAGGGGTCATTCTCAATAATCATGAATTATGTAGAGGTACCCATCATTATTTACTTGAAATTCTCAAATAACTATACACTGCTCCATCCAAGCATTCGACCACTCAATGGTCAGTAGTGCTATTTTTATAATGGCTAAAGCTTAGAATAGAAATAATGATGACTTGAAAGAGATATAGCAATCCTAAATGAGAATAGAACAGAGATTGCAAGGGCATCGCTCCCGTGCTTGGTTTTGGGGAATTTCCGTTCGCTAATCAAGTAGGATTGCTATAGTTAGAATGCTCAGCTATCACAGAAGCATTCAAAATAATAAAAGGAACCGATAATTGCGTACTGATACCATCTTCTACCAACTATTCCAGACCTTTCCCACCTTACTGATGGAATTGCTAGGGGAAGACCCTGCCAGCACTAGCTATCAATTCACCTCCGTAGAAGTGAAGGAAAAAGCCTTTCGCTTTGATGGGGTATTTCTGCCGCAAGCCGATGATAAAACTATCTGGTTTGTGGAAGTGCAGTTCCACAAGGTGAATGAATTTTACGGTCAGTTGTTTAGTGAGATATTTCTGTTTTTGCAACAGTACCGCCCGGTGCAGGATTGGGGCGTATTGGTACTCTTTCCAGACCGGCAGACGGAACCAGACTTAGGCAAGCAATATCGGGAATTGCAGGGGAGAGTGCGGGCTATTTATCTGAATGAATTGGAACCGGGGACATCGGCGGTATTGGGGCTGGTGAAATTGATTGTTACCCCGGAAGCGGAGGTGGTCAGGGCGGCACAGGCATTGGTGAAAATGGGGCAGGGGGTAAGCGGTTTGCTAGAATTTGTGGAGACGATACTGATTTACAAGTTAAAGACCCTGAGCCGGGAGGAGATAGAGCGGATGTTTACCTTGGGAGACCTCCAAAAAACGAGGGTGTATCAAGAAGCCAAGCAAGAAGGTAGGGAAGAAGGTTGTTTGGTGTTAAGAAATGCCATAATCAAACAAATCACCCGCAAGTTTGGCAGTGTGCCAGATAGCATCAGCACCAAACTGGAACAACTGTCCCTAGAGCAACTGGGCGCAATTGCGGAAGCTATCATTGATGTCTCTTCCCTGGAACAGTTGGAGCATCTGCTGGGTTGAAGGAGTAACCAAGGTTAAATCCCTACATTTTCATACAACAAAGATAGGGAACATTGAAAGTCAATACTGACGAAATGGACTGTATTCCCACTTTCAGGATAGCTCGTTAATTGCCATTGATGACCGCTCCTACGATAGCAATCTACACTCACATTTTCAGAATCAATCAAAACATATTCTTGCAAAGTGAGTAATCGCCGATAACAGCGGAACTTTTGCCCATAATCAAAACCTGCGGTACTCGCTGACAAAACCTCTACAACCAATTTCGGTGCTCTAATTCCATCCCGGGCTTGGCGGTCATGTTCATCACAACTCACCACGACATCAGGATAAAAGAATGGAGAGTTTCAAGTAAATAATGATGTTGTATGGTGATAAACACCCAAAATCCTTTCAGGGAGACGGGTTTGCTAAAATTACGTCCCCTGCCAGCATTAGTAAAGTGAAACTCTCATTAAGAGAATTGCCGGAGGCTTCGTCCCGCTGACATGGCTCGATAGTGTAAGTAACGTTTGCGAATTGACAGCGAACATGACGGGTGGCCAGCGCCAGATCCCCATCTAACAAGCGTTTCCAGCGGACGGGATGAGAGCAGGAGGACGATGCACGCCGCCGCTGATACGCAAGGATGTTAGCTTGCTTAGTCTATCGGTTGAGGCAGGGCAGTGAACCTCATTGCATTTCCGAGTAAATTAGAGATTAGTTTCTGATTTGTCTGATGGGGGTAAACCCAAATGGTACAAACAACATCTAAAATACTGACCTTAGAGGAGTTTTTGCAATTACCAGAAACGAAACCTGCGAGTGAATACATTGATGGTCAAATTATTCAGAAACCGATGCCTCAAGGGAAACATAGTGTTATCCAGGGGGAACTCGTACCTGCTATCAATGGAGTAGTTAAGTGCAAGCGTATTGCTCGTGCATTTCCTGAGCTACGCTGTACCTTTGGTGGTTGCTCAACTGTTCCCGATGTTGCAGTGTTTCTTTGGAACCGAATTCCCCGTGATGAGAATGGAGAGGTTGCCAACACGTTTCCTGCTACGCCAGATTGGACCATTGAAATCCTGTCTCCTGACCAAAGCCAAACAAAAGTAACCAAGAATATCCTTCACTGTCTACGACATGGAACCCAAATGGGTTGGTTAATCGATCCAGATGAACAAACCGTGTTTGTCTATCGTCCCAAGCAAGAACCTGAAGTGTTGGATGAGCCGGATGAAATTGTTCCTGTACCACCGTTTGCAAGTGAGTTACAGCTTACAATCAAAGATTTGTTTGCTTGGCTATTGGAGTAAACCTTGAGTAGTTGCCAGCCAGCTAACTTCACCGCTAGTTGCCATAATCACGTAGCAAATTGGGATGTTGTATGTGTGCACGAGCGGTGATTTCGTCGTAGACGGCTTGGGGAACGATGATTCGCTCAAAAGGAGTGGATGTTGCCCTGGCATTGGATGCTCTGGAATTAGGGATTGCCGGGAAGATAGATGGAGAGTTTCAACTTTATAATGGTATAATGCTTGGTGTAGTGAAGATTGATTACGTCAAATGCCAGAAGCCTGCCCTAAATGCGGACATAAAAACATCATCAAGCATGGATTCATTCTCCAGAAACAGAGATATAAATGCAAAAACTGTAACTATCAGTATGCCTACGGCACGGCATAGCCTATCACCACCACCAATCGAGAGCGTGGTAAGCCCAAATGGATGAAGGTCATGGCCATTTTACTTTACGTTAGCGGCTTATCTATGAATGCTATCGCCCAGTTGTTTAATGTTTCTGCTCAAGCCGTACTCAACTGGGTATGGCTTCGCCACGCTTTGCGATAGGGACTACGCTAAGACTCATTGTGGAAAGCCAGAACCAGGCAGTGCTGTTATAG
>Ga0272446_1006686_pt1 | contig 11862 bp, 8 predicted proteins | sample YNPCB0061_FD_194587 | JGI IMG/M metagenome (GOLD analysis project Ga0272446, IMG submission 194587) | Hot spring microbial mat communities from Yellowstone National Park, WY, United States - YNP-CB-006-1 | ecosystem: Environmental > Aquatic > Thermal springs > Hot (42-90C) > Sediment | place...
GATAATGAAGTTATGTCATCTGAATTGCGGTGGCCCCCAACTCTCCGACTAACTCAGCAATCCTTGTTTGATCAATGTTGGATTTTGTCGAGCATGCGCCTCGGCTAATTTCCCGTAAAGTTGCTAGCACCTCAAACTGCTGCTCTCGCCAAGGTTTTGTGCCTCTATACTCACACTGCCTGTTGGCTGTTCCGCCGATCCAACGGCTACACTTTCGCTTCCCCGTTCGACCACCTGTCTTGACTAATCAAGCATCGCCTTGGCAATACTTCATGAGTAGCCAATCTTGGTGGCGGGCTGCAAGCTTTTCGCTGCTTTCTACGGTTAAATAGTTGAAGCCAATTCATCCAAGATGCGCTGTGTCTGAAGCGAACCCGACCCCTCCCGAAAATCGCCATCAAGCGGCCCGATCGCTAATGGGGATTGCCACGATTGTGGCGATCGCCACCCTGATCAGTAAACTGTTTGGTCTTTTCCGCCAGCAGGCAATCGCAGCGGCCTTTGGTGTAGGGCCAGCCTTTGGGGCCTACAACTTCTCCTATGTGATTCCGGGCTTTTTGCTGATCCTGCTAGGGGGGATCAACGGCCCTTTTCATAGTGCCATTGTCAGCGTGTTAGCCAAACGCAAACGCGAGGAAGCAGCCCCCATCCTAGAAAGTATTTCTACCCTGGTATGTGGCATTTTGCTGGTAGTGACGCTGTTGTTGATTGTTTTTGCGGAGCCAATGACCCGCCTGATTGCACCGGGGCTATTTCTTACCCAAGCGCAGGTGCAGGCAGACGGTAACCTCACGACGGATCAGGCGATCGCCGCCTATCAAACGCTGCAAGTTACCCGTGAGATTGCCATTCAGCAACTCCGGATCATGGCACCCATGGCAATGTTGGCAGGGTTGATTGGCATCGGTTTTGGGGCGCTTAATGCCGCCGATCTCTACTGGCTGCCTTCCCTCAGCCCCATCTTTTCCAGCCTCACTGTTCTGATCGGTCTAGGGGGGTTAGCCCTTTATCTGGGAGAGAAAATCAGCCTGCCGGAAAACGCGATGTTAGGCGGCATTGTTTTAGCCTGGTCAACCCTGGCAGGTGGACTATTGCAGTGGCTAATGCAGATCCCAGCCCAGTGGAAAGCGGGCTTGGGAGGGTTTCGCCTCCGCTTTAATTTTCGCCAGCCTGAGGTGCAGGAGGTGATCCGGGTGATGGGGCCAGCTACCTTTTCCTCCGGCATGATGCAAATCAATGTCTGGACGGACTTGTTTTTTGCTTCCTTTATTCCCAATGCAGCGGCAGCTGTCTCGGCCATGGGCTACGCCGGCCTATTGGTACAAACCCCGGTGGGCATTCTTTCCAATATGATTCTGGTGCCTCTGATGCCGCTCTTTTCCCGGTTGTCTGCCCCAGAAAACTGGCCCGAACTCAAAGTACGGATTCGCCAGGGATTGCTGACGACAGCATTAACAATGTTGCCCATGAGTGCACTGATGATTGTGCTGGCGGTGCCGATCGCACGGGTAGTGTATGAGCGCTATGCCTTTCGGCTAGAGGATGCCTATCTCACCGCTGCTGTGTTGATTGCCTATGCCATTGGTATGTTTGTTTACCTGGGGCGCGATGTTGCTGTGCGCGTCTTTTATGGCCTGGGTGATGGGGATACCCCCTTTCGCATTAGCGTGGTCAATATTTTCTTAAATGCCTTGCTCGATTACTTGCTCTTACCCTTTGGTGCGCCAGGACTGGTGATGGCAACTGTGGGTGTTAATGTTGTTTCTCTGGTGGTGTTGCTGCTGATTTTGAATCGTCGCTTGGGAGGTTTGCCCCTGCTTGGCTGGAGTGTCTCCATTGGAGGATTGGCGATCGCCAGCGGCGTGGCTGGGTTGGCAAGCTGGGGAGCATTACATTTGAGTGAACAATGGCTGGGTTCCCGGGGGCTGGGGGTATTGCTATTACAGTTGGCGATCGCGGGTACGGTGGGGTTGCTAGTCTATGGGGCAATCGCGTTGCAACTCAAGCTACCTGAGGTGAACCAGTTTGCCGTGCGGCTCCGGCAAAAGCTGTTACGCCGTTGATGGCCTTGGGCGCAGGAGTAACACTAGAACCGGTACCCCAATCACAATTAAACTATTAAGCCCTGGAAAGCCCTGGAGCAGATATTGCAGCGCACTGGTAAAGCTATAGGCAAAGCTGGCTCGGCGCAGTCGATCGCAGGGCGAAACAATGGCGATCGCAATCATACCAGAGGCATACCAGGGCATTACCCAGGGGGTGGCACCCAAAAAGAGAATCAGGGTCACCCAACCAATATCACTGAGCAAATGGGGCAACTTGTAGGTTGGCTGCATCAAACTGTGGAGTAGAAACCAGATGTAAATCAGGAGATAACTACCGGTTAGGTATTGGCTCACCCGTTCTAATAGCGATCGCTCCTCCGCCAGCGAAAGAGGATGAGCCATCACCCCCTGGATCACATCCACACTGAATTGGATGAGTTCATGCAGCGAAGCCCGAGACTGCCCAACGACTCCTGGATTGAGCAGGCTGCGCCAGGCTTCTAGGGTGGGTAAAACGGTAAGTGCCAGATCTGCCAGCAGCAGGCAAGAAAGACCCAGACCCACCAGACATTGGCTCCAGCACCGCTGTCGAATCAGAAACACCATGACCAGGGGCAACCACAAAATTGGTAACGTTTTAGCCAAAAAACCAGCCCAGACGACCACAAAGACCAAGGCATAGTGCTGACTGCGCAACAAGCTTGCCAGCAGCAGAAAACTGCTGCTGATTAGCACATCCACATGCCCAGAGCCGACCTGCTCCATCAGCAAGAGTGGATTGACCAGATAGGCGATCGCCCACCACTTATGTTCTTCAGAGTCGTGCAACTGCCACACCAGATAACCATTGAGCAGATGCAGCCCCACACACAATCCCTTAAACAGGTAAATCCCCAACAACGGATGAATGGGAACCGCGATCGCCGCCATGCTAAATAGCAATTGCGAAACTGGCCCATAGGTCGATGTCTGGCCCCAGTCAACAAAGGGGGAAAGACGACTGACGAAGGCTGCGGCTGGGGTAATGAAGGGGTTGACTCCGGCTAGATTCATTAAACCGGAATGAAGATAGAGATACCCATCGTTGCCCAGGGGATAGGCTAAAAAACCCAGCAGAATGAAGGGAGCACTCTGGCGTAGACAATCGTTCCAGGAAGTGACCCAGCGCATTTTGGGGACTTGCCAGAGCCACCCAAAATACATCAGTTGCAACAGGCTGTAGAGACCACCAATCCTCAGTTGAGCCGCAAGGTGGGGAAATGTAGCAAACTTTGCCCCACCTGCCTGAATGTAATAAAACTTGTCAATGCCTAAAATTGTTAGCTCCGCACACAGGCAAAAAGCCAGGGCGAGGGCGATCGCAGGCAAGGCGGCTGACTTCGCCATTGATGAAACTCAAAACCAATACGCAACAGGCCTATTGTGCCGCATTCTGACCTAGAGCATGCAGATTTTGGTGTTTGGCTTTGCAACCATTCATCTTTGCAGTATGGGCGTTCGTTCCTTGAGAAAGACAATGCCAATAGCAAACGCCCCGACAAGCCCCTCCCACCGCTCCACAACGCCATCGCCAACGATTACCCCTGCCCTCAACCCAATACCTCGCCCGCTAACAAGCGGCTACCGTTGGCAAAATCCCAGCCAGATTGAATCCGCTTACCGGCTGGCTTGACCTGTCGCAGGAGGAGGAGCCCTTCGCCCGTTTGCACAATCGGGCCATGCCCTCTGGCGATCGCCACGATACTCCCCGGGGGCTGATCGGAGGAAAGCGTCGCCACTTGCGATCGCAGTGCTTGCAACTCAAGTGGTAAGGCCGGCCAGTCTGCTGCCCGCAGCGGTGCACTGGCTAGCACTTTTAGCGCCTGGCCGCGTACAGACGTGAGACAGTTTGGATAAAAGCCACGAATTTGGTTATGCAGGGCGATCGCAGCTTTGCTCCAGTCCAAGAGGTAGTCTTTTTTTTGAATCAATGGCGCATAGGTGGCATGGGCATCATCTTGGGGTTGCGGCTGAATCTTCCCTTGATCCAGTTGGAGCAAGGTTTCGACTAGGAGTTCTGCACTCATCTGAGACAGACGCGTCGCCAAATCCTCACTATTTTCTAAAAGGGCAATGGGAGTGCGAGCTGTGAGCAGCATGGGGCCGGTATCCATGCCAGCATCCATCAGCATGGTGGTCACCCCCGTCTCAACTTCGCCGTGGTACAGGCTCCACTGAATCGGAGCCGCCCCACGATAGGCCGGGAGAATCGAACCATGGGCATTAATGCAGCCAAGGCGTGGCATATCTAAAATCTCTTGAGATAAAATTTGCCCATAGGCAACCACAACAAAGGCATCGGCCTGGGTCTGGCGCAATTGCGCCAGGGTTTCCAGATCTTTTTTAACCCGACGTGGTTGCCATACAGGAATCTGATAGGCCGTTGCAGCCTGCTTAACGGGTGCAGGTAACAGCTCACTGCCCCGGCCGCGACGTTTGTCTGGTTGGGTTACAACAGCCAGTACATCAAACCCAGCGTGGCGATGGAGGCGTTCAAGGCTGGGAACCGCAAACAGGGGGGTGCCAAAAAAGACAACTTTCATAGGGTTAGAGAGAACGTTAAGTATTTTGAAAGTTACCAAAAATCCCGCCCATTCTCGCTTTCAATTGCTATACATAATGCATTGGTTCTCACTTTTCCAGCGATCCACCTAGCTTCATTAAGAGCATTACCTCAAGCCATTGGGGGCGATGTCTGATCTGGCTCTGACATTGATTTTCCTCTTTTCCTGATCGGCTCTGGGGTGACTTCTAGGTTGCATGAACTCCTAGGTTCCATGAAGTAGTTGAGAGAAGCGATCAGACCTTGGTTCTGAGGCTTGTATTGGGTGGGGAGGCTCAACGTCTATGGCCGTTACCGACGGATGAATAGATTGGTTGGCAGGCTACAAAATGTAACTCCAGCTTGGCGCAAAACGTAAGCTAGTCTACTCTATAGCATTCCTGGCTTTAGTTGTCGGGCGTGGAAGGATGCCCAAGAGATAGAAACGTTAGGGTCAAGGGGGCAAGTTGCTCCAGACTACCCAACAAACAAACCACCCCACACCTTTCAAACAGAACGCTTCAGTTCAGCCAGTTGTCAATGGTGTTTTCTGTTGCAGGTTGAGGCAAGTGGTCGTTGTTCTTCCTTGGTGTTGTGATGAGTGAAGCTGGAGTCACAGTTTTGTTGGCTCACGCCTAACCGTTGATTGCTGGGATGAGAAAACCCGTCGTTAACCCGTCGGCAAATTCGGTGTTTGCTGCCTCAGCTTTGCTACAGGCGGGTGAGCTTTTGTCTACATTTTGTAAGCTGTCATGATAGATCCGTTAGTCCAGGTCGATCCGTTAAACAGTCCCCATCCAGTTCCCTGGAATTGGGTAATGGCAACCTTCTCGACAGAGAATACCGTGGTGGGTGAGCAAACCTTCTACTATCGAAGTCAATCTCTGATTTCCCCTGACCACCGCTACGCCGCCTACAGCCGCATCCAATTGCGTCGAAAATCAGAGATTTTTCGCAGCCAGGTCAGTAGCGTGTTGTTTATTGAGAATTTACACACCGGAGATTTGCAGGCGATTACGGCTTCTTCACCCTTTGCCAATAATCCCTTTGCCGATACGGTTGCTGATCACAGCGGTACGATTTCTATCGTGATCCCGATTGCCTGGTCACCCACGGGCGATCGCTTGTTGGCACGAGAATTTGAGTCTCTCTTTTGTTCTGATCTTGCCTCAGATTATGCCGTTGTGCTCGATTGTCAACATAATGCTGTCAGCACTCTGGCACCGACATCAGTTCACTATAGCCATGCCATTTTGCTAGGTTGGAGCCAAAATCACCCAGGCCGTGTGCTGTTCCGAGCAGGCACTATGGGTGAAGAAGACTGGCATCTTTGGGCTGTTGACCTCACAGGTGATAGCCAGCAGGCGGATGAGGATGTGCCAATTACCCACGGAGAGTACCTCAACAGCATTTGGACTGGGCCTCAACAGGCTCCCCTAGCGGGGTAGACGCTTGGTTTCTGCCAAGCCACAATTCCCAGTAAGGAAGGCCGAAAGCAAAAGGCAGAAGAGGGATCCTAGCCGGATCAAGGCTTCTATCTTCAACTCATGGAAGGAATCTAGCGATCGCCATGTTTCTCACGGCGATTGTAAGTCAGAAGGCCTACCCAGCATCGGAGTTTGAGCACTTGGTTTTGTCCTAAGTTTGCTGACTAAAGCTAGATTGCATCACAATAATTTGTTCTCCTGGGGGCGATCCAGTGTTATTCTATGCCAGACCTATCAAAGCCCCAACTTTGTATACATTATACGGAATTCTCTCTGTCCCAACTTGGGATATTTTTCCAACACCATCAAGACCAAAACTTTGTCAGTATCTCTAACTCTCAATAAAATCTTGATTTAAAGCTTAGTGATGTTGTAACGAGCTGCATTTGGAGAAACCGCGAAGTATTGCGGAATGACTGCAGGTTCTGGATATATTTCATGGCTGGGAGATTCCTCCTCATGGCGGAGGAATGGTTCGCTCAGCAGTGCTTCGTCTGCCGATAACCCTATGGGGTCTCACGCTGACTGCATCTGGCCCGATGATCATGGCATGATTGCAGCCCGGTTCGATTGCTGGGATTGATTGAGCAATTTGAGCCCATCCGAATGGCCAAACTTGCGAGCTTTTGAAGGCGTCTTACAAAGTATTGGCCCACCGACTTGTGGGCTTAAGTAAACTGCTGACTCAAGGTTACGGGGTTGTGTACGGTGATTTTTTTCTTGTAAATTGAAATCATTTTATCTTGCCGTAAATCTCCCAACAGTCGGGTTACAGTAACGCGAGTGGAGCCGATCGCCTCCGCGATCGCCTGGTGGGAAAGCTTCAAGTCAATGGTAATCCCATCGTTATTGGGGGTTGGCACGCCAAAGTCTCGACATAGAATCAGTAGAAAGCTAACCAGGCGCGAACCCATATCCCGATGGGCGAGGGTTTCAATCATCATTTCCGTTTGCAAAATCCGAGAAGACAAGCCTCGCAATAGAAGCAATGAGAGATCCGGGTTATCCTTCAGGGCCTTCTCCATATGCTCAATGGAAATTGAGAGCAGTTCTACAGGGGTAAACGCGACAGCGTGGTAAAACCGATCTGACTTATTACCCGTTAATAGCGAAAGAACCCCAAACACGCTATTTTCTCGCAGCAAGGCCACTGTGATTTCTTCCCCAGCCTCATAAACCCGTGATAACTTCACCGCCCCCTTCTGGAGAAAATAAACCCGCTCCGCTGGATCCCCAGGAAAAAAGATCGTTTTACCACGCTCAAAGGATTCTACAACGGGAGGAAAGGTGCCGCCAGTCATTTGGCGAAAGACCGATGCCAGCGATTTGTCAGGTGCAATCACAGCCATAAATTTTAGGGGGTGATAAACTGCTCAAGCTTCTCTGTAGAGCAACTTGCGAGGAATGGTATATCAGATCACTTAAACCGATCTCTATCATAGTTTTTTGTACATAGTGATACAAAAAACCTTTCTTTCTGGAGAAATGCATTGCCGAACTCAACCCTCCTGCGCTCTGAGTGACTCACTCCCCATACTCTACCCACCGGGATTAAACCCCCAGAGAATTTCGCTCCCATCGGCACTATAGGTTTCAACCGGGATACCAGAATGATTGGCGATCGCCTGAAGGGCAGTACGCAGCCCATCGATATGGTTGAGGGCACCACCAACTGCGCCGGAGTTTCCCGCTTGCCCAGCGGCGAAGGCATTGCGCATGGCCTGCTCGTAAAGGGGGGAGAATTGCACTCGAATCACCTCTTGGGTGACTAAAAAGCTGCAGGTTTTGGGTGTGCCTTGGCAAACTCGGTTGAGGTTTTCTTGAGCCGTTTGCAGCTTAACGGCAACGCGCAGTTGGCTCTCGGCAGCAGCAAGGGCCTGGGTATAAGGTTCAACTAACGCCTGAGCAGCCTCAAACTGGGGGGTATTTTGAGGAACCTGCCGGGCATTTTGGAGGGCCTTCCGCCAGGTTGTAACGGCCTGCGACCATTGGTTTTGTTGTTCATAGGTTTGAGCCGCCTTTGCCAGTTGGTTTGCCTGGGCGTAGGCCGTTTGAGCCGCCTGTTCACGACTAACGCGATCGCGAACTTCCGCTAGTTTGGCATTGTATTGGGTCAGCAGGGTTTGGGCTTCGGCATGAGCCGTTGTCGTGCTGGGGATCTGCACCAGATGATTGACCGCCACTTGCCAGGTTGCCTGCACCAGTTGCCAGTTTTCCAGGGTTTGGGCAAGGCCCTGGCGCGCCTCAGCCTTTTGGGCCGCGCTCTGGGCAGTTTTGATTTTACTCTGGGCGGTTTGTTCTTCATGTAAGAGCTGACTTGCCACCGTCAACCCTTCTCGATAACTAACCAGGCGCTTTTGAGCCAGGTCATAGCTGGGCCGCTCAGCAGAAATCGCCTCTAATTGACCAATGGCTCGTTGCCAGAGCGATCGCACCTCCTGCCAGACCGTGGCAGATTGGGGCAGGCTTTGAACCTTTTCCTGGGCTTGGCGGGCACTCTGCTCTGCTGCGAGCAAGCGCTCGACCTCCTGAGTTTGCAGTTGGTTGGCGCGCAGCAATGCCTGGGCTTGCTCATGCTTGGCCGACCAAGGGGGTACCTTACCCAGCAATTGGTAGGTTTGTCCAAGAGTCTGACGAATCTGTAACAAATCCTGGTTAGAATCAGCCTGTTGCAGCGATCGCGCTGACTTGCGACTCATAATCTCTGCCATTTGTATCGGCTCACACCGGCCTAAGACACAGGGAAAGGTCACCAGCAGCATGCCAACTCCAAAGGAAATGACACTGACACCGAGAGCTGCCGCCAGCCATAGAGATCGCTGACCGAGAAATCGCTGCCCAAAGGATGGGGGCAATTCTGGCTCAGGTACTGTTGCTAAGTCCGGATTAAAGAGTGCAAGGGCCGTGGTCGTTGCCTCCCCGCCGGAATCAACAGCCGTCGGCGCAGTTTTGTCTGCTGATTGAAGCGAACATGTTCCAGACACTTCGGGATGATTAGACCCGTTGCGATCGCTGTCGTGAGAGGCAGAGTTTGCTGGCTCGGACTCAATAGGCCCCACCTCTGACTCATCGGGTAACGCTGCCGATAAATCCGTCGATGTCTCTGGCAACTGGTAGGCGAAGCTTAAAAAAGCGGCTGGTTCCGATTGCCCTCGTGCCCGCAGGTAGAGCCTAACCTGTTGGCAATAGGGCTTGTCTAGCTCTAGCTCGGGGCTGATATAGTGGGGTGCGATCGCTAGCACGACTTGTTTGAGTTGATCAAACAGGGCACTGACTGACGGCACCTCGGCGTCTGCTGCATGCTCAGCCAGCACCATGAGGGTTGTTTGTTTCATGGCACACTGAAGTCGGAGGGGTGGAGTGCCTGCACCTGTCCATTGGGCCGTTGCCTGTAAACGTCGCTGCAATGCCTGAGCAAGGGGTTGAAGAGATGTTTGGGGGAGAGCAACTTCCATTGCAACCAAAACCAGCTTTACTGTAGCCCCCATCCTACTCGCAGATGGCAAAATGGGAACAACATTCCCAAGCGTCAATCAAACATCTGGCCGCCGCGATCGCCCCGCAGTCAATTGAGCTAGGATGCTGTTCAGGAGTATACGGTTGGCATCCCTGGCAGGAAATGTATGGAAATCCTGATTGTTGAAGATGAAGCCGAAATTGCTCAACTGATTCAGCTTTATTTGGAACGGGAAGGGTTTGCCTGTCGTTCCTGTCGAGATGGCATGACGGCCTTGAAGCTGTGGCAAGAGCAAGCCCCCGATTTGATCATTCTGGATCTGATGCTGCCAGAGCTAGACGGCCTGGAAGTATGTGCCCACATTCGCCAAAAGCCGGGGACAAAAGACCCCTTTATTCTGATGTTGACAGCAAAGGGAGAAGAGCTTGACCGCATCATTGGTCTCTCTACAGGTGCTGATGACTATATGGTCAAACCCTTTAGCCCTAAGGAAATGGTGGCCCGGGTGCGGGCGCTGCTGCGTCGCAATTTACGCCAGGTCGGGGCTACCATTAGCTACCGTACACCTCACTTTTTACTCGATCCTGAACAGCGGCTGGCTCAGCGCTTTGATGAAGACCAGTCGCCTGAAAATCTGGATTTAACCACCCTGGAGTTTGAGCTGCTGGCTACCTTTATGAGCTTTCCTGGTCGAGTCTGGAATCGCAGCCAACTGATCGACAAGCTCTGGGGCAATAACTTTTTTGGAGATGAGCGAGTAGTGGATACCCACGTAGCCCGTTTGAGGAAGAAAATTGAACCAGACCCAGCCAATCCCAGTTTTATCAAAACAGTGATTGGAGTGGGCTATAAGTTTGAGGATTAGCTAGGATGGCCAAGGCACCACTAAAATTACGCGATCGCTTCTTCTTTTCACACATGACCGTAATGCTGGTGGGCATTAGCATTTTGACCGCAGCCAGCCATTTCTTTTCTTCTCAGTACTTTGTTTCCCATCTGCAGCAAATGGAGATTCGCGGCTTTGCTTTAGAGTTTCTCCGTCAGGAATTGCTGGATGGGTTTGAGTATGCCTGGGGCCGGGGTGCTTTCTGGTCGGTACTGGTGGGTGCTTCGGCAGCGGGGTGGGTCAGTTACCTGGCGGCTCGCCGCATTGTGCAGCCCCTCAAACAAATTGAGCGAGGGGTTCAACGGTTAGCCGCTGGCTATCTCGATGAGCGCCTTCCAGGCAGCGATATTCCAGAATTAGACCATCTGGCCTTGAGCTTTAACCGCATGGCCGCTGATTTAGAAAGAGTGGAACAACGTCGCCATGAATTGATCGGCGACCTGACCCATGAGCTGCGCACTCCGCTAACAGTGGTACAGGGGTATTTAGAAGGGCTAGCAGACGGGGCGATCGCCCCCTCTCCAGAAACCTATCAACTCCTTGCCAAAGAGGCGAAACGCCTGCAACGGCTGGTGAATGATCTGCAAGAACTCTCCCAGGCAGAGACGGGTTATTTGCCGATTCATCGGCAGGCTCTTGACCTGAAAAAACTACTGAAGGAATTACAACAACGCTTTGGTGAACAGTTGATGGATTCTCTGCCCACGATTCAGGTGGATTGTGCTGCCGATTTGCCCCTCGTGTTGGCTGACCCAGAGCGGATTGAGCAGGTGTTGATCAACCTGATTGGTAATGCCCTGCGCTATGCTAACGCCAATTGCATTGCTCTGCGAGCCTGGAAAAGCGCCCAATGGGTATGGGTGGCTGTGGAAGATAACGGTCAGGGGATTCTACCGGCTGATTTACCCTATGTATTTGAGCGATTTTGGCGATCGCCAAAATCACGGACGCTGCACCCAGCGGGCACAGGCGTGGGGCTGGCAATCTCAAAACGGCTGATCGAACTGCAAGGAGGAGCGATTGAAGTAAGTAGTGAAGCAGGAAAGGGGAGCGTCTTTCGCTTTTGCTTACCGGTTACCCAAGCATCTGTCAGCAGCGAACCCTTGAAAAAGCTCAGTTCAGTCAATTAACCCCTGGGCTGTCCCAAAATATTTTTTTATAGAAAAGTCAAAATCAACCCCTCACAATTGCGCATTGATTGATGTTGCCAGTATCGCTTCGAGAATCGGTTCCGCCCCAAACCGAATGGGATCTGTACAGGGTAAGCCGGTTTCTCTCTGGGTGGTCGCGATCGCAGCCTGGGCCGCTGCCCCATCTAGTCCATGGGTATTAAGGGAGATGGCCACCACTTTAGCGGCAGTAAAAGTGCCTGCAGTCCCAGCCAAACTTTCATACAAGGGGATAAC
>Ga0272446_1006688_pt1 | contig 11862 bp, 7 predicted proteins | sample YNPCB0061_FD_194587 | JGI IMG/M metagenome (GOLD analysis project Ga0272446, IMG submission 194587) | Hot spring microbial mat communities from Yellowstone National Park, WY, United States - YNP-CB-006-1 | ecosystem: Environmental > Aquatic > Thermal springs > Hot (42-90C) > Sediment | place...
ATCGTCTGACCGTACAAAACCCCGGCTACAAGAAGCGCCGGGATCGAAATGCGCCACAGCATCGGCTGTCCTCCCGGCAGGAAGAATATCGAAACTGTTCCGGGCGGCGCAACCGGGGTGGGGGGGGGTTCAACTAATTGTCGTCACTGGCGAGTCTGAGGATTTCGGCAGCGCCCGCTTTCTCGGCGTCCGTGCGGGCAAGCGCCGCCCATCGGGCCGCCGCCTCGGCAGCCGCGGAACGGTTGCCGCTTGCCAGATGCGCGTTGGCCAGCACCTGGAAATAGCGCCGAGCTTCGTCTGAGCCGAGCCGTTGGACCGGTTTCAAGGTCTCCAGGGCTGCGGCGGCGTGCCCCAGGTTGACATAAAGGGCCGCAAGTTCAATGCGTGCGTCGTCGCGCTCCCGGTGGCGGCTGAGCAGCCGTTGGAAGGCTCTCGCCGCTTCCCGGGGATCACTCGGCGACAGAAGGCGCCCCATGTCCCACAGCGCTGCGGCGCCACACGCGCCCAGTCTGAAAGCCCTGCGGAAATGCGCCGCGGCTTGCTGATGCCGCCCCGCCAGCAACTCGAGATAGGCAGACACCACGTGCGGTTCCGGCCGCTCGGGGTGCTGGTGCATTAATTCCGCCAACAGCCGCCGCGCCGTGGCGTCATCTCCGTTTCGCCCCGCCAGGTCTGCTTGCATCACTCGTAGTTCGAATTCCGGCGCGGCGTCCCGGCTTCGCGCGCCGCGAATGCGCCGCAAGGGCAGATCGAAACGGGCGTAGCGGAAATTCTGGCCGCGAACATAAGCCTGAAGGTCCATCTCAATCTGGCTGAGCGGCAGCCGGTAGGTGGTCTCCAACGCCTCCACCGAAGGCCGCCCGGCTGCTACCGCTTTCAAGAGCGTGGCAAATTCCGGCTGGTACTTCTCCGAGAGCGCCAGCATGTGCGTCAACGCCCAGCTTTGGTTATAGAAGGCCGCGCTGCTGAAATGCGGGCGGTGGCGGTCTGCGGGCCGGTCCGCCGATAGAATCTCTCGCAACGGCGTCCAAGGGCTGTCCAGCAGGATCTCACGCCGGTGCGGAATCAACTTTCCGACCGCAGCGGAATTCCCATCCAGCGCCAGCGTCGAATACAAGTCCGCCAGCCCCTCGCTCAGCCACGGCGGCAATCTCATGCCCGAACGCAATTCCAGCAAGTGGACGTATTCGTGATTGGCCGTCGCCACCGGATCGGGCGCAGCCGAGTTGATGAGAATGAAATCACATTCGGATCCCGGCACGAACAACCCGGCGGCAGCGCGTTGTAAAGTGTCCCGTTCAAAGCCTTCGGCCGAACCATAGAAGACGATCCGCACGGGATGGGGCTTGCCGGGAAGGAAGTCCGTGGTTTTCTGGAAAAATGCCCGCGTGCGCTCGAAATGCTGGAGCATCCGCCGCGCCAGGCTTTCCGGCGCGTCCGAGTAGAGTTCGAAATGCTCGGACCGGTAGCGGAACCAGCCCGGCCCTCCATGACACACCGATGCCGCCAGCAAAGCGGCGGCCAGCGGCCGAAGGTTCATACCCGCCTATTAAAACACAAGCGTCAGTCCTCTGGCGCCTCAAATCGCACCAGGTCCGGCCGGAAGCCCTTTGTTTTCCCTTCGTCACCACATGCCCGCCGGCTTTGTTGTACACAATTCCAAACAGCGGCATCGGCGCGGTGGGCTGGATCAAAATGATCCCGTAAAAGACCAAATCCCAGAGCCGCAGGCTGCGCCGCAGCCGTAGTGTATCCTCGGTAGTTGGCATTGGCTCCCCGTATTGTGCCATGAAATCTCGCTGGACTCAGATCCGCGCCTGGTTGCGGGAACGCATCCGCGAACGTCTCACTGCCGCAGGGCTGCTGTTCAGCCTGGCCACCGCACTGGTGGGAGCGGGCGCCTTCCTCACCGCCAACAATCTCCTCTTCCTGCTCATGGCCGTCATGCTGTCCGCTTTGCTCGTGGCCGGATTTTTGGGAAAACTCTCGCTGGCCGGCCTGGAGGTGGACCTGATCTTGCCGGATCACATCTCGGCCCGCCGAACCATCAAAGGCAAAATCCGGGTCAGAAATCAAAAGAAATGGATGTCCTCGTTTTCCCTCGAGATTGTCGGGTCCCCGGAAGCCGGCTTCACCCAAGCCGTCTACATGCCCTCCGTCCCCAGAGGCGGCGCCGCCGAAGACAGCATCGAGGTCCGCTTCAACCGCCGGGGGCTCTTCAAGAGCAGCAGCTTCCGCGTCTCGTCCCGCTTCCCGTTCGGATTCACCGAAAGGCGCGTGGATGTCGTGCTGGGCGGCGAGATCTTGGTCTACCCCGCCCTGGAGTCCCAGCCGGAACTGGAACATTTGCTCTCCCAACTTAGCGGCGAAATCGAGCAGCATTTCCGCGGGCGCAGCCACGACTTCTACCGCATCCGCCCCTATGAAGCGGGCGAGAGCGCCCGCCATGTGGATTGGCGCGCCACCGCACATACCGGAGAATTGCAGGTGCGGGAATTCGCCCGCGAACAGCAACATTTGATCGAACTTTTCTTCGATCTGGATGTCCCGCTGGAGCAGCGCGAATGGTTCGAGAAAGCCGTCGAGTGTGCGGCGTTTCTGGCTTGGCGCATCTCCGAACGCGCCGCGCGAATCCATTTCCGCACCCAGGACTTCGATCACCGCGTGCCCGAATCGTGCGACATCTACACCATCCTCAAATATCTCGCCTTGGTGGAACCACGTCCTGGCGCGGGTTGCCTGCACCCGGCTTCCGCGTACGCCTTTCGCGTGGTGGTAACTCGGAATCCGGAACGCTGCCTCGACGCCGGCTGGCTGGAAGCCCGCATTCTGTCACATTGGAATCTGTGAGGTCCCTGAGTCCCGCATGGATATCGCCACCCATACTTTGACCGGACTGGCTCTCAGCCGGGCTGCTTTTGACCGCATCGCCCCGCGGCCTGCGCTAACACTGGCGCTGGCCGCCAGCGCGCCCGATATCGACATCCTCGCCCTCTCCGGAGGAATCCTCTCTTATCTCGACTGGCACCGCCAAATCACCCATTCCCTCATTGCGGCGCCTTTGCTGGCCGCTGCCGTCGCGGCGGTCGTGTCCTGGCGAAAAGCCTTCTGGCGGACTTGGCTGGCAGCCCTGGCCGGCGTGCTCTCCCACCTCTTGCTGGATTGGGGCAACGTCTACGGCGTCCGTTTGTGGCTGCCTTTTTCCAGCGAGTGGCAACAACTCGGGGCCCTCCCTCTCGTGGACCCCTGGATGTGGCTGCTGCTCTCCATCGCCTTCCTGCCACCGGCGATTTCAAGACTGGTCAGCGCGGAAATCGGCGCGCGCCGCACTAGCGGGCGCGGATGGGCGGTTGCCGCCCTGGCGCTGCTGGCCCTGTACGGCGCTGGACGGACCATCCTGCACAGCCGCGCAGTGGCCATTCTCGAATCCCGCATCTACGGCGGCGAAGGCCGGCTGGTTCGAATCCTGGCCCTCCCCGATCCGGTGAATCCCACGCGCTGGCGCGGCGCTGTGGAAACGCCCAGCTTATGGTGGACCGGAACCGTGGACCTGACAGCGGAATTCGACCCGGGCGAAGGGCGCATCACCCACAAGCCGGATGCAGCCACCTGGGAGTCCGCTTCGCGCGCCGCCGCCTTGGTCAAATTCCGGCGTTTCGCCCAAGCGCCGGTGTGGACCGCTGTCCCTTGGGATACCCCCGAACGAAGCGTGCGCGTCGAACTTGGCGATCTCCGATTCGGGGGACCGCCGCCGGAACGCCTGGTCGTTTGGGCGCTGCTCGACGAGCGCGGCGCCCTGCTGGATGAGGGCGTGCGCTGGCACGGGCGGCCCTCCCGTTGAATCCCTCCGCCGGCGGCTACCAGGCGTTGTCCGAATCGCCGTCCGGCCGTCCGTTCCGCTCCAGCCACCCGAGCAGGCGCTGAATGCTGGAGGTGGCCAGGGCGATGGAAGTGTCCGCGCAGCCGTAATACATGTTCAGCGTGTCGCCATCGGGTGCGATTGTGTAACCGCAAGGAAACACCACATTGGCCACATCGCCTTCGCGCTCATAACTCCTCTCGGGGCCAAACACCCAGGTGTCGCCGCGCAGCAGACAGCGCTCCGGTGTGTTGGTGTCGAACAACGCCAGCCCCAACCGGTAAATGCTGCCGGAGGCGGTTTGCCGAACCCCGTGATAAATGATGAGCCACCCCTTCTCCGTTTCGATAGGCGGCGGAGAGAGTCCGATCTTGTTGGCGTCCCACCAGGCGCCCCGCCTGGCTCGAAGAATCAGCTTGTGGCTGCCCCAATGGCGCAAGTCGGGCGAATACGAAATCCAGATGTGCGCCCCTTGCCAGGTGGTGACCGGGCGGTGGATCAAGGCCCAATGGCCGCCAATGCGGCGCGGCAGCAAAGCCGCATCTTTGTCCTCCGGCGGCATCACCACTCCGTAACGCTCGAAACTCCGGAAATCCTGCGTCAGCGCCAGCGACACCCCGGGACCGCCCCGCGAGTAAGAGGTGTAAGCAATGGCGTACTTCTGGAGTTCCGGCACATAGGTGATGCGCGGGTCTTCAATGCCCCACACCTCTTCGGGATAGTGTTCCGGATCCGGCAGCATCGTGGGCGCCGGGTCGATCTCCCAATTGGCGACCCCGTCTTTGCTGCGGGCGGCGCCCAAGTGCGACCGCCCGCTGCGGTCCTCCACCCGGCACAGCAGCAAGGTTGTGCCGTCCGCCAGCAGCGTGGCGCCGCAATTAAACACCGAATTGACCGGATAAGGCCAATCCGCCGCCGTCAGAATCGGATTGTCCGGATGGCGCAAAAACAACACTTCATGGCCGTTCTCGTACAGTCGCTGCATAGTGTTTTCCGCTATGAGGCCAGCGCAGGCGCCTTCACCGATACGAGAATGTCGGAAGCCTGTCTCATCTCGACCAGTGCGGTCAAGAAAGCCAGCGTAGCTTCGGCACCCTCATTCTGGTTGGCCCGGTCTGGGTGCAGACCGTCGCGGCAGCCGCCTGTGCGGGAATCGTAAAGGCTGAGCTTCAAATCGTTTCGCCCCAGAAACCACTCCATGGCGCGATCGGCAGCCTCCCGCCAGTAGGGATCTTGCGTGATCCGTCCCGCCTCCAGACATGCCGAAACCATGTCGCCGGCTTCCACCGGCTGCTGGTCAAAGCGCGCCCGCTCCCCGCCCCGCCGGTAAAATCCGTTGGAACCGACGGGCACGAAGTGTCCTTCCTCGGATTTCTGGATCTCAACTAACCACCGCAGAGTCTCCAGCCCGACTTCGATCAACTCCCGGCGTCCCAGCGCCTCTCCGCTCACCAGCATCGCCTGAGGCAGGCGGGCGTTGGAATAGGACACCACGTCTTCAAACCACCTCCAACCCGGCTGCGCATTGTCCTGATACAGGCGCATCAGCCTGCCCGCCAGTTGCTCGCGAGCGCCCTGCGCCGCGCGATCCCCCGAAAACCGCTTCAGGTACTCGTGGCAGCCGAGCAGAGTGAAGGCCCAAGCGCGCGGGCTGGTGAATGTCAACGCCGCCGGCAGCGCCATGTCAAACAGCCGGCTCGCCAGACCGCGGAAGCCGGCGTCATCGCACTGGCCCACCACGGTTCCCAAAGCCCATAGCGCCCGCCCGTGGCAATCCTCCGAGCCCGACTCCTCCAGCCACCTCCGGTCATACGACATGTAATTGCGGAAACGCCCGGTCTTGACGTTGAAAGCATGCCACAGGAAAGCCAGATACCGCTCGGTCGCCGGAACCCTGACGCCGGACTTCCGCGCCTGCATCGCCAGAACCACGGCGCGGGCGTTATCGTCGGTCGTGTATCCTTCGGCGTAATTCGGCACGGAAAACACCGAGTGCTGGAGCAAACCGGTCGAGTCCGTGAGCCGGGCGAGGTGTTCCAGGTTCACCGGCGGCAACTCCGCCGGGCGGTCGGCCAAAGCCGCAGCCACAAAGGCCGGCCGCGGCTTCCGCATCCGGTCCTCCCGGGCACGCACAAACGTGCGCATGTAAGCGCGGGCCACGTTGGGCCAGGTCATCTCCCGCGCGTGCAAATAGGCTCGCTTGCGCATGGCATGGCGCATCACGTCGTCCTCCAGCAGCTCCAGCACGCGCGCCGCCAGCGCCTGACTGTCGCGGAACGGCACCAACACCCCCCGTTCGCCGTCCAGGAGCTCTTCCGCGTGCCAGTAAGGAGTCGAAATCACCGCTTTGCCCGCGCCTACTGCGTAAGCCAGCGTTCCCGACACGATCTGCGCCGGGTTCAAATAAGGGGTGATGTAAATGTCAGCCGCCCCCAGAAATTGCGTCAGCTCCTCCAGCGTGACAAACCGCCCGTGAAAAATAATATGCTTGTCTACGCCCTTGGCCCGCGCCAGCCGCTGGAGCGAGAGCCGGTAGCTTTCGCCATCCCGCCGGTGCACATGCGGATGCGTGGCGCCCACAATCACATAGACCACATCCGGGTGCCGGGCCACAATCGCGGGCAACGCCTCAATGACGTTTTCAATCCCTTTGTTGGGCGAAAGAAGGCCGAACGTGAGCAGCACCTTCTTGCCCTCCAAGCCGAACTGGTCCTTGTAAAAACTCGGATCCACGAACGCCACGTCGGGGATGCCATGCGGAATGATGTCTACTTTGCCCGGCGGAACTCCGTAAATGTCGCGCACGAATTCGGCAGCCCGCTTGGTCATCACCACCACGCGGTCGGAAAGCTCCGCAATCTCTTCCAGCACGGCTCGCTGCGCCGGGTCGGGCTCCTTTAACACCGTGTGCAGAGTGGTGACCACCGGCATGCGCAGCTCGCGCAACAGCGCCAGAATGTGGCTTCCGGCTCGCCCCCCGAAAATGCCGTATTCGTGTTGCAGGCACACGATGTCCACGTTGTTGATGTTCAGGAAGTCCGCAGCCGCCGCATAGGTGGACAAATCGTCCTGAAACAGTTCGAAACGGACCCTGTCCGGATACGGATAGCCTTCCGAAGTGTCATTCACCGGAAGCGCCGTGCAGTGGACTTCGGGGAAGGCTTTCCCCACCGCCTCGCACAGATCGGTGGTGAACGTCGCGATTCCGCACTGGCGCGGAACGTAATTGCCCACGAACACGACGCGCCGTATGCCCTGGTCCAACGAACGCGCGCGCCGGTCCTCGTGCAAGAGACCCGCGGGCGGCTTGCCCGCCGGAAGTTCGAGCTGCGATGTTATGAAGCGATCTGCCGTGCCCATCTCCTGTCCTCTTGAAAGGTAGTTACCGATTCAGGGCAGGCCGCAGGCTGGGGGAAGAAATGCGTCTGAATACGTCGTTGAGAGTCTTGTCACCTCCGCGCCAGTCCTCGGCAGCTACCCAAGTTCAAACGCGACAATCCAAGCCAATCAACTCTCTAGGTGTTAGTTCTCGACGTCCAGGATTTCTAGAAATTATTATTAAGAACCTCGCCGAAACCTGTCAAGCCGCTCTCCCCGCACGCGCAACGCCTCTCAGTGCTGTAATAATTTGCATGCGCTCCCCCTCCCTCAAAGCGGCGGCCCTCCTCGCCGCCGGCCAACTTGCCTGCTTCGGACAGACCGCCCCGGCAAGCTGCGTGTCGCCGGACCGCCAGATTGAATTGACGGTCCGCACCCTCGAAAAAGGCGCCGAAGCCGCGCTGGTTTACTCCGTGCGATATGCCGGAAACCCGGTGATCGCCGATTCGCGCCTGGGAATCGATCCGTTGGAGCAGCCGCCCCTCGGGCCGGACGTCAAAATCCTCAAAACCCAGCCGGGTTCCACCCTCGAGTCCTACCGCCTGCCGCACGGAAAAACCAGCCAAGTGCAACATCCCTACAACTCGCTCCTGGTGGACGCCGAAGAGCGCCGCGGCCTGGCTCGCCGCCTGGGCGTGGAGTTTCGCGTCTTCAACGACGGCCTGGCGTTCCGCTATCACGTTCCCCAGCAGCCCGCTCTGCGCGAACTCCGGCTGGAACGCGAACTCACCGAATTCTCGATGGCCAGGGAGGGTATGTCTTGGCCGCTCATCCTGCGCGATTTCCGCACCTCCTACGAGGATGACTACGTCTCGCTTCCCCTCAGCGGCATCAAGCGCGAAGCCCTGGTGGCGCTCCCTTTCCTGGTGGAAGTTCCAGGCAGAGCCTGGCTGGCCATCACTGAAGCCCACCTGGAAAACTATCCCGGCATGTATCTCACGCGGACCGGCGGCGGTTCCCTCACCATGACCGCACGCCTTGCCCCCCGCCCCGACCGCCCCGAGATCGCCGCCGTCCGGGAGACGCCCTTCGCCTCCCCCTGGCGCGTCGTGCAAATCGCCCGCGAGCCGGTCCAACTCATCGAATCCAACCTCGTGACAAGCCTCAACCCCCCTTCTAAAATCGCCGACCTTTCCTGGATTCGTCCCGGCAAAACCTCCTGGACCTGGTGGTCCGGAGACTTGGCCAAAGGCGTGGATTTCAAACCCGGGATGAACACGCCCACCTTAAAGCACTACATCGACTTCTCCGCTTCTTTGGGCCTGGAATACGCCCTCATCGACGAAGGCTGGTCCACCAATAACGCTAAGGGTCAGGGCGACCTGCGCCAAATCAAACCCGAGATCGACTTGCCCGCCCTGTTGCAGCACGCCCGCAGCAAAGGCGTCAAGCTCTGGTTGTGGGCCCATTGGGAGGCGGTGGACCGGCACATGGAAGAGGTCTTTTCCCTTTTCGAAAAATGGGGCGTGGCCGGGGTCAAAATCGACTTCATGGATCGCGACGACCAGTGGATGGTCAATTTCTACTACCGCGCCGCCGAAGCCGCCGCACGCCACAAACTGATGCTCGATTTCCACGGCGCTTATAAACCCACCGGTATGAGCCGCACCTGGCCCAATGTGCTCACCTTCGAAGGCGGCATGGGCCTGGAATACATCAAGTGGAGCGCTCGCGTCACGGCTGCACACAATACCGTGCTGCCATTCACCCGGCTCCTGGCTGGTCCCTTCGATTACACCCCGGGCGCCATGAACAACGTCCGCCCCGACGATTTCACTCCGCGCTTTGTGGAACCCTCCGTGCCTCATACCCGGGCCCACCAGACCGCGCTCTACGTAATCCTGGAAAGCGCGCTTCAAATGCTGTGCGATTATCCCGGCGCTTATCAGGGACAAAAGGAAACCGACTTCATCCGCGCCGTTCCCGCCGCTTGGGATGAGACGCGAGGCATCGCCGGCATGCCCGGCGAATACGTCGTGATCGCGCGCCGCAAAGGCCCTTCCTGGTACCTGGGCGCCATCACCAACCGCTCGGCGCGCACCTTGGAAGTGCCGCTGGCTTTCTTGGGCGGCGGCGAGTTCCAGGCCACTTTGTATGCCGACGCGCCGGATGCCGCGCTCAACCCCAAAAACACCGTGGTCACCACTCAGACGGTGCGCCGCGGCGGAACTCTCCGCCTTAGCCTGGCGCCCGCCGGCGGAGCCGCAGCCGTGTTCCGGCCGGCGGCCGCGCGTTAGAAAATCGAAACACCGGGCCGGCTTGCCTATGGCCCAAGCGTCGGATAACGCACCCCAAGCTGTTCCAGGTAAGTCTTATAGCGCGACGAGTCAAAGTAATACTTGCGCAGCTCTTCTCGATAGTCCCGCATGGTGCGCTGGTTCAGCCACACCGCAGGCGCGTCTTGCGGCCGCAGCAGTGGCGTATACTTGACCTCCTTGGTTTGCACGTTGCGGAAATAATCCCAGGCTTTCTGCACCAGTTCCGGTTTTAGCAGCAAGTCCAACACGGTTCGCGCCACCACCTGAGCCCCCGCTGTCGCCCCCTTGTGCGCAATCGGCGTCGCCATGGCGATGGCGTCCAGCCAGCTATGACCCGGCAGCCCCGGAATGTTGGACGGAAAGCGCAATACAATCGTGGGAACCGTCCAGGAAACGTCGCCGATGTCGTCCGAGCCGCCGCCCATCGGCGTCCCCGATCCCGGCGCCGACAACACCGTGCCCAGCTTGGTGCTCAAGCCCGTCTCTTTCACTTTGGCCAGCCGCTGCACCGCTCTGGCCAGCTCTTGGTCTTCCTTCGACCACTCAGGCAACCCCACGCTCTTGATGTTCTCAGCCGTCGCCTCCGCCAGAGGACGGTTGCCGTGCACCGGCCAGGCTGCGCCCAGCACCCGGGAGCTCACCGACACGTTGGCCATTTTCGCCGCCCCTTCGGCGATCTCATCCGCCGTCTTCCATAATTCCTTGATGCGGTCCACGTCAAGCTCGCGCAGGAAATACCATACCGACGCCACCCCAGGCACCACGTTGGGCTGGTCGCCCCCGTTGGTGATCACATAGTGCGAGCGGTGCTGCAACCTCAGATGCTCGCGGCGGTAGTTCCAGCCGGCGTTCATCAGCTCCACCGCGTCCAGCGCGCTGCGCCCTCTCCACGGAGCGCCCCCGGCATGCGCGCTTTCGCCGGTGAAAACATACTCCACCGAAATCAGCCCGCTGTTGTTGACCGGCGAACCCCAGGACACGCTCAGGTTCGAGGCTACGTGCGTAAACAGCACTACGTCCACCCCGTCGAAAACCCCGGCGCGCACGTAAAAGGCTTTCCCGGCCAGTTGCTCCTCGGCTACTCCGGGCCAGATCTTGATCGTGCCCGGAAGCTTCTCGCGCTGCATGATCTTTTTCACCGCCAGCGCCGCCGTGATGTGCAACGGCAGCCCGCTGTTATGCCCTTCTCCGTGTCCCGGCGCGCCCTCCACCAGCGGAGCGCGGTAGGCTACGCCCGGCTTCTGCGAAGCCCTCGGAATGCAGTCGATATCCGACCCCAAAGCAATCACCGGCTTCCCGCTCCCCCAAGTCGCCATCCACGCGGTCGGAATTCCGGCGATGCCCCTCTCCACGCGGAAGCCTTCCTTTTCCAGAATGCCGGCCAGGTACTTCGAAGTTTCGAACTCCTGAAAGCCCAGCTCGGCGAAACTGAACACCGTGTCAATCATCACCTGCGTGCGGTCGTGCATCCGCGCAACGTCCTTCGCCGCTTCCGCTTTCAGACTCTCCACACGGGCTGCGGGCTCTGCGGCGCTGGCGACGAGCGCCACACATTGGGCGAGCAACAAGCTACGGCACATAATGATGCCAGTATATGATTACCCGGACGCCGAACCAAAACCGCTAAAATGAAAAATCAGACTCAACCATCTTTTCCTTTAGGAGAATCCAAATCGCATGCGAACACCGTTGATGGCCGGCAACTGGAAGATGTACAAGACGGCGGCCGAAACCGTGCAATTCTTTGAAAAGTTCATCCCCTTGGTGGCGGACGTTCAGGGACGTGACATCGTTATTTGCCCGCCGTTTGTGAATTTGGCCGCAGCGGTGCAAGCGGTGAAGGGCGCCGCCATCGGCATCGGCGCTCAGAACCTGTATTGGGCTAAGGAAGGCGCGTTCACCGGCGAGGTTTCCGGCGCCATGATTCGCGCTGTGGGCGCCGAGTGGGTCATCATCGGACACAGCGAACGCCGCCAATACTTCGGGGAAACCGACGAAACCGTGCTGAAGCGCACCGTAGCGGCGCTCGAGTGCGGGCTGAAACCTATTGTCTGCGTCGGCGAAAGGCTGGAAGAGCGCGATGCCGGCCTTACCGAACAAGTTCTGGTCAAGCAGTTCGCCGGCGGTCTGGCCGGCCTCAACCCGGAGCAATTCGCCGGAGTCGTCATCGCGTATGAGCCGGTGTGGGCCATCGGAACCGGCAAGACGGCCACGCCGGAAATCGCTGAGGATGCCCACCGAGTCATCCGCGCCGAAGTAGCCAAAAAATTCGGCGCCGCTCAAGCGGAAGCCACCCGCATCCTGTACGGCGGCAGCGTGAAGCCGGACAACACCAAGGCGCTCATGGCGCAAGAGGACATAGATGGC
>Ga0272446_1006689_pt1 | contig 11859 bp, 8 predicted proteins | sample YNPCB0061_FD_194587 | JGI IMG/M metagenome (GOLD analysis project Ga0272446, IMG submission 194587) | Hot spring microbial mat communities from Yellowstone National Park, WY, United States - YNP-CB-006-1 | ecosystem: Environmental > Aquatic > Thermal springs > Hot (42-90C) > Sediment | place...
ATAACTCTGTTAGTTATCAGACAGCCCTTGTATTTTCTCGGATTTTAGCGTTTTTAACCCTTTCGACGTATTAAAACCAGGAAAAATCGCTAAAATCCTACGAAAATACAACACTAAAGAAGCTGTCCCGTAACTTCCTAAGTTACGGGACAGCCTCAATTGCTTAAGTCCCCTCTAAAAACAATTGGTTTTTAGAGGGGACTTAATGGTGCCGAATAATCCGGACGGGAAGCCGCAGGATGTCCACCGCCTCCGCCTTACCCATCCCCTCAGCTCGCTCCTGTCCCAACTCGGACGCTCCGGCCCTGCTGGACCCCTGGGGGGCGTTTCTTTTTATCTTACCCACAATCTTTACCGCCGCCGCCCGACCTAAGCCCGCGGCATCCTGGGCGGCCGTATACCGGCAGAAGGGCAAGAAAGGAGAGTAGGGGGTCTCGTCAAAGGCCGCGATCGCAAACCGAAACCCTTCCTTCCCTTCCCGACGCCCCCGGCCTATCGTCCCCGGACCGTGGCCCGCCGGGCCGTGGCCCGCTGGGCCGTGGACCGCCAGACCCTGGGACGGCAGACCCTGGGACGGTGGACTGTGGACCATCGGGGATCTTGATTCCTCCAAAAGCCGCCGTTGAATCCCCAAATGGACCAGAAGATTCACCGCCACCAGCGCCGGGGGCGGATCCGGGAGCTCCAGGATCTCGTCCATCCGTCGGTACCCCTCCTCGATTCCCATACCGCCCAGCCACAGATCCTCCCGGGATGGGGATAACCCCTGCTCCGCCAGCGCCCTCGCGTAACCCGAAAGCCGCTCCCGGGCGGTAGAAATCGTCACGTCTCCCCCCACAAAGGCAATCCGCCGGTACCCATCCGCTACGAGCAAGCGGGTAAGCTCCGCCGCGCCGGCTTCGTTATCCGACAACACCGCGTCTAGGACCGCCCCTTCCACCAGGCGATCCACCAAAACCACCGGGATCCCCCGCTTCGCTAAAAGCCCCAGGTGTTCCCCCCGACTGCCCGCAGGAATCACCACCACCCCATCCACCAGGCGCTCCGCCAGGGTCTCCAAACGCTCCCGTTCCCCCTGGATCGAGTTGGAGGATGAGGCGACCAAAAGGGTATACCCCTGGGCCTCTAGCTCCCTTTCCATACCCTCGGCCAACTCCATAAAAAAATCGTTGGCCAACTCGGGCGCCACGATGGCCACCGTCCGGGTCGACCGGATTTTTAGGCTTCGGGCCACATGGTTCGCCGTATAATTCAATGTTTTTGCCGCCCGGAGTACCCGCTCCCGGGTTTCCAGGGCCACCAAAGCCTCGCCCCCGGTTCCCAAAGCCCGGGAAACCGTAGCCGTGGACACCCCCGCCAGGGCGGCCACATCCCGGACCGTGGGCGCCCGTTCCCCCATCAAAGGACCCCCATTCCGCTGGTGATAGCCGCGAGAAAGGTCACCGCGATAATCGACACCACCGTATGCAGGGACAACACCGCGCTGATAAAGGCTCGATCCTGCTCCGAAGACCGGAATACGGGGATGATAAACGGCGGCGGCAGGATAAAAAGAACCATCACCGCCACCGCTTGGAGGGGAGGAAAAGCCAGGGCACGGCTAATACCCAGGGCCACAAAGAGTCCCACCGCCAGGGCCGTTCCCAGTCGCAGAACCACGAGGGCCAAGGCCCTTCCGGTTCCCCGAATTTGTAGATCCTTTAACCCAAAGCCCACGACCAGGCAGATAAGGGGTGTCGTCAAGGACGAAAGAAGCCGCAGAAGGGGAACCAGGGCTCCCCCCTGCCCCCAGGGCGTGTTAGCGGCGCCGGGGAAGAAGGCCGAAGCCAAAAGTCCCAAACCAATGGCGATAATCACCGGCGAGAGGAGCATGTTTTTTAACAGCTCCCCCGGCCGAACGCGTCCCTCGGAAGGGGACCCCAGGGCCCCCCGTTCCGCCGCTTCGGCCCGTTTCAACTGGGCCATCAAAACGGTAAAAACAAAAACCACCTGCCCCAAGTCGGCGGTGGCGAAAAAGTTCACCCTGTTTTGGCCGTACAGGGCGATGAAAAGCCCGTACCCCAACATCCCCGCCTCAAAGCCCTGGAATAAAAAAACCGTCGAAGGCCGGGGCAGACGAAATAGACGGGAAAAAAGATACCCCAGGGCCCCCATAAAACCGCAGGCGGCGAACACGGTCACGGCCAAAATCGCCAGTTTCCCCTCCACCCTCAAAACAGCAAAGGCGTTAAAAAGGACCGCCGGCAGGGCGATAAAGGTGATAACTTTTTTAAGCCCCTCGACCATCTCGAAGCTAAAAAAGCCCCGTTTCCCCAGAATCGCCCCCAGAATAATCAAAAAAAACACGGGTATCAAATCGTAGGCCACCGAATTCATCGTCCACCCCTTTTGTAATCGATTACATAGGCCATACAACCCGTACCTACCCCCGTCAGTGGAACGATGGGTCAGCGTGACGAAGGGTTGCCGCAGGATCGCCGGTAACGAGGCTTTCCCCGCCCCGGCTCTCCGCGCTTGCTGGCCCTATTTTTTTACCGGAATTACGCCCTTTTTAAGGATGATATTCCCGTACTTTACCGTTTCTCCGGTCATAACCACCGCGTAGGCCTTTTTTGCCCGTTCGTAAAAGGCAAACCGTTCCACCCGTTCCACCGCCGGCGTTCCCGGCCAGTGCCGATCAATCGGCTCCCGGTACGCCTTCTCCACCGATAGGTCCAGGTCGTCCCCCGGCACCGGTTGCATCATGGCCACCGGGTGGGGAACGTAGGAATCCAGGTTCATTAACGCTAAAATCCCGTCCAAAAGCGCGGGAATCCGGATCCCATCCGCACGAATCACCCGGGAATTAAAGGAATCCCCCGGAAAAAAAGCGTCCGCCAGGACGATCTCGTCCCCATGGCCCATCCGAAACAGGGCGTCCAACAGCTCCGGACTAATAACGGGAGCAATACCGATCAGCATACCCATAGCCTCCTTAACCTAAAACCATCATCGAAGGTTTTTTTTAATTTGTCAAGCAGAAAATGTAAACGATTACATTACGGGATAAGGACAATCCGGGGGGCGCCAGGGCAATCCCAAAGGCTAACCGTCCATCAGACGCGCCCCCCACCGCGAAACCCTTCGGGGTTTCGCGGTCCCCCGGGGAACCGGTTCGTCCGGGGGCGTTACCTCCGCCAGAATTCCGGCGTAAGGAGCACGAAAACGGTCCATAGTTCCAAGCGGCCGGCGATCATGGCCACGGAGAGGACCCATTTAACGTAGGAGGGTAGGATAGAGTAATTTTGGGAGGGGCCCACCAGGCCGAAACCGGGGCCGATATTGCCGACGGTGGCGAGGGATGCGCTTAAGGACGAAATCAGATCGATCCCCGCGCTGGCTACCACGAGGGTAACGAAAAACACCAGGGCTAAATACAGGAACACAAAGCCCGCGACCCCGTACACCACGTCCTTTCTCCCCACTTTCCCGTTTAGCTGGACGCTAAAAACGCCCCGGGGAAAGAGGAGTCGGCGGATTTCGTTTCCCGCCTGCTTAAAGAGCACCACGTGGCGGATAACCTTGATGCCCCCGCCGGTGGATCCCGAACTGCCGCCGATGAACATAAGGGTCAGGAGTACGGCCTTAGCGAGGGAGGGCCACCGGTCAAAGTCTGCGGTGGAGAAGCCGGTGGTAGTTAATATGGAGGAAACTTGAAAGGAGGCGTAGCGGAAGGCCTTGGGAAAGGATCCGTACAGGGGAATGATGGAGAGGGCTACCACCAGGGAGGCGACTATAAAGATGCCAAGATACGCCCGGGCTTCGGAATTATAAAAAAGATCCCGAGCTTTTCCGGTGATGACCCGATAGTAGAGGCTAAAGTTAAACCCCGCCAGGATCATAAAGACGGTACAGACCCCATCTATCCAGGCGGAATTATAGTACCCTATGCTGGCGTTCTTTGTTCCAAACCCTCCGGTGGCCATGGTGGCAAAGGCGTGGGTCGTGGCGTCGAACCAGTTCATCCCGCCGAGCATCAACAGGCCCACCTGGATGGCCGTAAGGGCCAGGTAGAGGATCCAGAGGATTTTGGCGGTGGCGGTGATTTTGGGGGCCACCTTATCCTTTTCCGGGCCCGGGGTTTCCGCCTTAACCAGCTGGAAGCCCCCAACTCCCAGCAGAGGGAGCAGGGCGACGGTAAGGACGACAATGCCCATGCCCCCTAACCAATGGGTCATGGCCCGCCAAAAGAGGATGGCCCGGGGAAGGATTTCCACATCCTTAAAAATGGTTGCCCCGGTGGTGGTAAAGCCGGAGACGCTTTCAAAAACCGCGTCCGCAAAGGTGGGCACCCCATGGGCTAGGTACAAGGGCAGGGCTCCCAGGATACTGGTAAAAAACCAGGCCAGAGAAACGAGCAAAAATCCATCCCCGGGGTTAAAACGGACGGGGGTTTTTCTCTGCCAAAACAGGGCTACCAGGGCCGCGCTTAGGGTAATCGCCATGGGTAGCACAAAGGCCCGAATGACTGAGGAATTTTGATCCCGCACCGCCAGAATAAGCGATGGAATCATGGCGAGGGACACGATCCCTAAAAGCAAAATCAAAACCCGCAGGAGCAAGCGGCGTTTCACTGGGGACCCCCAAAAAGGCGTTCAATTTCTATTTCGGCGCCCCTTTTGACGATCAAGACGATCCGATCCCGGGGCGAAAAGACGTAGTCCCCCCGGGGAATAAAGGAATCGTTTCCCCGGCTTACCTGCATAACCAGGGCCCCCGCGGAATTGGGGAACTGGTCCAGCCGTTTCCCCGCGATATGGGCGCTGGCGGATACTTCCAACTCCAGAATTTCGATGGACCCTTCGCCGATCCGGTGTACCCCCCGGATACCTCCCCCCAGCAGGTGGGAAAGGATCGAATCCACCACCACCGATTTCATGGGGACCACCACGTCTATCCCCAGTTGGCGGGCTATGGTCGCGTACCCCGCGCCGCTGACAAGGGCCACCGCCCGTTCGACCCCCCGGGCTTTCAGGTACAGCGCGGCGATCATGTTCAGTTCCTGATTTTCCGTCGCCGTGACGATCAAATCCATATCCAGGATTCCCTCTTCCTCCACGAACCCCTCGTCGGAAATATCCTCGTTCAGGATCAACGCCTCGGGAAAACGGCCCGAGAGTTCCTTGCAGAGGTTGTAATCCTTTTCAATGACCACCACGTTTCGAAAGCTTCGGGGTTGAATATAGGTGATGATTTTGGAAAAGAGGGATTTCTTCCGTTGACCCTTGCCTAAAAGGCCCTCCACGATCAGGGCGCCCATCCTCCCCCCACCCACGACGCCGATTTTCCGCAGGGGCTTCAGGGGCCGACCGGCCAGGCTAAAGATCTTTTCCATATCCTTTTCGTGGGCCAGCACGTGGATCCGATCCCCCACCAGCAGGGTCGTGGCTCCCGTGGGGAGCAGGGCCTCCTCTCCCCGTTCTACCAGGGTCAACAGGGTTTCCCCCTTTACCACGGTACGAAAATCCCGGACCGACATGCCGGCGAACACGCTCTGGTCCCGCACATCCACCGCCCCAAGCTCGTAGGGGCTATCGTTAAAGGCCAGCACGTCCCCCAGGGCGCCGTGTTCCACCGCGTTCAGGACCGCCCGGGCGGTTTCCACGTCCGGGTGGACAAAGTGGTCTATCCCCAGGGTTTTAACCCCCGTGTTTCCAAAATTAAGGTAATCTTCGTTCCTAACCCGGGCTATTTTAAGAACCCCCGGATACTTGGACTCCGCCAAACCGCAGATAATCATGTTCAGCTCGTCCGAATCGGTTACGCAAACCAGGGCGGTGGCCTTGGCGATCCCCGCTTCTTCCAGGGTTTTAAGGCTGTTCCCCTCGTCGTTCAGGACGAGGCAATCGAGTCGATTGGACGCGTGCCGGGCCCGCTCTTCGTTTTGCTCTATCAACGCCACGTCATGCCGTTCGTTAATCAGGTGCCGGGCCAGTTGGGTCCCCACCATGCCGGCCCCTACAATGATAATGTGCATACGTTATTCCGTAAATTCGGCGTTAAGGAGTTCCAAGAACCCCGGATACGTAACCGCGGCGCTTTCGGCGGTATCAATAGTAACGGGCTTCGCGGCCCCCAGGGCGGCCACCGACAGGGCCATGACCACCCGGTGATCCCCGTGCCCGTGGACCGACCCACCCTTCAGGGGCCGTTGATCCGGATTGTCCAGAACGGGACCGTTGATGATCAGCCCATCGGAAAGCTCCTCCACCAGGGCCCCCAAGGTTCGAAGCTCCTGGGCCATAACGGAAATCCGGTCGGTTTCCTTGATGCGGGCGTTGGGAACGTTGATAAGCCCCGTCTCTCCCCTGGCGTAGCAGGCCACCGCCGCCAGGGCCGGCAGGGCGTCGGGGGTGGCGTTCAAATCCAGGTCCGTTCCGATAAGGGGTCCGGCCCGGGAAACCGTCACCGCCCGTTCCGCCGGCCCTTCGTCGGACCAGGCTACCTGGCACCCCATTTTTTCTAAAATTAAAAAAACAACCTTATCACCCTGGGTGTCCCGGGGATCCAGGCCCAGCAGGGTCGCCGGCCCCCCGGTAATCGCCGCGGCGCAGGCGGGAAACGCGGCGGAGGAAAAATCCGCCGGCACGGTACCGTTCAGGGGCCTGTAGACCGAACCCCCGGGGATACGGAAAAACGACCGATCCTCCGCCGCCTCGTAGGGAACCCCCTGGGTGTCCAGGTAGGATAGGGTCATTTCCACGTAGGGCCGCTCGTTGAGCAGAGGAACCTCAAGCTCCGTAACCGTACCGGCAGGGGCTAGGGGCGCGGCGATAAGGAGGGCCGAAAGGTACTGGCTTGTGGGGCAGGGGATGCGGACCCGGCCCCCTTTCCAAGGACCCCGGACCACAATGGGGGCACAGCCATCGCCCTTGGTGGAAAAAGCCTGGGCCCCAAGGCCCTCCAGGGCCTGTAAAAGGGGCTCGGCGCTCCGTCGGCGTATCTGTTCGTCCCCCGTAAAAACGGCGGTTCCCGAACCCAGGGCCGCCATGGCCAGGGCTAGGTACAGGGTCGTCCCCGAGTTTCCCACGTCGATCACGTTATCCGGAACCGCTAGCTGGTTTCCCGGTTTTCCCAGACCCACACCCGTTACTAGCCACCGGACAAGGCGTTTTCCATCGCTCCCCAGGGGGTTGGCGTTGGCGGGGAGGCTCGGTTTCCCCGGGGATCCCAGGGGAACCGCCTCCCCCCGGGGGTCCGGGGCTCGGACTTCCTCTACCTGGGCGCCAAAGGCCCGGCACACGGCCACGCAGGACCGGGCGTCCAGGGAATCCAGGGGATGATCCAGGATCGATGTTCCTTCGCCGAGGGCGGCGAAAAGAAGCCGTCGTATGGTATGGGATTTGGATGCGGGAATCCGAAAGGTCCCGGAAAAACGCCCGGGACGAATGAGGGCTTGCATGGACCTAGGATACCCTAAGCGGTTCGGGAACGCAAGATCACGGAGACCCACGACGGCGATCCTATCCCGGGGGCCCTAGGCTCCACACCATAGTTGCCCCAGAGGGGGTCCATGGGGTATAATTTCCTTCTTATGAAAGAGAATAACCTCCATTGGGCCGATCAAACCGCGGAAAAGATCATCCGCGAAAAGGGCGATAAGGATATGTACACCTGCGCCTCGGGGATTACCCCCTCGGGGACCGTTCATATCGGTAATTTTAGGGAAATAATTTCCGTGGACCTGGTCGTCCGGGCGCTCCGCTCCCGGGGCAAAAAGGTACGGTTTATCTACTCCTGGGACGACTACGACGTGTTCCGCAAGGTACCCCTCAACATGCCCAAACAGGAAGAATTGGCCACCTATCTGCGCTTTCCTATCACCATGGTACCCGACCCCTGGGATCGGGACGAAAGCTACGCCCGGCACCACGAGGTGGACGTGGAATCCATCCTCCCCGCAGTAGGGATACGGCCGGAATTCCTCTACCAATCTAAGCGGTACCGCGCCTCCCTGTACTCCGCGGGAATCCGGAGGTCCCTGGAACACCGGGCCGAACTCAAGGATATTCTGGACAAATTTCGGGACGAGGACCACAAAATCCAGGGCGAATGGTGGCCCGTCAGCGTGTTCTGCGATTCCTGCAACCGGGATACCACGGAGGTCGACGGCTGGGACGGCGAATGGGGCCTTTCTTACCACTGTGAATCCTGCGGGCACAAAGAAACGGTGGACCTGCGGACCGCCAAGGGCGTCAAGCTGGGATGGCGGGTCGATTGGCCCATGCGCTGGGAGTACGAAAAGGTCGACTTTGAACCCGCCGGAAAGGATCACCACAGCCAGGGCGGTTCCTTTGACACGGCCCGGCACGTTTGCAAGGACGTCTACGGATACGAAGCCCCCATCACCTTCCGCTACGATTTTATCGGCATCAAAGGAACCCCGGGAAAAATGTCCAGTTCCAAGGGCAAGGTTATCGACCTGTACGACGTTCTGCGGGTGTACACCCCCGAGCTTACCCGGTACCTTTTCGCGGGAACCCGGCCCAACACCGAATTTTCCATATCCTTCGACCTGGACGTGATTAAGATCTACGAGGATTACGATAAGACCGAGCGGATCGCCTGGGGCGTGGAAAAAGCCAAGGACGAGGAAACGTATCAAAAGGAGCGGCGGATCTACGAGCTATCCCAGGTGGATGAAATGCCCGCCACCATGCCTTATCAGGTACCGTTCCGGCACCTCTGCAACCTGGTACAAATCGCCGATGGGGATATCGATAGGGTGATCGCCGCTCTGCCGGATATCCAGGGCGAACAGGTCGATCGATTCCGGACCCGTTGCGCCTGCGCCAAATATTGGATCGACGAATGTGCCCCCGATGATTTCCGTTTCCGGCTCCACAGCCCCGCCGAAGGGACCGCCAAGGCGGCGGAACTGACGGAGGAAGAGCGCTCCGCCCTTCGGGACCTGCGGGACCAGGTTATCCAGCGCGTGGAAACCTTTACCGACGATAAATCCTGCGCCGAGGCGATCTACGCCGTGGCCAACGGACGGGGTATGGACGGCAAGGCCCTTTTCCGGGCCGCCTACCAGGCCCTTATCGGCAAGGACCAGGGGCCCCGGCTTGCCAATTTCCTGCGGACCATCGATAAGGATCGGCTGTTGGGGATCCTGGCCGCCTATTAGGAAGGGCCGGGGCGAAAGGAAGCTTTAAAGCGGGGATCGAGCGGCTTGTATACCCAAACCGCCCGATCCGTTCCGTTGGATTATAGCTCCAGATCCCGGTTTTCTATCTTTTTTACCATCAAATCCACCAGCTCTTCGATCTTCATGGGCGGCAGTTGGCGGCCATCCCGCAGGCGCACCGAAACGGTGCCCTCGTCGGCCTCCTTTTGACCCACCACGATCATATAGGGGATTTTCCGGTTCTGGCAGGCCCGAATTTTGGCGTTCATCCTATCGTCCCCCAGCTCGGCGCTAACCCGCAGGTCCCGGCTTTTAAGCGCGGCGACCACCTTTTTGGCGTAGTCGTTAAAGGTATCCGCCACGGGAATAACGGCCCCCTGTTCCGGGGCGATCCACAGGGGGAAAGCGCCGCCGAAATGCTCGATCAGCACGCCGAAGAACCGCTCCAGGGAGCCCAACAGGGCCCGATGGACCATGTAGGGCCGTTTCTGTTGGCCGTCGGCGTCCACGTAGGTAATGCCGAACCGTTCGGACATGTTAAAGTCAAACTGGATGGTGGTCATCTGCCATTCCCGGCCCAGGGCGTCTTTTATCTTTAGGTCGATCTTCGGTCCGTAGAAGGCGCCGCCCCCCTCATCCAGTTCCCAGGGAAGCCCCGATTCGATAATAGCGGTCTTCAACGCCTCGGTCGCCTGGTCCCAGCGCGTCGGCTCTCCCACGGCCTTTTCTGGCCGGGTAGCCAGGTACGCCTTGATATCCTTAAAGCCGAAGGTTTTCCACATGAACAGGCTGAACCGCAAAACTTCCTTGATCTCGTCCATAACCTGTTCGGGGGTACAGATGATGTGGGCGTCATCCTGGGTAAAGCCCCGGACCCGCAGAAGTCCGTGCAGAACTCCGGACCGTTCGTAGCGGTACACCGTTCCCAGTTCGGCCCAGCGGAGGGGCAGGTCCCGGTAACTGTGGCTTTTGGACTTGTAGATCATCAGATGGAAAGGACAGTTCATCGGCTTAACGTAGTAGTCCTGCTCGTCTATCTTCATGGGGGCGTACATGTTTTCCTTGTAGAAACCCAGGTGACCCGAGGTCTCCCACAGCCAGGATTTTCCCATGTGGGGGGTGTAGAGGATCTCGTAGCCGTTGCGGTAATGCTCGGTCCGCCAGAAGTTTTCGATGGCCACCCGCATCCTTCCCCCGTTGGGATGCCAGTAGATCAATCCCGCTCCCGCTTCCTCGTGGATCGAGTAGAGATCCAGTTCCTTTCCGAGCCTCCGATGATCCCTCTTTTCTACCTCCTCCAAGAAGGTCAGGTAGGCTTTCAGATCCTTGGGGTTTTCCCACGCGGTGCCGTAAATTCGGGTCAGCATGGGGCGCTTTTCGTCCCCCCGCCAGTAGGCTCCCGCGATATTCATCAATTTAAAGGCCGCCGAATTGATTTCCCGCGTATTAGCCACGTGGGGCCCCCGGCAAAGATCCGCCCATAACAGGGAACCATCGGCGGCCCTCTGCTCGTACACGCTGATCTCCGCGTCCGCGGGCAAATCGTTGATCAATTCCACTTTAAAGGGCTCGTCGGCGAACCGCTTCAGGGCCTCCGAGCGGCTCACCACAAGGCGTACAAAATCGTGCCGATTATCGATGAGCTTTTTCATCTCCCCTTCAATCAGGGGAAGATCCTCCGCTGTGATAGGCCGAGGAAGCTGAAAATCGTAATAAAATCCCTTATCAATCGATGGCCCAATGGCCACCTTTGTCCCCGGAAAAAGACGGGTAACCGCGGCGGCCATTATATGGCTTACCGAGTGGCGGATAAGGTCGAGCTTAGCTTCTTTGCTGTTGGATGTGGCTTCCGACATGTCGTACCTCCGGATACGGCGAAACCCCAGCGTTCCACGAACACCGGATTTCTGATTCCGTACGGGGACGGAAAAGGGCGTTGCTCCCCAACGGGGAAAGCGCTCCCCAGGGGGGAACGACCCAGTATTTCCGCGGTACCACCCCGCTTCGCCACCCCACGACGGGGGGCGCCCTCTTCGCCGCTCACGGGGGCAAACCGATTTTCTATACTAAAGCTTCTATAAGAACGCTCCGCGTTCCCAGAAACCCGTTCCAGAAAACAGCTCGGGAGGGGTTTTCCGACAGCCCTAGTTTAGGAACGCTCCCAGCCTTTGGCGCCCCCTCTCTCGCAAACCGGAATCCGCGTACTCGTCTCCGTCAAAGCCTTTTCGTAATCATCGCTAAAGGGGGAAGCTGTGTCAATAGGCCGCCGACTGGGCCCCTGCGGATGAAAAAAAGCTGAGGGGCCTGGCAGGGGAAAAAGAGTCTTCGTGGAAGACCCTCTTTTCCCCTGCCACCCCTGGCCGCTTGTTTGGTCTCCGCAGGGGTCCGCCTTTGGCCGGGGGGAATAGCCTTCTCGCCAGCCTAAAATCCAAGAAATACTGGTTGCCGGTAGTAGACCTACGATGGTATCCTGGGCCTATGCAACAGTCCCACGACCGGGGGTACCGGGCCTTATTTTCCAATGTAGAGCTGGTTCAGCAGTTGCTGGAGTCCTTTGTCCATGAAAGCTGGGTAAAGGATATTGATTATCCGCAGGCATCCCTGTTTAACACGTCGGTCATATCTCCGGCCTACCAAAAAACGGAGTCCGATGTTATCTGGCGTTTACCCCTGAAATCGGGAGCCGACGT
>Ga0272446_1006691_pt1 | contig 11857 bp, 11 predicted proteins | sample YNPCB0061_FD_194587 | JGI IMG/M metagenome (GOLD analysis project Ga0272446, IMG submission 194587) | Hot spring microbial mat communities from Yellowstone National Park, WY, United States - YNP-CB-006-1 | ecosystem: Environmental > Aquatic > Thermal springs > Hot (42-90C) > Sediment | place...
GGACTGAAGGTCATTGTTGGCTGGCTCACGGGTTCCTTGAGTTTGCTGGCTGACGCTTTGCATAGCGTGACAGATAGTGCGAATAATATTCTTGGTCTGGTCACCAGTCGCCTGTCTTCGCCCCAGCCAGATCGAGATCATCCCTATGGGCATCAAAAGTTTGAGGCGATTGGAGCATTGGCTATTGCTGCATTTTTGGGGATTGCCTGTTTTGAAATCTTACAAAGTGCGTTGATTCGTCTGTTTAGCTCATCCTCCGCCAATGTTGAGATTAGCGGCACTGAATTGTGGCTGATGCTGATAGTCTTAGGAGTCAATATTTTTGTGGCTTTCTATGAGCGCCGGGTTGGGCGCAGAATTGGCAGCCCGATTTTGATTGCAGATGCTTATCACACCATGAGTGACATTTGGGTAACGATCAGTGTGTTTGCAGGGCTGATTGGCATCTGGCTGGCAAACTGGCAATGGCTGGATACGGCTTTGGCTTTTCCAGTGGCGCTGCTTGTGTTTTGGAGTGGTTGGAAAGTGCTGCGAGAAAATTTGCCCTGGTTGGTTGATGAAATGGCGATCGCCCCAGAGGCGATTCATCAAACGGTGATGAAGGTACCAGGAGTCGTTAACTGTCACGCCATTGCATCGCGTGGTATTGTGGGCCGCCAAGTCTTTATTGAGATGCATTTAATCGTGGACGCTCAGGACGTTAAAACCGCTCACAAAATTACAGAAGCAGTCGAAAGCCTTCTGGAAGAACAATACTCTCCAATGCGTGCAACAATCCATATCGAGCCGATGAATTATCAATCGAATCAAATTAGTTATGAAAAGTAGGCACTGAGGATTGGTGGGGGAGAATCGAACACAGCGTTTGCCGCGACATTTAATTCCAGCAATTCTCAGCATGAGAATGATTTTCGCCCAGATGTTTGATTGCGATCGCCTTCAATGACTGGAATCGCCATTCTGGTGTTCAGGAAATTGAGCAAAAAAGTGTTTATCGGTGTTTATAGGCTCTCAATTCAGTACAAATGTTTCAAAATGAGAATTGCTAATTTAATTCGCTTTCGCTTGACTGACACTCACTTTTAGACCAGCACTTCTGGCTGAATCAGCATCAAGGCCGATTGCAAAGCGTGCAAGCGATTCTCGGTTTGGTATAGTTGGGGAACTGTAGTTTCAGGTAGTTGGTTAGGAGTTTGGGGCCGCGCAAAAATTTTATGCAAGTCGAGTTTTTCCAGCCGCTGCTTCACCTGTTTGGAAGTTGCAACAATCCAGACATGGCGTTGATGGGCGAAAGCATCCTGCACAATCGATTCGATCGCCAGCGCTGCCGTTACCCCAATCGTTGGCACCTCGCTTAAATCCAGCACCAGTACCCGATAGTGCTGTACAAGCGACATCCGCCGAGAAATGCTTTTCGCTGCCCCAAAGCTCATCGGCCCACCCAATTGCAGCAGCAAAATATTCCCGGTCGCTTGAGCCAAAATTTCCTGTTCAGCAAACTTCAGGGTCTTGCTGCTGTTTGGATCAGTAATGACCTGGATATTGTCGTTTTGCACATCGGTAAGGCGCTTAATCGTCAAGATATTGGCGATAAATGCCCCCACCAACACGGCAGTAATCAAATCCACAAAAACGGTAAGAAACAGCACCAGGTACATTAAGCCTGTGCCTTTGAGCGATAGCTTGGGTGCTCGCTTGATAAATCCCCAGTCTAAAATATCCATGCCCACTTTTAATAGAATTCCCGCTAACACTGCGTGGGGAATGGGTGCAGTGAGGGGGCCAGCCCACAACAAAATCAACAACAACGCCAGAGCATGAATAATCCCAGATAGGGGCGTTTTGCCACCCGCCTGCACATTAACCAGCGTCCGCATCGTTGCGCCAGCACCAGGTAATCCCCCAAATAAACCGGCAAACAGGTTGCCAATCCCCTGTCCAATCAGTTCTTTATCCGAATCATGCTGGGTATGAGTGATATTATCAGCCACCAGGGATGTTAGCAGAGAGTCGATCGCCCCTAAAACGCCCAGCATCAGCCCATAGCGAAGCATATCTGCCAACTCCTGGAGATTAAAGGTTGGCATCCGCAGGGTCGGAATCCCTCTAGGAATGTCAATGTTGCCGATGCGGGCGATCTCCGCCTCTTTAAACACTAAGACTGACAACAGGGTGACCGTCACTAATGCCAGTAGGGGAGATGGCAAGATCCGATTCAGCTTAGGTGGCACCGTAAAGACAATCAATAGGGTTAGTACCCCTAATCCCAGTGCAACCAAGTTAGGCTGACGCAAGTAATTGGGAAGTTGTTGTAGCGTTGTAATCACTCCCCCCGCCCCGCTGTATCCTAGCAGTGGTGGCAATTGCAATAGGATAATGATGACCCCAATCCCAGACATAAAGCCGGAAATCACTGTGTAGGGAAGCAGGGTAATGTATTGCCCCAGGCGCAATAGACCGAATGCAATTTGCAGCAGCCCACCCAGCATCACGACGGTAAAAGCCATTGCCAGCCCCGTATCGGGATGACGCGCAACCAGGGTAGCAATGATAGTGGCCGTGACGACCGTCATTGGCCCTGTCGGCCCAGACACCTGCGCTGGGGTGCCACCAAACAAAGCAGCAAAAAAACCAACAATGATGGAGCTATACAACCCAGCGAGTGCCCCTGCCCCAGAAGCCACCCCAAAGGCCAGAGCCAGGGGTAGTGCCACAATAGCGGCTGTTAAACCACCAAATAAGTCACCCCGCCAGTTACGAAAGTGAAGAGGGTTAATCAGATTCATCATTCCCTACGAGCAGGAAGTAAGTTAAAAGATAAGGCCGGGGCAGGTTTCACACTAGAGTTTGCCAAACCAGTTGGGGTAACCCATTTAAACCCGCTTGGACAGGTCAATTTGGACAGGTCAATGATGTCAGAGTGGATTGAGCCCACTGGACTTGCTAGGCAGAAGTATAGCGTTGGTCAGAAAGCATAGGACTAAACCAAGGTCTCAACCACCGATGCTGGGTAGGCTTTCTGACTCGCCATCGCCCTGTTTCTCATGGCAATGGCTATCTGTGGGTACCCCAGCCTTTGCCCAATCCTCTGGGGTGTTACAGTTCAGTAGAAGGGCGCGATCGCCCGGCTCTAGCGCTAACTCCTGCACAGTTTCACCTGCCAGCCAGGGTTGAAAGGCGGTACACCCCTGGGCGATCGCCCGGTCAAGGCTGTTTCGACAGTTTATCCGATAAAAACCACAGAGCGGTTCCCAGCCCTTCTCCCCTCTGGGTAACAAAATAGTGTCAGCACAGGACTGGCATTGAGTGGCCCAGCGGCGGAGCACCCATCCTTCTAGCCGAGGTAAATCACAGGCCAGCAACAGTACCCACTCACTAGCAACCAGGGGCAACACCTGGGCAAACCCAAGCAATGGCCCCTGGGAAATGGCTGGATTCGCTTGAACCTCCATGATTAACCGACAGCCGGGCGGCACGATCTCCCGATAGCGCTCAACCCAAGGGGTGAAGACCCAAACAGTTTCGGTACATTCCAGAGCCACCCTGCAGGTTCTCTTGAGCAAGGGTTCACCAGCAACCAGCAGGGTCGCTTTGTCTTGCCCCATCCGACGACTCCGCCCCCCGGCCAAGACAATTGCTGTCAGATTACTGCAAGGCATCCGCAATCACCAGGAATCGTTCAAGCAAGGTGTTGCTCAACCACGCTAGCCAGCGCCCCGATCCAATGATCCACCAAATCCTCCGTGGCAGCTTCCACCATCACCCGAATCACAGGCTCAGTTCCCGATGCCCGTACCAAAACCCGGCCCCGGTCACCCATATCCGACTCAGCTCTGGCGATCGCCTGTTGCAGCGGCCCACACTCCTGCCAGCTCAGCCGCCGTTTTCGGTCTTCGACTCGCACATTTTGCAACCGCTGCGGATAGGTTTTGAAACTATCCTCCAGCAAATCGGCGAGAGAAACCCCCAGACGGCAGACCAGTGCCGTCAGATGGAGGGCCGTCATCAAACCATCACCACCAACTCCAAAGTGCTGGCAGATGATATGCCCCGACTGCTCACCCCCCAGAGCCGCCCCGATTTTTTGCATTTCTGCATAGACATACTGGTCGCCCACAGCCGTGCGCAACAGTTGCCCGCCTTGCTGCCGCCAGGCCCGCTCAAACCCCAGATTAGACATTACTGTTGCCACAATCGTGTTGTGGGGGAGCTGATTTGCTTGCTTCAGGTGGTTGCCCCAGAGATACAGGATATAGTCGCCATCCACCGTGCGCCCCAGGCTATCAACAGCCAGAACGCGATCAGCATCTCCATCAAAGGCAAAGCCCAAGTCTGCTTGATGCTCTTTGACAGCGACTTTTAAAGAGGCCAGATGAGTAGAGCCGCAATTTACATTGATGCGATCGCCATCGGGGCGATCATGCAGACAAATCACTTCCGCCCCCAGTTCAGTGAAAACAGTCGCGGCCAGGGATGTAGCTGCCCCCCAGGCCAGATCTAACACGACCCTCAGCCCCCAAAATGGTTGAGCCGTCTGCGCTTGCTGCCTGACTGGTGCTTGCAGTGCCTGATGATACACATCTAAAAGCTCACCTCGGTGATAGCACTGACCATAAGAGTCTGTCTGAACAGATAAATCACTGGCGTGCCCCCGTAAGGCAGCCTCAATCTGCTCTTGCAGTGCCAGTGCCAGCTTGCCGCCTCCGGCTCCAAAAAACTTGATGCCGTTATCTTCGGGAGGGTTATGACTGGCAGAGATCATCACCCCCCCCAACGCTCCATAGGCTTGGGTTAGATAGGCAACCCCTGGCGTCGGGCAAAGCCCTACATCCCATACATCTAGCCCCGCCGCTGTCAGCCCTGCTGCCAGTGCCATCGCAATCATGCTGCTGGAATTACGTGAATCTTGCCCAATAACCACGGGAGCCAGCCGTTCTCCCTTTGCCCGGAAAACCTGTCCAGCCCAAAAGCCAACCTGGAGCGCCAGCGGTGCCGTCAGCAACTCTCCAGCCTTGCCACGAATTCCATCCGTACCAAATAGACGGCTTTCGGGCAGCGTCGGATGAACCCAGCTAGACCCTTTTACTAGTTTTTCGGTTGCAGGTGTAACTGATAAAGCTTGTTCCAGTCTCGTAGCAGATAAGACCATGATTGACAACTCCGCACATCACACACTGTGGAGAATAGCACTTTATTCACAGGGCAAACCGAAATTTCCGCCAGCAAACTGGGGAGATTCTAAAGAAAATCTGCAAAAAAACTGGTTATCGGGCTAAGCCTAGGGTAGAGACCAGGAGGCACGCCTACAAACGGCTGGGGAAATGCGGCAGGCTCGGCCCATAAGCTTCAGAAAATTTAGATGAAAAAACCACTTATCTCACACTTCTACGGACTTGACCAACCATTAGAGGTTTGCGGCTTGGAGGAGGGCAGCGATCGCCTCTTCCGTTAAATCTTTCTGGATATATTGGGGGTCTTTGGGATTGTAGGGTACAGCCAATCGATCAACGGTAAGGATCACAGCCGTTTCAGGCAAGATTGGAATATCTGGATCAAAAGCCGTCGGCTTTGTCAGGGAACTGGAAAAACCCCGAAAAACCATAATCTGCTCCGTTTCATCGCCGATCATAGCCGTCACTAACAAGACTTCCTGCCGCCGCTTTTCGGTGTAGCGCTCCAGTCGCGCCAGAAGACTCATACTTTTTTCATCTCTCAGATTATTGGCCAGTTGCTGAGCGCCCCTGCCGAGCAAGGCGCACCACTAAAAACCAAGTAAAATACAGCGCATAAATTCCCAGGGCAATTAAACCCAAAAAACCCAGGAAATAAGGCTTGAAGCGATCCGTATGCACCAGTTGGTAATAGAGCCAGGGAGGCTCAAACCAAACCTGGCAAAATCGGTCATTAATCAGCGCTTCAGCAGGTTTAAGGGCACAGGGCAAAAAGGGAACCAGCGCGATCGCCCCCAGCAGGTTATAAATCGATACCGCCCAACGCCAGGAAGTAAAACAAAGCTTTAGTAGGCTGGATTTTTGCTCGCGAATTTCCTCATTCAGATCGACCCAAAACCATAGACTAATAGGAATAAGTAGCCGAGCCACCCAGCCACTGACAAAACTAATCGGGAATGACCCAATCATCAAATACACCGTAATCGCTAAGAGGCTGGCAACTCGCCAATAAATGATCAGCGATCTCTGAAGCACCTCATTGGTGTGAAGCGTTGACCAAATGAGTAGAACGAGTGGTGCCACCACTGTAAATAGAACCGCTAAGCGATAATCAGTCCAAACAAACGTTGGCAACCACGACAGATTTGGCATAGCAAAACAGGCAACCAGCCCCTCAACAATATAAAACCCTCCTTCACCTGGTAAAGCAGACGAGAGAAGGGTATCTGTTAATACTATAACGGCCACTGTTGGAAAGATAGCAGCAGTTAGTGAAAAAACCGCTCCAAACTGAAATCAGAACCATCGGTTTCATGCTTTAGGCCACTGGCTAGACTGCCATCGCCGTCACTATCCCTGCTAGCTTTCTCAGTCAAGTTTATTCATCGTATACTCGGCATTCCGCCGCTTCAGGGTTTTCGTCGCAATAAATCTCAAAGGAATTTCTAGGCTTGTTTTGCTTTTGGTGAGCCGCTTCTGCCTGAAGCTCTTCTACCGCATCCCAAGCCGCAGCACACTGGGGAGATTCGCTACCACTCACGTCACAGACGGTGTGGGCGTTATCAATCTCTTGCTGAATCTGTTCTTGAATATCACTCATGGGCGTTTGTCTCAACTCACTCTATAAAAGATGGAACTTACTTCATCGCATTAACCAGAGTTGGCAATGCTGCCACTTGACCGCACCAAGCTAGGGAGCCTGTTCATCTAGACTTCACCGCCGAAGACTACAGCAGTAGTAGCACGGTTGAAGGTCTATCTGCATACAAAGTTAACAAATTTAGCGTTCAACGACGAGCAGCCATCCAGAGAAGCTGAGCTTGCCACCTCAGACGAGCTGCAAGAACTGATAGACAGAGCAAAACTTTGAGAACCCTGTAAGGTCGTTTCAAAAACGATCGCCCATCTCAGTGAACGCTTCCCCCAGATCGATCAGAACAAGCCTGCTTGATCAAACGCGCTCTAGGGAGCGATGTGGCCTATAACGATCTGAATGGCTTACCTTCGGCCTCAATAACTTTAACATCCAGATGATTAGGCTGCTGGCAGCAGCTCATCAATTCTGCAGCCTCACCTTTAGGGCAACAATCCCCTGGCCCATGACGCAGATCTAAAAATCGCGGAAGCCTTTCCAAGCATCTTCATGATGCGATCGAGTCATTCGATCTACTTCTTTAAAAGAGAAGAGAATCCTTCCAACGGAACAACATTCTCCACGCAGAGAGAAAAGTTCCTTTTGAGAAGAAAAATTATTTAGGATACACCCATTCTCAAAAAGTGAAGCATTTTTTTTAGAAACATCGTTTTTTACACTCAATCAAAATTTTCCACGATACACCCATTCTCAAAAAATGGATCAATTTTTTTGAGATAAACAAGAAAGCCCCCAAAATTTAGCGTTGATCAGATTCTCTTAAGTCAAACCTCTTGACAGAGTAGAAAAATAAGGTTTTATTAAACAGGGCAAATCTTCTCATCAGTTGTAGTCACTCAAATCCTTCTACATTTCTCTTTTTCAACATCAGCGGATAGAGCAAGGAAGAGGGATTTAAAGAGTTGGTTTCTAACCTTCCTGTCAGGGTGCCTCATTTAAAGCAGGTTTTGGCTTTGACTCGGTCGAGTCAGATCTGTATTAAATGTCATGGGATATCTTTGATTTGAGTCGATGTGATATCCTCGGTTTAATCACTTGAACTGAAGCAGGGGATCACTCATCCGCAAGGTCTTAGAGCAACTTGAGTCATCGAAACAAAAATTTAGAAAGAATTTGAGAGCGCAGGGTTACTTTTTCACTTTTTTTGCTAAAGTTGGGGCAATTTTACGTCATTTCTAAAGAGTTGTATGTGAGTCGATATGAGCACCAAGTTACCCAATGAAACAGTTGACATAGATCCCCCTGGCACTGGCCCAGGTGATTTGGATTTTCCCCTTGAAGAAATCGATGACTTAGAGGCAGAAGTGGCGGCTGCAAATGCCACTTCTTATAAGCCAACAACTGCCGATCGCCTGGGTCTTTCTGATGACTCGGTTGGCATCTTTTTGCGAGAAATGGCTCGTTATCCTTTGCTTACCCAAGCCCAGGAAATTGAGTTGGCACGAGAAATTGCAAAGGGGGGTGAACAGGCAGAAAAAGCAAAACGACGATTAGTGCGTTCTAATTTGCGCCTTGTTGTTTCGATTGCAAAGAAGTATTTGAATCGGGGAGTTCCCTTTTTAGATTTGATCCAAGAAGGTTCGATGGGTTTGATGCGGGCGGCAGAAAAGTTTGACTACGAACGCGGCTATAAGTTTTCAACCTATGCTTACTGGTGGATTCGCCAGGGAATTACGCGGGCGATCGCATCCCAATCTCGAACAGTGCGTTTGCCCGTGCATATGGTAGAAAAACTTAACCAAGTGCGAAAGGCTCGTCAAGTGCTATCGCAGCAGCTAGGACGCAAACCGACCAAACAAGAATTGGCTGCCGCCCTAGAAATTGATGAAGATAAATTGGATCAGGTGCTGGATGTCAGTCAAGGTACCCTATCGCTCCACGCCTGGGTCGGGCGGGAAGAAGATACCGAATTGATGCAACTCATTGAAGATGCAGATAATGTTGCACCAAATGAATGTTTAGACCACAAATTACTCTGCGATCGCCTCAACTCGGTACTTGACCATCTAAGTGACCGGGAGCGAGATATTATCAAGCTTCGATTTGGCCTCACGGATGGGCAGCACTACACTCTCAGTGAAATTGGCGAAATTTATCAACTATCGCGGGAGCGGGTGCGTCAAATTCAAGCCAAGGCCATGCGAAAACTGCGCCATCCCCGTCGTCAAGCCCTCCTCAAAGACTGGAAATAGCCGAAACAGGTGATTTCGGCCAAGCTTGATCGCCCTAGGAAAGTTAATCACCGTGTAGAAGTTCAACCATTAGAGGATGCCCAAATCAAGTCCATCAGTCAAAGCTGGTGCAGATTCAGTCAAGATGCTGGATTGGGTGAAGAACCGATCCATTTCAGCTAGTTTTGGTTTGGCGAGAGTTTCGGCACCTAAATACCAGTTCTTTCACAATTCATTAACCCTACGATAGAGACAATCGGTATATCGCAGCACTAAACTAGAAGAAAGTGGCACAACGTTACTTGAGTTTTTGCTGTGGTGATGTAAGCATGGCGACCCCGGAAAAAAAAAGAGTGCGCGTTCTGTTGGTAGATGATCATGAGCTAACCCGCTTGAGCCTTCGTCTCGCACTAAGTAGCCATGTAGAAGTAACTGGCTCCGCCTGTAATGGTAAGGAAGCACTTGAAATGGTCAGAGTGCAAAACCCTGATGTCGTGGTTTTGGATTTACAGATGCCGATGATGGATGGGTTTTCTGCATCTAGCCAAATTAAGGACTTATGTCCGGCGGTTAAAATTTTGGCTTACTCGTCTCTTAACGACCAAAAAACTGAGGGTGTTGAGCAGGTTTCAACCTTTGATGCCTTCTGCAATAAAGATACCAGCACAATAGACCTGGTAAATCTGATTCAAGCTTTGGGAAAGCCCACTGACAGCTTGAAATAGAGCAGTCCACCGCTGTTACCGATAACCGATAAAGCGAGCATGCTCGCTGGTTGAGCCAACCAAGCACAACTCAAGCATCGACCTCAAACTTAAAGATCGCTCCCAGGAAATACCTGCTTAAACTCTTCGAGCAAATCATCCATCTCTTCAATCGCCTGATTCACATCAATTCTCAGTGTGCCCAAGTCGGGCTGCTCTAAAAGGCGTACGAGCGCTTCGCGCTTACTGGCGATCGCGGCAACTTGTTCGCGTAACTTTTCGATATCAATCACTTTAGATCTGTCCTATTTTTTGAAGGGAGCGACTGAGAGTATAGCAGCCCGCAGCCGATTGTCCAACCAGGGTTTGCGGCAAATGGTTGAGCGATCTGACCGGATAACTTAGAAGGTTGGCTACAAACAAACGACCAGCCACCTTTTTTATTTTGGGAGATCTAACAGGAAAGATGCCAATCAGCCAACCGTGCCCTGAGCAGCCTGTATTAAGCCAGGTCGAAAGCAGTCAAATGGAACTAGCTTGAAGGAGCAGCTCTTTTCTAAAAATCGCCTGCGTGCGTCAGAGGCTAAGTTTGCAAATGCCCCAACTTCTGAAGGTTCCTCTGCTACCGCAAAAATGGTGGACGCTTGACATCAATTGGCTTTGATTTAATCATTTCATCCAAAAACCGCTTTAATGCCTGCTCACGATTTTTCATAAACAAGGCCCAAAAACCTGGCTGGTACTCATCCATCGTCTTGGCCAAGGCCCATATATCAATCGCCAGGATGTTGTAGAGCATTTCATCTTCCCGCTTGAGGGAGTTTAGTTCTTCAATCAAAGAACTTTTATTCGATCGGGATCGACCATCGTTTTTAGGCATAAATTTAGTTTTACGGATAAACCTGAAGAATATAGCTCTGGTCAGAAACTTTAGGACAAAACCAAGTGCCCAGATGTCAATGCTGGTTGGGCTTTCTGACTCATGGTCGCCGTGGGAAACAGGGCGATCGCATAGAAGATAGCACCAGCATCGGTTGACAAACTTGCTTGCAACTCAAGAACTTGAGTAATTGGCTTGGGCACCGTTGGTCTTCAAAGGTCAACATTCGGATTAGCCGACAACAGGGGATAATAGAGTCTGAACACCATGTACTCATCGTTTAGGTTGCTAACCCTATGTTACGGCAGATTTCTTTAGGTAGTTTGGGGCTAAGTCTGGGTGGAATCCTTACAGTCATTGGCTTTGTGGCCTATTTTAATGGCAATGCAACACTCAATCTAGCCGGCTTTTTTTATGGTATTCCTCTGCTGCTTGGTGGGTTAGCACTCAAGGCCGCCGAGTTAAAACCCGTTACTTACACCCAGCAACCCACGGAAGCCATATTGCAACTGCGCGATCGCCAGGCGACTGCAACTCAAAATCAGGTGCGCCAGGATGTGATGCGTTATCGTTATGGCCAAGAGGCCCATCTTGACTCGACCTTAGAGCATTTAGGGTTAAGCCCTACCGATGAGGAACGCCCTATCTTAACAGGGCTTCGGGAAGTCGAGACAGAGGGGGCTTACACCCTGGTGTTAGAGTTTGATTCTCCCCTGATTCCCTTAGAAAAGTGGGCTGCCAAACAGGATAAGATGAATGGTTTTTTTGGCCCTGGAGTTAGGGTTGCTATTTCGCAACCGCAAGAATCGCAAATCGAGTTGGCGTTGATTGCTACGGGTACCAACCCTGCTGAAGAAGCAACAAGTACTGACAGCTAAGCTCTATTCGAGGCTGGGGGTTCGCCATACTCCCCCTTTCACTCAAATAGAACAAGTCATCCATTCAGAGGGCTTTCAGAGAGTTTCGCAGGGCTACCAGGTTCACACGCTAAGGCCGCGCCGCCCAAACGGCTCGCGCACGATACAAAGGAGGCTACTACCCCCTAACAATTTGAGTTTGGTAGCCCACTCGAGCTTTATCCCCGGAGCTTTGTCCGCAGAGAGAAAACCGGTAGCGAGGCTCGGTTTATGGCTTTTCTAAACGGACAATATACCACTGGAGAAAATCGGTTGCCCCTAGATCGAATTCGCAGGATGTCTCCAATAAATGAACTGCTTGCTCAGATACCGTTGTGAATCGCTGCAGGTCTTTGGGTAAATCATCCTGGCGATCGCGCA
>Ga0272446_1006692_pt1 | contig 11857 bp, 9 predicted proteins | sample YNPCB0061_FD_194587 | JGI IMG/M metagenome (GOLD analysis project Ga0272446, IMG submission 194587) | Hot spring microbial mat communities from Yellowstone National Park, WY, United States - YNP-CB-006-1 | ecosystem: Environmental > Aquatic > Thermal springs > Hot (42-90C) > Sediment | place...
CGGGCATTCCCACGTTCCTTTCTCTCAGGTTGTCCTGCGACTTCACCGGGCCCGACGGGCGGTCCGCTGAGCGCGGCGCACGAGGGCGAACACCACCACCGCCGCAAGGGCTCCGGAACCGAGTCCGATGGCGACGGGCCTGCTCAGACCGCCCTCCGCTTCTGACACGAAGCCGTCGGATCGCGCCGCCTCCGTCAATGGGAGTTTGGGCAAAGGTCCCCGACCCTCCTGCCTCTCGACGACATAATGGTACGGCCCGCCCGCGCGCACGAGACGAACGGCCACGCCGCCAGCTTCCAGCGAGCGCAGCGGAACGAGCGACGGGTCCGCGGGGACCAGGAACAGCACCTCGATCCGAGAACACTCCTCGAGTAGATGGAGGTAGGGCTGGAGAACCAGGCCGCCGCCGCTGACCTGAGGCGGTCCCACCACCCGCACCTCTGCTACCGTCTGCTTCCCGAGGTCCCGGGAGCCCGATGCCGAGGCGGCCTCGTCGCGCACCTCAGCGCCTTCGATGCGCCATCCGCCGCTTCTCGCCATCGCGTCGAGCACCCGGCGGACGGCCCGATGGGGCAACGGCCGGGCGAAGGTGATCGATATCGTCGCGCGCTCGCGGAAGGGCGCCACCATCACCAACGCATCGGGCGCACCCACGGCGGCCTGACCAAGCGCACACCGGCCTGCAGAGAAGAGGAACGCGAGCAGCGACAACGGGGTCAGCGCGGAGGTCTTCATGCGCCTCCCCGATAGCGGCCTGCCGCCTCTCTGTAGACGCGTACGGCCTCCAGCCGCTGGCGCGCGTGGTCCACGATAGGTTCCGGGTAGTCGCGCCCGATGCGGCAGGCCGCCACGCTCTGCTCGGCGGCGGTCATCCTCCACGGCTCGTGGATCGCGTGGGCGGGTACGCGTGCGAGCTCTGGAACGAACCGGCGCACATACGCGCCGTCGGGGTCGAAACGCCTCCCCTGCGTCACAGGGTTGAAGACCCGGAAGTACGGCTGAGCGTCGGTCCCCGTGCCGGCGGACCACTGCCAGCCGCCGTTGTTGGAGGCGACGTCTCCGTCGATCAGTTGCCGCATAAACCAGCGCTCTCCCTGTCGCCAGTCGATCAGCAGGTCCTTGGTGAGGAAGGAGGCTGTCACCATGCGCGCGCGATTGTGCATCCAGCCTTCCGCAAGCAGTTGGCGCATCGCTGCGTCCACCACAGGGTAGCCGGTTCTCCCCTCTTGCCAGGCGCTCAGCATCGCTGCATCGTTCACCCAGGCGATATCGCTCAGTTCCGGACGAAAGCTGCGTTCGACCGCGCCGGGATAGTGGTAGAGCACGTGGTAGAAGAAGTCGCGCCAGGCAATCTCGCTGATGAAGACGCGGGCCGACTCTCGATCCCCTTCCCCCATCGACTCCATGGCGCGCTGCACCGTCCAGACAACCTCTCGTGCCGAGATCGTTCCGGCGGCGAGGTGCGGAGAGAGCCGTGACGTGCCGTCCACCGCGAGCATGTCCCGCTTCCGAGCGTACGACGCAAGCCGCTGCTCCACGAAGGCGTTCAGCGCGGTGCGACCTGCAGGCTCGCCTGGCGCGAAGCTAGCGATCACCTGGCCGTTGGCGAAGCGCACTCTACCTAGCCCCTCGGCGCAACGCAGCGTAGCGGGAGGTGGCAGCGGAGGCTCGATGGGCAACGCCGACCATGCCCGGTAGAACGGAGTGAAGACGGTGAACGGTCTGCCTGCGCCGGTCCGCAACGCGTCGGGCTCGTGTACGGTGCGCCCAGGGAACTCGCATACGACGCCCCCGGCCTCCCGCACGGCCCGGGCGACGCGCTGATCGGTGGTGCGCGCTTCGGGATCCCAGGACCGCTCGTGGTACATCCCCTGCGCGCGCGCACTGTGCAACAGCGCGGGAAGGCCTTCCGCGGCGTCACCGTCGAGAAGGACCAGGTACCCCCCACGCCGACGTAGCTCCCCGTCCAAGCACGCCACACTGCCGAGGCGAAAGACCTCGCGCGCCCCGCTCGCCTCCGAGCCGTTGTCCAGGCTCGACACGAACGCCACCGGAACGATCTCGTCGGCATCCGAGCACGCTGCGTGGAGAGCGGGGTTGTCGTGGAGGCGGAGGTCTCGGCGGAACCAGACCAGCAGTCTGCGGTAACGCATAGGATCGGGCACACCCCGCTCGGGGCGCCGGCCCCGCCGGCAAGAGCCGGGCGCGTCGCCAGACAAGCAACAGGGAGGCTCGTCACCTCCCTGACTGCCGGCTTCAGATACGTGGAGCTGAGGGGATTCGAACCCCTGACCTTCTCAATGCCATTGAGACGCGCTCCCAACTGCGCTACAGCCCCGCGCTACTTGGGCGCATTATACCGCCGCGCCCGAGCGCAATGCAAGCGCGCGAGTCGCCCACGGCACCCGCACAAGCGCCCGGAATGGCATGACAACCGCAGCGTACGTACGCCGGGTCGGCGCAGGATCGTCGCCAAGGCGGTGCATGCAAGTTGGCCCGCCGCCTGAGCCGAAGCGGCCCGCATAACACGCGCCCGCGCGCGCTCGCACCCGGCCTGAGGCGCCCCAAACCGTCCGGTCTTCTAGAGGATGTACCGGCTCAGATCGTCGTCGCCAGCGATGCCCTCGAGCCGGGACCGCACATAGTCGCGATCGATAACGACGGTTGCCTCAGCCATGTCGGGAGCGCCGAACGAGAGATCCTCGAGAAGCCGCTCCAGCACCGTGTGCAGCCGGCGGGCGCCGATGTTCTCGCTGCGCGAGTTCACCATCGCGGCGATGCGGCTGATCTCGTCGATCGCTTCCTCGGTGAAGGTCACTTCGAGACCATCCGCCGCGAGCAGCGCGCGGTACTGACGGACCAGTGCATTCTGAGGCTCCGTCAGGATCCGTCGCAGGTCGGCCTCTGTCAGGCTTTCCAGACTGACCCGTATGGGCAGCCGCCCCTGCATCTCGGGGATCAGGTCGGACGGCTTCGAGACGTGGAATGCGCCTGCGGCGATGAACAGAATGTGGTTCGTGCGCACGGGGCCATACTTCGTCGCCACGGTGCTGCCCTCGATGATGGGCAGCAGATCCCGCTGTACGCCTTCCCGGCTGACATCGGGGCCGTGTCCCCCTTCGCGGCCCGCGATCTTGTCGATCTCGTCGACGAAGATGATGCCGTTCTGCTCCGTGCGCTCAATGGCTTCTCGAACCACGGCGTCGTGGTCGACGAGAGCCTTGGCCTCTTCCTGGGCGAGCACCTGACGCGCTTCCCGTACCGTGCAGGTCCGGGTCTTCTTGCCACGGTTCATCAAGTTGCCGAAAGCACTCTGGAGGTCGGATACCCCCATCTCCTCCATGCCTTGCGGGGAGAAGACCTGCAAGAACGGCGTCTGCGACGTCTCCACCTCGATCTCCACCCGCTCCTCATCGCAGAGGCCTGATCGTATACGCTCGCGCAGCCGGGCGCGGATACGCTCCTCACGGGCCCGCTGCTCGCGCTCGGTCTCCGTCGACTCCTCGTCTGGCTCGGACGCTCCCGCTGTCTCACCGAGTGGATGGGCGCCGAAGAGGGCTCCGAACTGGCGGCGGAAGGCTTCCGCTGTGTCCACCTCACCCTCGCTCCTCCGCCGGGAGCGCCGGCGAGGGTGCATGAGGTCGACGATCCGCTCGACAGCGCGTTCCTCTGCCTCCGCCTGAACCAGCGCGGTCCGCTCCGTCTCCACCATCCGCACGGCGACCTGCACGAGGTCCCGGACCATGGAGTCGACGTCACGGCCCACGTAGCCGACCTCCGTGAACTTGGTGGCCTCGACCTTGATGAACGGCGCGTTCGCCAGGTGCGCTAGCCTGCGCGCGATCTCGGTCTTCCCGACGCCGGTCGGACCAATCATCAGGATGTTCTTCGGTATGACCTCGTCGCGCAGGTCGTCCGGCAACAGCCGCCGCCGGTACCGGTTGCGCAGGGCGATCGCAACCGCGCGCTTCGCCTGTTCCTGGCCAACGATATACCGGTCCAGCTCCGCAACAATCTGGCTGGGTGTGAGTTCGGACATGGGGCGTTCCTAACAAAGCGTGGGGGCCGCAGCGTGCATCGCTCCACGATCGCGGCTGGCCGCATTGTAGCACAGGCCAGTCATCCGCGGCGGCCGGAGACCGTCTCTTCCGAGGTCCGGCCGCCAGTGCGAAGCCGCAGGTAGGCGCGAGCCACAGCATGCCACACACTGGGGGCCAGGTCGGTGACCGCCAGAACGAGCCGCGGCCACGGGAGGCACACAACCTCCGGCCGCGGACGGCGGATGGCGGAGAGGATCGCTCGGGCAACGCGCTCCGGCGGATCGGCACGCACGAGCCGCCCCGCGATGTCCCTACCCTCGATCTTCCGGATGGCGTTCTGCGCGAACGGCGTCTCGGTCAGGCTCGGCAGAACCGCCGTCACGTAAATGCCGGACCCTGCGAGCTCGAAGCGCAGGGCATGGCTCAGAGCCGTCATCGCAGCCTTGGAGGCGCAGTAGGCGGCGTTCAGTGGCAACGGGAAGCGACCCGCGAGAGATGACACGTTCAGGATGTGGCCGCTTCCCTGCCGGCGCATCTGCGGGAGCACGGCAGCGCAGCCGTGAAACGCGCCCATGTAGTTGACGCGCCAGATAAACTCCATCTCGGCATCGGTCGTCTGCTCGAAGGCGGCGACCAGACCCGATCCCGCGTTGTTCACCCACACGTCCACTCGGCCGAAGTGCTCGATAGTTGCGTCGAGCAGGCGTTGCACGGACTCCCGGTAGCTCACATCGGTGAGGACAGCCAGGCACCGGGCGCCGCGAGACTCCAGGAGCGAGACCTCACGCTCCAATGGCTCCCTGGATCGGGCTGCCAAGACGACGTGCATACCTTGATCTGCCATCTGGCGTACGGTGGCGGCGCCGATGCCGGAAGAAGCGCCGGTCACAACCGCCACCCGACCGCGCAGGCGCGTCCGATGCACGTTACGCTCCGAAAAAGTTGTACGTGCGCATGTTCAGCGCGAGGCTGGCAAGGCCCCACAGGCTGCCCTGTACGCAGTCGCCGAGGATGAGGCCGAGGAACAGCGGCAAGAGCTGCCGGTACATCGCCAGCCCACCATAGCGCATGACGAGCAGTTTGACGCACCAGGCGATCATCAGCGGAAGCCAGACCAGATGGATGCTCCAGCCGCTGGCAAGCGCCAGCCCGATAGGATGGAACGGAAAGCCCACGGTCCGGAGCCGCACGACCTGAAGGGCCAGGCACCCGATCGCGCCCGCAGCCATTGCCCAGACGGCCGGCAGGTTAGCCCGGACATCCTGCGCGCGGTCTAGCCACCCGGACAGCTTGTCGAAGACCTCCTGCGCCTGGCCCGTTCCCTGGTTGAACCGCGCCGACGCGCCGATCGCATAGGCCTGGGTCTCGTGCGCCCAGAAGGCGGACAGCGTGCCCACGACCACCGCAAGCATCACCGCTGTGAGCATTGCCCGTGGCTGCCAGCCTCTGCGATGCGCGGCCGTCAGAGCTTCCAGCCCCACCGGCTGCACATCGCCGCGATGCGCGCGATTGAAGGTCCACAGCGTCGCCAGCATGCCGAGGTCCTCGCGTCGCCAGCCCTCCACACCAAAGGCACGCGGCAGCATGCGGTCCGGCCCGATGAAGTGAAAGTCGTGCACGGGCGGGCCGAGCTCGGCGCGCACACGGCAGACGACCGCCACCACAGCCAGGTACATTGCATGCGCCGCGAGTGCCAGCCACCAGGACATCCCCGCAGCCACCAGGAAGCTCGCACAGCCGATGAGCCCAACGCTCGCCCCGATCAGCGCGGCACGAGGAGACAGTGCGCCGCCGTCTCGCTCGTGCGTCGGCGCCCACGCCTCCCGGAACGCTGAACGCGACGTCCACAGGTAGAACCCGGCGAGAGCCATCACTGCTCCGAAGCCTTGCTCTCGGATGAACGGGAAGTCAGGAGTGGCATCCCACGCCATCGCGTTGGCGACAACAAGCTGCGCCTTGAACAGAAGGAAGAAGAACCAACACGAGAAGAGTAGGTCCGTAGGCAACAGGTACCCGAGCCCGATGGCCAGCGGATAGAGCGTCGTTGGCAGCCAGTCGATGCCGCTCCACGGCTTTGTGGTCAACAGGGGCTTCAGGTCGTAGATGCCAACCGGGACCATGGGAATGGAGGGGTAGAGGAAGGCCAGCCCGTTGTAGAGCCCAAGGCCGCACGAGAGCGCGAAGCCGGCCCACATCAGGCGGCTGCGCCAGAGACTGCCGGCGGGGTCGCTCATCTCGAGCGGCAACCACACGATGGGGAACGAGAGGCGCTCGCGATCCTGCCACTGCCTTCGAAAGATGACGTTGAGGCACATGGACGTCCACATCAGCGCCACGACCAACAGCGTCCAAGCGCCCGCGGGCAGCAACCATGCGCTGACGTGCCTCCATTGCGCGAAGCTGGAGTTGCCTAGGAAGTGACCCCGCACCACGCTCACGTCGCGAATGGTGAGCCAAGCCGGTATCGCTTCGGCGACGCGAGACCATCGCTCCGCCTGGGAGGAGAGCCACGCCCCGTGGGGAATGATCTGTGCCAGCATGGCCGGTCCGTCCAATCCGGCCAGGCCAGTGGAGACGGCGACCATCACGTAGACGGTGAGGAGTTCCGCCTGCGCGAGCGAGAACCCAGGCGCGCGCCGCCGAAGGACCCCATTGGCGGTGACCAGCAGCAACAGCACGAAGACTGCGTTGGGGAAGAGCGAGATCGTAGAGGGGTACGGCCCGAAAAGAACGCGCTCGAGCCGGACCACCCAGAATGCGTTGAGCGGCGCGAGGAGAGCGCCGATAAGGATGGAGCGAGAAGTGACCCCCCGCCCATCGTGCCCGTGGGATGGCGCGGGACGACACCGGCCCAGACTGTGGGCTGAGCGGGCCATCGCTGTTCATCCCCTGAGCAACGGCCGGTCACATCGCGGAACCGGCCCGCTCGACGCAAGCCGACAGAAGTCTAGGCCTGAGCGGGCTTCGGGGTTCGGCGCGTGCGCGACCGTGTCGAAGTGGTGGTAGCTGCCTTAGCCGCCTTCGCTGCGGAGTGACGCGCCTTCAGACGGTCTTCTGCACGCTTCCGCATGCGGCGGAGCTCCTTCTGTCGCACTCTCATCGTGTTCGGCTTCCTCGCAGAGATCGGGGGTGGCGCGCCAGTCGGTGGTCGGACCTCAACGCGCGCACGTCCGGCACGCGCGTGCCGGACGGCTGGACAAACAGTATAGCCGCGCACCGCGGGCCGAGTCAAACGTTCGCGCCCAACGCTCGTTGCGCCGCGTTGTCCTGAAGGGTATACTGCTCGGGTCCAGAGGGGCCGAAGCCGCGGCCACGCTGGGGCGGAGCTTCCGGACAAGCGAGCGCTACGACCGCTTGTCCCCGGGGTCCGTTGCTGCCCCGTCGCGCTGCTGGTGCGGCGCGCAGTTAGCCCGTCATCTCTCTGCTCCGGGTTCGACCGGAGCCAACGTCCGAGGGGAGGTCGTCTTTTGCGGCAAGCAAAGTCAGGGCTCAGATCCTATGAGACCATGTACATCGTTGATCCCGATGTCATGGACGAGGACCTTGAGCCGATCGTCGAGCGCTACAAGAAGATTGTCACCGACATGGGCGGAGTGGTCGGCGACACCGGCAAATGGGAGGGTGGCAGACGTCGTCTTGCCTACGAGATCAAAGGCAAGCGCGAAGGCGTCTACATCCTGATGAACTTCGAGGCCGGGCCCGGTGTCACCAAGGAGCTGGACCGCGTCTTCGGCATCGATGAGCGCGTTCTCCGCCACCTTACCGTGCTCAAGGACCCCAAGGCTCCCACCGCCACACCGGGTCCGCTGGTCGCTCCGGCGCCTGCTCAGGCCGAGGCGCCTGCGCCAACCGCCGAGCCGGTGACGAGTCCGGCATCCGAAGAGGCTGCGGCCCCTCAGGTTGCGCCGGAGACTGCCGAGCCAGAGGCCCCCGCAGCGACGGAGGCTTCCGAAGAGGCACCAGGCGAGGCCATCGAGGAAGCCCCTGCGGAGGGCTCCGCGCCAGACCAGCCGGCCGAGGCAACGACAGAGGTCGGCCCCGACACCGAGGCCTAAGTCCCATCGCTCAGACGCCGCTCGCACGCGTTTCCTGCCATAGAGGCGGAAGGAACCGGAAGGCCTACGACCATGCTGAACCGCATCGTCCTCATTGGCCGGCTGACCCGCGATCCGGAGAGCAGGTACACACCGCAGGGCGTGGCCGTCGCTAGCTTCGGCCTGGCGGTCGACCGCCCCACACGGAATCCCGAGACGGGCGAGAAGCAGACGGACTTCATCAACGTTGTCGCCTGGCGCAAGACAGCCGAGTTCGTCACGCAGTACCTCACGAAGGGTCGCTTGGTGTCCGTAGATGGTCGTCTGCAGATTCGGTCCTGGGTCGCGCAGGACGGAACGAAGCGCACCGCCGCAGAAGTGGTGGCGGAGAGCGTGCAGGGCCTCGACAAGCCTCGCGATGCTGGCGATGTCTATGGTGGTCCGCCACCCGCTGCCGGCGCCGTCCCGGCGGAGGCCGGCGCCGCGCCGGACCTGGCAGACATTGACCAGACAGACCCGTTCGCTGACGAGTAACCCGAGCATTCGATACATCGCCTGCAGACCGCGGTCTCCTTGCGGACTGTTGGACCACCCCTGCAGGCCGTTGAGGAGAGAGCATCCCGATGCCGCCACCACCACGTAAGCGTACGCCCGGCAAGTACCGGAAACCTCGGCGCAAGGTGTGCATGTTCAGCGCCGGCAAGATACCGACGGTCGACTACAAGGACATCCCGCGGCTCCGGAAGCTGATGTCGGAGCGAGGGAAGATCATCGCGCGCCGCACCACCGGTACGCGCGCGTGGTTCCAGCGCAAGGTCAGCACTGCCATCAAGCGCGCTCGTCACCTGGCGTTGCTTCCCTACGTGGCCGAATAGTCCCGCGTCACGCGGTACGAACGAGCGGCGCCCTCGTCGGGCGGGCCCGGGTTCTTACCCAGCGAGGCCCTGCCTTGACGAGGGCGTCGGTCGTTGTCGTTCGTCGCTAACGAAGCTGTCTTCTATGCGTCTTCCTTCGGGTTCACGTGCACGGTGCGCTCGCGCGTGTACGACACCGCTCCTGGAGCCGCACCGCGGGGGCGGCGAACGTGCTTGCGCAACGTGCAGTCCACGGCAACGAGCGACGAGTGCTTCGCCGCACTGTGCCGAGCGGCCTCCAGGGCTGCCCGCAGGATGACCGGCTCGGGTGGCGGACCCGAGTGACCGGCCGTGCGGAGAACGACATGCGAACCCGAGACCGCGCGCGCGTGGAACCACAGGTCGTTGGGAGAGGCAACGCGTGTCGTCAGATAGTCGTTGCCGGCGCTGGTCTCGCCGATGAGCACGGTCCATCCGCCCTCGATGACGAGCGTCCGGATGCGATGGGCGCGGAGGCCCGTTCGCTTGCCATAGGGTTCCTGCTGACCTGTCTCGGCCGCCCAGGGGACCCGGATCACCTGCTCCTGGCAGAGGCGCTCACGCGTCCGCGCGATCTCCTCCTCATCCGATGCGCCACGGACACGCCTCTCCGCATCGTCGAGAGCCGCCTCCCGGGCATCGAGCGCCTGTAGCTGCTGCGCGGCTGCAGCACCCCCCTGGCGTGCGCGGCGTGCTCGCCGGTACATCTGGCGCACATTTTCCTGGGGTGATAGCTCCGGGGCGAGCGCGATGCGGCGCGTTCGTTCGCCGCCGCAGTGAACGTCCGGGACCTCCACACTGTGCGCGCCGGGGAGCACCAGGTGAAGGCCCGCCACGAGCGAGTCGGCCTCCGCCTGCATCTCGTCTGATCGCGCGGCCTCCGCCAGCCGAGCGGACAGGTCCGCGCGAAGGCTCCCGATCGCCCTCCGCGCACGTCCGATCTCTCCCAGCAGCGATCGTCGCGACTGCTCCAGGCCCTCGCGGCAGGTGATCTCCGCGTAGGCCTCCTCCATCGCTTCGTTCATCGTTCGCCGCCGGTCGAAAACAACGTCCGGCAGCGACGCAAGTGGAACGGGATACGCGCCAAGCGCCTTGCCGTCCGCGCCACGCCCAAGCCAGCCGGGGCAGCCTTCTCGCCCGACCGCACCGAAGACTTCGCTCCAGGCCCGAGCCCACCCGTCCCGCCGCGAACGCGCCATCAGCTCCTGCGCCAGGAGCGGAGAGAGCCCTCGGAAGGCGACCCGCAGGGCCGCGAGCGTGTCGCCTGCCTGGCGCGCCGTTTGCTCCGCGATCGCGGGCGCGCTGGGGCTCCAGAGGCTGTGAAGACCGGGCGCGGGCGGCGGCTCGACGTACACGGCCCCTGGAACCACCTCTCGGTGCCGGCTCATCTCGCCAGTCACGTGCTTCATCGCGGCGAGCACGCGGTCGTCCGCGGCACGGAGAATGAGGTTCGAATGCCGGCCCATAAGCTCCGCCGTAAGAACGAGACGGTCCGCGCCGCAGGCGAACCGGAGGTCGATGACGCGATCGTCGCTCCGCTGTTCGACGGCCTGCAGGACCGATCCCATGAGCCACTTCCGGCAGGCCATCGTGAAGGGGGGCGGCTCCGGGAGGCCGGACGGCCTCCGAGAAACAAGATGGGCCCGCGCAAGGTGGGCCTCACAGGACACAAGCACGTGGTACGAGCGTCCACGACCGCGCAGGCGGATCACGGCGACGAGCGGAGATGTCTGGTACACCTGCTGGACCTGCGCGCCCCGAAGCGCGCGAGCCAGCTCTGCGGTCGTCGCGCGAACAGCAAGGCTGTCGAAGGGTATCCTGCGAGTCATGGCATTCGGCCACGCAAATACGCCGCGCGAACTGCAGTGAAAGGCGGCGAAGGATGGAGGACGATGGATCGATGAGCGACACCCAGCCTGCCGTCGATGCAGTGGAGGCCCACTGGGGCGTTCACGTACCAGGCTCCTTCCGGCGCCTCTACGAGGCCTTGGACTTCCCCTGCCTCTGGGCCTGCGAGTTCTTGTCGATCGAGGAGATCGAGGCGGACCTCGAGCGGCACGCCGGCATGCTGCCGTCGTTTCTCCCGTTCGGCAGGGGCGCCGATGATGACCTCTTCGGTTTCTATGCCCCGGGTGATCTGACCGACCGGGACTTGACCGTTCTGCAATGGAGCGCGGCCGACGACCATTACTTCCCCGTCGCAACCGATTTCGACAGCTTCCTCCTTGCGGCGATGGTCCATGGATGTCAGGCTTGCGCGGACATGGACTCGCCCAAGGAGGAGAAGCAGGAGATGCAACGGCAGGCGGCCATCGCCTCTGCGGTCGGTATAGGGATCCCGGCGGGCATCCATCACGCGGCGCGGAACGAGTCGGAGCTGCTGGCCCTTCTCCTCGACCTCGACCCGCGGTCGCCGGATGCGCTGTTGCATGCGGGCTGTCGGGCGCTGCAGCAGGGCCAGTTCGACCGCGCGCGCGACCTTCTGACGCGCGCCTCCGAGGCCGCCCCGTGGTTCTCCGATCCGTACTACCTCCTCGCGCAGACCTACATACGCACTGGCGACATCGCGGATGCCATCCCGCGGTGGTGGGCAGTGCTGCAATGCCCGATCGCGCTATCGACCAGAACCAGCCGCTACGACCTGGGCCTCGACCACCCGGACCTGGAGATCCACGAGGCCACGGCACGCGAGCTGCTGCCCCATCTCAGCGCAGCGCCCGCGCACATTCGCACTTCGCGGCTCGCCTCGTTCCTGTTGCACGAAGGTACCTACAGCACGGCGGTCCGCATCCCGCTTGCCGACGACCTCCTGCGGGATGGCGACACCATTGGCGCCGAGCGCGAGTACCTGAACGCCCTCGCCCTCGCCACCCAACGTTCCGAAGAACGC
>Ga0272446_1006693_pt1 | contig 11856 bp, 11 predicted proteins | sample YNPCB0061_FD_194587 | JGI IMG/M metagenome (GOLD analysis project Ga0272446, IMG submission 194587) | Hot spring microbial mat communities from Yellowstone National Park, WY, United States - YNP-CB-006-1 | ecosystem: Environmental > Aquatic > Thermal springs > Hot (42-90C) > Sediment | place...
TTTTGGCCCTGGCAGGGCCCGTGAGGCCCCGCGCCGCTGGCGTGCAGCCCGACGACGCCGCTCTGCTCCACCGGCTGGACAGCGGTGATGTGGCGGGCCACGCAGCCTTCCGGAAGAGCCAGGCGCGCGTCGACCACTTCGACCCGAATCGCGGTGGACTCGGACAGCGCCCGCTGCACCAGTGCCCAGGGCTGTGCCTCGGAGGCCTGGGCCAGCGCGAGCGTCAGGATTCCGGCGGCCAGCGTCATGAATCACCTCAGCGAGGTGAGGCGCTGCAACATCTGGTCCGCCGTCTGGATGACTTTGGAGTTGAGCTCGTAGGCGCGCTGGGTGGAAATCATGTCAATCATCTCTTCCACCGCCTTCACGTTGGAGTTCTCGAGAAACCCCTGGGCGATGGAGCCCGAGCCCTGTTCTCCGGGGCGCACGCGCAGCGGCTCGCCGCACGCGGGGTTGGCCGCCAGGAGGTTGCGGCCGAGGCTGACCAAAGCCTGGGGGTTGGGGAACAGCGTCAGCTCGAGCTGGCCGAGCTCTTGTGGCCCGTCGCGGTCGGGCACGGTGGCGAGCACCGTGCCGTCGCGTCGGATGGTGATGTTGGTGGCGTCGGTGGGAATGGAGATGTCCGGCTCGATGGGGTCGCCGTGCACGGTGACCAGCTGGCCGGCGCTGTCGACGCGCAGGTTGCCAGCGCGGGTGTAGGCCAGGTCGCCGCCTGGCAGTCGCACCTGCAGGAAACCGGCGCCCTCGATGGCCACGTCGAGAGGATTTTTGGTGTTGATGAGCTCTCCGCGCTCCATCGAGCGCACGGTGGCGGCCGTGCGAACGCCCAGGCCCACCTCGAGCGGCGACGGCTCGCCCGGAAACCGCTGGTCCGCCGCTCCCGGCATGCGCTGCACGGTGCTCATCAGGTCTTCGAATTCGGCGCGCTCTTTCTTGAAGCCGGCGGTGTTGGCATTGGCCAGGTTGTTGGCGGTGACGTCGAGGCGCACCTGCTGCGCCTCCATGCCGGTGGCGGCGGTGTAGAGCGAGCGAATCATGGCGGGCGTTTCTCCTTCGGGTTCCATCAGCGGGTGCGGCCGACCTCGTTGGCGCGCTCGTCGAGGCGCCGGTACGTCTGCACGGCCTGCATCGAGGTGTCGAAGTTCCGCTGCGCGCCAATCATCTCGACGGCGGCGGCCAGGGGGCTGACGTTGGACAGCTCGAGCTCACCGGTGCGCACGCCGGCCTCGACGGCCAGGGCCTGGCCGTTGGGCCCGGGCACGTACAGCGATTGGCCGCGCCGCTCGACGTCGCCCGACAGCTGAAACAGCGCCAGGCGGCCGATTTCCTGGCCGTTGGCGAGCACCGTACCCTGCCCGTCGACGCTCCAGGTCGAGCCTTCGGGGACGAGCAGCGGCTGGCCGTCGATGCCCAGCACGGTGTGCCCCAGCACCGACAGGCGCCCGTGCCCGTCGGCCTGGAGCCGGCCGTTGCGGGTGAAGGCCATCGTGCCGTCACCGGCGGACACCGCGAGGAAGGCGCCGCCGTCGGGCAAGACGTCGGTGGGGAGGCCCGTCACCAGGGTGGCGCCGGGCCGCAGGTCCACCGCTGCGCCCACCAACGCGGGGAAGTTGAGCTGGCCCTGGCCTCCTTCGGCCAGGAAGGTGGCGAAGGCCGGCCGCGACGCCTTGAAACCGCTGGTCTGCGCGTTGGCCAGGTCGTCGGCCACCGCCTCGAGCTGCGCCGCGCGCGCCGCCGCGCCATTCATCGACACGTACATTCCGTCAGCCATGCGCCGGTCCTCCTTCTTCGTCCTCGTCCCGAGCCTTGAGCAGCTCGACGATGAACGTCGTCCCCGCCGCGCCGGTCTCGAAGCGCAGCGTGCCACCAAACTTGGCGACCAAGTCGCGGCTGATGTGAAGACCCAGGCCGGTGCCCTTGCCCACTCCCTTGGTGGTGAAGAAGGGCTCGAAGATGTGCTCGCGCACGGGCTCGGGGATGCCGGGCCCCGTGTCGGTCACCTTCACCACCACGTACGGCTCCTTCACCTCGGCGGTGACGTCGATGCGGCCCCGGCCACCCACCGCGTCGTACGCGTTGTCGAGCAGGTTGAGGACCACCTGCGACAGGCCTCCGGACTCCCCCACCACCCGCGGCAACGCGGGCAGATGCACGTTCACCAGCTCCTTGCAGTGGCGGCCGCCGGTGAAGAACTGCACCGCCTGGGTGATGGCCACCGCCGGGTCGAAGTGCGTCTTCTCGTCGGGCCGCGAGCGGGCCGTCCCCTTGAGCGCCCTCACGATGGCCGCGATGCGCTCGACGCCCTCCATCGTCTCGTTGGCCAGGTCCTTCAGGTCCTTGGTGGTGAAGTCGAGCAGCTCTCTGGCGCGGGCCCTCACCTGCGCGTCCTCGCTCTCCAGCACCCGCCGCACCGCGTCGGCGACGTCCTCCACCAGCTCGCTGGCGGTGGTGAGGTTCGACTTCACGAAGGAAAGGGGGTTGTTGATTTCGTGGGCCACGCCCGCGGCGAGCTGGCCGATGAGCGCCAGGCGGTCGCGCTTGATGGCGGTGTCGCGCGCGCGGGCCACTTCCTCTTCCAGGTGTTTGCGGGCGGTGATGTCGCGAAACACCGCGCGCACGATGGGCTGGCCGTCGGTGCTGTGCGCCACCCACGCCGACACCTCGCAGGGCACCCGCACGCCGTCGGCGCGCTCGACGGTGAATTCGCCCAGCACCAGCGCGCTCTCCCTCACCGAGGCGACGAGCCCTTCGAAGCGCGCCTGGTCCTCGGGGAGGAGCAGCGCGCCCAGCCGCTCGCTCACCACGGCGCTCGCGTCGCGCCCCAGCAACGCGGCCACCTGGCCGGCGGCCTGTTGGATGGTGCCGTCAGCGGCCTGCTCGAAGATGGCGTCGGGGAGGTTGGCCAGAAGCGAGGTGAGCGCCGCCTGATGCCGCTTGAGCTGAGCGTCTCGCTGGGCGTGGCGAATCAAGGCGCCCACCGCGTCGGCCAGGCCCCGCACCAGTTCCAGCTCGCCGGTGGTGAGCATGCCCTGGGGGCCGCAGACATACAGCGCGCCCAGCGTCTCCTTCTCGGCCTTGACGGGGAGGGCGAGCGCCGACAACTTGTCGCCGCCAGGCAGCGAGCGCTCGAAGGGGAAGAACGAACGGGCCAGGTTCGCCACGTGCAACGGCTGGTTGACCAGCAGCGCGCGGCTCACCAGAGAAGTGGCCCCGTCGACCGGCCGCGGGGCCAGGAGAATGGACAGGCCGTCGGACAGGTTGACGTGCGCCACTGCCTTCAGCTCGCGTCGGCCTGTGTCGAGCTCGTAGAGGACCAACGCACAGCCCGCCAGGGCGCCGGCCAGCGTGGACAGCGCCCGGTGGGCGGCGACCTCCGGGCTGACGGCGTCGGTGGCGGCTTTCAGCAGCGCCCGCACCACCCGGCTCTCCGCACGGGCGCGCGCGACGGTGTTCCGCTCGACGACTGCCAGGTAGCCGTTCAAGCAATGCGCCTGCGACACGAGAATGCGCAGCTCGCCCTGCACCCCGAAAGACAGCGCGGTCTCGACGGGCTCGGCGACACCCGCCGCCAGTTGGCACATTTTCCTCAGCTGCTCTTCGAGCTGCGCTCCGCCGGTGCCGTCGAAGAGCAACGTCGCGGCGGGGTTCTGGTGCCGGACGCGGCCATCCTCATCGAGGTGCACCACCCCCAGGGGCAGCTCGTCCAGCAGCCGCTGCAGCGGCGCTTCGACCCATGCAATGGGCGCCGTGCCCAAGGGCGATGGCTCTCTCACGCCCGCCCGACTCTGCAAGCACGCTGCCCGCCACAGGCCTGACGCGAAGAAAAAGCCGAAGCGGGTGCTTTCCTGCTCGCGAGTCACGAGTGACTCCACCACGCCCGAGCGCGCAGGTGCTTTGATCCACTGGCACGGCCTGCACATTCCAATGCGACAGAAGTTGACCCGGGTGACGTTGAACCCACGTGGGCCCTGTCCGTCGTCACCCGCCTGACGGCGCTTCTCCGAGGGAAGCCGTCACACCGGTGGCGCGCTGGCAGAGGGCTTGCTCACAGCCCGCCGCGAGCGAACACGCGATTCGCGCGGGAGGGCCTCGTGGTCGATGCGTTGACGAGAAATGGGCGCAAGGCGCTCGTGTACAGCCCGACGTCGGTGATGCACGACGTCGTACGCGCAGCGCGCCGCATCGCGCCGTCGGAGGCGACGGTGCTGATTACCGGCGAGACGGGGACGGGGAAAGAAGTGATGGCGCGCTTCATTCACGAGGCCTCCGGGCGCGCGGGCAAGCCCTTCATGCCGATGAACTGCGGGGCGATTCCCGAGGCGCTGCTCGAGAGCGAGTTGTTCGGCCACGTCCGCGGCGCCTTCACCGGTGCCATGACCAGCCGCAAGGGCCGCCTGGCGATGGTCGACGGAGGCACCTTGTTTCTCGACGAAGTGGGCGAGCTGCCCCTGGCGCTGCAGGTAAAGCTGTTGCGGGTGCTTCAAGAGCGCGTGTACGAGCCGGTCGGGAGCAACGAGTCGGTGCCGGCAAACTTCCGGTTGATTGCCGCGACCAACCGCAACCTCGAAGCGGAGGTCGCCGCGGGGCGCTTCCGGCGCGACTTGTACTACCGGTTGATGGTGTGTCCCATCGAGCTGCCGGCGCTGCGAGAGCGCCAAGGCGACCTGGTCGAGCTCTTCCTGCACTTCTGGCGGGCGCGCGGCGAGACGCGGCCGGTGGAGCCGGAGGCGCTCGAGCTCCTCAAGGCCTACACGTGGCCGGGCAACGTGCGCGAGCTGGAGAACCTCGTCGAGCGCCTGTCGGTGCTCGCCGAAGGGCCGACAGTGCGCGTCGAAGACGTTCCCGCGCCGGTCCGCCCCGGCGTGTCCGTCAGGCCCTCGGCACCTCCGGCTGGAGGATGGAACCCAATGCCCTCCGGCGAGGCGCCGCCTCCTGCACCACCCCCGCCTCGCGAGGCGCCACCCACTGGAAGCTGCGAGGGGCCGCTGGCGTCCGGTGAGGCGCCGCGCGCCGAAACCAGAAACGGCCCACCGCTGTCCGCCGACGGGCCGTCCACTGGAAGCTGGACGGCGCCCCCGGCATCACCCGAGGCGCCACACGCCGGAGGCTGGACCGCGCCGGCGGCAGCACGCCAAGCAGCGCCCGCCGGAAGCTGGACCGCGCCGCCGGCGACACCGGAAGCGCCACACGCTGAACGCTGGAGTCGCCCGCCGCCGTCGAGCCAGGCGCCGCTCCAGTGGGGTACGCCCTCAGCGCCCAGTGCCCCGGCGTCGTCCGCCACCGGCACCGAGACAGGCGCCTCCGCTTCGGCGCCCGGAGTGCCGCGCGCGCCCCCGACACCGCCTCCCGCGCCCGCAGGTGAGGCCCCGCCCCGTCCGTCGGCGCCGCGGCCCACGCCGCCCGCGACCTTCCCCCTCGACCTGCCCGCGCTGCTGCGCACCCTGGAAGACGAGTACATCGACGCGGCGCTCCAGCTGGCCGGTGGCAACAAGAAGGCTGCGGCGGATTTGCTGGGCCTGCAGCGCACCACCCTGGTGGAGAAGCTGCGCCGACGCCAGCGCGAGACAACCCCTCCCCCGTCGGCCACCAGCGCGCTCGCGTCGGGCTCTTGACGCAGGAACGGGCGTTGCACCGGCGCGCGCCTCGTGGGCCTCTCGCTCCTCGCCTTGGCGGTGTTGGCCGCGACGCCGAAGGCGCCCAGCGACTCCGAGAGTGCGCTGGTGGTGTTCACCGACACCATCGAACGGCTGCCGCTGCCGACGGCGCCCGCGGCCATCGACGTCGACGTGTGGAAGCGCGAGGTGCGCCTCACCGTCGCCAAGCCTGCGCTGGTGGCGAAGGCGCTGCGCGGCTCGCGAATTTGCCCCAAGGTGAATGTCCGCGACGGGCGCGTGGTGCTGCATTGCCGAATCGGGGCAGTGGAGGCGCGGCCAGGCGTCGGGCGCAGCGGGCCACAGCTGGCGCTGTCGGTGCCCCGCGGCCTGCCCCGAGACGACAGGCAGTCGCTCGGCGCGACGTGGCACTACCCGCCCGAGCGCTTCTCCCTGGGCGGGCCGTGCCCCGGTACCACGCCCGAGGGCCGCGCCGAATGCCTCCTGGCCACCGGCAGGCCCGACGACGCGGTGCCGCTGCTGCGCGAGGCACTGCAACACGGAAACGCCGACTTCGCGGCGCTGCGCCTGGGGGACATCGCGCTGGCGAAGGGCGACGTGCTGGGGGCCCTGGCCAGCTACCAGGCCGCCGGCCGTAAAGACTTGTACGGGCGCATCGCCCTCATGCGCGTGTGCGAGCTGGCCGGCTGCCAGCGCGAGGAGCTCGTCTTCGACAGCGCCCGCCTTCCCGAGCCGCTGGGCACCGAGGTGGACCTCCGCCTGGCGCGGGCCCTGGCGCTGCGCGGGCAAGAAGGCCGTGCGGCCCTGGCGCTGCACCGCCGCCTGATGGACCGCGAGCGGCCGCCGGTATGCCCCCCGTGGCCCCAGGTGTGCGCCGGCGTGGCCTTGTCGGCGCTGCGACACGAAGACGACCAGGTGCAGGCCCTCGGCCTCGAGGTATTCCTCGGCATGCAGCGAGAATTGGGCCTCTCGAGCGACCCCGAACTGCTGCGGGCCGCCTCCGACGTCGCCGCCCACTTCGGCGCACCCGGATTCGCCGCCAACCTTTTGGCCACCGCCACGCCCCACGTCCTCCCCTCACGCCTCGGCGAGCACCTGGCGCGCGTCGCCTTCCTCTACGAAGCGGCGGGCGACTCGCTGCGCGCCGACGTGGTGCGGGCCTACGCGAAGACGCGCCTGAGTCGCCCCCTGAACGTCAAGCCACCGCCCCCCAGCCGCCCCGACCTCCGCACCGATGGGCTGGCGACGAAAATGGACGCAGTCCTCGACGAGGCCGGCGCGGCCCTGGAGCTGGCCGACGCGCTGGCCGTCACCAGCCGCTCCCGCGCCTCCGCGGTGCTGGGCGCCGCCGCCGTGGCAATGCCCGTGGCCGTCGATTCGCCGCCAGACGCCGCACCCGCCGCACGCCCTCCTTCCCCAGACGCGGCGCCCCCTCCGCCGCGCGCCCACACGCCCGCGTCGGAGAACTGACGCCCCCGCGGCGCCACGCGCGGCACGCTCCTCGCACGGCGTCACCCTCGATGAAGCTCTTCGACAACACCCTGACGGTGCTCGAGCGGGCGCTCGACGTGCGCCTCACCCGCCAGAACCTGCTCGCGTCCAACGCCGCCAACATCGACACGCCCGACTACCGGGAAAAGGACTTGGACTTCGACCGCGCCATGGCCGGCGTGCTGGCAGCCGACGGGCCCGAGGGACGGGGCACGGCGCTCGCCGCCGCGACGTACGAGAACGACGACGCGGTGGCCGGCCTCGACGGAAACGGCGTCGACCTCGACCGGACGATGGTGGCGATGGCCGAAAACGGCCTGCAGTACAGCGCCGTCACCCGCGCCACCGGCAAGAAGCTGGCCATTCTCAAGTACGTCGCGAGCGACGGCGTCGGCTGAAGAGGAGCGCGTCATGGACTTTCTGTCTGCCCTGCACATCAGCGCCTCGGGACTGTCGGCCGAGCGCGTCCGCGTCAACGCCGCGTCGTCGAACCTGGCGAACGCCGACTCGACGCGCGGCCCCGACGGCGAGCCCTACCGACGCATCGACCCCGTCTTCTCGGCCGAGCCGCTGGAAAGCTCGAGCCCCACGGCAGGCGTCGGCCCGGCGATGGTGAAGGTGGAAGCCCTCCAGGAGGACGAGGGCCCCGGCCGGCGGGTGTACCTCCCCAGCCACCCCGATGCGGACGCTTCGGGCTTCGTCACCCTGCCCAACGTCAACCCCATTCACGAGGTGGTGAACCTGATGTCGGCGTCGCGCGCCTACGAGGCCAACGCCACCGCCGTCGACACCCTCAAAACCATGGCCCAGCGCGCGCTGGACATCGCGAGGTGACCGCCGATGAAACCCGTCACCCTCACCGGCGTCGAGCAGCCCCAGGTGGGCGGCCCCCGCGACGTCGCGCTCCCAGAGGGCGCGGAGCCGGCAGACTTCGGGCAGGCCCTGTCTTCTGCCCTCCACGGCGTCGAGCGCGCCCAGGTGCAAGCCGACTTCGAGGCCACCAGGGTGGCGCTCGGCGGCGGCAACCTCCACGAATTGTCCATCGCCCTCGAGAAGGCCGACATCGCCATGCGCGTCGCCACCAAGGTCCGCAACAAGGTCGTCGACGCGTACCACGAAATCATGCGGATGAGTGTGTAGCGCGTCTCTCCTGTGCCCCGCCGCTCCATGGAACCCCTGCTCAAGCAACTGACGGAGCTGCCCCACAAGCTGGCCTCCCTCTCGCGGGGCGTGAAGCTGGCCCTGGGGCTGAGCCTCGCGCTGGGCGTCGGGCTGGTGGCGGCGGCCGTGGGGCTGGGCGGCGCCGGCGACTATCAATACGCCTACACCGGCCTGTCCACCGAAGACGCGCAGGAAATCAGCGCGAAGCTCAACGCCACGGGTGTCCCCCACCGCTTCGAGGCCGGCGGCTCGGCGCTCGCGGTGCCCGCGGCGAAGGTGTACGACGTGCGGCTGCTCCTGGCCGCCGAAGGCCTGCCCCGCGCGGGCGGCAACGGCTTCGAGCTCTTCGACAAGGGCGACTTCGGCGTCTCCGAATTCACCCAGAAGGTGAACCTGCGCCGCGCCACCGAGGGCGAGCTGGCCCGCACCATCGGCCGAATCGCCGGCGTGCGCTCGGCGCGCGTGCACGTGGTGCTGGCCGAGAAGGGCGTCTTCCGCGGCGACGACCGGCCGGCGTCGGCGGCGGTGATGGTGAACCTCCAGCCGGGCCGCGCGCTGAGCGAGCGCGAGCTGGCCGGCATTCGCCACCTGGTCGCCTCCGCGGTGCCCGGGCTGTCGGCCGACGGCGTCACCATCGTCGACGGGCGAGGCGCGGTGCTGGCCGCGGAGCAGCAGTGGGGCGCAGACGTGCAGGGCTACCAGAGGAAGCTCGAGCGCGACCTCGAGCAGCGGGTGGTGACGCTGCTCGAGCCGGTAGTGGGCGTGGGCCAGGTGGTGGCCCGCGTGACGGCCGACCTCGACTCCGCCGAGGTGACGCAGACGGCCGACGCGTACGACCCGGACGGCGCGGTGCTGAAAAGCGAGCGCACCGTCGCCCAGCAGCAGAGCGCGAACACGCAGAAGCGCCAGGGGCTGGTGGGCGCCGCCGCCAACCAGCCGCTGCCGCAGGCCCCCCCTTCCCAGCCCGGCACCGAGACCAAGTCGTCGTCGAGCAACAGCGAGGAGACGCGCAACTACGAGGTGAGCAAGACCACCACCCGCACGGTGGTGAAGGCCCCCCGGCTCTCCCGCCTCTCGGTGGCGGTGCTGCTCGACGGCGTCGACGGCAAGCCGCGCGACGACGCCGAGGTGGCCCGGCTGGGCGAGCTGGTGCGCCGCGCCGTGGGCTTCGACGAGGCCCGCGGCGACGCGCTGGAAATCCGCTCGGTCGTCTTCACCCGCTCGGCCGACGAGCCGGCTGAGGCCACCGCCGCGCCCGACGGTACGCCCGCCTGGCTGTGGCCCGCGATGGGTGGCGCCGCGGTGCTGCTGGTCGGCCTTTTCGCCTTCGTGGCGCTGCGCCGGCGCCAGCCGGCGAAGGAGCTGGTGCTCCGGCCCGGTGCCCGAGTCGCCGAACTGGAAGGCGCCCCCGAGGTGGTCGAAAAGCCGGCGCAGCCCCAGGCCGAGCTGCCGCCCGTCGAGCACCCCAAGCCCCTGCCCGACGCCACCGAGACGTTCCGCGAACGGGCGCGCGAGCTGGCGAAGGCCGACCCGGTCCGCGCGGCCCACCTGCTTCGCGCGTGGCTCAACGTCGATTCTCCCCCCGCGAGGTAGCCCATGGCAGACGGAGCGACGACTTCGACAGCGACGGCAGCCGGCGGCGAGCCGCTCAGGGCGGCGCCCGGCTCGGTGCGCGCAGCAGCGGTGCTGTTGAGTTTAGGGCCCGAGCTGGCCACGCACGTCTTCCGCCACCTCGGCGAGGACGACGTGCGGAAGGTGGCGTCGGGGGCCCGGGAGCTCAAGCGCACCTCCGCCCCGGTGGTGACGGACGCGCTCAAGTCCTTCATCGAAGGCATGCAGGGCATCACCGGTGACCTGGTGTCGGGCGACGAGGTGCTGCGCGAAGTCGCCGAGAACGCGCTGGGCACCGAGGTGGCCCGCCGGGCCTTCGATGGCGTCGCGGCGCCGCCACCGCCCGACGAGGTGCTGGGACCCATCACCGAGGCCGACCCCGAGGCGCTGGCGATGGTGCTCTCGCGCGAGCAACCGCAGACGGTGGCGCTGGTGCTGTCCGCCATGGCGCCCGAACGGGCGGCCGCGGTGATGATGCACATTCCCGAGCCCCTGCGGCCGGCCATCATCCGCCGCATGGCCACCGTCGAGTCGGTGGCGCCCGAGGTGCTGCGCGAGGTACGAAGCGCGCTGACCAGCGAGCTCAAGGCGGTGGTCGCCGAGGGCATGCGGCACGTCGACGGCAAGGGCGCCGCGCTCGAGCTGCTGCGGCGCGCGTCCGCAACCCAACAGGCCGAGGTCATCGACTCCATCGAGAAGGACGACCCCACCCTGGCGGCGGACCTGCGCGCGAAGCTCTTCACCTTCGACGACCTGGTCCGCCTGACGGACCGCGACATTCAGACGATGCTGAAAGACGCGGACCCCAACCAGCTTCCGCTGGCGCTCAAGGGCGCCTCGGACGAGCTGCGCGCAAAAATCTTCCGGAACATGTCGAGCCGCGCCGCGCAAATGCTGCAAGACGACATCGCTGCGATGGGGCCGGTGAAGCTGGCGCTCGTCGAGCAGGCGCAGCAGGCGATGACGCGCCTGGCGATGGAGCTGGCGGAGAAGGGGAAGATTACCCTCATCCGCGCCACCGACAAGCTGGTCTGAAGGGAGCCGCCCGGTGTCTGCGAACCGAACCATCCGCCCCCCGCACTTCCTCGACGAGACGGCGCCGCCGGGGCCACCGTCGCCGCTCACCTTCCCGCGAATGCCAAGCCCGCGCGCCGGAGCCGAACCCGCGCTGCGCGTCGTGCCGGCCCCCGTCCGGCCCCCACCGACGCCGCCTCCGGCAGACCCGCCGCAGAGCCCCCCCCCTGCCCCTGCTCCGCCGCCGGCGAGCGAAGGCCCGCCGCCCGCCGAGACGCTGGCGCCTCCGCCTTCGGCGCCGACCCAGGCCGCGGTGCTGGCGGGCCTCCTGAGGCCCCCGCCCACGACGCCGGGGCCCACGCCCGCGGCGCCCGAGGCGACGCCGCCCGACGTGCTGCGCCGGCTCGAAGCTGCGGTGCAGCGGCTCAAGCTGGAGGCGGCGCGCCTGGCCGACCAGGCCCGCGCTGACGCACTGGAGATTGGCTTCCAGGTGGCGCGCCGAATCCTCGAACAGGAGCTGACGACGAGCCCCGAGCCGCTGTTCGCCCTGGTGCGGAGCGCCGTGCGGCGGCTGGGCGACGCCCGCCGGCTGGTCATCCGGCTGAACCCGGCCGACGCCGCGCGCCTGGACACCTCCGACGGCCGGCAGAAGCTGGGCCTGTCGCTGATGCAGGTCGAACTGGTGAGCGACCCGTCCCTCGAGCCCGGCGACTGCGTGGTGGAGTCCGACCAGGCCACCGTCGACGGGCGGCTGTCGACGCGCCTCGACGAGGTACGTCGGGGCCTCGCCGCCGCGCTCTCGGAGCAGGAGACCGAGCGATGAGCCTGGTCGACCTCGAGTGCCTGTCCCGGGCGTTGAAGCGCACCGAGCCGCTGCCGCTGCGGGGCCGGGTACTGCGGGCGACGGGGCTGGTGGTGGAGGCGACGCTGCCGCGCGTGCCGGTGGGCACGTCCTGCGAAATCCACC
>Ga0272446_1006694_pt1 | contig 11855 bp, 12 predicted proteins | sample YNPCB0061_FD_194587 | JGI IMG/M metagenome (GOLD analysis project Ga0272446, IMG submission 194587) | Hot spring microbial mat communities from Yellowstone National Park, WY, United States - YNP-CB-006-1 | ecosystem: Environmental > Aquatic > Thermal springs > Hot (42-90C) > Sediment | place...
CGGCCGCGATGGCCGCCTCGATCAGGCGCGTGGCCTCGGCGAGATTGGCCGCCTTGTCGCTGCCCTGGTTCATCTGGATCACGCTCACGCGCACCGCTGCTCTCCTTGGCGCGGCACTGCGCCGCCTCCTGCCCGCGGGGCTGCGGGGGTCCGCCGCGAGGGACCGGCGCGGCTGTCGCCTCCGCCGGCGGTCCGTGACCGGCCCGGGAAGGCCCCCGCCTGGCGGCTGGGCGCCGTCACGCCGGGGTCCCGCCCGGGAGGGGAATGGTAGCCGCGGTGCCGCCGCCTGTCACATGCGGGCGGCCTCACCCGCCCGGGCGGGGCCAGTCGAGCCGCGGCTCGGCGCGCAGGGACCCGCGCGCGGGACGGGCCGCGGGCGGCGGCACGGGCGGGCTCGTCCGCGGCGCGTGCTCCGGCGGCCGGGGGGCGGGATGGACGCGCGGGGCGACGTAGTCCTCCTCGACCACGGTGCGGGCCGCCGGGGCGCCGGCGGGGAGCTGGCGGAGCAGCGCGCGCAGCTCGCTGCGCAGCTCGCCGAGTTCCGCTTCCACCGCCTCGAGCCGCGTCTTCACCCCGAAGACCGAGAAGGGCATGGCCAGGAAGGCGAGGAGCGTGACCGCGATCGCGACCAGGATCACGAGGCCGACCCAGGAGGGCAGGCCCGGGATGGTCAGCCGCGCGACCAGCGCTTCCAGCACCTCAGCCACCGGTCATGCTCATGTGGCGTGCGACGGCGGGGCGGTTGCGGCGGCGGTCGATCACGAAGTCATGGCCGCGCGGCTTGCGCGCGATGGCGTCGCGGATCGCCTGCGCCAGCGCCGCGTCGTCCACGCCCGGGTCGCGCAGCAGGTCGCGGAACTCGGCCGCGTCGTCCTGGCCCAGGCACATGTAGAGCGTGCCGGTGCAGGTCAGGCGCACGCGGTTGCAGGATTCGCAGAAATTGTGGGTCATCGGCGTGATGAAGCCGAGGCGCCGGCCGGTCTCCTTCACGGTCATGTAGCGGGCCGGCCCGCCGGTGCGGTAGTCGCTCTCCTCGAGCGTCCAGGACTGGCGCAGCCGCGACCGGACCAGGGAGAGCGGCAGGTACTGGTCGGTGCGGTCGCCGCCGATGTCGCCCATCGGCATGGTCTCGATCAGGCAGAGGTCGAAGCCATGCTCCCCGCACCAGGCGATCATGCGGTCGAACTCGTTCTCGTTCACGCCCTTGAGCGCGACCGCGTTGATCTTGATGGCGAGGCCGGCGGCCTTGGCGGCGAAGATGCCGTCCAGCGTCTGCTCGATCCGGCCCCAGCGCGTCACCGCCGCGAAGGTGGCGGGGTCGAGCGTGTCGAGGGAGACGTTGATGCGCCGGACCCCGGCCGCGAACAGCTCCTCGGCCATCTTCGCGAGCTGGGTGCCGTTGGTCGTGATCGTCAACTCGCGCAGGCCGCCTCTGCCGATCCGCGCGCCCAGGGAGCGGATGAGCGTCATCACCCCCTTGCGCACCAGCGGCTCCCCGCCGGTCAGGCGGATCTTGTCGGTGCCAAGTGCGATGAAGGCGCCGCAGAGGCGGTCGAGCTCCTCGAGGGTGAGAATGTCGCGCTTCGGCAGGAAGGTCATGTCCTCCGCCATGCAGTAGACGCAGCGGAGGTCGCAGCGGTCCGTCACCGAGACCCGGAGGTAGGAGACGGTGCGGCCGAAGGGATCCACCAGCGGGGCGGGGGCGGGAACGTCTGACGCCATGACTCGGAATTTGGGCCCGGACGGCCCGCCGCCGCAAGCCCCCTTCTCTCTGCCTCTCAGCCCAGGAGCGCAAGCCCGCCCGCCCCCAGCAGCACCCCCATGGCGAAGGGGCGGTAGAGCCGCTCCGGCACCACCCGGAACAGCCGCGCGCCCACCGGCACCGCCACGGCCATCAGCGGCAGCAGCACGGCGAGCCGGATCAGCACCGCAAGGTCGATCAGCCCCCCGAGCGCGGGCGGGACGACCGAGACGATGGCGATGGTCGCGAAGAACAGGATCAGGTTGGCCCGGTGCCGCCGCGCCTCCTCGAGGCCTGCGAGGAGGTAGAGGATGACCGGCGGCCCGCTCATGCCCGTCGAGCCCTTGAGCAGCCCGGCCAGCGCGCCGATGAGGAGGTTGAGCGGCAGCGGGCGGGAGCCGTGGTAGCGCCAGCCCGACATCAGCAGCAGCCCGAAGACCAGGACGAAGCCGCCGATGGAGCGGCGCAGCACCTCCCCGTCCGCGGTCAGCAGGATCCAGGCCCCGAGCGGGGTGGCGAGCGCCGCCGCGCCGCCGAGCGGCAGCACGACGCGCCGGTCGGCCTCCCGGATCGCGCCGGGCAGCAACTGGAGGGAGACGATGAGTTCCATCAGCAGCATCACCGGCACCCCTGCCCGCGGCCCCCAGAGGAGGGAATAGACCGGGGCGAGGATCACGGCGGTGCCGAAGCCGGAATAGCCCCGCATCACGCCCGCGATCAGCGTGGCGAGCGCGGCCGCGAAAAGACGCCAATCGGCCAGGACTGGCCCGGCGCCTTCAACCAACGCGTTCATTTCTCTGGGCTGTCTTCGACTTCGAGCGTGATGACCGCGGCGTTGATCAGGACCTTGCCGGCATGCTCGAAATTGACGGTGATTCGATCGCCGACGACGGACTGGACCTGGCCGGTGCCCCATTCGGGTTTCGCAGGGTGACGGACCCTCATGCCTGGTTCGATGGTGGCGGTCACGGCCCCGGCGCCAATGCGGTGTCAATACTGCAGAGGATACCGTCCGCGGCCATGATGCAAGGGATGCCACGGGCGATGCTCTCCGACACGCTGCCGGCCGAACTCCGCCTCGTGCGGCTGATCGGGTTGCGCCTCTGCCACGACCTCGGGGGCGTGGTGGGCACGATCGGCAATGCGCTCGACATGATGGCGGGTGTGGGTTCCGAGGCGGCGGTGCTCGCGCAGGACGCGGCCGCGGTGCTGCGCCGCCGCCTGCTGGTCTGGCGGGCGCTGCTCGGCGGGCAGGGGGAGGCGACACTCGGCGCGGCGCTCGCCCTGCTCGAGGGGCAGTTGTCGGGCGGCCGCTCCACGGCGGAGGCGGGCGGGCTCGATCCCGCCCTGCCGCTTCCCGAACCGCTGGTGCCCGTCCTGCTCGCCGCCCTGCTGGTCGGGGGCGATGCGCTGCCGCGCGGGGGGCGGGTGCGCCTCGGCGGCGATGCGCGGCGCGAATTCGTGGTCTGGCCCGAGGGCCAGCGCGCCGCCTGGCCGGCGAGCCTCGTGCGCGCGCTCACCGGCGGCCCGCTGCCCGAGGACCCGATCGGGCGGGACGTGATGGTGGTCTGGCTCTGCACCGTCGCGGCCGCGGCCGGCGTGCGGCTGAGCCTTGCCCTGCCGTCGGGGGAGGGGGCGGGTCCGCTCCTGCTCGCCCTGCCCGGCTGAGCGCGGCGCCGGCTTTACCGATTCTTCGGCGCCAGCGCCGCATGCTGCGGCCCTCGAGGCGCGAGGGCTGCGATGGACGACCTGCTGGCGGATTTCCTGACCGAGACGCATGAGGGGCTGCTCGCCCTCGATTCCGCGCTGGTCCGGCTCGAGCGCACGCCGGATGATCAGCCCACGCTGTCCGAGGTCTTCCGCCTCGTCCACACCATCAAGGGGACCTGCGGCTTCCTCGGCCTCGCGCGGCTCGAGGCGGTGGCCCACGCCGCCGAGAACGTGCTCGGCCGCTACCGCGACGGCACGCTGCCGGTCACGGCGGGCGGGATCACCCTGATCCTGCGCGCCCTCGACCGCGTGAAGGAGATCGTCGCCGGCCTCGAGGCCGGAGGGGCCGAGCCGCCGGGCGACGACGCCGCGCTGATCGCCGCCCTCGACGCGGCCGCGGCGGGGGAGGATCCCGGCGTGGTCGCCGGCGGTGGCGTGGCGGCCGCCGCCCCGCCCGCCCCGGCCGAGACGGCGCCCGCCGCCCCGCCGCCCGCCGCCCCCTCGTCGGCCGAGTCGCCGCCCGAGCCCGGGCCGGCCGCGACGGGGAACGCGCCGCAGACCATCCGCGTCTCGGTGGACGTGCTCGAGGACCTGATGACCCTCGTCAGCGAGCTGGTGCTGACGCGCAACCAGCTGCTGCAGCTCGCCCGCGCCCATCAGGCCGACGCCTTCGCGGTGCCGCTGCAGCGGCTGTCGCACATCACCTCCGACCTGCAGGAGGGGGTGATGAAGACGCGCATGCAGCCGATCGGCAATGCCTGGGCGAAGCTGCCCCGCCTCGTGCGCGACCTCGCGCACGAACTCGGCAAGAAGATCGAGCTCGAGATGCAGGGCGCGCAGACCGAACTCGACCGCCAGGTGCTGGAGCTCATCCGCGACCCGCTGACGCACATGGTCCGCAACTCCGCCGACCATGGGCTCGAGCCGCCGGCGGAGCGGCGCGCCGCCGGCAAGCCCGAGACCGGGCGCATCCTCCTCAACGCCTATCACGAGGGCGGACACATCATCATCGAGATCGGCGATGACGGGCGCGGCCTGCCGGTCGAGAGGATACGGGCCAAGGCGCTCGCCAACGGCCTCGCCACCGAATCCGAACTCGCGCAGATGAGCGAGCGTGAGATCCTGCGTTTCATCTTCGCCCCCGGCTTCTCGACCGCGCAGCAGGTCACCGCCGTCTCCGGGCGCGGGGTCGGGATGGATGTGGTCAAGACCAACATCGAGAAGATCGGCGGCACCGTGGAGCTCGCCTCGCGGCAGGGGCGCGGCACCACCTTCACGATCAAGATCCCGCTCACGCTCGCCATCGCCTCCGCCCTCATCGTCGAGGCGGGAGGGGAGCGCTTCGCCCTGCCGCAGATCGGCGTGGTCGAGCTGGTGCGGGTCGGTTCGGGGCAGGAAGGCGCGCCGCGCATCGAGCGCATCAAGGACGCCCCGGTGCTCCGCCTGCGCGAGAGGCTGCTGCCGCTGGTCTCCCTCGCGGGTCTCTTGCGTCTGCCGGCGGCGCGGGAGGAGGAGGGCTTCGTCGCCGTCATGCAGGTGGGCGGGCAGGTCTTCGGGATCATCCTCGACCGCGTCTTCGACACCGAGGAGATCGTGGTGAAGCCGGTCGCGCCCATCCTGCGGCACATCACCATGTTCAGCGGCAACACCATCCTCGGCGATGGCAGCGTGATCATGATCCTCGACCCCAACGGGATCGCGCGCGCGGCCGGTGTCGGCCTCGACACGGCGGAGGAGGAGGGGCGCCGCGGCGCGCCCGCCGCCCGTGGCGTCAGTTCCGAGGCCAGCACCTCGCTGCTGCTCTTCCGCGCCGGGCCCGGCGGGCCCAAGGCGGTGCCGCTCGGCCTCGTGGCGCGGCTCGAGGTCATTCCCGGCGAGCGGATCGAGATGTCCGGCACGACGCCGGTGGTGCAGTATCGCGGCGGCCTGATGCCGCTCGTCGCCCCGATGCCGGGCTGGGTGCCGCCCGGGGCGGGCGAGCGCCAGCCGGTGCTGGTCTTCACCGAGAATGGCCGGGCCATGGGCCTTGCGGTCGAGGAGATCCTCGACGTGATCGAGGAGCGCTTCGTCATCGAGCCCGGCACCGCCCGGCCGGGCTTCATCGGCAGCGCGGTGATCGCGGGCCGCGTCACCGAGGTGGTGGACACCGCCCATTGGCTGGCCCAGGCGGGCGAGGACTGGTTCCGCCCCGCCGCCGCCGCGCCCGGGGGCGCGCCGCGCCCGCGCCTCCTGCTGGTCGAGGACAGCGCCTTCTTCCGCCACCTCGTCGTGCCCGCCCTCGCCGCCGCCGGCTACGACGTCACGGCGGTGGAGAGCGCGACCGAGGCGCTGCGCCTGCGCGACGACGGCGCGCCCTTCGACGCCGTGATCTCCGACATCGAGATGCCCGAGATGGACGGCATCGCCTTCGCCCGCGCCATCCGTGCCGGCGGGCCCTGGGCGGAGGCGCCGCTGATCGCCCTCTCCTCCCGCGCCGCACCGGCCGATGTCGCGCGCGGGCGGGATGCGGGCTTCACCGACTACGTCGCCAAGTACGACCGGGAGGGCCTGCTGCAGTCGCTGCGCGAGTGCCTCGCCGTGACGCCCGCCGCCGCCTGAGGAGCCCCCCATGCCCGCTGCTTCCGTCGCCGCCGCCTCGGCCGTCATGCCCGCCGCCCTCTCCGCCGCGCTCAGGGAGGAGGCGGTGTTCCTCACCCTGGTCGTCGCCGGCCAGTGGTGCGCGGTCGCGGTGCACGCGGTGCGCGACGTGCTCGGCGCGCACAGCATCACGCGCATCCCGCTCGCGCGCGAGGAGGTGGCGGGCAGCCTCAATCTGCGCGGGCGCATCGTCACCGCCCTCGACCTGCGGCTGCGCCTCGGCCTGCCGCCGCGCGAGCCGGGGGCGCAGACCATGAGCGTGGTTGTCGAGCAGGGGGGCGAACTCTACGCCCTGCTCGTGGACCAGGTGGGGGAGGTGATGCCCCTGCCGCCGGAGGGCTTCGCGCCGCATCCGCCGACGCTCGACCCGCTCTGGCGGGAGGTGTCGCACGGCGTGCATCGCCAAGAGGACCGGCTCGTCATCGTGCTCGATGTCGGCCGCGTGCTCGCGATCGGTTGACGGGGGGAGGCGATGGCGGAGCGACGCTGCCTCGTGGTCGATGACAGCCTCGTGGTGCGCAAGGCGGCGCGCCGCATCATCGAGGGCTTCGGCTTCATGGTGAGCGAGGCGAAGGACGGGCAGGAGGCGCTGGCGGCCTGCCGGGCCGGCCTGCCGGACGGCGTGCTGCTCGACTGGAACATGCCGGTGATGGACGGCATCACCTTCCTGCGCGCGGCGCGCGCCGAGTTCGGCCCCGACCGGCCGCGCATCGTGCTCTGCACGACCGAAGCGGAACTCGCGCGCATCCTCGAGGCGCTGGAGGCGGGGGCGCAGGAATACGTGATGAAGCCCTTCGATGCCGGCATCCTACGCGACAAGTTCATCCAGGCCGGCCTGCTCGAGGAGGCGCCATGACGCCTCCTGCCGGCGGGGCCGAGGAGGTCCGGGTCATGCTGGTCGATGACAGCGCGACGATCCGCGCCGCGCTGTCGCGCCTGCTGGCCGCCGAGCCCGGCATCCGCGTGGTCCATGCCGCGGCCGACGGCCGGGCCGCGCTCGCCGCCCTGGCGCAGGTCGAGCCGGATGTCGTGCTGCTCGATCTCGAGATGCCGGTGATGGACGGCATGACGGCGCTGCCGCTCATCCTCAAGGCGGCGCCGCAGGCGGCGGTGATCGTCGCCTCGGCGCTGACGCAGCGCGGGGCGAAGGCGGCGATTGCGGCGCTCGCCGCGGGGGCGGCGGATTATGTCCCGAAGCCGCAGGGGGCGGCCGGTGGGGCCGCTGATCCCGCCTTCCGGACCGAACTGATCGCCAAACTCAGGGGCTGGGCGCGCAAGAAGCGGCTTGACCGCGTCGGCGCGCCGGCGCGGGCGCCGGCCGCGCCGCCCCCTTCGCCGCGAAGCCTTCCGCCGGCGCGCTGGCGGCCGGCGCTGGTCGCGATCGGCTCCTCCACCGGCGGGCCGCAGGCGCTGGCCGAACTCGTCGCCCGTCTGCCGCCGCTCGCCGTGCCTGTGGTGGTGGTGCAGCACATGCCGGCGGGCTTCACCGCCATGCTCGCCGAGCATCTCGACCGCCTCGGCCCGCTGCGCTGCGCCGAGGCCCGCGAGGGGGAGCCGCTTTCCCCCGGGCGCATCTTCCTCGCGCCCGGGGAACGGCATCTGCTGCTGCAGGCGGTGGCGGAGGGCGCGCCGCGGCTGCGCCTCACGACCGATCCGCCGGAGAATTTCTGCCGCCCCGCCGTGGACCCGATGCTGCGCAGCGCGGTCGCGGCCTGTGGCGGGCGTGTCCTTGCCGTGATCCTGACCGGCATGGGCCAGGACGGGCTCGCCGGGTGCCGCGCGGTGGTCCAGGCCGGCGGCCAGGTCCTGGCGCAGGATGAGGCGAGCGCGGTGGTCTGGGGCATGCCGGGGGCGGTGGCGCGGGCCGGCCTTGCCACCCTTCTCGCGCCGCCGGCGCAGCTTGCCGAACGCATCGCCGCCCTGGCGGCCGAAAGGGTCCCGGCATGACGCCCGAGACCTTCGCCTTCCTGGCCGGGCTCGTGAAGGCGCGGGCGGGGATCGTGCTGACCGCCGACAAGGGCTACATGCTGGAGACGCGGCTCGGCCCGCTGCTGCGCCGCGAAGCGCTCCCCGGGCTCGATGCGCTGGCCCTGCGCCTGCGCGGGGGGCGGGCGGAGGCGCTGGCGGCCGAGGTGGTCGAGGCGTTGACCACCAACGAATCCTCCTTCTTCCGCGACGGCAAGCCTTTCGAGCATCTGCGCCGGCTCATGCCGCGGCTGGCCGCGGCGCGCCCGCCCGGGCAGGCGCTGCGCGTCTGGTCGGCGGCCTGCTCCTCGGGGCAGGAGGCCTATTCGATCGCCATGACGGCGATGGAACTCGGCCCCGCCCTTGGCGGACGGCGGGTGGACATCCTCGGCACCGACATCTCGCGCGAGATGCTGGATCGGGCCCAGGAAGGGGTGTTCACGCAGTTCGAGGTGCAGCGCGGCCTGCCCGTGCAGATGCTCGTGAAGTACTTCCGGCAGGAGGGGTCGCGCTGGCGCATCGCGCCGGAGCTGCGCGCCATGGTCCGCTGGCAGCCCTTCAACCTGCTGGATGATCCGCGCGGCCTCGGCCGGTTCGACGTGATCTTCTGCCGCAACGTGCTGATCTATTTCGACGCGCCGACCAAGTCCCGCGTGCTCGGGCGGCTGGCCGGGATCCTCGCGGCGGATGGGGCGCTCTATCTCGGCGGGGCGGAGACGGTGCTCGGCCTGAGCGACCGGCTGGTGCCGACACCTGGAGAGCGGGGTGTCTATGAGCCGGCCCGCCCGGCGGCCCGGGCGGGCTGAGGGGATGGGGCGCCGCGGCTCAGGCCGCGCGCATGTCCACCGCCGGGGGCGGCGCGCCCTGCGCGGCGGACTGCCAGGCGCCGCTGCGCAGGGTGGCGGGGTCGCGCAGCACGTAGCCGCGGCCCCAGACGGTGCCGATCAGGTCGGTCGCACCGGCCTGGGCGAGCTTCTTGCGCAGCTTGCAGATGAAGACGTCGATGATCTTCACCTCCGGCTCGTCGATGCCGCCATAGAGGTGATTGAGGAACGCCTCCTTGGTCATGACCACGCCCTTGCGCAGGGCGAGCAGCTCGAGAATGGCGTATTCCTTGCCGGTGAGATGGACCGGCCGGCCCTCCACCGTCACCTCGCGCGAGCCGAGATTGAGGGTCAGCGGCCCGATCTGCAGCGTCGGCTGGCTGAAGCCCTTGGCGCGGCGGACGATGGCATGGATGCGGGCGACGAGTTCCTGCTGGTCGAAGGGCTTGGTGATGAAGTCGTCGGCGCCCATGCCGAACACCTTCACCTTGGTCTGCGGCCGCGAGATGCCGGAGAGGACCAGCACCGGGGTTTCGATCCGCGAGGCGCGCAGGCGCCGCACGACCTCCGCCCCGTCGATGTCGGGCAGCACGAGGTCGAGGATCATGATGTCGTAGTCGTAGAGGCGGGCGAGCTCGACCGCCTCCTCCCCGGTGTCGGCACTGTCCACGACCATGCCCGCCTGGCGCAGCATCATCGTGATGCCCCGCGCAGTTGTGAGATCATCCTCAACTAACAAGACGCGCATTTTGGTGCCCTCTCGCTCCATGCGCGCAGGATACCACTTCCGCGTGCATACGCAAGCGGATTTTCACGGTCTGTTCGCCCTTTAAAAAAGACACGAGTCGTTCAATGAGACTCACCCTGACTTTTTAATCAAAACCGACCTCACCCCTTCCCCGAGAGTGCGCGCAGGGCTGCAATCCAGGGTTGTGGGGCCTCTCGGGGCAGGAAATGGCCCGCCCCCTCCACGACCTCCCGCCGGAATGCCCCGCGGAACCACCGCGCGCAGCCCTCGCTGTTGGCGGGCGGGTCCACCCCATCCTCCGCCCCGTGCAGCACCACTGCGGGCACCGCGATCAGCGGGCGCGCGGCCAGGCGCGCCTCGATCCCCTCCAGCGCCGGGTCGCCCGGCGCGGCGCCATGCCGGTGGCGATAGGAATGCACCACCGTCGCCACGAAATCCGGATTGTCCCAGGCGGCCGCAGTGCGATCGAACTCGGCCTCGGTGAAGCGCCAGGAGGGCGACCACATCCGCCACAGCAGGCGGCAGAAGGCGCGCCGGTCCTCCGCGAGCGCGCGCACGCCGCGCGCCGTGTGCAGGTACCACTGGTACCAGTAGCGCGCCTCCTGCGCGGGCGCCGCTGGCCGCGCCGCCCCGGCGATGTCCTGGATATTGTAGCCATTGGCCGAGACCAGGCCGGCCGCTCGCTCCGGCCACAGCGCCGCGACGATGCAGGCCGCCCGCCCGCCCCAGTCATAGCCCGCGAGCAGCGCCCGCCCGATGCCGAGCGCGTCCATCAGCGCGAGCAGATCCGCGCCCAGCGCGGCCTGCTGGCCGGAGCGCGGCGTCGCGGCGTCGCGGTAGCGCGTCGGCCCGTAGCCGCGCAGCCAGGGGACCACGACGCGGAACCCCTCTGCCGCCAGCGCGGGCGCCACGCCGTCCCAGGCGCGGACATCGTCCGGGAAGCCATGCAGCAGGATGGCGGGCGGCCCGTGCTCGGGCCCGTGCAGCTCCACCGCGACCTCGAGCGTCCCGGCGGTGACCATGACATGCGACATCGGCGCCCTCCCTCTCCGGCCGGGCGCGATCCTCTACCGCCAGCGCCGATGCATCCAGAGCCACTGGCCGGGATATTCCCGCACCCAGCCGGCGATGACGTCATTCATCGCCTGCGTCGCCGCCTCGACATCGATCCGACCCTCGGCATCGCGCGGCAGGGCGATCTCCTCGGTGAGCTCGAGGCGGAACCGCCCGCCCGGCAGGCGGATCGCGCGCGCGCCATGCACCGGGCAGTCGAAGCGGCGCGCGAGCTCGGCGAGCAGCGGGTTGGCATGGGCCGGGCGGCCGAGGAACATGATGCGCGGGCCCCGTCCGAAGCGCTGGTCGATCAGCATGCCGACATGCTGCCCGCGCTCCAGCGCCTTGGCGAGCTTGAAGGGCGCGGCCATGCCGGCGGCGACCAGCGTGCCCATGCTGCCCTTGCGCAGGCGCAGGATCTCGCGCGCCACCGCCGGGCTGTTCGGGGTGCGGTAGAGCACCGCGCTCTCGATCCCGTGCTTCGCCGCCGCGATCGCCGGCAGTTCCCAGTTCGCCAGATGGGCCGAGAAGACGATCGCCGGCCGCCCGTCGTCGCGCAGCCGCTCGTAAAGGGCGATGGTCTCCGCGCTCGCCGTGATGCGCCCCGCCTCGGGCCGCGCCGGGTCGAAATCCCAGATCCGGTCCATGTGCACGTATTCGCAGGCGACGCGGCCGAGATTGTCCCACGCCTCGCGCAGGATGGCGGCGCGTTCGGCCGCGCTCTTCCCGGGAAAGGCGGCGGCGATGTTCTCCCGCGCGATGCGGTGGGCGCCGGTCAGCGGGCCGAGGTTGCGCGCGATGCATGCGCCGATGCGCGGCCCGAGGTCCGGCCCGAGCAGGCGCAGCAGCGCGAACGCCGCCCGGACCAGCAGCCCGAACAGGTGGTCCGCGAAGAGCCAGAGGCGATACCTAAAGCGTGACAACGATCTTCCCGAAGACCCGGCGGCTCTCGAGCCGCGCGAGACCCTCCGCGAAGCGTTCGATCGGCAGCACCGTGTCGAGCACGGGCAGCAGGCCGCGCGCCATCTTCGCATAGCCGTCGGCGATGTTGCGCATGGACGCGCCGAAGGAGCCGAAGATGCGCAACTGCCGCTGGAACAGCATCATCAGGTTGGTCTCGGCCGAGACGCCGCTGGTGGACCCGCAGGTCACCAGCCGCCCGCCCATGCGCAGGCTG
>Ga0272446_1006695_pt1 | contig 11855 bp, 11 predicted proteins | sample YNPCB0061_FD_194587 | JGI IMG/M metagenome (GOLD analysis project Ga0272446, IMG submission 194587) | Hot spring microbial mat communities from Yellowstone National Park, WY, United States - YNP-CB-006-1 | ecosystem: Environmental > Aquatic > Thermal springs > Hot (42-90C) > Sediment | place...
TCGTTAAATTAATCAAAACAGGCTATTTCCGGGTCCTTGGGTTCGTTTGGCACACACCGGGCAGCTCACAACCGCAGCCCCACGGGCGATGCCGCTGCTCCCATCATAACCCGGGCCGGCGCCCTAGTGATCGCAGGCGTTCTCGCCGGTTACCAGCTTTCCATCCAGATACTGCCGCACGAGACTGGCCGGGCTGCCGGCCGGCGCGCCGGTGAGAACTTCAATCGAGGCCGCCTGGAACAGCGAGCGGGCCCGCGAGCCCATGCCCCCGGCAATGATGAGGTCGACGCCGCGCTGCTTCAGCCACGGCGGCAGAAGCCCGGGCTGATGTTCGGGCGCATCTATTTCGGCCGACCCGGTGATCTCCTTCTTGACTGGATCCACGTCGACCAGTGCGAACTTCTCGCAATGCCCGAAATGCTGGGCGAGCCGTCCGTCCGCCATGGGAACCGCAATACGCATCGGAGTGTTATCCTTTCGGCGAGGTTGTGTGCGATACTCGATAGGTGCAACTAACACTCATGCTACACCGGCGCCTGGCTCCGGTCAAGCGCCGGCCGCCGGAACAGGGGAAAGCGAGCACGTGACCGATGTCCGAAGAACTGAAGATTGAACCGATCGGGGTGATTGAGACGCCCTTTCGGGAACCGGCAGGCACTCCCATACAGCCTTCCAGGGCAGAGGGAGCACCTGGGAAGGTACGTATCGAACCGCGTTTTCAGGCCGGTTTGAAAGATCTGGCCGGCTTCGAGCGTGTCTGGCTCATCTACTGGTTTCACCGGGCGCCGGGATCCAGTTTGCTGGTGACCCCTTTCCTTGACCGGCGCCAGCGCGGCGTGTTCGCGACGCGTGCGCCGGCCCGTCCGTGTCCCATCGGCATTTCGGCGGTCCGGCTCCTGGCGGTTCACGAGGGAGTTTTGGAGGTGGCCGATGTCGACATCCTGGATGGCACGCCGCTGCTGGACGTCAAGCCTTACGTTCCGGAGTTTGACTGCCACCCGGACAGCAAGGCCGGATGGTTTGACGAAGCCGATTCGGCCCGCCGCCTGGCGGACGGCCGGTTTGACCGCCGGTCGACGGGGGAGGGTCCGGAGCAACGCTGAGGCGCCGGACACGGCCTGCAATTTTTAATGTTGCTTTTGTGAAAGGACTGAATGGAATGGCACTGACACCGGAAGTAATGCGCGAAACGATCAAGGCCGTCGTCGTGGTCCAGGCGACGCCTCTCAACCGTGACGGGAGTCTGGATCTGGAAGGTCTGCGGACCAATACCCGGTTCCTTGTGGAGCGATGCGCGGGCAAGCGCGTCGTGCTGGTACCCACGGGCAGCACCGGCGAGGCGTACGCGTTATCGGACGCGGAACGGCTCAAGGTAATCGAAACGGTAATTGACTGTGCGGGGGGCAAGCTCCCCGTGGTTGCGGGCACGGCCGCGGCGGGAACGGAGCGCACGATCGAACTGTCGCGGGCGGCCGAGAGCGCCGGGGCCGACGGCGTTCAGGTGGTGCTGCCCTACTACCACGTGCCGAGCGAAGAGGGGCTTGTCCGCCACTTTCTGAGACTTGCCGACGCGCTGAAGATCGGGGTGATGATTTACAACAATCCTCTCGTCTCCAAGCTCTGGATGGCGCCGCACTTGATGGCGCGCTGCGCCGAACACGCCAACATTGTGGCCGACAAGGAGAACGCCAGCGAGGTCACGCTGTACAAGGCGATGCGGGACGCCATCGACCCGTCCAAGATGTCGGTGTTATGCGGGCTGGGCGATCTCCAGTTTGCCTACACGGCCGCGCTGGGCTGTCCGGGCTTTGTGACCTGGACCGCGAACCTGGCGCCGGAGCTATCGCTGGAACTGCTGGCCGCCTCCGATGCCTGCGATTTCCGCCGCGTGCGGGAGATTGTCGCCAGGACCGGCCGGTTGTACGAGTATGCGGGCGTTTGCGCGCAGCGGCGGGGGCGGGATCCCTGGATTCTGCCCGGCTTCGCCTCCGGGCATATCTACGTGGGGATCCTGAAAGCCGCCCTGGAGATGAAAGGTCTGGCGGGCGGCCCCGTGCGAGGTCCCGGCGACGACCTGACCGGGGAGGAGCGGGCGGAGTTGAAGACCCTGCTGCGCGATCTGGATCTGCTTTAAGCCGGGAGCGGCGGGCGCGTGAGCGCAAGCAGCGCGTCAGGGTGCGATGCGGCGCGGAGTTCGATATCCGGAACGAGTGCGGGCCGCGAGCCGGCCGCGCCCCGGGGCGTGGACACGCACCTCAAGCCGGTGAAACTGGCCTTCAGCGGCTTCCTGGCCGGGAGTGTAACCCAGGATGTACCGCGAGCGGATATCCGCGGCGATGTTCCGGCAAACCGCGGCCACGTGCTGCATGTCTCCGGGCAGGTAGGCCTTGCCGCCGGAAAGGCGGGCGAGTTTCTTCAGCACACGGGGGTTGCGGTCCGGATCCGTGGGATCGAACAGCCCGATGGTGTAGAGCGTGACCTCGGATTCCTGGAGCAGGCGGGTGAGGTGAGCGAGGGTATGCCGGCTCTGGTTGTCGCCGCCGTCGCTGAACACGATCAGGAACCTGCGGTGGTAGCGGCTGCTCCGGATGTGCCGGAGACCGGCGGCGATCGCGTCGTATAGCGCCGTCCGCCCTCCGATGGGCATACGGTTCAGGGCCGAACGCAGCAGATCCGGATCGGCGGTGAACGGCGTGGCCGCAGGGAGTCCCAGGGCGACGTTTTCATTGAAGTTGACGACGAAGACGTCGTCTTCCGGATGGCTGGCCTCGAGGAATGCCAGGGCAGCGGTGACTGTGTCGGCGCGTTTGGGCGCCATGCTGCCGCTGCTGTCCACGATTACCCCGGCGGCGACGGGGACATCCTCGCTTTGGAACAAGGCGATGGTTTGTGGACGGCCGTCTTCAAGCACGGTGAAATCCTGCCGGTTCAGGCCCCGCGCGTAGCGGCCCTGGCTGTCGACGACCGCCACGTCCAGGACCACCAGGTCGACATTCGTCGAGATTCGGTACTGATCCGGCTCACCAGGCTGCGCCTGAGCCCGCGCCGGGACAGCCGGGAGGGCCAGAGCGAGCCCTGCCGCCAGAACGCAACACTTCCACATGGCCAGCCTCGAGAATAAGCGGCAGACGCCGCCGCGGCAAGCGGCAGTGTCCGCCGCTCGGGAAACAACCCACAAGGATTACCGCTTGCTGGTTCGCTTGGTCTTGGTTTTTCCCGACTTAGCGGAGGCCGGTTCGCCGGCGGCCGGAGTCGAGTAGTCACTGGAGAGCTGGGCTTCAGCACCTTCCGGCGTGGTGGCGCCGACGCGCGCCTCCTTCAACTGGGCAGCGTCTTCGGTCTCAGCGTAGACGGTGGGGATGTCCTTGTGAGACTCGCGCGCTACCTCAGCAGCGGTTTTCCTGGGATACGCGAATTCAAAACCGTTGGCATCGCCCGGATAGAACCAGGACCGCAGGGCTACGGCATTGCCGGCTGGCGTCTCCCAGAACGTGAACTCGCTCTTCTCGCTGGGCTGGAGCCGGTAGTTGGGAATCGCCAGTACGGTGGCGAGGAGCCTGGTCTCGTCCTCGCTGAAGATCTGCACCACGTTGCGGCTGGCAATCGACTCCAACACTTTGATCACGTACGTGCCGGCAGGCAGTACGGCGACCCGGACACCGGGAATCTTGACTGGCTGGTTAATGGTGATGATGGTCTTTCGGTCTCCAACTCCCGCCTGGGCAGTGGCCGCAAACAGGCCGAAGAAAATCAGGCAGGACGTCAGGACAAACGCAAACAGTTTCCTCATTGGGCTATATCCTCCTGTTTTTCTTGGAATTAGGCTAACCAGCTTTGGTGGAGCTGGGCCTATTCATGGCTTTCCGGTGGCATAGACGGCGGGAGGCTGGCCTAGGTTTCATAAAATCTAAGTCCGGCGGACTCAGATTGTATGATTTTCCTCTTGACATGTATTGCGAAGCCTGCTATCCTGAGTGCGTTCCGGCCAAACGACCGAGCTCCCGCCCGGTCCGGCCGAACGCCCTAACAACTTAAAAGAGAGGTCGGCGATGAATCGGAATCAGATTCTCGCGGTTCTTCTATCGGAGCTACTGGCGTTTTCGGTCCCCGGTCCCGTGAGGGCCCAGAAGCCGGCGGCGGCCGGTTTGCCTCCGGAAGTTTACGAACCGCTGCAACAGTCGCTTCAAAAACCGTATTGGGAGCTCTTCGAACTCGCCCCTGGCCTCGAATTCAGCCACTCCCAGATTGAGGCCATGCGGAAACACCTGGAGAAATCCAAGGAGACCTGCGTTCGCAGCTATAAGAAACGCGCCGAAGATCATGGCAAAGAGCTCCGGCGCGTCCAGGATTCACTGAAGGCCAAGACGGGCCGGCTTAACGACGATGAGCGCAAGCAGATGCACTGCCAGATTCAGAACCTGAGGGCCCTCGAGAGCCAGTCTCGGGTGCTGGCCGAGCACGCGATTCCGGTCGCTTACGAGAACCGGAAGGCCAAGCTCGAGTTGATCGAGAAGTGGCCGGAAGATTTGAAGCGCATCAAAGCGGAGATCGCCTCCGGCGCCTCAAACCAGCGGCGATGGGGGGATGTCAAAGACATCGGTTTTCGCGAGCTGGTTCCGGGTCAGGAGAAAGATATTAAGGACGGGCAGGAGGCGGTCCGGCAGATGAAGATGGCCGGTCTGATGCCGCCCGAGGTTGAGAATCCCGCCGTCCGCAAGTACGTGACCTCGCTCGCCCAGCGCATCGGCAAGCATTCCGATCTGCGGGTTCCCTTGCAGGTGACCGTTCTCAACACGAAAGAGATCAATGCGTTTGCCCTGCCGGGCGGGTTTCTTTTTGTCCAACGGGGGCTGCTGGAAGCGGTGGACAACGAGTCGCAGCTTGCCGGCGTACTGGCCCACGAAATAGCCCACGTAACGGGCAGGCACGGCAACAAGCTCATGAAGCGGGCCACCGTCGCCTCGATCATCTACCAGGCGGCGCAGATTGCGGCGGTGATTCTGACCGGCGGCGCGGCCACGCTGGGCACCTACTATGCGCTCCAGTATGGCTTCTACGGGCTGGGACTGGTGCTGAGTCTGGACATGCTGGGCGTGAGCCGGGAATTCGAACTGGAGGCCGACCAGCTTGGCGTCCAGTATGCCTGGAACACCGGTTTTGATCCCAACGGGTTCCTCAAGTTCTTCGACAAGATGGCGACCAGGGAGGGCTACGTCAATGGCCTGAGCTGGTTCCGGACGCACCCGCCCTTCTATGAGCGGATGGTCCAAAGCAAGCGCGAAATTCTGTTTCTGCCGCACAAGGATGGCCTGATCGAGAACAGTCCCGAGTTCGACCAGATGAAGGCCGAACTGAAGAAGGTGACGGCGCAGGCCGAGGAAGAAGAGAAGGAGCGGCCGAGCCTGCTGGCTCCCGTTCAGGGTTGCCCGGCGCCGCAGAAGATCGAGTACAAGCCGGGGGACCCCATCGAGGTCCTATGTCCAGAATCAGGCGAATCAAAATCCACCGGGCGCTGACCGCCCTGCTGCTGTGCAGCCTGGCCGCCTGGCCGCAGACGCTGGGCCAGCGCTCCCTCTACTTCACGGTTGAGCAGGGGGACAAGCTGATCGGGGGGCTGACTGAGAAGAATTTCCGCCTGTATGAGGACGGGCAGCCGGTTCCGTTCAAGCTGGCGGAGCCGGAATCGCCCCTGCTGATCACCCTGCTGGTCGAGTACAGCCAGGCATCCGGACTCTACTTGAACGACATCGAAACGGCTGTGCGCGAGTTCATGGACGCAGCCCCGGAGGGGAACTGGTACTCGCTGGCGACGTTTTCCCAGGAACTCCAGATTGACGTCGATTTCACCAAGCAGAAAGGGGAGATTCTGGCTTCCTACGGGGGACTGGGCCAGCCGTTCTGGGGCGAGGTCAACACCTACGACGCGGTGTTCGACACGCTGGAAAAGCTCGAGCTGCTGCCGGGGCGGAAGGTCCTGATTGTGATCGGCTCGGGACTGAACACCCTCAGCTCGCATACCTTGAGCGACGTGCAGAAGAAGATCGAGGCCGTGGGGGCCACGGTTTTCGTCCTTGGGGCGGGCTCGCTGCTGCGCGGCCAGTACGACCCCTACCTGGGCGCCGGGGCCAGGATGGAACTGACCCAGGCCGAGGCCTTTCTGAACATGCTCGCAAAGAAAAGCGGGGGCCAGGCATTCTTCCCGCGCTTTGAGACGGCCTACCGGGACGCGGCGCGGGCCGTGGTGGCGATGCTTCAGCACCAGTACCGCATTCTGTACGAATCGCGCGTCCGGCCGGACAACAAGTTTCACCGCCTCAAGCTGGAGGCGTTTGAGATCAGCGACGACAAACGGCGTGACTTCAGCGTCCGGGTGCGGGAGGGCTGGAGATGGCAATGAGTCTCCGGCCTCGCGTCCGGGACGCTAAGCCGCACACAAATCTCTATGGAAAGGAGCAATGGACAATGGGAGGTTTAATGAGGCTGGATCCCTTCCGTTGGGATCCTTTCAAGGAACTGGAAGAAATCAACGAGCGTTTCAACCGCGTATTCGGACGGCTGCCGGCGCGGCGGGAAAGCGGCCGCGAGGCGATGACCGTAGCCGATTGGGCGCCTACGGTGGACATCACCGAGGACGACAAGGAGTACCTGATTAAAGCGGAAATCCCCGAAGTGGACAAGAAGGACGTGAAGGTGACGGTACAAGAGGGCGTCCTCACCATCCAGGGGGAACGGAAGCAGGAGAAAGAGGAGAAAGGCAAGAAGTTCCACCGGATCGAGCGCGCCTACGGCAGCTTTGTCCGTTCCTTCACCCTGCCGGATGAAGTGGCCGAGGACAAGTTGAAGGCGGAGTTCAAGGACGGCATGCTGCTGGTTCACCTGCCGAAGACCGAGAAGCCGAAACCCAAGGCCATCGAGGTCAAGGTCGAGTAAGTAGATCAGGGAGGTGGCAAGGTTCGCCCCGCCACCTCCCGGCTTCCCTCCATGCCGCACCGCCAGACCGCCAGAGCAAGCAGGAAAAGAACCCGGCTGGATTCGCGCGCCATTCTGGCGGAGTTCGCGGACCTGGCATCGGAAGGCAGTCTTTCGGTGGAGAAACTGCTGCCCGCATTCGCCCGCCTGGTTCGCAAGATTGTGGACTACGAGCTGTTCGCCGTTCTGTTACGGGTGCGGGGATCGGCGGATCTTGAAGTCAGCTTCGCCACGGGGCATGGGGCGCGGCTGTTGCGGAGCCGGCGAGTCAGGATTGGCCGCGGCATCACCGGCGCGGCCGCCGCCGCACGCCGGATCATCGTGGCGAACGACGTCCGGCGGGATGCCCGGTACATTCCCGCCGTGGAGGGCGTGCTCGCGGAGATGGCCGTGCCGCTGATCGCCCAGAACCGGCTGATCGGCGTCATGGACTTTGAGGCGCGGCGAGCCGATGTGTTTGGCAGCGAAGAGCGGAGTTTACTGCGGGTCATCGCCGCGAGAGTGGCCATGGTCCTGGATGGCGCGCGCATGCACCAGGAGACCGTAACCTGGAACCGCACCCTCCGGACGCTATTGCAGGTTTCCCATGAGTTTTCGACCGTTCTGAACCTGAAGCAGCTTCTGGAGCAGGTGGCGGAGCTGGTGCGCCATTTGATACGGTACGACGCGCTGGGCATCTTTCTGCTGGATGCAGAAGCCGGCATGCTGCGGCGCTATTTGAGCGTAGGCCGCAAAGATCCGGCCGGCGTGGGCGACGTGCCGGCCGGTGAAGGCATCGTTGGCGCGGCAGCCCGGTCGGCCGCTCCGGTGCTGGTGGCCGATGTCCGGCGCGACCCCAGATACCTGCCCGCCTACGCGGGGATTCAATCCGAGCTTGCGGTTCCCCTGGTGGTCCGCGACAAGGTGGCCGGCGTGCTCAACCTGGAAAGCGGGAAGAGGGGTTTCTTCAAACCAGAGCATGTGCGCACCCTGGCGCTGCTTGCGCCCCACCTGGCGGCGTCGATAGAGAACGCGCGCCTCTATGAGGAAGTCGCCCGCCACGAAGCCCGGCTGTCCGCGGATCTGGCGGCCGCCCGGGATCTACAGCAGAGCCTGCTGAGCGCGGTTCCGGAGTTTCCGGGGATCGAAGTCAGCGCCTGCAACATTCCGGCCGCTGCGGTGAGCGGCGATTTCTACGACTTTCTCGCGTATGGACGCGAGCTGTTCAGGATCTTCATTGGAGACGTCAGCGGGAAGGGCGCCGCCGCGGCTCTGTTTGCGGCCATGGCCAGCGGCGCGGTCCATCATCTGAGTTCGCCCGCCGGGACGCCAGCCTCCCTGTTGCGCGCGGTAAACCAGTCGCTGGCTGCTCGCAATGCCGCCCGGCGGTATGTTGCCGCGACGGTGGTGGACTGGCGGTCCGAATCGAATTGTGTGGTGGTCAGCAACGCCGGCGCCGGGGAGCTGATCGTGGTTCGGGAGGGGAGCGTTGAAACGCTGCGCATCGAGGGACTGCCGTTAGGTCTGTTTGCCACAGCCGAATACGAAGAGACCTCGCTCCCGGCCGGGCCGGGCGACATGGTGGTGCTGGCTTCCGACGGCATTCTCGAGTGCTGTGACCGCAGCGGCTGCGAGTACGGGATGGAGCGCCTGAAAGAGGCGATCCTGGCGCACCGGAGCGCGGGCGCGCGCGAGCTGACGGAAAAGATTCTGGAAAGCGTCCGCCGGCACTCGGCGGGCGCGGTTCCGCAAGACGATCAGACGCTGATTGTATTGAAGATTCAGCCCCGGTGAACGGCCGGGGGAAGGAGACTCGAATGCAAGGACAGGTTGGAACGAAAGCAAATCATGGCGGATGGGTGCGGCTTCGCCGGCCCACGGCTGTCCTGGCGCTGTTGCTGGCGCTGTGCCTGGGAGGCGCTGCCGGTTCCTGGTTCGCCGGACGCAAGAGCCCGCAGGGGATCAACTTGCTGGTTTCCACAGCCGGCGCCGAGGTAAGCCGGCAGGTATCCTTCGAGGCCGGGCTGACGCCGGTAGTGGATCGGGTGGTGCCGGCGGTGGTGAACATCTCCTCGGAGAAGATTGTGCGCTTTGCGGATTCCGGCCCCACTTCGCCGTTTTTCTTCGATCCCTTTTTCCGGGAATTCTTCGGTGATGAATCGCTCCGCGGATACAGCCAACCCCGCGAGCGGCGGGAGCAGAGCCTTGGCTCGGGCGTCATCATCAACCCGGATGGTTACATTCTGACCAACAACCACGTTGTGGAAGGGGCGTCGCAAGTGCGCGTCTCGCTTGCTGACAAGCGGGAGATGAAGGCCAGGATCATCGGCGCCGACCCTCGCACGGACATCGCTGTGCTGAAGGTGGACGAGAGGAATCTGCCCGTCCTGCCGGTCACCGATTCATCGAAGGTGAGGGCCGGGCAGTTTGTGCTGGCGGTTGGCAACCCCTTTGGGCTGGGCCAGACCGTGACGATGGGGATCGTCAGCGCCACCGGGCGCGGAAATCTCAGCATTGTCGACTATGAGGACTTCATCCAGACGGACGCGCCCATCAATCCGGGCAACTCCGGCGGCGCGCTGGTAGATATCCACGGCGCGCTGATCGGCATCAACACGGCGATCCTTTCGCGGAGCGGCGGCAATCAGGGGATCGGGTTCGCGGTACCGATCAACATGGCGAGGGAGGTCATGGAGCGCCTGATCAAGGACGGCAAGGTGGTGCGTGGCTGGCTGGGGGTGGCAATTCAACCGGTGACGCCGGCGGTGGCGCGGGCCATGGGCATGGACAAGCCCGGCGGCGCACTGATCGGCGACGTGACTCCGGGCAGCCCGGCGGAAAAGGCGGGGCTCCGGCGCGGTGACATCGTCCTCGCCTTGAATGGAGAACCGATTCATGAAACCCGCGAATTGAGTTTGAAAGTGGCGCTATTGGCGCCCGGGACGACGGTGCGTTTGAGAGTCCACCGGGACCGGCGCGAAATCGAGATTCCGGTCGTGTTAGGCGAGCAACCGCAGGAGCGCCGCACATTCGGTCCGGCGGTCGAGCCGGGCGCCGCGCGGGCGCTGGAGGGAGTCGCCGTCGCCAATCTGACGCCTCAAATCCGGCAGCAACTGGGGCTGTCTCCGGGAACGGCCGGCGTGGTGGTCACCGCCGTGGAACCGGGCTCTCCCGCCGCGGAAGCCGGATTGCGGCGCGGGGACGTGATTCAGGAGGTAAACCGGCGCACGGTAACCGGCGTTGCGGAGTTCGAGCAGGCGATCCGCCAGGCCGGGCGGGATGTGGTCATGCTCCTGGTCAACCGCGGCGGCAACACGATGTTTGTGATTATCGAACCGAGATAGTTCCATGGGAGACCAGATGATCAGGACATGCGCCGCCTGCGGCGCCAGGAACCGGATTCCGGCCAGCCGGCTGGCCGACGCAGGCCGGTGCGGCGCCTGCAAGGCTCCGCTGCCGCCGGCCGGCGAGCCGATCGAGGTGGACGAGGCGTCGTTTGACGAGATTATCGGCCAGGCCCGGACGCCGGTTCTGGCGGACTTTTGGGCGGAGTGGTGCGGGCCGTGCCGCATGGCTGCCCCGGAAGTCCACGCGCTCGCCAGGGAGATGGCAGGCAAGGCCCTGGTAGTGAAAGTCAACACCGAAGCCTGCCCCGGGCTGGCCGCGCGCTACAGAATTCAATCCATACCGAACTTTGTTATCTTTCGGGAGGGCCGGATCGTGTTCCAGCGGGCCGGGGTGGCCTCGCGAGCCGAGATGCGGCGGTGGCTGGAACAGGCGGGCGCGGCCGCCGGGTAAGCCGCATGGCGGCAACCGCGCGACCGAAGGAAAGGGAGGATGTAGCCGATGGACAGGCTGCGAAGAAGACAGCTTCAGTTTTCGGGAATCTATCTGTTAGCCGGGTTCCTGGCGCTTTACGTTTTTCAGGCGTTTTTGGCGGCGCCCCAACCGCGCCATGTCTCTTACAGCGAGTTCGCCGCCGAAGCCCGCGCCGGCCGCCTCGCGGAAGTGAACATCACCGCCACCGAGCTGACCGGACGTCTCAAAGAGGAGGCCGGGAAGCAGAAGGGGACCCGGCTCATTATCGCCACCCGGCTGCCGGGAATTGACGAAAGCCCCCTGGTGAGGGAGTTGGAGAGCCACAACGTCAAGATCACCGGCACGATTCAGGTCCGGTCCTGGTGGACCGAGCTGTTGGTGTCCTGGCTGTTTCCCTTGCTTCTGCTGTTTGCGTTGTATGGGTACGGGATGTGGCGGGTCGGCCAGGGTCCGGGTTCGCCGCTGAGTTTTGGCAAGGCACGGGTCAAGATCCGCGACGAATCCAGCGAGAACGAGGTGAAGTTCGCCGACGTTGCGGGCGTGGATGAAGCCAAGACCGAGCTGGTCGAGATTGTCGACTTTTTGAGGAATCCGCAGAAGTACCAGAGGCTGGGCGGGCGCATTCCCAAGGGGGTTCTGCTGGTGGGACCTCCGGGCACGGGCAAGACGCTGCTGGCCAAAGCCGTGGCCGGAGAGGCCAGCGTTCCGTTCTTCTCGATCTCGGGCAGCGAATTTGTGGAATTGTTCGTCGGTATGGGCGCGGCTCGCGTGCGCGACCTTTTCGACCAGGCCAAGCAGAAGGCGCCTTGCATTGTGTTTATCGATGAGATTGACGCCATCGGGAAGGCGCGGTCGGCCGGCCGCGGGATGGTTTTCGGCCACGACGAACGGGAGCAAACCCTGAACCAGTTGCTGGTGGAAATGGATGGTTTTGACTCCACCAAGGGTGTGGTGATCATGGCGGCGACCAACACTCCCGAGGTTCTGGACCCGGCGCTGCTGCGCGCCGGGCGCTTTGACCGGCAAGTGGTGGTGGACCGGCCGGACCTCAAGGGCCGGGAGGAGATTCTGCGGGTTCATGCCCGCAA
>Ga0272446_1006696_pt1 | contig 11855 bp, 12 predicted proteins | sample YNPCB0061_FD_194587 | JGI IMG/M metagenome (GOLD analysis project Ga0272446, IMG submission 194587) | Hot spring microbial mat communities from Yellowstone National Park, WY, United States - YNP-CB-006-1 | ecosystem: Environmental > Aquatic > Thermal springs > Hot (42-90C) > Sediment | place...
CGCCGAGAAGATGCTGGCAAGTTTGGACCGGCGGCGCCGGGTGTGTTGTCCTGCCTCGGATCTGGTGGTCGGGTTGCAGTGTGGGGGCAGCGACGCCTTTTCCGGCGTCACCTGCAACCCCGCGGTTGGTTATGCCGCGGACCTGTTCGTCCGCGCGGGCGCTACGGTAATGTTTTCCGAGGTTACCGAGGTTCGCGACGCCATTCACCTTCTCACGCCGCGCGCCGCCACCCCCGATGTGGCCCGAGCGCTGATCCGCGAAATGCGTTGGTACGACGACTACCTCGCCCAAGGAGGCGCCGACCGCAGCGCCAACCCGACGCCCGGCAACAAGCGAGGCGGGCTGTCCAACGTCGTCGAGAAGGCGCTGGGCTCGATCGCCAAGGCAGGCAGCACAGCCATCCGTGCGGTGGCCTCCCACGGCGAGAAAGTGACCGCCAAAGGTCTTGTCTTCGCCGCCACGCCAGCGAGCGATTTCATTTGCGGCACGCAGCAGCTTGCTTCGATGAACCTGCACATTTTCACCACCGGCGAAGGCACTCCATACGGGCTGCCGCTGGTCCCGGTGATCAAGGTTTCGTCCCGCACCGAACTGGCGCTACGCTGGCCGGACCTGATCGATCTAGACGCCGGCCGCATCGCTCACGGATCGGCGTCGATCGAAGAAATAGGCTGGGAGATTTTCCGCCTCTCGCTTGACGTCGCCAGCGGCCGCAAGAAAACTTGGGCCGAACACTGGGGCCTCCAGAACGCACTGGCGCCGTTCACGCCCGGTCCGGTGACGTGACCCTGCCAATGTTCCTCTTCGTCCCCAAGCCTCCGCTGGCGCCTGATCAGGCCCGGAACAGCTCGAAAAGTGCGCGACAGAAAAGGGACGTGAACGAGAATCATGCCAGGCTTGTCCAAATTAGACTCTGACGGCGGAGGGTGCCAGCGATGTTGGTGGGTTGCGTTTGCTTTGTCAGAATGGACATCAACCGAAGGAGACTGCCGCGATGAATCGAGTATCGAGCATTTTTTCGCAGATGTTGCAGCTGCTGCCGCGGCTGGAGTTCGAGGCTGCCGTCCGGGAGCACCAGGCCGGGCGCCACGCCCGCAGTTTCCGCTGCTGAAGCCATTCGTCGCCATACTGGACAGCACTGATCGCGATGCTGCTGGTGCGGTGGCTGCAGATGCGGAGCACGTTCGGCTGGAGTTTGTCCAACCTGGTGGCGCTGCTGCGGCAACAGCTGTTTGTTTACAGGGACTTGATGAGGTGCCTGAATCACCCTTTGGAATCCCCGGCGGAGCTGTATGCGGCCGAGCAGCCGGCGTTCGAGTGGACCTGAGTTTGGACAGCACTGCAATAGGCAAAGGGGAACCTGGAACGACGGAAGGGAGGATTCAGCCGCAGAAGCCCTTTGATTTTAATCCGTCCAACAGCCAACGCCGGCCAATTTGGACAGCACTGGTTTGGCATCGACCTCGACGCCGGCCAGTTCTCGAAGCAGTTGGCTGCCCTCCTCCGGCCCCATCGCCGCGACCATGCGGGTGAGCGCCGGCGACAAGCAGGTGTCCTGCAGACCCAGTTGCCGGTCGCGCGGACCGAAGCCGTGGCCGCAGGCCGCGCAGTGAAAATAGGTGCGCTGCTTGCCCGGCCCAATGGAGTGCCTGCCGGCGGACCGCCGTTTCTAGCGCCTCCAGGTCGAGGTCCTCCAGGCTTTGCCGGCCCAGCAGTGCCTGGATGTCCCACAGGATCTCAGCGGCGAGTAGCCTGCCGAGCGCGTTTTTTTAACCCCGGTCTCGGGAGGCTGCCTCAGTTGTCGATCGCAGATCTGCTCGGAGACGGCGATCAACTGTTGCACTAACTCGCGGAAGCGATGATACTCGTCGAGTTGTTCGCGGGTTCGCTCGACGGCGGCGCCGGGGGGAATCACGTGGGTCACGGTCTTGCCCGCAACGGCGTGAGTCAGCGAATACGACGGGCCGTGGGCGGGATCGTCATCTTTGGCGCAGTGGCAGGAGGGTTTGCCGCACTTCCGGAAGCGGGCCACCAAAGAGCCGGGGCGCATATCCCCCACGGAAGCGAGTTGGGTTTTCAACTGCTCGCGGTGTCGCAAGAGGGCTTCGAGGTCAGGATCGGTAGGCATGGGCATGTGTCACCTGACAGCAGCCTATGCCGTCCGACACGCGAACACAACCCCAACACCCGCCGGGCTTGCCCCCATTCATCACTTTGCAGACGTGCGCGCGCGCATTGCGGCCGCCTTGCGCTCCGTCTATCGAATGTGATAGAGAGTATCGCCGGGAGGCAATACGATGCGACCTTGCAAGCTCGTTCGGGCTTATCCACTCAGCGCCGTTGCCGTTGGAATCGTAATTCTGTTGACTTCCTGTTCATCGAAGCCAGGACCGCCCCAGAAAGGCACGCCCGCGTTTTTCTGGCAGGCGGCGATTGAAACTTCCGCTGCCGGAGAATTCGTCAAGACCAGCGAACATCTGGCCAAGCTGCTAAAAACCGACAATGAGTTCACCACCAAGGCCCAAATCTGGAAGTTGGTGGTGGATAGCGGATTGTCCAAAGGGTATATGGAATACGCCGACGCCTTCGAATTGGGGGCGCGGAATAACAAGGCCAACCTGGCGCCGCTGCGCAAGCAAGCCAGCGATTTGCGAACCATGGCCAACGCCGTGGCTTTAGAAACCGCCGAGGGATTTGCCAAGTTTAAGGAGAAGAATAAGGACGCGGAACTCATTTTTGCGTTTCCTTTTCCGAACGTGAGCCCCGCGCCGGTGCCGCAGATTCCGAAAGCGGGCCGGGGCCTCATTATGCCTAGCGATGAGATCGAACTGGGCATGAAGAGCGTCCTGAAGCGCGCCGTGTTGATGGCTACCTGCGCCGCAGTGGGCGCCAAGGAAGACGTCGCCAGAACACAAAATCTGTTCAAAGCAGGCGAGGTGAAGGTTCCGCGCGCGGTGTTCATTGAGTTCATGGCCAAGACCTTGTACGACCAGGCGCAACTCTACTCAGAGATGAAACTGAACAACCCCGACAGGATGAAGATCTTCTTGACCCAGGCGCAAGAAGCCATCAAGTCCATACCGGAAACGAAAGACACCAAAGAGCTCGCCAAGAAAATCGACGAGGAGCTGAAACGGTTACAAAAGAAGCGGTAGCGGCGGTTTCACTCGGTGCTCGGGCGGAGCACTGGGAGCCGGCCGGGTGCTTGCTCGAGTCTCCATGGCCTGGGGGTTGCGCTGCAATCCACGATCGGCGTGACGGAGTAATAGTTTAGGCCGTAACGCCAGGCGCGGTGCAGGTTTCCGGCGCAGATCTGTTCTTGGTGCGGCGCTAGCGCGCGCCATAGCTGGCGGGCCGAGGCCTGACGGTCGATGGCGGGCAGACTTGCCGCCTTTAGGTAGGTGACGGCGGCGGTGACGGCTACGGCAGCGATCCAAAGCGCTCGTGTGCTTCCAGACCATGCCACGAAAGCTGCAATCACGATGGCGGGGAGTCCCCACCACCAAACCTCGCCGGGGATTTCAGCTCGCGAAAGTCCCACTGACAGAGCTTCCGGGAGCACGGCTGCGATCAGGGGGGTGAATCCGAGCAATGCGGTTCCAGAGGCGAGCCAAAGCTGCGGGCGGCGGCTATCCTTCAGCCCCGCGCCTATCAGGACCGATGCGGCAGGAAGCAAAGGCAACAGATAGCCTGGCAGCTTGTTTGCGGAGGCTGAAAAGAAAACGAACCCCCAAATCAGCCACCAAACAAAGAGCCGAAGTCTAGGATTCCGCCGGACCGTCCCGCGCCCCGCCAACACCAGCAACGGACTCCACGGGAACAGTCCACCGATTAAGACGGGCAGATAGAACCAGAACGGCTGGACGTGCTGCAAGGAGTCCGTTGCAAAGCGCTCGAAGTGGTGGCGCAGAAAGAATTCGTCCAGGAAGGCCCGGCCGTACTTCCACGTGCAGAACAGATACCACGGCAAAGCAACCAGAAAAAACCCGGGGGCGGCGCGCAACCAGTCCCGTAGCCGCTGAATGCCGAGAAACAGCAGCGGCGCAGCCAGCACCAGAGGCACTAGTCCCTTAGCCAGAACGGCGAATCCGAGGCACGCGCCCGTCACAGGAAGCCAACGGGTCTCGCCCCGCTCCAGCCAAGGCATGGCGGAGAGCATGGCGGCTCCCAAGAATGCGGACATCGGCAAGTCCGTCGCGCAAGCGTGGCTATAGGCGATCCAGCCGGCGGAGGCGCCCAGAATTAGAGTGGCGTACTGCGCTGTTTCAACGTCGAACTGCCGCCTCAGGAAAGCATAGAAGAACAGCAGAAACGCGACGCTCAGCAGCGCCACTCCTAACCTCGGCGCCAAGTCATCTCCCAACCCAGCTCGAAATCCTATTCCGGCAATCCAGTACAACAGGGGCGGCTTCTCGAACCACGTCTCGCCCCACAGCCGCGGAGTCAGCCAGTCGCCTGAGCTCGCCATTTCCCGGGCAATGGAGGCATAGCGCGGCTCGTCTGGGCCGACCAGGCCGGCCGACGTCAATCCGTAAAAGTAGAGAAAATAGGAGAGGAGGGCGGCGAACAGGCGCCTTCTCATCGCCAGAGACACTTACAAGTATAATGAGCGGGACGTGTATGAACGCCAGGGGGATCCTGCTATTTCTTTTAGCGGGCGCGCTTGTTGCCGCCGATAAACAGTGCCTTTGCGACCCCTCCAGGCCGGAAACGATGACGGCGCGCGAGTGCAGCCTGTGCGCCGAAGCCGAAAGGCGCCCGCCGGACGTTCCGTACTTCTTCCTGAAAGACAACAATCCACGTAAGCCGAACCGATGGCTGATCCTTCCGCGGAAGCATTACCCGGACCACCATAGCATTGACGAGCTGCCGCGCAAGGAATACGACGCGTTGTGGGAAGCTGCGATTCGCAAGGCCAAAGAGCTGTTCGGTGAGGAATGGGGGCTGGCTTATAACGGCGACGCCGTCCGCACACAATGCCACGGCCATATCCACATTGGCCGGTGGATACGGGCGACGGAAGCGGGCAAGCCGCTGGTCATCAGCAAGGTCTCGCAAATTCCCCGGAGCCGCGGGAAGGGGATGTGGATTCACGGTATTCCCGGCGGCAAAATGCACGTCCACTACGGAGAGCAAATCTGTGAAACGGCTCTGGTGCGATAGAAAGGCGGCTCTTAGATGAGTCTGGTGGATATTTCCGGCGCCGCGACGGCTGAAAACGCGGTGATTCACTTGCATCCGGCCGACAACGTGGCCATCGCCCGGGCGCCTTTGGAGCCTGGCAGGGAGATCCGTGTGGGCGGCAAACACATCCTGGTGCGTTCGGCCATCCCGGTGGGGCACAAGGTTGCGCTGGCGGCGATCCAGCCGCGCGAGAACATTCTGCGCTACGGTCAGGTCATTGGGCGCGCCGGACGGCAGATCGAACCCGGAGACCATGTCCACACCCACAATGTGCTCTTCGAGGAGCTGCTGTTCGGCTACGAATTCCCCGAGCAAGAAGTTGTATTACCGCCCGCGCGGGTTCCCGGTCCTACGTTTATGGGATATCTGCGTGCGGACGGCCGCGCCGGGACGCGCAACTACATTGCGGTGGCCGCCGCCAGCAATTGCGCGGCGCATGTGGTGGATCTGATCGCCGAGAGCTACCGAGGGCAAGCGCTCCCGCCGGGAGTAGACGGAGTGGTGGCGTTTCCGCATGAGCACGGCTGTGGCCTCGCCTTCGGTCCGGACATGGACCAGTTGCGCCGGACGCTGAGCGGGGTGATCCATCATCCCAACGTTTGGGGAGCGGTCGTTGTAGGACTGGGCTGCGAGGTCAATCAGGTGGAGAACTACCTCGATCCGCATTCCCCTTCAGGAGTGCGGGTGCAAGGACTCACCTTGCAGGAGAGCGGTGGAACACAGGCCACCGTGGAAGCCGCGCGGCGCTTAGTGGATTCCATGATCGAGCAAGCAGCCTGCCAGCGGCGGGTGGAACTGCCGGCTTCGAGAATCGTGCTCGGTCTAAATTGCGGCGGCTCCGATTCCTTTTCGGGGATCACGGCCAACCCAGCCTTGGGGCGCTGCTCGGACCGGCTGGTGGAGCTGGGTGGGACGGTCGTGCTGGCGGAGACGCCCGAAATCTTCGGCGCCGAACACCTGCTGGTCAAGCGCGCGCGGAACCGCGCGGTAGCCGAGAAGCTGCTCGGCTACATCCGCAGCTATAAGGCTTACCTGGACCGTTTTGGCGGGAGTTTCGATGACAACCCCTCGCCCGGCAATAAGGCGGGAGGACTCTCGAACATTCTGGAGAAGTCGCTTGGCGCGGTTGCCAAAGCCGGCAGCACGCCGCTCATGGATGCGGTGGACTACGCCGAACGCATTCCGCCTGGCGGCTTTGTGTTCATGAACACCCCCGGCTACGACCCCGTGTCTTTGACTGGTTTGGCGGCGGGGGGCGTCAACGTAATCGCCTTCACCACCGGGCGGGGGAGCGCCATTGGATTTCCGATCGTACCGGTACTGAAGATCGCGAGCAATACCGCTTTGTTCCGGCGGATGCGGGACAATATGGACATCAACGCCGGTTCGGTGGCCGACGGCGACAGGACGCTGGATCAAGTGGGACAAGAGATTTTGGACGCCGTCCTGCGCGTGGCCTCGGGCGAGCGCACCTGTGCGGAGCGTTTAGGCCATAAGGAATTCGTGCCGTGGCGAATCGGCCCGGTCATGTGAGTGAGGATCGCGAATCGATGACGATGAGATATCTTGCCTTGGCGGCGATTGCATGGATTGGGCTGGCTGCCCAAGCCCCGAAGAAGGCGGCGCCGGTAAAGCCGGCTGCCCCGGCCAAGAAGTCGGCCTTGGATAAGGCCACACTCGAGGCGTATGTACGCCATCTGGGCGTGTGGGGACCGCAGATCAAGGTGGAAATCAGCGATCCGAAGCCGTCCAGCCGGCTGCCGGGTTTCTTCGAGATCAACGTCCGCGCCTCGCTCGGACAGCACCAAAGCGAGGAGGTGTTGCTCGTCTCCAAGGACGGCCAGAAGATCGTGCGCCCGCCCGTGTACGATATCACCCAGAATCCGTTCAAGTACGAAATCGACAATCTGCGCACCGAAAACCAGCCGGCTTATGGCACGCCGGGCGCACCGGTGGTGCTGGTCGTTTTCAGTGACTATCAGTGCCCCTATTGCAAAGAAGAGGCGAAGACTCTGCGGCAAAACATCCCGAAAGAATTCCCCACGCAGGTGCGGGTATACTTTAAGGATTTTCCTCTGGAGGCCATACACCCGTGGGCCAAGGCAGGGGCGATGGCGGGCCGTTGCGTATTTCGCCAGAAGGCTGAGGCGTTTTGGGATTACCACGACTGGATCTTTGAGAACTCCGCGCAGATCACGCCTGCCAATCTGAAGGACAAGGTGTTGGAGTGGGCGAAGTCGAAGGGATTGGACACTTTCGCTCTGAACGCGTGTATCGAGACCAAGGCGACGGAAGCCGAAGTGAATCAATCGATCGCCGAAGCCAGGGCGTTGAACGTGGATCGCACGCCCTACCTGTTTGTGAATGGCCGTCGCGTGCCGGGAGTGCCGTGGCAGAACCTGAAACAGATCATCGAGTTTGAAATCGACTACCAGAAGACGGCCAACAACGCCGGCGACCACGCGTGCTGCTCGATCAGCTTGCCTTCCTTGGTGAACAAGTAGCGATCTTGAGAGATCGGACTGCCGCGACTGTTCCGGGCTTGCACTCTGGCTTATGTCTTAGGTACTGGTACCCACCTTCAGAACAGGGTTACATTTGGGCTATTATCGCGCCGCAAAATGTGAGATAAGATTGTGGCATCCAAGGACGATGAGTCTATGGCATTGATTTGGCTGATGAACAAGAGGGTTTATGGAACCCTACCATCGAGCGCCGGAGCCCATGACTAAGCTGCCTCCCCTCATTCTGCACCCCTTTGCCGATGCGCAAGGGCCTGCGAAGCTGGTGGAAAGCTCGCGCGCCAATTTGATGTTGCAGGGGCTTCTGCCGCAAGGCGATTTCAGCGCGGAAGAATTGGAGCGGCGTTTGCTTGAGGGGCGCTTTTGCGAGATCCGGATGCTGTTCTATGTGGGAAAAGACGTGGACCGCTGGATCGAGCAGTGCCTGGAATTCGTCGAGCGGGATGAAGCGCTGGCCGGTCTAGGCTATCAGTATCAGAGCTTTGCGGACTTTTTGGTGAACCGCCCGCCGAAACCGGTGAAAGACAAGCTGAAGCGGTGGGGCGTAGCCGACTACCGCGCCATCTTTTCCCGCGCCATCGCCATACGTTCGATTTTCGCCGAGGCGCCTCTGCCGGAGAACCTTACCACCCATTTCATAAGGCACTATTACCGCTACGCTGATCAGATCTTCGAGTGCCGCCAGCGCACAGCCGGATACCCGGTGATCGCGCCGGAACAGTTCGATTTCGATTTGTACGCCTCGGCCGAATACGCGCGGATTCTGGAACAGGAGTGGGAAAGAAGCTGAGAAAATAGAGCATGCTTCGTTTCCCGCGCATGTTGGTGGTGCGCCAGCGCTTCCCCGATCTCTCCCTTCCCGATGTCGCCGGGGAAGCGCGGCGCGTTTTATCGGAAAGCAAGCTCGCTAGCCGTGTGAAGCCAGGCGCGAGGATCGCGATAGGCGTGGGCAGCCGCGGGATCGCCAATCTGGCTACGCTGGTGCGGGCGGTGGTTGACTACTGGCGTTCGGCTAAGGCGGAGCCGTTCATTTTTCCCGCGATGGGCAGCCACGGAGCCGCCACGGCGGAAGGTCAGGCTGAAGTCCTGGCGGGCTACGGAATCACGGAAAGCAGCATGGGTTGTCCTGTCGTGAGCCGCCTGGAAGTGGTATCGCTGGGCAAGACGGACTCCGGGATTGAGGTCGTTCTGGACCGCGCGGCGCACGAGAGCGACGGCATCATGCTGGTGGCGCGCATTAAGTGGCACACCGATTTTGCCGGGGCGATCGAGAGCGGTCTGTTCAAGATGATGGCCATCGGTTTGGGCAAGTTCGCCGGGGCGCAGGTCTATCATGCCCATGCTTACAGGATGGGGCTGGAACAGGTGATCCGAGAGGTGGGGAGGCGCGTCATCGCCTCCGGCAAGATCTTGGGCGGACTGGCGGTGCTGGAGGACGGCAATCACAACACCGCCAAGCTGGACGCCGTCCCCGCCGAGCTTATGGAACAGCGGGAGGAGGAGAACCTCCAGCTGGTCAAGAGCTGGATGCCTCGCATTCCTGTGCCGGAACTGGACCTTTTGATCTTGGATGAAATCGGCAAGGAGATCAGCGGCTCCGGGATGGACACCAAGGTTGTCAATCGTAGCGTGTATGGGGAATACAACATCTGGGACACGGCGCCTAAGGTGCACCGGGTGTTCGTCAGGGGCTTGAGTCCTCTGACGCATGGCAACGCGGTAGGAATCGGAATGGCGGACATCACCACGACCCGGCTGGTCGAGGCTACGGATTGGCGGGCGACTTATGTGAATGGGATGACATCGAACGCTCTGGCCGCGATCCGAATTCCGGCGCACTTCCGCACGGACCGGGAATGCCTGGATCGGATCTGGCGGACGGTGGGGAAGCTACATCCTGAAGAGCTATCTATCGGATGGTTGCGGAATACGCTCGAACTGAGCACTTTGGCGCTTAGCGAGAACCTGCGTGCGGTGCTCGAAGGCGCATCCCAAATCGAATTCGCGGGGGAGCCTCAGGAGTTGCGCTTCGATAAAGAGGGCAATCTGGTGAGCCTATTCTGACAACAGTTGCGAGGCGATGCAGCCGGGCGTCGCGGGAGATATCACTTGCGGATCAAGAACACCGCAGTCTCGGCGAACAGATTAGGGAGGAAGACGATCTTGCGCGTTCCCGCCAGGAAGATTCGCCGTTCCATGACCCAGCCTTCCCGCCGGCAAAGCAGCTCGAAGTCCAGCACAGTGAGGAAGTGGATATTGGGGGAATCGTACCAATCGTGGGGGAAGAGCTTGGTTTTCGGCGCCCGCCCGGTGAACAGGTGAGCCAGCCGCACGCGCCAGTGACCGAAGTTGGGGAAGGCCACGATGGCGTGGGCGCCGACGCGCAGGATCTCGCGGAGCACCTTGAGGGGGTTGCGGGTTTCCTGCAATGTCTGGCTTAAGATTACGTAGTCGAAAGCCTGATCGGGGTAATCGGCTAATCCTTGATCGATGTCCCCCTGATAGACGGAGACGCCACGGGCAATGGCCCGCTGCACCTTAGCGGGAACGATCTCGATGCCGCGGGCATCGACGCCCTTGTTGGCGGCGAGCCACTGGAGCAGTTCGCCTTCGCCGCAACCGAGGTCGAGCACGCGCGAACCGGGCTCGACCCATTCTCCAATAATGGCGTAGTCGCTGCGGCCCAGCACCGCGTGGACAAAGCCCCGGCGCACCGGCTCACGCGCTGACTTCATCCCCGCACCTTCTCGAAGGTGTTCGCCAGAAAGCCCCGGATGATCTCGGTTTGCTCGCCCACTTCGACCAGGAAGGCGTCATGGCCGTAATTCGATTGTAGTTCGCAGAAGGCCACGTCGCGGTTGCGGCTGCGCAAGGCGTTGACGATTTCCAGGGACTGGTAGCTGGGGTACAACCAGTCCGAGGTGAAGCTGATCACCAGGAAACGGGCTTTGGTGCGCTCCATCGCCGCGGCTAAGGACCCGAAGCCGTTGGTGATATCGAAGTAGTCCATGGCCTTGGTGATGTAGAGGTAGGAGTTGGCGTCGAAACGTTCGACGAACTGGCTGCCCCGGTATCGCAGATAGCTCTCCACTTCGAAGTCCACTGAGAAGTCGAACCCGAACTGTTCCTTGCCGCGAAGGCGCCGGCCGAATTTCTCGCGCATGGACTCGTCGCTCATGTACGTGATGTGGCCGATCATGCGCGCCACGGCCAGTCCACGGGCCGGGGGCCGTTTTCCGTAGTAATCGCCGTCGTTCCAGTCCGGATCGGCCATGATGGCCTGGCGGCCGACCTCATTGAAGGCGATCTGCTGGGCGCTGTGGCGGGCCGTGGCGGCGATGGGAATGGCGCTGGCGACGGCATCCGGGTAAGCCACCGCCCATTCCAGCGCCTGCATGCCGCCCATAGAACCTCCGGCGACCGACAACAGCCTCCGGATTCCGAGATAGTCCACCAGCTTCTTTTGCAGGCGGACCATGTCGCTGATCGTAATGACGGGGAACTGCCGTCCGTAAGGCCGTCCGGTGGCGGGATTGATGGAGCTGGGGCCCGTGGTGCCGCGGCAGCCTCCTAACACGTTCGAGCAGATGACGAAGTAGCGGTTGGTGTCGAAAGCCTTACCCGGGCCTATCATGCTGTCCCACCAGCCGGGTTTTCCCTCGCGGTTGATGCCTGCGGCGTGGGCGTCGCCGGAGAAGGCGTGCAGAATCAGGATGGCGTTCGAGCGCTCGTGGTTCAGTTCCCCCCAGGTCTCGTAGGCGACATCCACAGGCGCGAGGGTGGCGCCGCAATCGAGCTCGAGCGATTCGAACTGAACAAACTGAGTATCAACGATCATTCGTTAGGGCACGAGAACCATCGATGGATACTACCGATGATAGCGTATCCGGACGGCGGTTCTCAGCGCAGCGGGAGGAGAATCGCCGGGGCGCCTGCTGGTGAAGTATACTCGCAAGGTGATGAGTATGAGGAACCGGAATTGCGCTCTTATCTATGGGATCGCCGCGGCGGTCCTGGCCAGTTTGATGCTGGGCGGGTGTACTTCGCAGCCGGAAAAGGCGAAAGAAGCGGCCAAGAAGGAAGCCGCGCCAGCGCCGGCGCCGCCGGCTGCCGAGCCAAAGGCGGAAGAGAAGAAGGCCGAGCCCTCC
>Ga0272446_1006697_pt1 | contig 11852 bp, 10 predicted proteins | sample YNPCB0061_FD_194587 | JGI IMG/M metagenome (GOLD analysis project Ga0272446, IMG submission 194587) | Hot spring microbial mat communities from Yellowstone National Park, WY, United States - YNP-CB-006-1 | ecosystem: Environmental > Aquatic > Thermal springs > Hot (42-90C) > Sediment | place...
TATTAGACCAGAAAATTCTTGAGCCAAGAAATTGTTCTTCTCTGTAACCACGCAATGTTGATGTACCGCCAAGTCTGAATAAGTCACTGTTTTCAAAAGAAGGACCACGCAGTTCTCTTCCATTAACTGACAGTGCAAAAACTTGTCGGTTAAAAATCTGAAAGTATATATCAAAGTCGAAGGCGATTCTTTGTAAATCAATTTTAGTGATAAGATTTGAAGTAATAAACTGAGCAGGACCATTGATTGTTTTTCTGCTGAACGAGTAAGAATTAATGAAAAGTAATCCGGAGGTTGGTGAATAAGGGTCGTCTCTGGTATCAATTTTAAGATTCAAGCCAGTAGTTATTATTGATGAATTGTAAACTGTAAAAACAGGAATTGTTCTTTCAGTTGGAATAACTGATTCAGTTCCGAAAAGTAAAGAAGCAGAAATATCTTCAGTTGCAAGATATTCAATTTCACCATTAAACTTTCTTTGAACATAAGTTGTATCCTGAATTCTCTGATAAAGATTGCCTGAAATATTAAATGGTAAATTCAAAAGCCAGGGTTCAAGATATTTTAATTCAAGTTCCTGAGAATTTCTTCCGAACTTATTCCAGCGCAAGGCAGCTGCTCTTCCTGTTCCAAATAAATTCCTTAATGAAATGTTTATCAATCCTGTCAGATAACCTTTTTCATTTTCCTTTGTTCCGGGTATGTAACCAATTATTCCATCAAAATTATTAGTTTGTTTTTCTTTTACTTCGATTACCAAAACACCTTCACCTTTAGAGTTAATATAATATTGAGGTGTTTGAACAGGTTCAAAAAATCTCAGTCGGTTAATTCGCTTAGGAAATTCATCAATTCTTTTTTGTGAATATGTTTCGCCTTTAGATAGTCTAAGTTCTCTTATTATCACATTCTCATTCGTGAAATTATTTCCTCTTATTTCAACCTTATCAATTCTGCTTAAGTTTCCTTTTTGTACTGATAATTTAATATCAGCCAAAGTCTTCTCGTTAGATGAATCATTTTTTAGCGAGACTGAATTAATTATTACTTTAATAAAAGGATAACCATTCTCTTCAAAATAGTTCAGTATATTTTCAACCGACTTTTCAAATTCCTGTTGAGTTAAAACCTGTCCAATCAGAAAATTGAATGAAGAGCGAAGGAAGTCAATATCAGAACTATCTTCATCAATAAATTGAATGGAAGAAATTTCAGTGGGTTTATCTTCTTTTAAATCAATAAAAATCTTTACTGAATTTGAATCAAGTGTATCAGTTTCAACTTTAGTAATTTCGAAAAGATGAAATCCGTTCAGAACCAGATTTTTTGAAATACGATTTTTAATTGTGTCTGTAATTCCCGGAAAAGTTCTTTGATTAATATTTATTCCAATCCAGTTTAAATACTGATTTCTGTCAAAGAATTTGTTTCCCTGAATTTCAATTGATTTGATAACAGCATTCTGTGCTGAAAGGTTTGGAATTATTGTAATAAAGAAAAGTAAAAATATTTTATTCCTGATGCGGACTATCATCTATTATTTTCATTTTCTTGCCGATTGGTTCGATCTTCACTTTTTCTTTTAGTGAAATAATATCATCAATTGCAACCAGACATACTTCAAATGATTCTGCATTTAATGCACCACAAGCTGTTGCAAACTTTAGTGAATCTTCAAATACAAATCCATTTCTCCAGGCATAAATAATTGCAGCAACAAAAGCATCGCCGCTTCCTGTAGAATCAATTGAATTTATTTTTGGCGGAAAAATTTTATAACGATAATCGAAGTTCTGTGCGTAGAATTCATTTCCATCGTTAGTAAGAAATGCTCTTTTAATTCCTTTCTGATAAAGTGTGTTCAGAAAATCTGTAATTTGTTTTTCATTCTGAAGTTTGATATTCAGAGATTCTTCAACTTCATTAAAATTATTGTGCAAAATCGTCGGTGAAGAATTAATAACCTCATCAAAATTATTTCCATAATAATCGCATACAGAAATCTTATCAAGCTCATTAGCTAATTTTATAGTAAAAGCAATAAGTTTATCAGCATTCGGTGAAGGTGAACTTCCGGAAATAACAACCATCTCACAATTTAGAATCATCTTTTCAATTCGTGATTTCATTTCGTCAACTTCTTTATCAGTAACTGTGGGATTTTCAGAAAAGAATGAGGTAACTTTTTTATCATTTTGTGATATGATCACTGCAGCTTGTCTTGTTTCAGCTTCGATATGTACTGAGGTGAATTGTAATTCTTCTTTTTTTAGGCAGTCACGAAGAATTTTTCCGTCATTTCCGCCGGAGAAAAATAAATTGTAAGAATCAATTCCAAACTTCTTTAACTGACGCGAAACATTTAATCCTTTTCCGCCTGCTTGAAAAAGTACTTTACCGTTTCTGTTTACTTTACCCTCAGTAACGGAAGGATAGTAAAATCTTCTCTCAAGAAGAGGATTGAGTGTGATAATTAAAATCATAAAATCAAATTGATTGTGCAGCTATATAAATTAAAATCACGAATCAATAACGATATCTGAATAAATCGCCGGTTAAAGGAGTAATCAAACGATAATCGCCAAAGCCGGTTTGATCAAGAAAGATAAAGCTTCGGTTCAATTCATAATATTCCCAAATTTCATAAGGTTTCGAGTCGTACTCAAAGGGATGACGATCAATATTGTTTGGTGCTCCGAGAATTATATAAACCATTCCTCTGTCTGTTCTCCAACCTTCATTGTAGTTTGAGAAATTATCATTTGCAAAGGCAACTCTTCTGAAATATTCATTGAACACTTCATTCTCTTCATTGTTTGGAGATGGATCTTTCTTCTTCCAGAATTCCAAAAAGTTTTTCAGTTTCTCTTCATTGGTTTTTGAATCTTTCAATTTACTCAGTTCATCAGGTGTGGCTATGTAAACCATCTGTGAAATTGCTTTGTCTATATCTGTTACACTGCCTGGCAAACCAATCCAACGGGAGAAAAATGATTTGTTCAAAGAAGTTATTGTTTTAAAGTTCTCATCTTTAAGCGTAACTCTCAGAATAAATGTTCCTAAATCAAGTCGAAGATCATCAAGTGATTCTACAATCTGATTTTTTCCGAATGTAATATCTTTAAGCACGGATTTTTTGTACAACACTTTGGATTCTTTATCCAGAACTTCGTAATCAACAGTGCAATTTTTTTTGGAACTATCAGAAGAATAAATTTCATAGAAGAATTGCAAGCCACCAACAGATAATGTAACATTTCTAGGAATATTTGGCATTACCTGATTGTTCTTCACTTCTGAACGGGTTACAAGCAGAATATCGCTGATGTCAAGTTCGGGATTAAATTCTCTTACTCGAAAACTATTTTCGGATTTGATTTCCTTTTTCGAATCGTTATCAATTACTGCTGTTCTGAAAAAATAATTTCCGGGTTTAAGTTCAAACGATCTGAAACCAACATTATAATTCAATCTGGAAGTTGTTTGAGTAAAATCAATAACATTTATTGTTTCGTTCCAGGTTTTCTCAACAATAAGTTTATCTTTTGATTCATCAAAAACGGAAACTACAACGGAATATTTTGCAGTAAAACCCTGACCGGTTTTTATAAATTGTAAACTCTTGTAAGGCACCTGAATATAAACATCAACCTTTGTCATTCCGGGTTTTTCTGATCTGAAGTTCAGAAAATCCTGATGGAAGAAAGCATCGTAGGAATGCTTAAAATTTTTCTCGTAATTCTGGTCTTGTGCTGATACTAAAAAACTGAAACAGACCAGCAGATAAATAATTGATTTCATTTTTAATTCTCCTATCTTAAAATAACTTCCCCAAATAAATCATATTCATCGTAATCAGTGATTTTAACATCATAAAAATTACCTGGCCTTAAATTTTTATCAGATTTGAAAAGAACTTCACCGTCAACTTCAGGAGCATCTCTGTAAGATCTTCCTACATAGTACTCCGATTCTTTAGACTCCAAAAGTACTTTTAATGTTTTACCAACAAACGACTGATTCTTTTCAAGTGAAATCTGACTTTGGACTTCCATCAATGTTTCTTTTCTTCTTTCTTTTTCTTCTTTAGAAATAGGATCGCCAAGAATAAAACTACTTGTATTTTCTTCTACACTGAAAGTAAAAGTACCAACCCGGTCAAATTTAATTTCTTTTACAAAATCAACTAACTGCTCAAAATCTTTTTCGGTTTCATTTGGATAACCAACTATAAAAGTCGTTCTTAATGTAATATCGGGAATTGTATTTCTCAATTTATAAAGCAGGTTGTAAGTTTGCTTTGAAGTAACTCCGCGGCGCATTGATTTAAGAACATCATCGGAAATATGCTGAAGCGGAATATCTACATATTTAAGAACTTTTGGATTGTTAGCAATAACTTCAATAACATCATCAGGAAAATGTGAAGGATAAGCATACATAAGTCTTATCCATTCAATCTTTTTTATCTCACTAAGTTTAGTTAGAAGTTCGGAAAGATTTTTTTTACCGTAAATATCTTTTCCATAGTCAGTTGTATCCTGAGCAATAAGTATCAGTTCTTTAGTTCCGTTTGAAGCAAGAAATTCAGCTTCTTCAAGAAGTGATTCTAAAGGTTTGGAATGATGTTTACCGCGCATTAAAGGAATTGCGCAGAATGAACAAGGATGATCGCAGCCTTCTGATATCTTCAGATAAGCAGTGTGTGAAGGTGTTGAAAGTAATCTTTCACCGAGTAATTCATACTTAAATTTTCCGCCAAGCTCTTTGATAATTTCTTCATATTTCTCTGTACCGAAATAAACATCAACTTCGGGAATTTCATTTTTCAAATCATTCATATATCGTTCTGACAAACAACCGGCAACTATTAATTTTTTAAGTTTACCAGAATTTTTCAGAGCAACTGCCTGAAGAATTGTATTGATAGATTCTTCCTTTGCTGCTTCAATAAATCCACAGGTATTGATAATAACTGTATCAGCTTTATTGGGGTCATCAATTATTGGAATATCATTAAGCTGAATTTGTCGCATCAATCTTTCAGAATCGACTGTATTTTTAGAACAACCAAGTGTAATTACAGAAACTTTTTCTTTTCTTTTCATTTTCCAAAATAGTAGAGATAGTAATAAATAAAAGGTGCGCTGAATAATAATGAATCAAATCTATCGAATATTCCGCCGTGACCGGGAATTAAGTTTGATGAATCTTTTACTCCTGCATCTCTTTTCAAAAGTGATTCAACCAAATCTCCGATTTGTCCGAAAACTCCGATAATAATTCCCAAAACAATAGTGGTATTCATTGATAAAAAATTCACAAAAATTTTCTGAAATAATATCATACTTAGAATTGCAAACAAAAATCCAAAAATTGCACCTTCCCAACTTTTTTTAGGACTAACTCTCGGAAATAATTTATGCTTACCCAAAGCAGTTCCGAAGAAAAATGCAGCTGAGTCACAAATCCAGATTGTACCGAGTATGGAGAAAATTAAAAATGCTCCTCGTGTATAAAGTTCATCAACATTCGGATAAAATTCTCTTATTGCAATAAGACTGCTTCCCATCAGAGCAAAGTATAAAAATCCAAAAGTTGTAAAACTTAAATTCAACAAAGCTGAGTCTTTATTCCTGAATAATTCGATTACTAACAGAAGAAGAAACCATAGAATCAATAGGACTTTGAAATCAACAAATGGTTTGAATTGATTTATAAGAATCAGAATCAAACCAATCAAACCAACTGGTAAATTAACAAATGCTGACTTAGATTTACTAAAAGAGCTAAACTCGTGAAATGCTAAGAGCGAAATCGCAATTACAAAAATTGTAAAGTACCATCCACCTAAGTAAGATACTCCCAATATTAAAGGAATTGCAATTACTGAAACTATAATTCTGATTGCAGTATTACTAAGATTCATCTTCCTCGTTTTCAGACTCAAGATTTTTCTTAAATTCATTTAAGAAAGCAACAGCATTATCTGCATCTTCTTTCTTAACCAGAAGTTTGATGATTGATAAATCACCAGGCGTTGGAAAATTGCTATCTTTCTGCGAAAGAATCATAACAGAAATGCCTGCACTTTCAAGATTGCCTTTAAGCATTTCAGCTTCATAATCGAATGATGTTGTGTAAACAACAACCCAATCAGCTTCATTCAGCACAACTTCGGGAGGAAGCTCATCTACTAAATCTTCTCCACAATCAGGACATTTAGTAATGCCATTTACATATTCGTATTTACAGTTCGGACAAATAGGCATAAGTCCTCCTATGTTAATTGTTTTTGTGAATAATATTTTTTTATCATTACAATGAGCAAAACAAATACAACAGTTAAAGCAATTGTAACCAAAGTATAAAATCCTAAATCTTCACCAGATCTTGCCGAAACATCTGACTTAATAAGTTCTTCACTACCAATAATATAGTAAAGCATAACTGCAGTAAAGTTATTCAGAAAATGCAATAGTACTGGTATCAATAAAGTTTTCGAAGTGTAAGCAGCAAAGCCAAAATAAAATCCCAACACTGCAAGCGGAATTAAACCATAAGGATTAAAATGATAAAGACTAAAAAATACAGCAGTAAGAAAAGCAGCAATAAAAGGTTTTATCTTCAGTTCAAAACTTCTCTGAATAAATCCACGAAACATTACTTCTTCAGAAACAGCAGGAACAACTGCTACAACCAGAACTACAAGTAAAAGTTCTGGAATACGAGATGCACGAAGCAGATTTCCGTAAGTTTTATCTACCAATTCATTAAGCGAATCGAAAAAACTTTTTAATGTGTTAATTGATTCAGAGTGTTTAGCCCAAACTTCAATGTAATAATTCTGAATGTATAAATAACTTTGTAACAGCGGCGTAAGAATTCCGATTCCAACAACAAACAAAATTATCTCAGTCCAATCAGGAATTCGCAGCCGGATTATTTTACCAACATCTTCATAAATTAATTTTGAAAAGATAAGAGCAGGTAGAAGAATAAAAAGAATTTGTCCTGCCATTGTCATCAAACGAAGTCCATCTATCGGAGCTTTATCAAGGTCAAATCCGAAAACGATTAAGGATAAAAGTCCACCAACAAACTGATAAAGGAAAAAGCCGCCAACTAATCCGATAAATGCTGCGGCAATTGGCGAAATGTTAGATTTAATTTTTTCGCTGTCATCATTTTGTTGATTAGAATCGTTTGGATTTTGAAAATCCGGATTTTGATTTAATTCATCATTCATTTTTTAAGAATATAGATTTATTATAATCAAAGTTAAAGATAAGCCGTTGTTTACTCAAATCTAAAAAAAAGAAAAGAAGCCGAAGCTTCTTTTCTGATCAAATTCTTTTCGTGGAAAGTATTTATTTTCTTTTGGCTTTCAATGGACCGGCAAGACCTTCGTAAGAAGTTAAATCAGCATCAATTGCACCAACTACAACTTTTGTTTTTACTCTAACAGGCATTTTAATATCATCATCAGTAAGCCAAATAACAATGTTTCCTTCGCTCTTAAATAAACCACCTTCCTGCACAAGTGGTTCAACAATTATACAATCAAATTTTCCTGCAGCAACTTCAATTGTTTCTTTGCCGTGATAAACAACATCCAAATCATAAACTTTATCTTTATAAAAATTCTGTAAGTGAATCTTATCGCCTTTTTTAAGATTTGAATAATCCAATGTTCTTGCAAAATAAAATGCTGAGACTATATCGTGAACATACTTAGGAATATCATACTCACCTTCTGTGGTTTTAGCTTTTCCTTTGCGTTGATCGAAGAAAGCTGAAAAGTCCCGTGAATATTTTCCTTCTCTTATATGTTGTTCAAATCTCCAGGGAAAAAGTCCTTCAACATCTATATAAGTTTCATAACGATCGCGAACTTTATAAAAAATATCAAAGCTCGGAACTGAGTTCACTTCGAATGTAATGTGATAAGCATCTCTTCCTGATATTCGTTTAATTTTAGGAATATGCATTGTTGCAATTCCTGCAGTAACAAACCCATATTTTACATCGAAGGTTAGTTTTTCACCTTCTTTAAATGCTTTATTTGGCAGTTTCCTGAATTCATCACCGGATAAAGATGCAAGTAATGATGTTTGTAATATCAATATTATGATTAAGGATAATTTAGATTTCATATTCATTCTCCATTTAGGTTTTCAAGAACTTTAATAATATCATTATAAACACTGGAAACATTTATACTGTTCATACAATTAACTTCAGCACATTGTTCAACAGTACAATTGTTACATTCAATTTCAGGTTCATAAATAAATTTCTTTTCTGTATAAGGTCCCCATCTCTTAGCTGAGCAGACTTTAACTTTCGGATAGAATCCAAATGTATATTTACCTAAAGCTGCAGCTATGTGAATCGGACCAGTTGAATTTGCAACAAGCAGCGAGCTTTTACTTATTAAAGCAATAAGTTCTTCAAGATTCAATCTTCCCGCAAGATTGAAAGTAAGTTCATTCAATACAAGCTTATTACAAATTTCCTTTTCATTTTCAGAACCGGTAAGAACAACTTTAATCTTTTTGTCTGTAAGCATTTTAACCAGTTCGACAAATTTTTCAAGTGGTAAATCTACAGCACTACCGCCACTTCCCGGATGAACAATTACAAATTTTTCTTCGTTGTTTATCCCGAGAGAACTGAGCAGACTTTCAACTTTATTCAAAGAGCTTTTATTTACATCGAGATCAAACGAGACATTATTTGTGCCACCAATGTGGTTAATACCTAATTGAGATAACAGACTTAAATTATACTCCAATTCGTGTTTAACAGCATCTTTTCTGTGTTCATACACTTTTCTATTGAACAGAAAAGAATACAACCTGTAGCCGCTTCCTACACGATATTTAATTCCCGAAAGAAATATTATCAATGCAATTTTGAAAGTCGGATAAACTACAATAGCAGTATCAAAATTTTTCTGTTTTAACTGTTCAACATTTTTTGTTATTAAAATCTTTGATGATTCTTCTTTAAGGATTATTACTTCATCAATAAAGTGATTATTCTCAACTAAGGCTTTTGTATAAGCTCTGACCAGAAATGTTACTTTTGCACTGGGATAATGTTGTTTAATTATTCGTGCAAGCGGTAATGATAAAACTACATCACCAATTCTATCGGTTCTAACAATTAGAATATTTCGTGGTTCAATATTCATCTTGAAAGATATTTACTATTCTTAATAAAAAATCTCCAAGGTAATTCAGTGGATTTTGAAATACCGATTCTTTTCGAAATTCCTATTTGCGATTTTTTTAATGACGGCATATCAATAATATAAACTTTACTACCTGTCAAATCTAATCCAGAATGAGTTCTATCAAAAGAAAATGCCTGACAAATTTTTCCTGGCCCATTTGTGAGATTTATAAACTGCTTTTCATCAATTTTTCTTTTTCCAAATCTTCGCATCGCCATTGTTTGAATTCCTTCAATTGGCTCAATTGCACGGATGAGCACTGCGGCACCGTGACCTTCTTCTCCTGTAACAACATTACAACAATGATGAACACCGTAAGTAAAGTAAACATAAAAATAGCCGCCCTCGCGGAACATTACTTCATTTCTTTTTGTCTTCCCTTTGAAAGAATGAGATGCTTCATCAATTCTGCCATCATAAGCTTCTACTTCCACAATTCTTCCTGCAAAAATTTTTCTTCCCTCGTGCTTAACTATGATTTTACCTAATAAATCTTTTGCAACTTTAAGAACCGGTCGTTTATAAAATTTTCTTGGAAGTTTTTTGATTGTAGGAAGATTCTTCATTTCGAAGTAATTGTGGTAAAAGAGTTTTATACCTGATCAGTTTCAAGTTTTAATTTTAACTCACCGATTTTCGAATCGAAATAATGTGACTTCTCAGGCATTTTCTTTTTCAGTTTTTCATATATCTTAATTGCTTCCTGATATTCTCTTTGATTAACATAAATTTTTGCAAGCGTTTCAGAAATTATCATACTATCGTCAATCATTGTAACCGGAGGATTTTCTGATGTTGTTACATCTGAATGAATAAGAACATCTTCAGCTTCTTTTAATTCTTCGGCTATTTTTTTTACTGTATCAGTTAGAAAAATTGAAGTCAGATCTTTTTCTTCTTTCTTAACCTCAGTATTGATTTCAGGTTTGTTTCCAATGTCATAGAAAACATTTTGCTTTTTTATTGCTTCAATTTCTCTGAGATAAAAATCGTATGTTTTTGGTGAGTGGATTAATTCACTGCCTTTTTTCAGGAACTTAATTGCCTGAGAATAATTTCCTAATGCAGTATGTGCTTTTGCAATCAGAAAAATAGCTACCGGATGATCAGGATAATGGATAAGTCCTGCATTGAGAATTATGAGTGCTTCCTGGGGATTATTTTTTTCGAGTTGAATATTTGCCATCCGAACAAAAAGGGGAGTCTGTTTATTGTACTCATAAATCAGACTCACCTTTTCATTAAATATTTCGGATGAACTTTTGAACATTTATTTTTTATTTGAAGCGTATGCGTGTTTAATTGATGTAATTGAAACAAATGCAAACCCTAAAAAGAACAACAGCTGAAATGGAATAGCTGCAAGTTCCATAAAGTAAATTGATGAAAGAACACCTATCAAACAATATACTGCAAGAAGTGCTTCAACAATAACTGAGAATCCAACTTTTCGGGTAAGATATTTTTTACCCATCCAGGAATCTTTTTCGCTTTCCAGTCTGAATTTAGGAGTTCTTACAAACTCACTTTTTCTATTGAGTAATCCTTCAATAACTGCACGCGAATTATTCACTGCAAATCCCATACTACCAGCCATAAACAATGGGAAAAGTACAATCTTTTTTCTCCAATCGGTTCTTATATCTTTCTGGGCATACATATAAAACAAGAATGAACTTATAAATGCAAGCACAAAGATTGACATAATTGCAAAGTATGCTTCGTGTGAACCACTGTTTTTAATAAAGATTAAAGGAACATTTAATATTGCAGCCAAAAGAATAAATGGAAATACAAGATTATTGGTTAAATGAAAAGTTGATTGCAATTTAACACGAAGTGGAATATCTGATTTCCAAACCAGTGGAAGAATTTTCTTAGCTGTTTCTACAGCACCTTTAGTCCATCTGAATTGCTGTGATTTAAGCGCATTAATTTCAGATGGAAGTTCTGCAGGAGAAGTAAAGTCTTTTAAGAAAACAAATCTCCAACCTTTTAATTGAGCTCTGTAACTAAGATCAAGATCTTCGGTAAGAGTATCTGCGTGCCAGTTACCGGCATCTTCAATACAGGATTTTCTCCAGATACCGCCGGTTCCGTTAAAGTTGATAAAGAATCCAGCTTTATTTCTAACAGTTTGTTCAATCACAAAGTGACCATCAAGAGCCAATGCCTGAGCTTTGGTAAGGATTGAATAATCACCATTGAGATGTTCCCAACGGGTTTGAACCAAACCAACTTTTTCATCTGTAAAAAATGAAAGAGTTTTTTTCAGAAAATCTTTATGAGGAATAAAGTCAGCATCAAAGATTGCAACGAATTCACCTTTAGCTCTTTCAAGTCCGTATTTCAAAGCACCTGCTTTAAAACCTTCTCTTGTTCCTCTTCTGATATGTTTAATATCAAATCCCTCAGCTTGTTTCTGCTTTACGATATTAGCAACTATTTCAGTTGTTTCATCTGTAGAATCATCGAGTACCTGAATTTCCAATTTATCTTTTGGATATTCAATTTCACAAGTTGCTTTAATCAGTCTTTCAGCAACATATAGTTCATTGTATAATGGTAACTGAATAGTTACCGTAGCATTTTCATCAATTTGTGGTTTAGG
>Ga0272446_1006698_pt1 | contig 11847 bp, 9 predicted proteins | sample YNPCB0061_FD_194587 | JGI IMG/M metagenome (GOLD analysis project Ga0272446, IMG submission 194587) | Hot spring microbial mat communities from Yellowstone National Park, WY, United States - YNP-CB-006-1 | ecosystem: Environmental > Aquatic > Thermal springs > Hot (42-90C) > Sediment | place...
ATTGCCTACCATGAGGTGGGGCACGCCCTCCTGCAAACCCTGTTGGAGCACGCCGATCCCCTCGACAAAGTTACGATTATTCCCCGCTCAGGTGGCATTGGTGGCTTTTCTAAAGCCCTTCCCGCCGAAGAGCCTAGCTTGCAGACCAAGGCTTACATCCTTGACCTGATCACCATGACCTTGGGCGGCAGAGCCTGTGAGGAAATTGTGTTTGGCACTGATGAAGTTACCACTGGGGCATCCAGTGACTTTCAACAGGTATCGCGTTGGGCAAGGCAGATGGTAACCCAGTTGGGGATGTCAGAGCTTGGGCTAGTAGCCTTAGAAAGTCCCAACAATGAGGTGTTTTTGGGACGGGATTGGTTTCATCGTGCCGACTATGACCCCTACGATGAAATTGCTAAAAAAATTGATCAGCAAATTCGCCAGATAGTTAATGATTGCTACCAGCGTGCTAAGCAAATCCTGCTACAGAACCGCCAACTGTGCGATCGCTTGGTGGATGTCCTCCTAGATCGGGAAACCATCGATGGAGAGGAGTTTCGCCGCATTGCGTCGGAATACACCACCCTGCCGCCAAAGCAAAACGAAGCCTTAAAATTTTAGAGAATTTCACCTGAATAGTGCATGAGCGAGCTGGCAGTCACAACTCGTGGCATCATTGGTAAGGCTAAATTCACAAATTTTGGGCATAATTTTCAGCAAACCTAAAGCAAATCTGGGGTGAAGAGCAAACAACAGCTTATCTGGCTTTACTTGCGTCGCTTTGTCCTAGCAGGGATACTGATCTTGGTGGCATGGCGACTCCAGCAGACCCTGCAAATTTTGCTGATCAGCCTGTTCTTGGCGGGGGCGATCGCTCCTTTTGTGGATCGCATGGAAAAATACAAGATTAAGCGATCGGTGGCGGTAGGCATTATCTACGCCATGCTATTAGTCTGCCTTGTCTTATCAGTTGCCCCCCTACCCAGTCTGGTCAACGAACTAGGACTATTTCTCACCAAACTGCCCGAACTAATCAACCAAATCCCCATTCCTGATGCACCCTTTTTGGGACTGAGCCGCAGACAGTTGATTGAAATTATTCAGCCCAGTGTGATTCTCAACCAAATTCAGGCGATCGGGCGCGAACTCGCCAGCCAGACCGTAGAAATTACTTTTAGAGTGATCAACGCCCTCGGCATCGGCTTACTCAGTTTGTTAATCACCGCCTACTTGGTGATCAACGCCGATGTGATGCTGAAACGGGCGTTATCCCCATTATCAGCCGCAGTACAAGCACAGGTCTATCAACTACTGCCGCCCATTACCGAGTGTTTGAGTGCCTATGTCTTGGGCAGAATTGGCACCTCAGCCCTGTTGGGTTTCTGCACCTATCTGGTAATGAGTATTATTCAAGTACCTTTTGCTGGGGCTTTGGGCTTGCTAATGGCAGTAGCCAACCTGATCCCCTTCATTGGACCAATTTTGGGGCTAATACCGATGGTGATTGCCGCATGGAACTTAGGAGCGCCCAAAGTAATCGCAGTTATCAGCATAACTTTCATCCTGCAACAGATCGAGGCATGGATACTGCAACCCCTGCTAGTGGGACCCTACCTCAATCTCGATCCCTTTGAGCTATTGCTGTCGGTGATTATTGGTACGGAATTGTTTGGCGTAGTGGGGGCAATTCTGGCGCCACCAGTGGCAGGTATTGGCAGGATTGTGTTCAATTATTTTTGGGGACAAAAGGCTAAAGATGCCCCCGATGAAACGGATCAATCTGCGCCAGAAGATGCAGGTTAGGGCAGTTCCACAGAGGTAGGTTTGGACACATGGGGCAAACCCCAGCCCAATTTTTCCCGCAAAACTTGGAAAAACTCCCGCCTTTGCAATCTGATAAAACGGGCGGGAAAGGGCGATCGCTCCACCGTTACATAATAATCGGGATAGACATAACACCCCGCATTGCCGTCCACAATCAGCACCAAGCGATGTTTATTAGCAGGATAGACTGTTGTTACCTCAGTATTGGCAAACACCAGAGCGCGAGAAGCCATGGAATGCGGGCAGATCGGCACTAGCTGAAAGACAGGAATACCAGGTTCAATCACCGTACCGCCAGCGGACAGAGCGTAAGCGGTGGAGCCAGTGGGAGTAGAGATAATCACCCCATCGGCGGCAACATCCACAGGGGCATGGCGACCGATTTTTACCTCAAAGTGGCACATACTGGTCAGCGGCTCGCGGTGCAGCACCATCTCATTGAGGGATAGCACCTCCCAGAGCAAGCCAGACTTGGTATAGACCCGCACTACCATCATGGAGCGCTGCTCTACCACATAGCGCCCCGCCATTACCTGTTCTAGGGAGTCCTGCCAGCGCGTCAAATAAGCCTCAGTCAAAAAGCCCATGTGTCCCGTATTGATGGTCAGCAGGGGAATGCCCAAGGGAGCAACTTGGCGAAAGGCAGACAACACCGTACCATCGCCCCCCAAAGTGATGGCAAAGGTCATACTGCTGTCAAAGCCAGATGGCACCAGACTATCTACAGGAGTAAAGCAAACGGGGCTGTCGGGCTTGGCATAGCCCAAAATCCCACCCTCGCCAGTGGTAATAGCAACTTCCCACCCTTGCGCCTTGAACCAAGCCTGCATCTCATGGGCGGTGCGCTCGGCTATGGGTTTAGTATCGTTAAATATGATGCCAACTTTGGGCACAGTATGCAGTCGTAGTATCCTAGCTCAATATTAGGGGATCATGGCACCAAAAACACCACAACTCAGAGCCGATCTCTCACCCTGTAGATGATTTAGGGTAAAGGCTATAATTATTACAAAATAATAAAGACCTGCTGGGGCTGAAAGATGGAATGGCTAGAGGTTGAAAAAAATTGGGTATTGACTCCCCCCAAAGCAAAGGCAGTGATTCACTTTTTGGGCGGAGCTTTTTTGGCAGTGTCGCCACATCTGGCTTACAAACGGCTGTTAGAGGCTCTTGCCCAGATGGGATATGTGATTGTGGCGACTCCGTTTCTCAATACCTTTGACCACCGCCAGATTGCCCTCGAAGTCTATCAAGCCTATCGCCTAGCAGAAAACAAGCTGTTTTTGGATTACTTTCCAGTATTCGGCATGGGGCACAGTATGGGGTGCAAAATTCATCTACTGATGGATAGTTGGTTTGACCTGCACCGCCAAGGCAATATCTTGATGGCATACAACAACTATAGTGCCTATCGTTCCATTCCCTTTTTTGAGAATTTGCTGGGAACGCTACCCGAAATTAAGGAAGTGGAATTCTTGCCTTCCCCTCAAGAGACAATCAACTTGATTAAGAAATCCTATCGCACCCCAGCTAACTTACTGATCAAATTTCAAGATGATGAAATTGATGAAATTGATGAGTTAGCCAAAATCTTACAGCCCAAATTCAGACAGGCGGTAAAGGTGGAGCGTCTATCGGGAAACCATATCACCCCCGTTGCTGTGGATGTGAATTGGCAAGCGGGACAGGTGTTTAGCCCCATCGATGCGATCGCCCAATGGATGAAGCAAGGTTGGAATCAACATATCAACCGTGATAACTTGCGGCTAGAGCAATCAATTCTCAACTGGTTGCATTCCCAATTACCTTCGGCGAGCCTTGCGGTATGAATGTCAATGTGATTTTGGCGGGCTATCTGGCTGGCTCTAAGGATTATGAAGGAATTGCCCAGCTGTTAAATGACCAAGGAATGCCAACCTATACCGTGCCTTTGCAATGGTGGGAGTGGCTTCCTACTGTTGGCGGCAGGTCGATCGCGCCAATTCTGCAAAAACTGCACCACAAGCTTCAGGAGTTAAATAGGGAATATCCCAACGCCAAGTTCAACATCATTGCCCATTCCGCGGGCGGCTGGTTAGCCAGAATCTATCTCGGCGATCGCCCCTATTATCATCAAGTGTGGCATGGGAAACAGTGGGTGGATAAGCTCATCTGTTTGGGAACGCCTCACACCAGTTTAGAACCTTGGACAAGAAAGAATTTGGATTTTGTGAATCAGAATTATCCCGATGCTTTCTATCCTGAGGTGGCATATATCTGTGTGGCGGGCAAGGCAGTGTTTGGCGAACCTAACTGGCGGAACTGGATCGCCTATAACAGCTATAAATTGACCTGCGGACAGGGCAGGACTTGGGGCGATGGCATCACTCCTATAGCATCAGCGCACCTGCAGGGGGCAAATAACCTGGTTTTGGCAGGTGTGCACCACTCCCCCCGCGCGGGTTTGTGGTATGGTTCTCCTGATGTGGTGCGAGAGTGGGCGAAATTTCTTTGAGAAAAATTAGAAAGTTATTTTGTCATAGATGTCAGCGAGGCAGATAGTTGCAGGAATGTAAGCAAACTCTATTTGCTCACTGCTCTGCTCATAGGATTGGAACTGCCATTTATTCCTGTCAAGTTTGGTGAACTGCTCCACCGCCATTTGATCCTGCTCTACTAAAATATATTCATTTAAGGAATCAATAGTGCGATAGAAGTGGAATTTTTCACCCCGATCATAACTGCTAGTGGATTTAGAAAGCACTTCCACAATTAGAATAGGATTGGTAATTGTATCTTTTCGGTCAGCATGGAAAGCAATTTCTCCTGAGACAATCATCAAATCAGGATAGGTATAGACATTGCGCTGAGGAATCCACAGGCGGAGGTCTGTGAAGAAAATATTAAAGTCCTTTCCTCGTAAAGCTAGACTGAGATAAACAAGAAGATTACCTATAATTATATTGTGAGCAATCGTACCACCTGTCATGGGAATTATCTCTCCATTGATGTATTCATGTTTCCTGTCAGGAACAACTTCCATTTCCAGATATTCCTCTGGAGAATAGATGGCACGGCTCTGAGGTTGGGCAATCATTAGAATCCTCCTGACAGGGCTAAAGTACAGCGATCGCAGATGCCCTTTTCCTGATCCAGTGGGGCATAGTTCCAACAACGGGGACATTTTTCGCCTTCAGCATGAGCTACACCAATATCGTAAGGTTCACTGTTCATGGCAAATGCGACTGCCTCAGAAACCGCCCCCAATTCTACTTGGGAAACAATTAAAAAGTAACGCAGTTCGGCATAAACCTCACTGACTAAGTTCTGCCAGTCAGCAGATTTGAGATTGATAATTACCTTTGCCTCAAGCGAAGAACCGATCAGTTTAGCATTGCGAGCATTCTCTAATAAGATGTTTACCTGCGATCGCAATTCTAGTAATTGTTTCCATTTCTCAGCGAGGCAGGGATTATGCCACTCTGGTTGTACCCGTGCCCAGCCACCCAGAAATACGGACTTAGTGGGTTTGGAGTAGGGCAAATACTGCCATATATCCTCAGCAGTATGGCACAGCACAGGAGCGATCATCTTGGCGATCGCCTCTAGGCAGTAATACAACACAGTTTGACAACTCCTGCGGCGATGGGAATTGGCATGGCTGATATAGAGCCGATCTTTAGCAATATCCAAATAGAAGCTGGATAAATCCACAGTGCAATAATTCTGCATGGTTTGGAAAAAGTGAGCAAATTGAAAGCGATCGTAAGCAGTGGTTACTTCCTGCACCGTCTCATATAGGCGATGCAGAGCATACTTTTCCAATTCTGGCAGTTCGGCATAGGAAATCAAATCTTGGTGAGGTTGGAAGTCATAGAGGTTACTCAGCAAAAAGCGGGCAGTGTTGCGAATTTTGCGGGTGACATCTGCCATCTGATTGAGAATCGTTTTGCCTAAAGGAACATCGCCACTGTAGTCCACACTGGCAACCCACAACCTCAGTACATCTGCTCCATAGGCAGGATTTTGCTTTTGATCCTTGCCTCCGTTAATAATTTCCATCGGATCAATGCCATTACCTAAGGACTTGCTCATTTTCCGCCCCTGCTCATCCACAATAAATCCGTGAGTCAGGACAGTGCGATAGGGAGCATGACCGTTGACAGCAGTAGAAGTCAATAAAGAGGACTGAAACCAACCCCTGTGCTGGTCTGAACCTTCCAAATACATATCTGCGGGAAAATTTAGGGGCAAGGGAGCTAGTTCACCTTTGAGAACTGCCGCCCAAGAAGAACCGCTATCAAACCAGACATCCATCGTATCCATGCCCTTGCGATATTGGTCTGCTACTGCATGGTATTGCGGGGGGAGCAGTTCCATTTCTGAGAGTTCCCACCACGCATCAGAACCCCGCTCATGGATAATCTGTTGAATGTGGGCGATGGTCTCCTGATTGAGCAAGACTTCATTAGTTTGCCGATGGTAGAAGACAGGGATAGGCACACCCCAGCTCCTTTGGCGGGAAATACACCAATCCGATCGCTCCTGTACCATCGCCGTAATTCTATTTTCACCACTGGCAGGAATCCAATTTACATCCTTAATTGCCTGCAATGCTTGCTGACGGAAACCAGCAACGGAAGCGAACCACTGCTCAGTAGCCCTGACAATCACTGGTTTTTTGGTGCGCCAGTCGTAGGGATATTTGTGGACATAGGACTCTTCTTTGATTAAATATCCCCGCTCTTTGAGCGCTTCAATCACGGCGGCGTTTCCTTCTTTCAATACCGCCAGACCAGCGAATTGCCCCGCTGATGCGGTAAAAATCCCATAGTCATCCACGGGACAGATAATTCCCAAATCATACTTCTGTCCCACTTGGAAGTCATCTTGTCCGTGGGCGGGGGCGGTATGCACTAAGCCAGTTCCAGACTCGGCAGTAACATGATCTCCTAGCACAACAGGACTGGGGCGATCGCACAGGGGGTGTTGGCAGATGAGATGCTCCAGTTTATCCCCCGTCACAGAAACTTCTTCTATGAAATCCATTCCCAATACTGAAGAGAGTTTAGGAATTAGTTCACTGGCGACAATGTATCGGCGCTGGTCATGGCGCACAATACTGTAATTTAAGCGGGCATTGGCACAAATCCCCAAGTTGGCGGGAATCGTCCACGGGGTGGTTGTCCAGATTAGAGCATAGAGATCGCTAATATCCATTCCTTGCAGGTGGGAGTTCAATTCTGCTACGGGGAAAGCTACATAGATACTGCGAGAAGTGTGCCCTTCGGGATATTCCAATTCTGCTTCGGCAAGAGCAGTTTGCGAACTGGGCGACCAATAAACAGGCTTCAATCCTCTGTAGATATAACCTTTCAATGCCATTGCGCCAAATACGCCGATCTGCGCTGATTCGTACTGTGGTTTGAGGGTGTAGTAGGCGTGATCATAGTCGCCCCAGATACCCCACCTTTGGAAACCACTGGCTTGCTCCTTGATGGTTTGCAGAGCAAAGTCTCTGGCTTGATGGCGCAGTTGCAGAGGAGTGAGTTGTTTTCTGGCTTCAGGCTTGAGGTTTTGCAAAACTTTTAGTTCAATCGGTAAACCATGACAATCCCAGCCGAGGATATAGCGAACTTTGCGCCCCTGCAGGATGTGATAGCGATTGATAATATCTTTGAGGATTTTATTCAGGGCGTGTCCCATGTGCAGTGCGCCATTGGCGTAGGGTGGTCCATCGTGGAGCGTAAAAATGGCATGGGGGTTGGATTGAGCGCAGGTAGCATAAATTTGCTCAGCTTGCCAAAATGCCTGAATTTGTGGCTCTCTCTCTTTGGCATTGGCACGCATGGGAAAGTCGGTCTGGGGCAGGTTGAGGGTGTGCTTGAAATCGGAATGCAGTTCGGCGGACATGAGGGAGTTTGGCAAAAGTTGATAGATTATTCTTAGGTTATCATGAGCCAAGCCTTAGCAGTGCTTCACGGGAAATGATTGAATCTCTTCGCATCGTATTGGTAGAAACCATTGGAGCCTTAAACTTAGGCTCTGTGGCACGGGTGATGCAAAATATGGGCTTGAGCGATTTGGTGCTGGTAAACCCGCAGTGTCGCCCTGACGATCCGCAGGCGCAGAAGATGGCGGTGCATGCTCAAGATATTCTGGCGGGGGCAAAGATTGTGCCTGATTTGCTCTCGGCTGTGCAGGATTGCGATCGCATTATTGCCACAGCAGGACGCAGGGGCGATCGCCCTGTGTTGAGCCTAGAGCAGGGGTGTCAGTGGTTAGCGGCTCACGGCACCAAACCCGCTGTTGTCTTTGGGCGAGAGGATCGGGGCTTGAGTAATGGGGAATTGCAGTATTTCCCAGAAGTTTTGACCATAGATACCGTCCCCACTGCTCCCTCTCTCAATCTCGCTCAAGCGGTGGCAATTTTTTGCTATCAATGGCGATCGCTCCAGCAAGCCCAAATTCATGCACCCACCCAGCCTGCTCAGTCAGCTCTGGCAACCACCGCAGAACTGGAAGCCAGCTTTGCGGAATTGCGAGAATTACTCTTGCAAATCGGCTATCTCTACCCCCATACTGCCTTTGCCCGTATGCAGAAACTACGCCAGATATTCCAGCGCAGTCAGCTAAGTCCCGCTGAAGTGAATATGCTTCGCGGCATTTTGCATCAAATGCGTTGGAGTTTATCAAATGGAATAGTTCAGGGGGAAAGATCGCGCATCTAGGGGCTTAATATGCACCTGCTCTTGGGGCTGTAATTGCAGTTCGTTAAAGCGTTCTCGGGTGAGGTGTGCCATCAGGCTTTGACCATCTTCCGTCAACAGTTCCAATTGCACTTCCCAACCCAAATGAATCAGGCGATGAATGCGGGCGGGAACGGTTGTGCCGTTTGCCTCCCTCTGCACCCAAATATCTCGGGGACGGATATACACCTGATGCCCCCGATGGTGCTTTAGACTATGGACAGCGGCTTGGCTATGGGGCGGCAGGACATTCACAGGACCAATAAAGCTCATGACAAAGGAGGTGGCAGGATGGTCGTAAATTTCCGCTGGAGTGCCTACTTGCTCTATTCTGCCTTGGTGCATTACCACGATTTCATCAGCTACTTCCATTGCCTCTTCTTGGTCGTGCGTCACAAATACGCTGGTTACATGGACTTCATCGTGGAGGCGGCGCAACCATGCCCGCAATTCTTGGCGCACTTTGGCATCTAATGCCCCAAAGGGTTCGTCTAACAGTAGCACTTTCGGTTCTACCGCCAATGCCCTTGCTAAAGCCACTCTTTGTCTTTGCCCACCCGAAAGCTGGCTGGGATAACGATTCCCTAAACCCTTGAGTTGGATTAATTCTAATAATTCTTCTACTTTGGCGTTGATTTTCGCCTGCGGGGTTTTGCGAATTTCCAAACCAAAGGCGATATTTTGTCTCACCGTCATGTGCTTGAACAGGGCGTAGTGCTGAAAGACAAAACCAATGTGGCGATCGCGCACATCTCGGGTAGTAGCATCTTCGCCCGTCAAATAAATTTTTCCTGTGTCGGGGGTTTCCAGCCCCGCAATCAGGCGCAAAAGGGTGGATTTACCAGAGCCAGAGGGTCCTAATAGCGCAACCAAAGAGCCAGTTTTCACCGCTAAATCAACTTGGTCGATCGCCAAGAAGTTACCGAACCTTTTGGTTACACCCTCAACTTTGATGCCCATAAATCCCTTATCACCTTGTATTTACCGTTGATTAGGGGACTATATCAGATTAACACCATAAATTGCAAATATTTTGCGATCAATCTGTGTCCCATAGCTAAGAAAAAAGTTAATTATTAGCCCAAGACTAGCCCAAAAGCATGAAAATAATATTTATATTTGTGTTTTTCCCCAGACTGGCTATGGTGCAATTAGTTCCTGTTCTCCCTCTGACCTTTGTGGCAGTCTTGCTCACTCTGCTAGGAATGCGGTGGTATCAGGTGCGACGATTTGGGCAGTCTGGGTTATTGGCGTGGTGCCAAAGCCTGATTTTGAGCCTACCTTTAATTATCTATACGGTGTTGCTGTTGTTAGGGGTGCAGGTGAGTTTGTGGGTACTGTTGATTGGGTTAGGAGTGGCGGGTATTGGTTACATTTTGCTGGGCAATTGGCTCCGTCAGCAACCCCAAGAGCTATCAGAGGTGAGCGCTGTTCCGCCCCCCAAACCTGCTATGTCTCAGGAAACCTTGAAACAGCTACAGGGCATCTTTAATATCGATTCTTTTTATGCCACCAGCATCAGCAACTATCAGGACGGTGCCATTATCAAAGGCAATCTGCGTAGCGATCCGCAGTTAGCCTATGCACGACTGACCGCCTCTCTGCGGCATACTCTGGGCGAGGAGTACCAATTATTTCTGGTGGAAGGCAATGATCGCCGACCTCTGGTGATCGTTCTGCCCCACAGACCCCTAGTTCCCTCCCATCTCTGGCAGAGGGTTTTGGCTGTGGCTTTGCTGGCAATGAGTGCTATAGCCGCCTATGTGTTGGGCAGTAGCATTGGGTCGGGGTTGGTGGTGGCAGGTGGTTTGCTGTTAATTTTGGGGGTACGAGAGTTGGCTTTGCGCTGGACAGCCCGGCAACATGGCGTAACTCTTAGTTTGCCCTTTGCTCTGCCATCTTGGCAGTTGGGCAGTTTTGGTTGTGTTTCCTGGTTTTTATCAGCGGTTCCTAGCCGCAGTGCGCTGTTGGACTTGGCGATCGCTCCTGCGTCAGCCAGTGGCATCTTGTCATTAGTCATTCTGGCGGGGGGGTTGGGCTTATCCGCCATGCACTATGGCAGTCTGGAAATTCCTAGCCAAATTTTTCAAGCCTCAGCACTAACTGGGTTAATGGCAAAGCTGTTTCTGGGCGATCGCCTCCATGTTGATTTTGTTACGATCCACCCGTTGGTAGTCTTGGGCTGGGCGGGGCTGGTGATCACTGCTCTAAACCTGTTACCCGCAGGTCAGCTAGATGGGGGCAGAATCGTTCAAGCTATTTATGGCAGACGCACCGCTAGCTGGACAACTCTGATCAGTTTGGTGCTATTGGCGATCGCCAGTATATTGCATCCCCTTGCGCTGTACTGGGCGGCGATCATTCTGCTACTGCTGAGAAATTTAGAGCCACTGATGCTAAACGAATTGTCAGAACCTGAAGGCGATCGCGACGCAATAGGTATATTTGCTCTGTTTTGGATGCTATTGACCCTACTCCCCCTAACTCCAGCCGTTGGGGAATACCTGCAAATTGGCGGGTAAGGACATTAGTTATACTGCTTGCCCTTGCCTTGTTAAGTCAAATAAATTCAGTTATTGAGGAATAGCATGTCAGAAGGTAAGTTTCAGAACTATGCTCCACTTAACCCAAACACAGCAGAGAAAAAGTTTTGGGAATGCCTCAAAAAGACATTTCAGAATGATCCATGCGTCGCTTACTTTAGATATCCAATTTTTAAGCGTACAGGCAACCTCAGCAGAGAACCTGATGTTATCTTTATGCATAGGGATTTAGGGTTGTGGGTACTTGAGTGTAAAGGGTGTAGTATCGCTAACATTGAAAGTATCGAAGGGCATCAGTGGAAAATGAGTAATTGGCATAGGGAAGAGGAATTGCCTATGCTTCAAGCTGAAGATGGGATGTTTGCAATAAGCGCGAAACTCACAGAACGAAGAGAAACTAGAGGCTTAGTCTCGTCCCACTATAGAGTGGTATTACCTTTTATTAAGGCGAAAGAATGGCAAGATAAGGAGTTTTTAAATCTGCCTTGTACCAATGGGGTTGTCTTGCTGGAAGACGATCTTAAACCATCAGTTCTGCGAGAAAAACTTCAGTTAGGTTCTCAAGAACATCCGCAACGTCCTCTATCAGATGATCAGTGGCAAAACATAATTGCTCTGCTAGGCGGTTCACTTCCAAAACAAGAACCCCGCGCTATACCTACAGGGACATCATCCGAAAATCCAGTAAGAGTTATTCATGATCTGGAGTCTCGTCTTCGTTTTCTGGACGATCAACAGCAAAAGGTAGCTTTTGAGGTTCCAGATGG
>Ga0272446_1006699_pt1 | contig 11846 bp, 8 predicted proteins | sample YNPCB0061_FD_194587 | JGI IMG/M metagenome (GOLD analysis project Ga0272446, IMG submission 194587) | Hot spring microbial mat communities from Yellowstone National Park, WY, United States - YNP-CB-006-1 | ecosystem: Environmental > Aquatic > Thermal springs > Hot (42-90C) > Sediment | place...
GGGCTACACTCTGTCGCCATCGGGGACCTCCTCCGCGTCGCGGTAAGTCTTTGTCACACAAGAACTTTCGCCGACTCGGAGCCCCGATGCAACCACCTCTGGTGAGATATCCGGGCTAGCCGCGCGTCGCCCCCGATTCGTGTCGCGCGATCCAGGTGGTGGCAGCGAGGATCACCACGCCGCCCGCCAGCGTCGTCGCCGCCGGCACGTCGCCGAACACCGCGAGCCCGAACAGCGCCGCCCACAGCAGGTCCACGAAGCGGATCGGCTGCAGCGCGGAGACGTCGGCGTGCTTGAAGGCCGTCGTCAGCGCGAAATGCCCGGCGCTGCCGAGCAGCCCGGCCAGCAGGAACAGGGCCCATTGCGTCGCGCTCGGCCACACCCAGCCCGGGATCGCGAAGGGCAGGCTGAAGACGAACACCGCCACCGCCTGCCACACCACGATCACCTCCGGCGCGTCCTTGCGCGTCAGCGCCTTGGTGATGAGGAAGGAGACCGCGAACAGCGGCGCGGAGAGCAGCATCAGCGTCGCGTGGAAGCCTTCCGCGCCCGCCATCTGCGGCCCGACCACCACCAGCACGCCCGCGAAGCCGAGCGCGGTGGCGCCCCAGCGCACCGCGTCCACCCGCTCCTTCAGGAACAGCGCCGCGCCGACCAGCACGAACAGCGGCGCGGTGAAGCCGATCGCGGTGGTCTCGGCGATCGGCACGAAGGGGAGGGCGTGGAACCAGATCAGCAGCGCCAAGGTGTGGATCGCGCCGCGCCAGACATGGCGCATCGGCCGCGCGGGGCGGAAGGCGACGAGGCCGCGCCGGAGGATCCACGGCAGCATCACCAGCAGCCCGGCGAGGAAGCGCAGGCATTGCGTCTGCCAGGGCGGCAGATCCTGCGCCAGGGCGCGCGTCACCGTCGTCAGCGCGATGAACAGCAGCCCGGAGGCCACCATCCAGGCCATGCCGCGCGCGGTGCCGCGCAGCGGCATCAGCCGGCGAGCGCGTGCAGCATTCGGACGTGGCTGCGGATGCCGTGGCGCAGGCAGGCCAGTTCGAACTTCTCGTTCGGGCTGTGGATGCGGTCATCCGGCAGGCCGAAGCCCATCATCAGCGAGTCGAGCCCGAGCATGCGGCGGAACGACGCGACCACCGGAATCGAGCCGCCTTCTCCCGCCATCACCGTCGGCCTTCCGTACTCGGCGGCGAGCGCGGCGCGGGCGGCGGCGAAGACCGGCCCGCTGTCGGCCATCACCGCAGCCGGCGCGGCGGACAGCACCGTGACCTCGGCCTTCGCGTCGGCCGGGCAGCGTTCGGCGATGAAGCGCCTCAGCCCCTCGACGATCCGCTCCGGATCCTGCCCCGGCACCAGGCGGAAGGAGAGTTTCGCGAAGGCCTCGGCCGCGATCACCGTCTTGGCGCCGGGCCCGGTGTAGCCGCCCCAGATGCCGTTGAGGTCGGCCGTCGGCCGCGCCCAGATGCGCTCGAGCGCGGGGTAGGCGCGCTCGCCCGCGGGGACGGAGAGGCCGATGTCGCCGAGATACGCGCCCTCGTCGAAGCCGAGCGCGGCCCATTGCGCGCGCACCTCGTCGGAAGGCATCACCAGCCCGTCGTAGAAGCCCGGGATCTGCACGCGCCCTTCCGCGTCGTGCAGCCCGCCCAGGATGCGCGCGAGCAGGTTCACGGCATTGAGCGCCGAGCCGCCGAACAGGCCGGAATGCAGGTCGCGGTTGGCGCCACGCAGCGCGATCTCGGTGTAGAGCAGCCCGCGCAGCCGGGTGCGGATGGCCGGCGTGTCGCGGTCCCAGGCATTGGTGTCGCTGATCACCACGAGGTCGGCGCCGAGCGACGCGCGACGTTCCTCGAGAAACGGCTCGAGGCTCGGGCTGCCGACCTCCTCCTCGCCCTCCACCAGCACCGTCACGGGCACGGGCGGCCCACCGGCCGCCTCGTGCCACAGCCGGAAGGCCGCGAGCCAGGTCATCACCTGGCCCTTGTCGTCCACCGCGCCGCGCGCGGTGATCTGCCGCTGATCCACCGTCGGTTCGAAGGGCGGCGAGCGCCACAGCTCGAAGGGTTCCGCCGGCTGCACGTCGTAGTGGCCGTAGTAGAGCAGCCGCGGGCCGGCGCCGCCGGTGCCGGGGTGATGCGCGACGACGCAGGGCTGGCCGCGAGTCGGCGTCACCTCGGCGGTGAAGCCGGCGGCGCGCAGGCGGTCGGCCAGCCATTCCGCGGCGCGGCGGCAATCCGGCGCATGCTTCGGCTGCGCGCTGACGGAAGGGATCCGCAGCCAGTCGCACAGCCGCTGCACGGTGGCGGGGAAGGCGGCGTCGGCAGCGACAAGCAGCGTGTCGAGGGCGGGGGCGGTCATGGGGCGTCTCCTCAGCGCCGCAGCATCGCGCGCGCGGCCGCTGGGGGAAAGACCCGCTGCCGCCTCAGCCCGCCTTCAGGCTGGCGCGCAGCACATGCTTCTGGATCTTGCCCGTCGAGGTGCGCGGCAGGTCCTGGAACACCACCCGCGCCGGCAGCTTGTAGCCGGCGAGGTGCTGGCGGCAGAAGCCGATCAGTTCGGCCTCCGTTGCGCTGGCACCCGGCTTGAGTTCGACGAAGGCGCAGGGCCGCTCGCCCCATTTCTCGTCGGCCATCGCGACGACGGCCGCCATGGCGACGGCGGGGTGGCGGTACAGCGCCTCCTCCACCTCGATCGAGCTGATGTTCTCGCCGCCCGAGATGATGATGTCCTTGGAGCGGTCCTTGAGCTGGATGTAGCCGTCGGCGTGCTTCACCGCGAGGTCGCCGGAGTGGAACCACCCCTCGGCCAGCGCCTTGTCGGTCGCGGCCGGGTCCTTCAGGTAGCCCTTCATCACCACATTGCCGCGGAACATCACCTCGCCCATCGTCGTCCCGTCGCGCGGCACCGGCTGCATCGTGTTCGGGTCCAGCACGTCGAGGCATTCCAGCACGCTGTAGCGGATGCCCTGGCGGGCCATCAGCCTGGCGCGCTCGGCGACCGGCAGCGCCTGGTCCTCGCGCTTGAACTCGTTGACGGTGGCGGGGCCGTACACCTCCGTCAGCCCGTAGAGGTGGCAGACATCCACCCCCGCCTCGGCGGCGGCGGCCAGCACTGCCTCGGGCGGCGGCGCGCCGGCGACGTTGAAGCGGAGCGGCGCGCGGCGCTCCCGCTTCTCGGCCTCCGGCGTCTGCAGCAGGGTGGCCAGCACGATCGGCGCGCCGCACATCAGCGTCACGCCATGGTCGCCGATCGCGTCCCACATCGCCTTTCCGCGCACGGCGCGGAGGCACACATGCGTCCCCGCCATCAGCGTAACGGTCCAGGGGAAGCACCAGCCGTTGCAGTGGAACATCGGCAGCGTCCAGAGATAGACGGGGTGCCGCGAGATCTCGGCCGCCAGCACATTGCCGGTGGCCAGCAGATAGGCGCCGCGGTGGTGATAGACCACGCCCTTGGGGCGGCCCGTCGTGCCGCTCGTGTAGTTCAGCGCGATCGCGTCCCACTCGTCGGGCGGCAGCGCCCAGGGCGTGGCCGGGTCGCCTTCCGCCAGGAAGGCCTCGTAGTCCTGCCCGCCCAGGGTGTTGCCGCGCACGGCTTCCGGCGCCTCGGCGTCGTCCACCTCGACGAGGAAGGGCTTCGCCCCGCACTGCGCCAGCGCGTCCTTCAAGAGCGGCATCAGCTCCTTGTCCACGATCACCGCCTTCGCCTCCCCGTGGTCGAGGATGTAGGCGATGGTGCCGGCATCGAGCCGGATGTTCAGCGCGTTCAGCACCGCGCCCGCGAGCGGCACGCCGTAGTGGCATTCCAGCATGGCCGGGATGTTGGGCAGCAGCGCCGCCACCGTGTCGCCGCGGCCGATGCCACGCCGCGTCAGCGCCGAGGCGAGCCGCCGCGCGCGCTCGTCGAACTCGCGGTAGCTGCGGCGCAGCGCGCCATGCACGATGGCGGTGCGGTCCGGGTAGGCGAAGGCCGCGCGTTCCAGGAACAACAGCGGCGACATCGGCTGGTGGTTCGCCGGGCGTCGCGGCAGGGCGTCGTAGTCGGCGGCGGTCATGGTGTCAGCGATCCTCCCAGACTGGAGCGCGCTTCCCGAGGAACGCGCCGATTCCTTCCGCCGCGTCGCGGCACAGCAGGTTCTCGACCATGGCGGCGGAGGCAACGGCATAGGCCTCCGCCAGCCCTCGCCCCGCCTGCTCCCGCACCGCGCGCTTGCCGATCCGGACCGCCGCCGCCGAACGCGCGGCGATGCCGCGGGCCAGGCGCAGCGCCGCCGCCTCCTCCTCGCCGTCCGGCACGACGCGGTTGACGAGGAAGATGCGCTTCGCCTCGGCCGCATCGATGGTGTCGCCGGTCAGCAGCATCTCCATCGCGGCTTTCGGCGGCACCGCCCGGGTCAGCGCCACCGAAGGCGTCGAGCAGAACAGGCCGATCGCCACTCCGGGGGTGCAGAACCCGGCGCGCTCGCCGGCCACCGCCAGGTCGCAGGAGGCGACCAGCTGGCACCCGGCGGCGGTCGCGAGCCCGCGCACCGCGGCGATCACCGGCTGCGGCAGGGTGGTGATCGCCTGCATCACCGCCGAACAGCGCGCCATGGTGTCGGCGAAGAAGGCCGCGCCGCCGTCCGCCGCCGCGCGCGCGGCCGTCAACTCCCGCAGGTCATGGCCGGCGCAGAAGGCCGGGCCGTTCGCCGCCAGCACCACCGCGCGCACCGATCGGTCGGCGGCGATCGCCGCCATCGCCTCCGCCAGCGCATCGAGCAGCGCGACGGACAGCGCGTTGCGCGCCGCCGGGCGGTTGAGGCGCAAGAGCGCCACCCCGCCCTCGTCCTGCCGCAGCAGCGGCGCTTCCGCCGTGGCCGTGCCGTCCATGCCGATCCTCCCGTCAAGGGAAGGGTAGGGCGGCGCGGGCCGCGCGCCAATCCCGGCGTCAGACGTAGCCGTCGGCGATCAGCCGCTCGAGCAGCCGCTCGGCCAGCTCCTCCGGCGTGGCGCCCACCGTCGTCAGGTGGATCTCCGGCGCCTCGGGCGGCTCATAGGGGCTGTCGAGGCCGGTGAAGTTCTTGATCTTCCCGGCCTTCGCCTTGGCATACAGCCCTTTCGGGTCGCGCCGGATGCACTCCTCGATCGGCGTGTCCACGAACACCTCCAGGAACTCGCCCGCCTCCACCAGGTCGCGCGCGGCACGCCGCTCGGCGCGGAAGGGCGAGATGAAGGAGCAGAGGACGATCAGCCCCGCATCCACCATCAGCTTCGCCACCTCGCTCGCGCGGCGGATGTTCTCCACGCGGTCGGCGTCGGTGAAGCCGAGGTCCTTGTTCAGCCCGAAGCGCAGATTGTCGCCGTCCAGCGTGTAGGTGTGCCGCCCGCGCAGGTGCAGCATCTGCTCGAGGTGCTTCGCGATGGTGGACTTGCCCGAGCCGGAGAGGCCGGTGAACCACAGGATCACCGGCTTCTGGTGGTCGAGCGCGGCGCGCGCCGCCTTGTCCACCAGGAAGGCCTCCTGGTGGATGTTGCCCGCCCGCCGCAGCGGATAGGCCACCATCCCGGCGGCGACGGTGCGGTTGGTGAACCGGTCCACCAGGATGAAGGCGCCCGTTCCGCGGCAGTCGGCGTAGGAATCGAGCGGCACGGGCTTCGCCGCCGAGACGTGGCAGAAGCCGATCTCGTTGAGGTCGAGCCGCTTCGCCGCCAGCTCGTCCAGCGTGTTCACGTCCAGCCGGTGGCGGATGGAGGTCACGCTCGCCGGCACCCATTGCGTGCCCATCCGCATCAGATACTGGCGGCCGGGGAGCATGTGCTCCTCGTCCAGCCACAGGATGGTGGCGGCGAACTGGTCGGCGACCGGCGGGCGGTCGGCGGGCGGCACCAGCAGGTCGCCGCGGGCGATGTCGAGTTCGTCCTCCAGCACCAGCGTCACCGCGTCGCCCGCGCTCGCGCGCGTCAGGTTGCCGTCGGCGGTGAAGATCTCGCGGATCCGGGTCGTCCGCCCCGAGGCGGCGACCACCACCTGGTCTCCCGGCGCGCAGTGGCCGGCGGCGATGGTGCCCGAGAAGCCGCGGAAGTCCTGGTTCGGCCGGTTCACCCACTGCACCGGGAAGCGGAACGGGGCGCGGTCCGCCTCGGTCGCCACATCCACGCTCTCCAGATGCTCGAGCAGCGTCTGGCCGCGATACCACGGCATGTTGCCCGAGCGGCCCGCCACATTGTCGCCGAACCGCGCGGAGAGCGGGATCGGCACGATCGAGGTGAAGCCGAGCGAGGCGGCAAAGGAGAGGTAGTCCCCCGCGATTCGGTCGAAGGTCGCCTCGTCGTAGCCGACCAGGTCGATCTTGTTCACCGCCACCACGATGTGGCGTATGCCGAGCAGCGAGCAGATGGTGGTGTGCCGCCGCGTCTGCGTCAGCACGCCCTTGCGGCTGTCTATCAGGATCACGGCCAGGTCGCAGTTCGACGCGCCGGTCGCCATGTTGCGGGTGAACTGCTCGTGCCCCGGGCAGTCGGCGACGATGAAGGAGCGCGCGGGCGTCGAGAAGAAGCGGTAGGCGACGTCTATGGTGATGCCCTGCTCGCGCTCCGCTTCCAGCCCGTCCACCAGCAGCGCGAGATCCACGTCCTCGCCGACGGTGCCGTGCTTGCGGCTGTCCTTGGCGATGGTGGCGTAGGTGTCCTCCATGATCTGCTGGCTGTCGTAGAGCAGCCGGCCGATCAGCGTGGACTTGCCGTCGTCCACCGAGCCGCAGGTGAGGAAGCGCAGCAGCCCGCGCGTCGCGGGAAGGCCGGGGGCGTTCATCAGAAATACCCCTCCCGCTTCTTGCGTTCCATCGAGGCGTCCTGGTCGCGGTCGATCAGCCGGCCGGCGCGTTCCGACACGCGGCTCTCGCGCAGTTCCCGCACCACCTGCTCGAGCGTCTCGGCGCGGCTCTCATGCGCCGCCGTCAGCGGCCAGTCGCCCATGGTGCGGAAGCGGACCCACATGGTCTCCACCCTCTCGCCGGGCTCGAGCGGCATCCGCTCGTCGTCGCGCATGATCAGCACGCCCTGGCGCTTCACGATCGGCCGCGGGGCTGCGAAATACAGCGGCACCACGGGGATGTCCTCGGCGGCGATGTAGTCCCACACGTCAAACCCGGTCCAGTTGGACAGGGGTAACACGCGCATGCCCTCGCCCGGGTTCAGCCGCGTGTTGTACAGGCCCCAGAGTTCCGGCCGCTGCCCGCGCGGCTCCCACACATGGCCCGGCGCGCGGAAGGAGAACACGCGCTCCTTCGCGCGCGCCTTCTCCTCGTCGCGCCGGGCGCCGCCGATCGCGGCGTCGAACTGATGGAGGTCGAGCGCCTGTTTCAGCGCCTCCGTCCCCATCACCGACATGTGAACCTGGCTGCCATGGGTGATCGGGTTGATCCCGCGCGCCAGCCCCTCGGGATTGGTGTGGACGATCAGCCTGAGCCCGAGTTCCGCCACCCGGCGGTCGCGGAACTCCAGCATGTCGCGGAAGTCCCACCCCGTCGCGATGTGCAGCAGCGGGAAGGGCGGCTTGCCCGGCGCGAAGGCCTTCATCGCGATGTGCAGGACGACGGAACTGTCCTTGCCGATCGAGTAGAGCAGCACCGGGTTGCGGAACGCCGCCGCAGTCTCGCGCAGGATGCCGATCGCCTCCGCTTCCAGGCGCTGGAGATGCGCGCTGAGGCGCTTCGTTGTCGCAGCCGACATCATCCGGAACCCATGGAGGCAGGAGCAGGAGCGCCGCTTGCCTTTCGCCCCCGCTGGTAGCAGAGGAGATGCATCGCAGCAAAGCCGGACGCCGGAGCCCGTCGCCATGCCCATCTCCCGCACCGGCCTGCTCGCGGCGTTGGCCGAGGTGGCGAAGGCGGCAGGCGACGCCATCCTGCCGATCTATCGTGAAGGGATCGTTGCGCGCGCCAAGCCGGACGGCAGCCCGCTGACGGAGGCCGATCTCGCCGCGGACGCCGCGATCCTCGCCGGGCTCGCGCGCGCCTGCCCCGGCATCCCGGTGGTGACGGAGGAGACGCTGCCCGACGGCGATTCCGCGCCCGGCCGCTTCCTGCTGGTGGACCCGCTCGACGGCACCAAGGAGTTCCTCGCCGGCAACGGCGAGTTCACGGTGAACATCGCGCTCATCGAGGACCACCGGCCGGTCGCGGGCGTCGTGCTCGCCCCGGCGCTCGGCCTGCTGTGGGCGGGGGCGGAGGGGCAGGGCGCCACACGCACCGATCTTGCCACCGGCAAGATCGCGCCCTGCCGCGTGCGCCCCCGCGGCCGCCCGCCCGTCGCCGTCGCCTCCCGCAGCCATGCGGACGCGGACACCGAGGCGTTCCTCGCCCGGCTCGGCGCCGCCGAGCGCCGCTCGGTCGGCTCCTCGCTGAAGTTCTGCCTGGTCGCCGACGGCGAGGCGGATATCTATCCGCGTTTCGCGCCGACGATGGAATGGGACACCGCCGCCGGCCACGCCGTGCTGCTCGCGGCCGGCGGGCGGGTGGAGACGCCCGACGGCGCCCCGCTTCGCTACGGCACGGGCGGGCGCGGCTGGCGCAACCCGCCCTTCATCGCCTGGGGCGGGGATTTGCCGGCGGGCGGCTGATCGGCGCAGCATCGGCGCATGGTGCTTCGCCTCGCCTGGTGCACGCCCTTCGGGCCGCGCTCCGACATCGGCGCCTTCTCGCGCAACCTGCTCGACGCCGCGCGGCGGGAGCAGGCGGGGCGCGTGGTGGCGATTCCGGTGATCCCGCCGGAGGACGCCGGGTATTTCGCGCCAGGCCCGCGGCTTGCGCTCGACGACCGCTTCGATTCCGATCTGCTCGACGCCTTCGACCACCCGGTGTTCAACGTCGGCAACGACGCGGTCAGCCTCGGGCGCATCAACCGCCTTGCGCTGGCGCGGCCCGGGGTCGTCATCCTGCATGACGTGGTGCTGCATCCCGCGCTGGCCGCGGAGGCGTCCGAGGGCGCGGGCGGCGCCGCGGCCTATGCCGCGCTGGTGGCCGAGCAGCACGGGGTGCCAGGGCTCGCCACGCTCGCCGCCTCGGGCGTGCTGGCCCGCCCGCCCCGCCCGGCCTTCCTGCCGTGGGAGAGCGGGCATGTCGCGTCGCTCCCGCTGGTCGGCCCCTTCGTCGCCGGGGCCGCGGCGGTGGTGGTGCATTCCGCCTTCGCCGCCGCGCGGATCCGGCCGCTGACGCGCGCGCCGCTGCTCACCCTCGGCCTGCCCTTCGACCAGAAGCCGAGCCTGACCGACGAGGAACTCGCCGCCTGGGCGGCGGCGACCCGCCGCGCCGAGCGGCCGCTCGTCGTCGCCTTCGGCGGCATCGCGCGGGGCAAGTGCCTGGATGTGCTGGTGCGCGCGCTGGCCCTGGCCCCGCCCGCGCTGCGGCTGCTGATCGCCGGGCGGCCGGCCGAGCCTGGGCTGGTGGAGGAGCTGCGCGCGCTCGCCGCGCAGCTCGGCCTCGGCGGGCGGGTCGCGGTGGAAACCGCCGTCTCCGTCGCGCGCCTGCAGCAGATCAAGCGCGACGCCGACATCTTCGTGAACCTGCGCCACCCGAACACCGAGGGGGCGTCGGGCTCGCTCGTCGAGATGCTGGATGCCGGCAAGCCGGTCATCCTCCACCCGTCGGGCTGCTACGCCGAGGTGCCGGAGGGCGCGGCGCTGCGGGTCGCCGTCCTGTCCGACCCGGCGGACCTCGCCGCGGCGCTCGCCGCCCTGGCCGCGGACCCGGAGCGGCGGATCGCGCTCGGCGCGGCGGGGCGGGCGCATGCCCGGCGGCTTTCGGGGGGCGGCTATCTGGGCCGGCTGCTCGATTTCCTGGACGCCGAGGGCGCCACCATCCGCCGGCGCCAGGGCCTGCATGTGGGCCGCCGCGCGGCCTCCCACGCGGCGCTGGCGGCGCTCGACCCGGCGGACGCCGCCTTCGCCGCCGACGCCGCGCGGGCGCGGATCTTCGCCGCGCCGCTGCTGGCCCGCGCGCGCGGGCTGGACGCCGCGCCCTTCCTCGCCCTGCCGCGGCCGGCGCTGCGCGGGCTGATCGTGGCCGGGCTGCTCGGTCAGGCGGAGAATCCCTGGGCCATCGCGGCGGCGGACGCGCTTCTGGCCGCGGGCGACCGTCCGGCGGCGTTCCGCGCCACCGCCCAGGCGCTGGCGCTGCGCGACCTGGCCGAGGGCGGGCCGCCGCCGGAGTCGTCGCTGCTCGACGTGGCGGAGCCGGCCGCGCTGCCGCTGCTCGCCGCGCTGTCGCCGGGGGCGCTGGCGGCCGGGCTCGTCGCCTATCTGCTCGGGCGGCTGCCGTCGCGGGCCGCGATCGCGGAGTTCGCCGCCCGGCTGCGCGGCGGGGAACGCGCGGCCGCGCTGGCGCTGGCGCTGCTGGACGGCGATGCGGTGCTGCGCCGCGGCCTGCCGGAGGCGGAGCGGCGCGACCTGATCCGCATCTGCGGCCGCCTGTCCGCGCCGTGGGAGGCGGGGGTGCCAGACGCCGCGCCGCTGTCCGCCGAGGCGCCTCTCGTCCCCGGCGGCGCGATGGATGCCGCGCTGCGCGGCCCCTGGGGTCCGACGGGGGTGGACGGGGCGGCGAGCCTCGCGCCCTCGGCGGCGCTGGCCGTGCGGCTGCCCCCGTCCGACGCGCCGCTGCGGCGCATCGCGCTCGACCTCCGGCTGCACCCATCGCCCGCCGGCGACGCCGTGGCCCCGGCGGGTGGCAGCGGGGGCCAGGGCGCGCTGCCGGCCGGCCGGTCCGCTGCGGGGGTGCAGGAAGGCGAAGCGCCCGGGCCGGCGGCCGCCGCCCTTCGCGTCTGGGCTGCCGGGCAGCCGCTTGCCGCACCGGCGCTGCCGTCCGGGCGGCCGGTGCGCCTGGAACTGGGCTTGCCGGCGACGCTCCGCCCCGAGGAGGGGGTGCCGCTGCTGCTTGACGGGTGGGAGGCGGGCCTCTCCGCCATCACCCTGCGCGGGATCGCGCTGCTCGGCGAAGGCGAGGCCGCGCTGGCGCCCCTGCTGCCCGAAGGTCACCGTATCGCCTTCACCCCCGCCGAGCCGCTGGCCGCGGCGCTGCTCGCCCACCCCTGGTACGCCCTGGAGCCGGGCGGCGTGTGGAGCCGTGGACCCGCCGGGCGGCTGGTCCTGCGGGTGCCGGCCGGCGCCTGGCGTCTGCTGCTGGAGTTGCGGGTGGAGGGTGTCGCGGCGCAGGGGGCGAAGCGGCTGACCGTCTCCGCCGAGGGTGTCGCCCTGGCCGAGGCGCTGCTGAGCGACAACGCGCCGCGCCGCGTCATCGTGCCGCTCGCCGCCGCGCCGCGCGGGCAGGGGGGCGAGCTTCGGCTCGACCTCGATTGCGGCGTGGCGGCCAATCTGGCGGCGCTCGGGCTCGCGCCGGACAGCCGCGACCTCGGCGTGATGCTGCTGGCGGCGACGCTGGAGAGGGATGCGCCATGAGCCTTGCCCTCGCGGTGCGTCCGGGCGGCCTGGCGGAGGCGTTGGCGCGCGTGCTGCGCGGCTCGCTCGGGATCCCGCTCGGCCTGTCCGAGCCGCCGGAGATCCTCGAACTGCCGCCGCCCGACCCGCCGCTGCTGGCCGCCAGGCTGGCGCTCGGCGGGGAGCTGCCGTCGCGGCTGATCTCCCTCGGGCTGGAGGCGGCGGTCGCCGCGCTGCCGGCGACGGGCGCGGTGCTGCTGGCCGATGCGGAGGCGGCGGCGCGCGCGCTGTTCGGCCCCGCGCCGGGGCCCGAGGCGCTGCTCGCGATCCGTGCCGCGCTGGTCGGCGCGCATCCGCTGCTGGCGTTCGACCGTGCGAGCCAGCGCTTCGCCGCAGGCTTCGGCGCGGCGGCGGCGCGGGTGCCGCTGCCGCCGCTC
>Ga0272446_1006700_pt1 | contig 11845 bp, 11 predicted proteins | sample YNPCB0061_FD_194587 | JGI IMG/M metagenome (GOLD analysis project Ga0272446, IMG submission 194587) | Hot spring microbial mat communities from Yellowstone National Park, WY, United States - YNP-CB-006-1 | ecosystem: Environmental > Aquatic > Thermal springs > Hot (42-90C) > Sediment | place...
GAAGGTGCCGCAGTTGCAGTTCCAGGCGCGGGCGGCGTTGGTGTTTGGTGAGTTGCATGACTCCATACTAATGGATAGAGTCCAGGGGATTTCTTATGAGTCTGTCCAACTTTGTTGGGGCCTACGCGCTGTGGCAGGTTGCGGCCCGCTCGCCGGTCATTTTGCGCGCAGCCCTGTCTGGCCTGGCGGTGGGTTTGTTGTTTCTGGGTGCGGGCGACCTGCTGTTTACCTACCAGGTGGTCACCGGCCTCAGCACCCAGGAGGTGCGCGAGGGCGTCTACCTGGTGGGCGTGGCCCTCTTGCTGCTGATGGGTAGCCTGCTTCCTTTCCGCATGGAGGGCCAGGGTTTTTATCCCCTGGGGTTTTCGCAGCGCCTGGCCCTGGTGGCTGGGCTGGGAGGGGTATTGCTTTCGGCCCTTAGCACCCTGCTTCGTCCTCTGAGCGTGACCGAGCTGATTTATGCCGGGGCGGCTTTTTACCTGACCCTGCTTTTTGTCCAGCAAACCTCCATGCTGGCTGGGGGGCGCATTGGGCGCTATTTGCAGGGGGTGGTGTGGGCGCTGGTGCTGGGCAGTCTGGCTCGAGTGGTCTACCTTCTGGGGGGTGTACCGCCCGCCCAGTGGTCCATCGTGACCTACGATATTTTGTGGATGCTGGCGATGAGCGTGCTGCTGCTGGGCGTCAATAAGACCCAGGCTCCCAGAAGTCTCTGACCACGCCGGAGCCTAGCTGCTTCAGGGCTTCGGGTAGAGCCTCGGCCACCTCGTGGGCCAGCAGTCCGGTTCTGCTGACGCGGTCCCCGGCCAGCCCGTGCACATAAACCCCCAGGCGGGCGGCCTCCCAAGCCGAAAGTCCTGCTGCCAGCAAGGCGGCGATAACCCCCGCCAGCACATCGCCCATCCCACCAGTGGCCATGCTGGGGTTGCCGGTGCTGTTGACGGCGAGTAGGGGCTGGGAGGTGGGTGTTTGGGGTGGTAGCCAGGCCAGCACGGTGGGGCCTCCTTTGAGCACCACCACCAGCCCAGGGTAGCGCCTTGCCAGGGTTTGGGCAGCCTCGAGGGGAGAGTGGGCAATCTGTTCGCTGGGAAGGCCCAGCAGGCGGCTGGCCTCGCCGGGGTGGGGGGTTAGCACGGTGGGGAGGCCGGCTTTGCGGTAGGCCTGCAAAACCTTATCCTGTAGCGCGTCGGCGTCCAGCACTGTAGGCTTTTGCAGCCCCAGCGCGGCCAGCGCGGCCTCCATGCCCCCCTCGCCAGCGCCCATACCCACCGCTACCGCCTCGGCCCTGGTGGTTTGCAGGTGGGTGGTGTTCCACTCCAATAGGGGCAGCCTGACCGCCTCCAGGGGCGGGTTAACCTGGCAGTCGGCAGGGTAGGCCACCGTGACCAGCCCCGCCCCGCTGCGGTAGGCCCCCAGGGCTGCCAGGCTGGGCGCGCCGGTATAGCTGCGATGCCCCCCCACCACCAGCACCCGCCCTACCGCGCCTTTATGGGCGTTGCCAGGCCGGATAGGCAACAAAGGGCGCATGCTTGCCTGGCAGAGCAGCTCGGGTAGCTCAGGGTTGTCCAGCGCCCGGGGAGGCATTCCAATAGAATCCAGCACAATCCGACCGCAGGCCGAGCGGTGGGGGTAAAACAGGTGCTCAGGCTTGAGGCCGCCCAGGGCCACGGTCAGGTCGGCGCGAATGTGGGGCTGGTAGGGCAGCCCCGAAGGAAGGTCTATTGCCACCACCGGTAGGCCAGACCGGTTAACCTTCTCGACCAGCGCTTTATAAAAGCCCTCCAGCGGCCCCCGCAAGCCCGTACCGAAGAGCGCGTCCAGCACCACGGTGTGGTTCTCGGGCTCCCAGGACGAGAGGGGGGCTATGGCCAGGCCGTGGGCCTGCAGGGCCGCTCGCATGGTGGCCGCGTCCCCTTCCTGGCCCTCGGCGGCATACACGGCCACCGGGTGCCCCCAGTAGGCCAGCCAGCGGGCGGCCACCAGACCATCGCCGCCGTTGTTGCCCTTGCCGCAAAGCACGGCAATCTTGCGCCCCACATAGTGCTGCAAAAGCCGTTTGGCGGTTCGTCTTCCGGCGGTATCCATTAAGACCAGGCTGGGATAACCCAGGGCAGTGGCCCGCTGGTCGGCTTCGCGCATGGCTTGGGCGGTATAGAGTCGCATGTTCGCTACAGGCTGGCTGTATTCTACGAAGCCTGGCCCCTCCCGTACACTGTTCCCATGAACCTGGATACTGCCCGCAAGCGCTTGTTGACTGCCCGCCGGGTTGCGGTGCTTACCGGGGCGGGCATCTCCCAGCCCTCGGGTATTCCCACCTTTCGCGATGCCGCGGGGCTGTGGAAGGACTTCGATATCGAAGAATACGCCACCCCCTGGGCCTACGCCCGCAACCCCCAAAAAGTCTGGGAGTGGTATGCCTGGCGCTACCAGCGGGTGATGGAAGCCCAGCCCAACCCGGCCCATATCCTGCTGGCCGCGCTGGAGCAGCGGGTCGGGGAGGGTTTTTTACTGGTGACGCAAAACGTGGATGGCCTGCACGGTCGGGCAGGATCAACCCGTCTAGTTGAGCTACACGGAAACATTGCCAGGGGGCGTTGCGAGCGCTGTGAACAGCGGTTTTTGCTTCCCGACCCGGCCCAGTTTGCGCCCCCGCCATACTGCCCTGGTTGCGGCCATAGGGGCCGCCCGGATGTGGTCTGGTTTGGCGAGCTGCTGCCGCAGGGTGCTTACCAGCAAGCCGAGCGGGCCTTTGCCGAGGCCGAGGTAGCCCTGGTGATTGGCACCAGCGCCGAGGTCGAGCCCGCTGCCAGCCTGGGCCGTCTGGCCAGCAGGAAGGGGGCTTACCTGATCGAAGTTAACCCCAACCCTACCCCACTGTCTGGCTGGGCTGACTGCACCTTGCGCCTGGGCGCGGTGGAGGGCATGGAAGCCCTCATCTCGGGTGGGGCATGAGCTCAAACCGAAACCTGCCTTACGGCAGCCAGCCGCTGGGTTGGCGTATCGTAGAGCAGAATGAGCCTGCACGAACGAGTCTTCCCCCTGAGAATGCCCCAGGACGTGGACGCTTTTCTGGAGCGCTACGAGCTGGCCGCCATCTTCAAGGCCAGCACCAGCGATAAGACCCTGGAGGCCATGCAGCATGTGCAGCAATGCCTAAAGCCCCGCCCGGACGTGGCCCTTGGCATCATCCGTATTCCTGAGGAACGCCCGGCCTCCAACCACCTCGAGGCCCGCACCGGCATCAAGCATCAGAGCCCGCAGTTCATCCTCTTCCACCAGGCCCGGCCCCTTTTCGACCTGGACAACTGGAACATCAACCCCGAGCACCTCGAGCCCCTCCTGCTGGCCTCGCTGCCGGTTCACATTGGCAAACCTATACGCAACCCCGCTGTGGTGGGGCTGCAGGCCTACCTGGATTTGCTGGATGGTTACATTGCTGGTCAGCTCAGTGAGGAGCGCTTTCAGTGGGGCTACCTCGACCGGCTCAAAAAAGAGGCGGACTGGCGCTCCGACCCAGACTTTGAGCTTTTGAACAGCCTGTTTCCCAACCCCGACGGACGGGCCTTTACCCCCGGCAAGGTGGTGGCGCTGGAATTCCAGGCCCAGCTCGCCGGCCAGGCCGAACCTTTGCTAAAGCGAGCAAGGCGCCTGCGTGAACGGGTGGAGGCGTACCAGGCGGCCAGGGTGGCCGACCTCTAGGTCATGGGCACCTGACGCAAAAGGCGGCCCTCGATGCGCTCAAAAATGTCTTCCAGGCTGGGCCCGGTAATGGTCAGACCGTGGTTTTTGAGGCCCACCACCGCCCGGCTGGGGTCGGGGGCCTGGCGTACCTTCTCGGCCACCGCGCATGCCAGCTCGTAGGTGCCGCAGGGGTAATTGAACTGGGTTGAGCTGATGTTTTCCATCCAGGCGTGCACGTGGATGATGGCCCCCACCTGGGGGTGCTCGCGGTAGATCATCCAGTGCTCGATGGCATCCACGCTGACCCGACGCGGCTCGAGGCCCGGCGGAACCGAGAGCCGCATGGAATTCTGGATAGGATCGTAGTCGGTGACCAGCAAAATGTCGCGTCCAATCTCCCGCAGGTTGGCCTTGTCCACCCCGCTGGCCGACATCCAGAAGCGCCGCTCGTCCTTACGCACCGAGAGGTTGCCATACGAAAGCCCCCCGATGCCATAGAGCCGTTTGACGTGACGAAGGTCTTCGGGCGGCAGAATTTCTTCGATGGGAAAAGCCGCTGGGAGCAGATTCCACTCGGCCAGACGACGCCCGGCCTGGCGTAGTTCCTCGGTGAGCTCGTCACCCTGCCAGAGCTCGGGCTCGAGGTCGGCTTCAAAGCGGTTATTCACCACCAGCACCGAAGAAGCGATGGGGTGGATGCGTTCGAATAGCCGCTCGGCAAAGCGGGGGCCTTCGGGTTCGTGGTACTGACCGAGCTCGAGGGTCAAAAAATACGCCCCCTGCCCCGGTACGTACACCACCAGCATGTTGGATAGGGCCCGTACCAGATAGGGATATAGTGCCGCAATGGGTTGGGCGGGCAATTGCGGCAGCTCCAGAAACGAGACCACCATGGTGGCCTGGGCCCTGCGCCGGTAAGGGGTGGGTTTTTCGGCCTGGATGAAGTTGAGCACCGCTCTGGGCGCTTCGGCCTCGGGTTCAAAGTGGTAGCCGGCGGCCATCATTACCGGAGGTAGGGCTTCGGCCAGGAAGCGGAGGCCTGCGGTGGGCTGGCCGACCACAACAAAGCTCGGTGGCGACTGCTCCAGGGTGGGATTGGTGTTGTCTCTGGACTGCACCATATTTTTGCCCTCCATATGCCTTGTTTGAGATTTGTGGGGCTCATTGGATTTTACCAGACCTTGGAGGTTTCTGAGGCTTTTGTCATGTACCTAGGGGTACCGCACACAAAAGCGCTACGGTAAGATCCTCAAACGCCCTGGCCGCAACACGCCCTCCTGATCCAAGCAAAGGGCTTGGCCAGACGTTATGGGTATAGCCTGGTAAGTTGGCGCAATGGGATAAACTATAGGCCGCTATGGAGTTCAAGGGACTGTTACTTGCTGGCGGCAAAGGCACCCGCCTTCGCCCTCTTACCTACACCCGCGCCAAGCAGCTAATTCCGATTGGGGGCAAGCCCAACCTGTTTTATGCGCTGGAAGACCTGCTAGAGGCCGGCATCCGCGATATTGGCGTGATCCTAAGCCCCGAAACCGGCGACGAGGTTCGCTCGGCCCTGGGCGATGGCTCGCACTGGGGGGTGAAGCTTACCTACATCGTGCAGGAAGCACCGCTGGGCATCGCCCATGCGGTCAGAACCGCCCAGGACTTCCTGGCAGACAGCCCCTTTGTGCTCTACCTGGGCGACAACCTGCTCTCGGGGGGCATCCAGCACCTGGTGGAGGAGTACCGCCAGACCCGCCCTGAGGCGATTGTTTTGCTAACCCCGGTAGAAGACCCCCGGGCCTTTGGGGTGGTGGTGCTCGACCAGGCCGGACAGGTGGTGCAGCTCTTGGAGAAGCCCAAGGAGCCCCCCTCCAACCTGGCCCTGGTGGGGGTGTACCTGTTTAGCCCAAAGATCCACCCCATCATCCAGCGCCTCAAGCCCTCGAGCCGGGGAGAGTACGAGATCACCGAGGCCATCCAGGGCCTGGTGGACGCGGGTTTGCGGGTGGTGGCCCACCAGGTGCGGGGTTGGTGGAAAGACACCGGCAAGCCCGAAGACCTGCTGGATGCCAACCGGCTGGCGCTCACATCGGTGGTTCGCCGCGTCGAGGGGGTGCTCGAGGAGGCCCAGGTGGTGGGCGAGGTGGTGATAGAGCCCGGAGCCCGCCTGGTGCGCAGCACCGTACGTGGCCCGGCGTATGTGGGGGCCGGGGCCCTGATTGAGGATAGCTTTATCGGACCCTACACCGCTATAGGTAAGGGGGCTCGGGTGATTGCCAGCGAGGTCGAGTACTCCATTCTGATGGACGAGGCCCAGGTGCACGCGCTGCCCTACCGCCTGGACAGCAGCATTCTGGGTCAGGGGGTGGTGGTGGATGGGCAGGGCCATACGCGCCGCCACACCCTAGAGCTGGTGCTGGGGGATCGCAGCCGGGTGAGGCTTTAGGAGATAGGGGGATGATTGCTGTAGTTCTCGCAGGTGGCGCAGGAACTCGGCTGTGGCCGGTTTCCAGGGAACTTTATCCAAAGCCTTTCATGAAGCTTCCCGACGGCCAAAGCCTGTTGCAAAAGGCCTTCCTGCGGGCCGTGAAGGCCGGGGCACGCGAGGTGCTTACGGTGACGGGCCAGGAGCATCACTATAGCGCGCTAAGCGAGTATCAGGCCCTGGGTCTGCCTGAGGTGCAGACCTACTACATCATCGAGCCGCTGCGCCGCAACACCGCACCGGCCATCGCCATGGCTGCCTTGTGGATTGCTGAGCGCAACCCCGACGAGCTGATGCTGGTGCTTTCTGCCGACCAGCTCATCTCGCACGAGGAAGCGTTTGCCCAAGCGGTGGCCCAGGCCAAGCACCCTGCCCAGCAGGGCTATCTGGTCACCTTTGGCATCCAGCCGAGTTATCCGGCCACCGGCTTTGGCTACATCGAGCGGGGCGAGGCCCTGGAGGGGAGCGTCTACCAGGTTTCGCGTTTTGTGGAAAAGCCCGACCAGCCCACGGCCGAGGCCTACCTGAACAGCGGGCGCTACTACTGGAACGCCGGCATATTCTGCTTCAAAGCGGGTGTGTATTTGCAGACGCTAGAGCACCTGCAACCCCAGCTGTACCAGGCCATACAGACCTGCTGGCAAGCCAGCCAGAAAGGAGAGCGAACCTACCTGGATCGGGCCCTCTTCGCGCAGGTACCCGACATCTCGGTGGACTACGCCGTGATGGAAAAAGCCCCAAAAGTGGCTGTGGTACCGGCCAATTTTGGCTGGAGCGACCTGGGTTCGTGGGATGCGGCAGCCCAGATGGTGCCGCCGGATGCCGATGGCAACCGGGTGCTGGGCGAGGCGGTGCTTTTGGAGACCAAAAACACCTTTGTGCAAAGCGAAGACCGGGTGGTAGCGGTCATTGGCGCCAGCGACCTGGTAATCGTGGATACCCGCGATGCCCTGCTGGTAGCCCGGCGCGATAGCGTGCAGCAAGTCAAAAAAGTTGTAGAGCAGCTTGCCCACAACAACCACGCCTCTGTCCGACGACACCGCACCATCCAGCGGCCCTGGGGCAACTACGTCACCCTGGAAGAGGCCAGCGGATTTAAGATTCGCCGGGTGGCCCTCAAGCCGGGTCAGGCCCTTACCAACCACCTGCACCATCACCGCAGCGAACACTGGACGGTTTTGCGCGGTACCGGCCAGGTCTGGCTGGACGGCCAGGTGCGCATAATCAGGCCCGGTGAGTCGGTGGGTGCGCTGGCTGGGGTAGCTCACCAGCTCTATAACCCGGGCTTGCTAGAACTGCTTTTGATCGAGGTGCAAACAGGCGAGTACCTGGGTGAAGACGATGTTTTGCGGCTGGAAAGCTTGGTGTGACCGCTAAGGGGTAAGGAGTGAGACCTCGAGGTTCCCCTCCTTCAGCATCTTGAGAATCTGCCGGTAGCCTTCACGCCGCAGCGGGCTGGGGTCGAGGTGCAGGCGCAGGTGGGCCTCGAGCCAGACCGCTTTTTGGTGCAGGCCGTGCAGGCTGGGGTAGTAGTCGCGCGTGAAGAGCAGGCCGCCCCGGTAGCCCTCGGCGATAAAGCGGGGGTCTTTGGGGGTGGAGCTGCCGCCTAAGTGCAGCACCCGGCGGGGCACCAGCAGCACCTGCCAGCCCTTGCGTCGGGCACGGGTGCACCACTCGAGGTCGTCGTTGTAGAAGAAAAACCGCTCGTCCATCCCTCCGATGGCCTCGTAGGCCCGGCGCGGCATCAGGGTCAGGGCGCCCGAGACCCAGCGCACCCTGCGCGGGGCGTGCAGGAACCAGTAGTTGGGGGCATAAAAGGGGCCAAAGGACTGGTACTGCCCGCTGGGGGTGACGAGGGTGGGGCCGATCAGAGCGGCTTTGGGGTGGGTCTGCGCGGCTTGCAGGAGGGCCTCGAGGTCGCCCGCGTTCAGGTAAACATCGCTGTTCATCTGCACCAGGTAGGGCCTGCTACCAGCGGCCAGCCCCTGGTTGACCGCAGCGGGGTAGCCTCGGTTCTCACTGGAGATGAGCCGGAACTGAGGGAACTGAGTCTGCACCAGTGCAGCACTGCCATCGCTCGAGCCCGAATCCACCACAATCACCTCGGCCCCGGCATAGTGCCTTTGAACCCGCTGCAGACATTCCTGCAGCACCGCGCGGGCGTTATGGGAGACCACCACAATCGAAAGCGCTTGCATCATGCCCAGGCTACTCGAACCGTACCGTCCGGCTGGTATGAGGATTCAGGCCAGATGCCCCTTTTCCCTTAGGTAGGCTTCCAGCGCTTCCTGCCAGGGCCGCATCTGAAGGCCCCAGCGCGAGAGCCGCTCACTCTCGAGGGCCGAAAATGCCGGTCGGCGGACGGGCGATGCCAGGCTGCTGGAGGGAATGGGCTCGATCGCCGCTTCCAGGCCGCAGCGCTGGAGGGCTTCCTGGGCCAGCTCAAACCACGAGCAGACCCCCGCGTTGGTCGCGTGCACCACACCCTGTGCGTCCTTTTCCAGCAAATCCAGCAGCAGCCGGGCCACATCCAGGGTGTAGCTGGGGCTCATCAACTGGTCGTTTACTACCCGCAAGGGTTGGCCCGCGCGGGCTTTTTGCAGGATGGTCTCGATGAAGTTGCCCCCCTTCCCGCTGGCCCCGGCCCGCCCAAAGACGCTGGCGATGCGCAGCACCAGCCACCGCTCGGAGGCCAGGCGGCTCAGGTGTTCTCCGGCAACCTTGGAAGCCCCGTAGACGTTGAGCGGGCTGGGCGGGTCGGACTCCAGGTAGGGGGCCCCCTTGGCCCCATCGAAAACGTAGTCGGTGCTGATGTAGACGTAGCGGGCCCCGCTTTTCTGAGCAGCTTTGGCCGTGTGCAGGGCGCCCAGGGCGTTCACCTGGAAACTGCGCTCGGGCTCAGCCTCACACAGCTCGACCTTGTGAAAAGCCGCGGTGTTGACGATGGCAAACCACGGCTGCCCACCCAGGGCCGCTTCCACCGAGGTGGGGTCGCTGACCTCGAGCCCGGCGTGGGTAAAGCCCACCACCTCGTAGCGCTGGGCCAGCACCCGCACCAGGTCGCTGCCCAGCTGCCCGCTGGCCCCAATCACCGCGACTCTAGAGGATGCGCCCATCTAGCTCCACCTCGCGGATGAGCCGGTGCCACTCCAGCAGGTTCTTGTACCACTTGAGGGTGATGGTGCGGTCGTCCGCTACCACCCCACCGGCCTCGAGGGCTGCAGCAATCTCCCGCGCGGCATCGGCGGGGGTGAACTGGGGGGTGAAGCCCAGGGTCTTTTTGATTTTGGCAAAGCTTACCCGGTACGAACGATGATCGGGCAGGCCGTACCACTCGAAATCGAAAGGTTTGCCCAGGGCCTGGGCGATCTGCTGGGCCAGGGGCAGAATCTGGTAGTTCTGCTCGTCGGCGCCCACATTGAAGACCTGCCCATTGACCAGCTCCTTTGGGGCTTGCAGCACCGCCAGGAAGGCCCTCGAGGTGTCCCGCACATGCACGAAGGGCCGCCACTGGCTGCCGTCCCGCAGCAGCGGGATTTTGCCATCACGCCACAAACCCAAGGTCATGCCGTTGATGGCCAGGTCGAAGCGCATCCTGGGCGAAAGCCCGTACACGGTGGCCTGGCGCAGGGCGGTTGCGCAAAAGTGCTCGTCGGCCAGCGGCAGGTTGGACTGCTCGGCCTTCAGGTTGGCCTCGGCGTAGGTGGTGAGGGGATTGGTGGGGGAGGTCTCGTCCAGAACGCCCTCCTGGAAGCCGTAGATGCTACAGCTCGAGGCCAGTACATAGCGCTCTACGCTGCACTCCTTGGCGAGCTGGGCCACCCGCGCCCGCCCCCGGTGGTTGATGGCCAGGGTGACTTCGGGGTCGAGTTCGCCAGCGGGGTCGTTGGAGAGGGCAGCCAGGTCAATCACACCCCAGATGCCCTCCAGTAGCTTTGGGTCGAAGTCGCGCACATCGGCCTTGACCAGCTCGAGGGCGGGGTTGGCTTGGAGGTGCTTTAGGGTGGGGCCAAAGAAATACCGATCCAGCGCCCGCACCGCATAGCCCGCCTCGAGCAGCATCTCGGCCAGCACGCTGCCGATATAACCCCCCGCCCCAGTCAGCAAAACCGTTTTCACATCTGCACCTCGTAAACAAAGTTGTTGTCGGCCTCGCTAAGCTCGGCCAGGGTGGGTAGAACCACGTCCTTGGGCGAGAGCAGAGCCTCGCCTCTCAGCGGCCAGTCGATGCCCAATGCCGGGTCATCCCAGCGCAGGCCACGCTCGGTGGCAGGGTTGTACTCGGCGGTAACCTTGTACCAAACCATGACACCTTCGCTCAGTGCCTGAAAACCGTGGGCAAAACCCTCGGGTATCCAGAGCATGCGGCGGTTCTCGGCGCTCAGAATTACACCAACCCACTGGCCATAGGTAGGGGAACCCTTGCGCAGGTCTACCGCCACGTCGTAAATCTCTCCATGTAGACAGGCCACCAATTTGCCCTGCGCTGCTGGGTTTAGCTGATAATGCAGGCCGCGCACAGTGCCTTTGTGGGAGTAGGAAAAGTTGTCCTGCACAAAGTTGCGCCGGATGCCCCCGCGCACAAACTCCGACTGCTTGAAAGTCTCCATGAAAAAGCCGCGCTCGTCGGGGAAGGCGCGGGCTTCGACCAGGACTACATCCGGGATAGATAGGGTTTCAAACTTGAACGGCATGGTTCGACACTCCCAGCACAATCAATATACAGGGCAGTCTCGAGGAAGACCGGTGTAACAAGGGGCCCTTGCTCGTAGGCCTCTACCATGGAATGATCCACTTCGCCGAAAGAAGACCAATATCTTATTGTGGTCTTCGTTATTTTGGCCTTTGTACGAAAATGAGAAGTTTCCGATCCCCTTCGGGACAGACCGCAAGTGCAGTTGTTTACCTTGACAAGCGCTTGTCTCACCAAGGTGATATGCTCTCTTCGCCGCAAAGCGGGGTGACACGCTTGTCTGTGGCATGTCTGTTTGAAAGTGGCGTTAGCCAAAGCCTGAGCGCAGCCAACCTACAGGGGGCGCTATGCCACCGCCTCAACGTGGCTAGCTTATCCCAGACGCATCTTACGTACTGGGTGTGGACTGCGTGCGGCTTATGGGTGCTTGGGGTTCAAGTTACATGAAGACTGCTCTATCAATGACTAAGTGACTAAACGCCCTATTGTAGTTGATTTGAAATATGTTGTAGTTTGAGTGGCAGTGTGCCTCGAGGCCTTGTAAGCACCATAAAACATATGCGTTAAAGCTTTAACTACGCTCAAGTTATCTACCGAACCCGATTACACAGTCCCGACACTTCTGGCGTCTTTCTAGCCCTTTATGCGACGCATTTTTCCGCTCAAGTGAGTTACATGAAGGCCTTTTTTTCCAGGCTTGCAAAGTTGATTCCCCAAGGTAAGTTTGGGGCGAAAATATTGTTGTTAGCCAATGCCAATATTCTCGCGCAAGGATTGGGCCTTGTTTTTATCCCACTATTAGCCCGATTATACGACCCTGCAGACTTTGGAGTATTGGCTGCTTACACGGCGCTGATTTCAATACTGGCCGTTGGTGTTGCTGGACGTTATGACATTGCTATACCCCTGGCTTCAAAAGAACAAGAGGCCATAAATTTAGCAGGACTCTCTTTGGCAATAGTTATTGGGTTTAGCTTGCTCAGTGGGGTTTTAATATTGATTTG
>Ga0272446_1006702_pt1 | contig 11844 bp, 13 predicted proteins | sample YNPCB0061_FD_194587 | JGI IMG/M metagenome (GOLD analysis project Ga0272446, IMG submission 194587) | Hot spring microbial mat communities from Yellowstone National Park, WY, United States - YNP-CB-006-1 | ecosystem: Environmental > Aquatic > Thermal springs > Hot (42-90C) > Sediment | place...
CGTCTCGACATCGCCACCACGCCGTCTTGCCGACCAGCGTGCAGATTCACATGCCCTTTCGCGAATGGATTTACAACAGTCGAAAGCAAGCGGAGGCCGCGCTCCTCGAGGTGTTATTACGGACTGATCTGCTGGATAAATGACTAGCAAGAAAGAGGAGCCTTCATGAACGAGCAGACAGTGCGGTTGCGTGGCGAGTACATCACGCTGGCCCAAGCGGTCAAGGTAGTGGGATTGGCCGACACGGGTGGGCAGGCCAAATTCCTGGTGCGTCAAGGCGAATTGTGCGTCAACGGTCAGCTCGAGAAACAACCGGGACGAAAGCTGCGTGCGGGAGATCGTTTCAGCACACCCGACGGCCGTGAGTGGACGATCCAGGCATGAGCGAAACGGAGATTCCCACGCTCTGGGAGAAATCCAGCGATCGACCGATCTGGTGGATGGTGTTGGTGTTGGCCTGGCCGGCGCTGTTGCAGAACTAGCTGACCATTGCCGTCAACCTCTCGGATCGTCTGCTGGCGGGGCGATTTCTCGGACTGGAAACCCAGGGCCAAACGGCCGCTCAGGCCGCTCAAACGACGGCGGCTTATCTGGCCTGGTTTCTGTCGTGTTACAGTGCCCTGGTGACCGTGGGAGCGACGACGCTGACTGCTCATCTGATCGGAGCCGGCAACCGTCGCGAGGCCGGGGCGGTGCTGCATCAGGCCCTCTTGCTGGCGGCTCTGCTGGGATTGCTTGGAATGGTGGGCGGATTGGCGGCTCTAGAACCGCTATTGTGGCTGCTGCAACTGCGCGACACGTCCGCTGCCTTTGCTGCTGACTACCTGCGTCCCTTGCTGTATCAGTTGCCCTTGCAGATGCTCGGTTCTGCGGGCATAGCCTGTCTGTGTGGGGCGGGCGATACGCGAACGGGACTGTGGGTGCTGGGCAGTGTGGCTTTGCTGAATCTGCCGCTTTCCTGGGTTTTCTGCCTGGGGGGTGGCCCAGTGCCGGCTCTGGGGTTTGTGGGCATCGCCATCGGAACCGCGGTGAGCCAGGCTCTGGGCAGCCTAGCGGTACTCCTGTTGCTACTACACGGTCGGGCCGGCCTGCGACTGCGCTGGCGTGACCTGCAAGTACGACTCGATCTGGTGATCCGTATGCTACGCGTGGGCATTCCAGCGGGAGTGGACACCTTTTCGATGCAGATCGGGTTCATGGTTTTCCTGAGCATCATCAACGGTCTGGGTGACACGGCAGCGGCGGCACACGGGGTGGCCCTGGCCTGGGAATCGCTGGGTTATCAGTCGGGGTCGGCGTTTGGGGTGGCAGCGATCACCGTCGTGGGCCAGAATCTGGGGGCGGGCCGGCCTGACCGGGCAGCGCGAGGCGGCTGGATCGCCTTCGGCATGGGAGCCGCTCTGATGTCCTTCATGGGATTCTTGTTTTTTTGTTTCGCTGTGCCGATGTTCCAGTTATTCTGCCCACGTCCCGAGCAAACAGCCATCGTGGCCACAGGAGTGCCCGTGTTGCGACTGGTGGCATTCGGCATGCCGGCCCTGGCCTCGTGCATGATTCTGGCCTGGGCGTTGCGCGGCGCGGGCGACACGCGCTGGCCGATGCTGTTTACCTGGATCGGTTTCTTCGGAGTGCGTATCCCATTGGCGTTGCTGTTGACCGGCTGGCTAGGGCTGTTCGGTGCCTGGCTGGCGATGTGTACTGATCTGTATGTGCGCGGCCTGTGCGTCCTGTGGCGATTTGCGAGTGGGCGATGGCAGGGCATTCGGGTCTGATCTGAGAGGCGACCTCACTCGCCGATGATCTTGATCAGCACGCGTTTGGGCCGATTGCCGTCGAACTCGCCGTAGAAGATCTGTTCCCAGGGGCCGAAGTCGAGTTTGCCGTTGGTGATAGCGACGACGACTTCGCGGCCCATGATCTGCCGTTTCAGGTGGGCATCGGCGTTGTCCTCGCCAGTGCGGTTGTGGGCATAGGTCTGCGGCGAGGCATCGAATGGCGCGAGGCGTTCCAGCCATTTCTGGTAATCCGCATGCAAGCCCGGTTCGTCGTCGTTGATGAAGACGCTGGCGGTGATGTGCATGGCATTGACCAGGACGATTCCCTCGCGTACTCCCGACTTGCGGACAGCCTCCTCGACTTGGGGAGTCAGACAGAGGAATCCGGTTCTTGTCGGGAGATGCATCGTGAGGTATTCAGTATACGATTTCATGATTTCCATCCCACGACTCAGCTAGCGAGAAGTTGCTTCCCAGAGCGAGCAAAGGTGTTCTATCTAGAAGGGATGGCGGAAGGAAGGTCGAGCGTGCCAGCGGTGTACCACTAAAAGACACGAGGCTCTCGCATCGATCTCTTCCCAACCGATTGGTGGTTAGGAAGAGCGAAAGAACGATGCGAGAGCCTGTGACCTAGAACACGCTAGAATGACCCTGACGGGATTAGAATCTCTGGACACAACCCCTTCCCACTCCAGGGAGTTAGGCGGACACCCCAACCATCGTGGCGCAGAATCCGGCGCACTGGTCATTCCTGCCGATCTGCAACGGGTTGTAGAGGCATGGTCGCAACTCCCGGAGCATATCCGCGCCGCAATCCTGGCACTGGCGCGGCAAGGCGAGTAGTGTTCAACTCGACTGGCATCCTCGACACCCCGTGCGGGCCTGCAACCTGTCGGGGTGTTGCTGTTTCCACGCTCCCAGAACTGCACATTCCACCCACTCCCAGGAACCGCACTCCCAGGACTGCACACGCTCCCCAGGGGGAGCCTCGAAACTCGTTGCGCACACTCCCCAGGGGGAGCCGGTCGAGGTGGATGATTGGTCGAGGGGTCGTGGGTTGCTCCGTCTACTTTTCCAGTGGCAGAATCTGCACCTGGGGAGGCAACCATGACCGACACGCTAACTCGCGAGGAACAGGATGAATTGATCCTCGAACACCTCCACTTGCCGAGAGTGGTTGTGAGGGGATATATCCCACAGATCATGATCTCGGGTGTCGGGGTGGATGAAGCTATTTCGGTTCTCACTTTCGAGCTTGTCCGAGCTGCACGCCTCTTTCGTCCTGGACGCGCACCATTTCACCAGTGGTACAGGTTGCTGGCAGGACAGGCACTCAGGCGAGTTCTCAAGTCCCATACTCGGATTGGAATCCGGATCCCCAGGACAGTGCCGAACGATGAGCGCGGACAATTCTGGGAGCGACACCACAACAGCGGAGCGGACATCCTCGACACGCTCCCGAGTCGGGAGGCGGAGCCGGTTCTCGAAGAATCGGAGTCGCAGTTGTGACCTGGGTTGCATGGCGACGGGTTGCAGGCTCTCGGCAGTGGGTCGAGATCGGCGCTGGCTCCACCTGGAGCGAAGCGGTTGATCTGCTACTCGATCACATTCGGCACGCCTCAGATAGCGGAGAGTCCGTTGTCCTGCCTCACGGCAGACATCCAGCCGAGAAGAACGCACAGCGTGGCCATAGGCGAGCGATTCCGCCTCAAGCCGGCTTGTGGGACGGCTCGAAGGGTCGAGGCTCAGAGAGGCGATAATCGCGATCTCGCCAGTATGCGTTCCCTCCCGAACACCAGTCGAGGCGGAGTAGGTTCTCCCGAGAGGCTCTCCGCCTGGACACTGGCGGGAACAGCCGTAGCACACGGGAGAGTTTCTTTCTTGTGGCGACTGGGGGGGGGAGAGAGGTCACTTTCTGAGAGTTGGCTTGTCCGGAACCATTCCAGGAGCCGTCTGCTGACTTCGAGTAATTCAACGTCCTGTTTTGCGGGAGGGAATCGACGGATAGGGGGAGGGGGCCGCTTTTTTCTGAGACACGATTTGTCCGGAACCATTCCTGTCACCGTGCGCGAAAACGTACGCCAAAACGCGATAAATATGTCATGAACGGCGATTGTAGTAGTCGCCTCCCGCAAGTTTCCGCGCAGACTGGCATTGACTCCCTGTTTTTTCCAGGGTAAACCCCTCGCCTACCAACCGCAAACGGCGCGGCGCGACTCGGAACAACGCAAGTCCGCGCTCCTACCTTCGCATGCCAGTTCTACTCCTGGCACTACTCTTGAGGATTCCATGAAGCCTGAATATGAGCCTCTACTTGTCGGCTCCCGAGAAGCCGCGCGCCTACTGTCGATCTCCGAGCGGACTCTATGGCAGCACACGAAAGACGGGTCGATCCCCTCCGTGAAAATTGGTCGCAGTGTGCGTTACTCGACTGCTGAATTGATGAGGTGGATCGAGTCGCAGTCACGCAGTCGGAACGGTCAGCAGACTACTTGAAAAGAAGAGGCGGCCAGCATCTGGGAAATGCTGACCGCCATTCATTCAAGCAAGCGGAGACGAGAAGGACTTTCTCTACCATCCCTGTAGTCCGTAAGCAAGTCCGTTTCTCGGCTCCCGAGTCTGGGAGACCGATCATGCCTCAAAGCAACAATGCCTGTCCAGCCGCACGCCTGGAACAGGAGCGGAAGTTTCCGAGTGGGTTTCTCGCCAAGCTGGGTGTCACCTCAGAGGTGCGACGGGTCGAGATGCCTGACGGTTCCTGGGTGGAATCGCCAGTGATCCGTATTCCGCACTATGACCAGAGCGACGGCTCAATCCTGAGAGTGCACTACCGCAATCCGCCTGGAGCAAAGAGCCGGTTCACCTGGAGCAAGGGGGAGCCTCCCCTCCCACTCTACGGACTCTGGCGACTGGATCAGGCTCAGAGGGAGCGTTACTTGATCTGCTGCGAGGGGGAGTCCGACACCTGGAGTTGCTGGTCAATCGGACTCCCGGCAATCGGATTTCCTGGAAACGCAACCTACGGGAGCCTCCAACGGTCGCACCTCGACAGCATTGATGTCCTCTACGCCATGCGGGACAACGACGGCGCGGGAGGGGAGGCTTTCGTTAGGGGGCTCCTGGAGCGACTGCGGACTCTGGGGCTCCCGATCCCGCTCAGACAAGTCTGTATGCCAGCAGGCATCAAGGACGTTAACGCTTTGCTGGTGGATGATCCCGAGACCTTCCGGGAGCGACTGGCTCAACAGATGGAATTGGCCAGTGTGGTCACCCTGGAGAACTTCGCCAGCCCCGCCAGCAACGGCGGCAAGGACTTCAGCACCTCGAACAGCAATGGCAGCACCTCCAGGACGGGAGCCATCTTGCAGGCACGATTGACCTGCCTTGCAGATGTGGAGCCTGAGTCCATCGACTGGTTATGGCGTGGCCGAATTGCGCTGGGCAAGCTGACGCTGATAGCGGGCCGTCCTGGATGTGGAAAGAGCTTCATTACCTGCGATCTTGCTGCCAGGGTGTCGCTCGGTTCACTGCTGCCTGACTGCACCTTGACGCGGTTCGCGACGGGGGATGTCGTCATGATGTCGTGCGAGGATGGACTGGCCGATACCATCGTCCCGAGAGTGTTAGCGGCGGGAGCCGACCGCCTCCGCATTCACAAGTTGGACGCGGTAACTGTGTCCTCCAACGGCAAGGAAGCAACCGTCGCAATGAGTCTCGCTCACGTCGATGTGATCGAACAAGGGCTGGATCAGTTTCCCGACTGCAAGTTGCTGGTAGTCGATCCACTCGGAGGATTCATCGGCGCAAAAGTGGACACCTCCCAGGACAACCAAGTCCGTGCGGCACTCGAAGGACTTCGAGAGCTAGTGGAGAGGCGGAGGATTGCTTGCGTCTTGATCGCTCACACTCGCAAGGCGAGCGTCACCTACGCCGATGATGCGATTCTCGGGAGCCGGGCCTTCTCTGGGCTTGTGCGGCAAGTCTGGCATCTGTGCGAGGATGACAACGACCGTGAGCGAAAATTGCTGCTGCCAGGGAAGGTCAACCTCTGTGGCGCAACCAGAACGGGACTCGCATTCCGGATCGAGGATCCAGGACGGCTAGTCTGGGAGCCGGATCCTGTCCTGATGCACGCCGACGACTTCATCGCATCGACCAGCAGCAGCAGCAGCAGAGGCCAGACTGCACCTCAGAGAACAGCAGCAATGGAGTGGCTCTCGGAGTTGCTCCGGAATGGTGCAGTGGAGTCCGACACCGTGAAGACCCAAGCGGGGCAAGCCGGTCTGTCCTGGGGAACCGTCAGGCGAGCGAAGGACGACTTGGGAATTGTGCCATTCAAGCGGGAGTTTAGCGGAAGATGGATGTGGCAACTCCCTCCCCAGGACACCCAGAAGGATGACAACGGTGTCGCCAGTCCAGGCTCAGAGGGGCCTTCTGACGAAGTTGCTCACGACGAAGTTGCTCACGGAAAACCGCGAAGTTGCTCAGCTGATGTGCAAGGTGAGCATCTTCGCAAAAACCAAGGGAAAGAACCGTGTTTTTCACCTGGAAAACACGAAGATGCTCACTTCCCACATGTGCTGAGCAACTTCGTCAGTGGAGGTGAGCAACTTCGTCGTGGTGAGCAACTTCGCGAGGACACCCAGGACACCCCGACAGAGGACGGCTATGTCGTCAATCCGGACGGGAGTATCACTCTGTGATGGACGCACAAGAGTTGCTGGCAGTGCTGTTGGGAATGGGAGTCCGGGTTGTGCGGCAGGGGGATGGAATCGCCTTGACTGGCAAAACCGACTCCCTCGATCTCCAGGACATTCGGTTTATCCGGAGCCGGAAAGGCGAGTTGCTGGCGCACCTCGAACGGATCGAGAAGGCGGCCAAACACCTTCGAGCCAGGATCGAGGCCGCGCGGCGGCGGGAGGCCGATCGGCGCGGGAGGCTTGCTGTCCTCCAGGCTGTAGAGGAAGTCATCGACGGCTACATCAGCCGACTCGATCCTCTGCTCTGGGATGCCGACGAATGGCTCTCACGGCTGTTCCGCCAGTGGGACGGCCTGGAGCAAGGCGACGGCCTGGAGGTGGAGAGCGGAGGACGGCCTGAGTGTTCCGCTCAGACAACTTGTCCAGGGGGAACACATACGGGAGGGGTCGAGAGATGAGCAGAGGATTGGGGAAGGTGCAGCGCGACATCCTGGAGGTTCTCGACATCAATTGCAGGCGGAGGCGATTCCTATTCGCCAGTGAAGTAGCAACCGCTCTTGCTGGGACGGACAATCCGAGCGAGTCCCAGTATCGGTCTGCGCTTCGGGCCTTGCGACGGCTCGAAGCGGGAGGCGAGATCCAGAGCGGATACACCCCTACGGCAGTGAATCTGGGCGATGGTTACCGTCCCGTTTGCTGGCCTGTCGGCCAACCCTCACCGTGGGAGGAAGTGACCTTCCCTCACAAGGGAGATCCTCGCGAACAGATCAACCTATGTGTTCCCTCCAGGCATGCGAGAGTGAGCGGAACACATAACCGGGGGATTGTCCTGCCGAGAATCGACGGGATGTATGACCTGATAACAGTGGGAGGCAACACACTGGAGGCGGTTTGCCATTCTCTTAGAGAGACCGCTGCCGAGTATCGGGAGACGCTGGCGGAGCGACTCGGAACCGCCCCGTTCCGAGCGTTCACCGCGACGATGGGGGAATCGACCCACTCCCGATGCCGACAGTGGTTTATCCCAGTCGCCAACCCTGTCGCTCTTGCCGAGTACAGTCCTCCCCTGGATGACGAGTTGGCGTACTTTCTGCGGGGTGAAGACGGACAGTGGACTCATGCGGGATCCTTCCCTCTGTGGATCAACAAGGCGGACACCCCGTTGATATGCGGGAGACATCCCGGACACCCCGACTATGACGCATACCTCTAAGTGTTCACTCCAGAACGCTTTTCCGAGCGGAACACTTATACATGATCGCATTAGCGGCCAATACGGACGCGACGGATCGAGGCGGGTTGCTGGTCACCTCGAAGGTAGATCGCTCGCCACAAGCGAAGTGTGCAAACCGTTTCTCCAGGCAGGGCGGCTATTCCAGCATCTGATGTCACTTTTCAGGGGGGGATGATGGACAGTGTGGTAGTCGAGGCAGTGGAGTTGCTGCGCGAGCAATCTCGACTCTCCGAGAAGCTGGCGGAGGCACTGGCGCGGGGTGGAGCCTCCGCCTACCTCCAGGCGCGATTGTTGCTCGAAGCGAGCGACTCTGTACAAAAGTTGACGGATCGACTTCAGGCTCTCGAAAGGAGTTCCAAGCATGGCGAGTATCGCGAATGATCCCAACGGAACACGCCGTATCTTATTCGCTGGTGTTGATGGGGTGAGGCGAACAATCCGATTGGGACACCTTCCCGAAAAAGAGGTGTTGCAGATCAGGGATCGAGTGGAGTCCATCCTCGCGAGCAAGTTTCACGGGGTGGACAACTCGGCAGAGGATCGAGCATGGCTCGAACGGATCAGCGATGAACTGGCCGGCAAGCTGGCAAGAGTGGGGTTGGTCGAGCCGAGAAAGGCAACCACACTCGAAGGATTCCTGTCGCAGTACATCGACAGCCGAAAGGACGTGAAGCCTGGAACCCGCACTAACCTGGGGATCAGCCGAGACAGAATCCTTGCTTTCTTCCCCCCGTGCATGGATCTCCGAGACATCACAGAGGGACAGGCCAAAGACTTCGCAGCGCACCTGCGTGGCGAGTATGCGCAGGCAACGGCCAGTATGACCATCAAGCACGCTCGCCAGTTCTTCAAGCATGCCGTGAGCCATCGGCTGATTCCCTCCAACCCGTTCGCGAACGTCAAGGCTGGAACCCAGGTCAACCGGAAACGACTGTTCGAGGTCACTCGGGAGGTGATGGGCAGGGTTCTGGACGCGGCCACAGATGACGAATGGAAACTACTTCTGGTGCTGGCTCGATACGCTGGTCTGAGGACACCGACTGAAGTCCTGAACCTCACCTGGGACGCGATCAACTGGGAGAAGTCCCGGATGCTCATTCTCGCACCAAAGACGGAACATCACGAACACGGAGGCATGCGGTTCGTCCCCATCTTCCCGGAAGTGCGGCCATACCTCGAACGTGCTTTCGAGAGAGCCAGTCCAGGGGAACGCTTCGTCATCTCCAAGTGCAGAAACAAGAGCAGCAACTACAGAACCCGGCTCGAGAAGGACATCCTACGGGCCGGCCTGACACCCTGGCCGCGCCTGTTCCAGAACCTGCGCAGCAGCTGCGAAAATGATCTGCTGAACTGCGGACTGTACCGTCCAGATACGGTGTACGCCTGGATTGGACATACAGAGCGAGTTGCCAAAGACCACTACATCCGAACAGCCGGAGCGACAGATGAGGACTTCGCACGCGGCGCACAATGCGGCGCACAAGTGGCGCAAAAAGCGGCGCAGCATGGAAAAGAGCGTTCTCGCATCAACCCGCATGATTCTTTGCAACCCCTTGTGGATTGCGAGGATATGCGGACTGATGCGAGAACATACGACCTAGAACATACGAAAACGATGACCCTGACGGGATTCGAACCCGTGTTGCAGCCGTGAAAGGGCTGTGTCCTAGGCCCCTAGACGACAGGGCCAACACCAGCATATTAGGCAGTGTTTTTCGCAGCGTCAACCCGCTTACCCTGAGAAAAAACACCCAGAGGCATTATTTGCCGGCCTTGATCGGGCGAGTGATTTCCACACTGCGAGCGATGCGATCCACTTCCTTGCGCACGGTGGCCAGGTCTTCCGGGAGGAGTCGGCCTGCTATTGTTGCTCCGCCGATCGGTTGTGTGACAACATAGTAATCCAGCCACAACCGTTGCCCACCCAGCTCGACTTCCAGAGCGAAGCCATCCAGAGCCGGCCGATCCCGCAAACGACGCGGCGAGTAGACTTGCACTACCTTGCCCTTCTGTTTGATCAGCCAGTTGCGCGATTCGTCGAGGAAGGCCGCCGCCGTTGGCACGCTCTGCGGCGGATCGATCGTCACTAACACACTGTTGCCCTCTGGCGTGTCCAGGGCAACCTGACTGCCCATTTCCTGAGCCACCTTCCAGTGCCGCGGATACACGAAGCGAACTCCCATCCGAGTGTTGTCATACAGCAGGGCTGTGTTCTCCGCGTCCGGCTCAGTTTTCAAGCCACGCAACGCACCGTCTTGCAAACCCTCCGCATCTCCACCTGCCCTGCGCTGCAACACCAGCCGGCCATCGATCTGACCGACCTCGCGATTGTCTTTGTCCAGTAGAACCGCTGATCCCAGCAAGGTCAGTTCGCTCAAATACCCTCCTTGCCGGTCGAACAGCAGATAACCGCGCAGCCGGTGCTCAACCTTGCCATCCTCTCCCACGCCACTGACTGTTCCCGTAAACGTCACACGGGCCACCGCTCGACCGGCAACCTGTTCTAGTCGGTCGAACCGACACTCCAGTTCTCCACGATCGATCTTGTCCAAATCCGTCAATTCCTGCAAGGCACTCGTCGCTGCTAGCCAGCGGTCGCCCACTCGGCTTTCCTTGCCCGACAAGAGCCCAGTCAGACCAGGGAGGAAGACATCGGTACGCACCGCATCCAGTTCGCCCCAGGTCAACGGCCCATCTGGGGAGAATGGTACCTCGGTGTGCCCCTTGCGAAGAATGACCAAGCGACGAACCGCCGGCCGCAAGGCCAATTCTTGCTCCTGCCCCGCCGTGGTGCGGCGAAAGTGCATCCGACTGCACCACCGCAAAGTTCGACTCACCCGACCGTCGCGATCGAGTTCCAAGATGCGTTCCTGATAGTCTAGATCGCTGCTGCCGACCTGTTTGATCGTCTGGGCCGGTCTGTTCTTGGTCGCCGGCACAGTCATCTGTGCCGACAACTCCACCCGTAAACGCACTTGATAACGCTGCCCCGTCTGGAATCGCTCCTGGAGGAGTTGAACCGGCTCCTGAGCCGCTAGAGGAACCGTCAACAACACCACCCCCAGCAGCCCCAGCCGATTTCTCGTTGTCATCGTCCGTTCTCCGCGGTTGATAGGCAGATCCTGTGCTATTCTACCCTTTACAGTTTTTCGAGGGATGCCAAGCTCCTCTGCCAAAGCGACTACAGCCGCCTCGAATCGGCAACCTGTTCCGCGTCTGACAAATACGCAAGCTCGCTCGACGGTTTTTTTCCCTGGCGCAATTTTGAACACATATGCCGTTCCTTGCGCAGTTCGGCAGCCGACTGACAGACCTCCTGCCACAGGCCGATTCGCGACATGGATAGCTTCGACAATATAAGTGCTAATTCAGTTTAGACTTGAGTCCGCAAGATGGGAAATATGGAGTAACCTAGCGAGGCAATGGGAGATTTGGCACGCTATTTGCTTCCAGCACTATAGCAAGCAAAGGGAGTCGTTCAGATGCCCTTTGGTAAAGAAACGATTGGTTGTTACGAATGGAAGTATAGGTAGACTCTTGCAAAAAGGAAAGCCCTAGACCGGGTACAGAACGACCTGTCTGAAATTCGCCCGAGAAATCGAGAAAGAAAGAGCCAGGTGTCCCGTACTAAAGAGAGGTGGTCAATTGGGGACACACTGCGAACCTGGAGAGTTGGTTCGCCTCTCTAGAGAATGGGGCTTCGGTGAACAACATCTGTCGTTGACAGGAGCATCGGCTAGATAAGGTGAGCAACTGAAGGAAAAACCGCCCAACAAAGAAAACGAGGTTGGCAACAGAGAAGTAGGCCTGACGGTAACGACCGCAGGCAAGGATGTCCAAACGAAACCAAGGGATCGGAAGCGTACTAATCCGACCCGCAACCAGGGAGCAAAGGCTGTGGCAGTATTCAAGCAACCAGCTCTGAAACAGTTGACCGACCAGCAGGTGCGTTTCGCACCGCCGGCTCGTCGTCTGGAGCAGTTGGCTCGGGCGCAAAAACTGCTCAGCGAAATCGAGCCGGAACGGTTCTATCCGTACCAGTTCGTGTGCTTCCGTATCACTGACTATCGCCCGGAATCGTATCCGGATTTGTTGATCTCCGGAGCCGACCTCCAGCACGATCTGGCTCTGCTGA
>Ga0272446_1006703_pt1 | contig 11843 bp, 11 predicted proteins | sample YNPCB0061_FD_194587 | JGI IMG/M metagenome (GOLD analysis project Ga0272446, IMG submission 194587) | Hot spring microbial mat communities from Yellowstone National Park, WY, United States - YNP-CB-006-1 | ecosystem: Environmental > Aquatic > Thermal springs > Hot (42-90C) > Sediment | place...
CTGAAACCTTAGAGTTTGCTGGCTTCAGATTAAATCTAGACCAATATCAGCCGATCATACCGAATGAAAAAGGTTGGCTTTGGAGTGAGGTACTAGGTTTGTTTTTAGGTATATATGAACAGCAACTGCGTTATTTCTCGATTGAAGGTTCTTTATTACCTACGCCTCAAGAGGCGATTAGAATTGAAATAGATAAAGGCTTAGCAATGTATCAACAGGAAAAGGTTAGAGCAATGCAAGCTGAGCAAAACGCTGAACAAGAAAGACTTAGAGCAATGCAAGCTGAGCTTAAATTACAACAGTTACGCGCTAAAATGCGAAAACTTGGTATTGAGCTAGAAGACTAACTTCCCAAGAACTAAATTGATCTCATGACCGTAGCTTTTTCTGCAATGACACTGTCAGATTTCTTGGCATCACCAGACATTGAAAGTTCCCCAGCTTGGGAATTCATCAATCAGGTGGCTGAACAAAAGGCCATGCCAACTCTATTTCATAGTCGCATACAAAAGCGTTTACTCACAATTATTGACCAAGCATCTCCAGATTATGAAGCATTGCCAGAACTCCGTTGTATTTTGCCAAACAGTTCTGTTGTGCCTGATGTGAGTATTGTCGACAAAAAGCATTTACCCCTAAATAACCAAGCTATTGAATGTGCCCCAGATTGGATAATTGAAATTCTATCGCCAGATCAAAGGGTGACAAAGGTAATTGCTAAAATCCAAGCTTGCCTAGAAGCAGGGACAAGGTTAGCTTGGTTAATTGATCCTGTAGAGGAAGTGGTAATGGTATTTTGGAATGATCGACCTTTAGAAATTTTACAGGGTAGTAGTTTATTACCAGTTCTTCCTAACCTACAACTAGAGCTAACACCAGTGGAAATTTTTTCGTGGATGCAAGGCTAATCTAACAGAGCAAGCTATGGACACCACGCTTTACACAAAAGATTTATATAGCTGGGCTTACCAACAAGCGCAACTACTGCGAGATAAGAAATTTGATCAAGTCGATTGGGCTAATATCATTGAGGAAATTGAAGATTTGGGGCGTAGTGAATATAGGGCTTTAGTATCAGCGATCGAGCAATTGACTCTACATTTACTCAAATGGCAATACCAAAAAGAATTGCGATCGCCAAGCTGGAGAAACTCTATTGATAAACAAAGATTGAAAATAGAGCGTATTCTGGAGGATAATCCCAGTTTACTAGGTCAGATAAATGAAATAACTGCCAAAGGCTATAAGTATGGGCGTAAAGGTGCCAGCAAAGAAACTTTTATAGATGAGAACACTTTTCCCAAATCCTGTCCTTACACTTGGGCAGAGTTAACAGATGAGTATTTTTTCCCAGACTGAAAAGAACAACAGAATTGTTACTAACTCCACTGAAACCTTTGCATAGATGAGAGGCTAATCTGCATGACTCAAACAATTTCTCTTTCCTCTCTTTATGGACAGGACTATACTGCTTGGTTAGACTCAACTTTGACTCAACTCAAACAACGCAACCTCAGTGATATTGACTGGGAAAACTTGATTGCAGAGATAGAGACTTTGGGGCGAGAACAGCGCCATAAGGTAGAAAGCTACTTGTTGCGTTTGTTTATTCATTTGCTTTTGTATCAGTATTGGCAAAGTGAACGAGTCTTTTCAGGGAAAGGATGGGAAAAGGAAATTGATAACTTCCGTTTGGAACTTGATTTACTGCTAGAGTCTAAGGCATTGTACAACCATTTCTTATCAATTTTACAAAAAAGCTATACTAAAGCTAGGAAATTTGCCTCTCAAAAATCTAAGCTATTAACAGATGTCTTTCCAGAGACCTGTCCTTACTCAACAGGGCAAATTCTTGATTTCGGTTGGCTACCATAATCATGTAGAGTGTCGGTTTCAACTCCTACAAGGTAACTAGACTATCTTCTCGGACTACTTGTTAGCCATATCTGAAACTAGCTCCTTATGTTAGGAAAGTACACTTGTTTTTTTGTGCAACATTTAAGGCGTGTGAAATCTGCTGTTTTAGGATATTTTGTCATCTGATCAGAAACCTTTGAGGAAGTTTGGGAGTGGATATTCCTACTGAACCACTTCTATGATTTTTTGCAGAAATCCATTGAGTAGCATATCATGGCTTGGTTCTGAAAAATCTACTTGCTATAGCCTAGAGTACTTTTTATTTTCGGAAAATGCTGTAGTAAGACCCAATCAAAATATATACAAGTTTTCCATAAACAACAAAACTACACTATGACAATTGGGATTATTGGATTAGGATATGTGGGACTGCCCTTATCTTTAGCATTTGCCGAAGCTCGACAAGCTGTTATTGGCTTTGATATCGACACTGATAAAGTTACAAAAGTTAATCAGGGACATACATATTTTAGGCACATACCTGAGGAAAGAATTCAAGCGGTTGTAACATCAAATTTCTTGACTGCAACTACAGAATTCTCTCTAATTTCTGATTGTGAAGCAGTCATAATCTGTGTACCTACTCCTCTGAGTCGGTATCGTGAGCCAGATATTTCGTACATACTTCAAACTGCCAAGAACATAAGCCGATGGCTTAAGCCCCAAGTTTTAGTTGTACTAGAATCCACAACTTATCCAGGTACTACATCTGGGGAACTACGGGAGGTTTTAGAGAGTATTTCTGGTTTGAGAGCTGGTATAGACTTCTACTTGGCTTATTCCCCTGAAAGAGAAGACCCTGGAAACCCTCAGAGTGATATTAGACTAATTCCTAAAGTTGTGGGAGGGTATACTCCTAAATGCTTAGAGCGAGCACTGGAGCTATATAGTCCTGTAGTTAAAAAGGTAGTCCCAGTATCATCATGTCAAGTAGCGGAAGCTACGAAACTAACAGAGAACATCTTCCGTTCAGTAAACATCGCTCTTGTCAATGAACTAAAAATGGTTTACGATGCAATGGGGATTGACATCTGGGAAGTAATTAGTGCCGCTAAAACAAAACCCTTTGGTTTTATGCCGTTTTATCCTGGACCTGGACTAGGTGGTCACTGTATTCCTATTGACCCGTTCTATTTAACTTGGAAAGCAAGAGAATTTGGTCAACATACTCGCTTTATTGAGCTTGCTGGAGAGATTAATCAGCAGATGCCCGCATATGTTGTAGAGAAGGTTGTGAATGCTCTCAACAATGAGGGTAAACCTATGAAAAATGCCCGAATCTTGCTATTGGGCATTGCATACAAGCCAGATGTAGATGATGATCGAGAGTCTCCTGCCTATCGCCTGATGGAACTTTTAGAACTTCGCGGCGCACAAGTTTTCTTCCACGATCCACATATATCAATGATTCCCGAGATAAGGAGATATCCTTCATATGCTGGTAGATTATCTGTTCCCTTTGAATTAGGCTACGATTTATATTTGTTAGTTACTGCACACAGTAGTTTCAGAAATTATGACTTCTCTGTGTTAGATGCTCCATTAATTGACACTCGTGGTTTTGTAGCTAAGCGCCCAGCCAAATATTACAGAGCCTGACTTCTATACTATGCTAGCGATAATTCAAGCTCGTTCATCATCTAGACGACTGCCTAGAAAGGCTTTAATGCAAATCAATAGTACCCCTTTAATAGGATGGACTATTAAGCGCCTGCAACAGAGTCAACTTGTATCTAAAATTGTAGTCGCCACTTCTGATTCAACTGATGATGATGATTTGGCAAACTATGTGGAAAAATTAAATATAGGTGTCTATCGGGGATGTCTGGAAGATGTTGTCACACGATTTCTTAATGTAATTGAATTATTCAGAGTAGATGCCTTTGTGAGAGTTTGTGGAGATAGTCCTCTAATTGACCCCAAACTTATAGATCATGCCATTGCGCTATACACAAGGCAGAATTGTGACCTAGTAACCAATGTTTTTCCAAGAACTTTCCCAAAAGGTCAGTCAGTAGAAGTCATTTATAGTCAAGCTTTCATCGATGCTTGGCGTAGAAATCCTTTGGATTTGTCGAGAGAACATATTACTGAAATCTTCTATCGCAATCCATCTAACTTTAAAATAATAAACTTTTCAAATAAAGATGACCTCTCAGCTGTACAACTATCAGTAGATACCCTACAGGACTTTAAAATGATTTTACAAATTGCTAGTTTTGCAGGTTATAGAACCGCAAGTTGGGAAGAACTAGTGCAGATTTTAGAAATCTGTCGTGGAAATACAACCTGAGCTTAGAGTAGCAATAATTGGTCTCGGCGTTGGTGAGCGCCACATTAGTGGGTATGAGTCTGAACCTCGATGTAAGGTAACAATCTTATGTGATATCGATTCATGCAAGTTACAAGAGTTAGGTAAACAATACCCTAATAAACTTCTATCTACTAACCCAAATGAAGTTTTGCAAGATCCAAACATTGATATAGTCTCAATTGCCTCATACGATAATGTTCACTGTGATCAAGTAGTAACTGCACTTAGGCATAATAAGCATGTATTTGTTGAGAAACCTCTCTGTCTGACATTTACAGAGTTCAACTGTATTGTAGATACTCTAGCTGTGTATCCACATCTCCAGCTTTCCTCTAACCTAATCCTTAGAAAAGCTCCCCGTTTTCTAACCCTGAGGCAACGCATTAGTAAGGGTGAGCTAGGAGAAATTTATTACCTAGAGGGCGACTACGATTATGGACGCATAGATAAAATATTAAATGGATGGCGTGGTAAGATTCCCTTCTATTCTGTAGTTTGTGGTGGAGCAATTCATCTGATAGATTTACTTATCTGGCTAACAGGAAAACGCATAGAACGGGTATTTGCATGGGGTAATAAAATAGCTACAGCAAAAACAAAGTTTCTATACTATGACTTTGTTGTATCCTTGATAGAATTTAGCGATGGTAGTATAGCTAAAGTGTCTGCGAACTTTGGTTGCGTTACTCCTCATCATCATAGGGTTTGTATTTACGGTACTGAAGGAACGTTTATTCAGACACACTCAGTGGCACTTTACATGAACTCACGGCATCTTGATGCCCCTAAAGAGGTATTATCTGACAACTATCCTAGTATGAGTAAAGGAGATATGATTCCATCTTTTGTTCGTTCTATTTTGGATGGCACAAGACTCGAGATTACTTGTAAAGAAGTTTTAACGAGTATGGCTGTTGCTTTGACTATTGATCAATCCTTGGTATCAGGTAAGCCTGAATCTGTTAACTATGACTGGGAGAAAAAAATTAAACATGACTGATGACATTCCTTTTGGGAAACCTTTAATTGGAGAAGAAGAACGCCAAGCCGTGATGCAGGTTCTGGAAGGATCTGTTCTGGTACATGGCTCTCGATCTTTGGAATTTGAACGCTCTTTTGCTGAATTTACTCAAGCGCCGTATGCAGTAAGCATATCTTCTTGCACAGCAGGCATGCATTTGGTCTACTTTGCCCTAGGGCTAGGGGAAGGAGATGAAGTTATTGTTCCTGCCCAGACTCATGTTGCTACAGCCCATGCTGTTGAATTGACTGGAGCAAAAGCTGTGTTTGTCGATTCAGAGGAGACAACTGGAAACATTGATGCTACTGCAATTGAAGCCGCTATTACTCCAAGAACTAAGGCGATTGCAGTAGTTCACTATCTTGGAGTACCAGTAGATATGTCTCGGGTAGTTCAGATAGCTCGTCGTAATAATCTGTTTGTTCTAGAAGATTGTGCTCTTGCTCTTGGTGCAAAAGTGGATGGCATACATGTAGGATTGTTAGGTAATGCTGGGGTTTTCTCGTTTTACCCAGTCAAACACATAACTACAGCTGAGGGTGGAATGATTATTGTAAAGGATAAAACACTAGCGCAACGCTTGCATCTGTTAAAAGCTTTTGGTGTAGATAGAAACTATGGAGAGCGTAAAGTTCCTGGAATTTATGACACAGTGGCACTGGGATTTAACTACCGCATGAGCGAAATACATGCGGCAATTGGAGTTGAACAATTGAAAAAGCTACCTCGCTTCTTAGAGCAAAGAGCTAAAAACTTTTCAGTTCTGGCTTCAGCCTTGGATGATATCCCAAGGCTAAGAGTACTACCCCAACCAATTGATAGTCATCTTCATAGCTCCCATTACTGCTTGGGTGTTATACTAGATGAGCCGCTTGCTAGCAAACGTTCAAATATTATTGCTAGATTGAAGATGGAAGGAGTTGGGTGCAGTGTATACTACCCACATCCCGTCCCTTGTATGTCGTATTATCGTCAAAAGTATGCTTACTGTGAGATGTCATATCCTAAAGCCTCGAAAATTAGCAATAGTTTAATTGCCTTACCTGTGGGACCTCATTTACAGACAGACCAAATGCTGGCTATTGCTGATAAGTTACGCTCTGTTCTGAGTGAAATCGAGATTTATTAGTCAAACTAACTAGGGTAGTAGGACATAACACTTAATTATGAGTTTAACTAGAATTGCAGGATGCCGAATCATGTTGATTGGCGGAGCAGGATTTATTGGACATAACCTAGCTTTTGAACTTAAACGGCAAGGTGCAATTGTTTTCATAGTTGATGGACTGCAAGTAAACAACTTACTTTCATTACACACAGCTACAAACACGCTAACAGAAAAAGATTTGTACCTTAAAATGCTGAATCAGCGCCTTGACCTGTTGCGATCAGCTGACATTCCCCTGTATGTTGAAGATGCTCGGGATTATTTCAGACTAGGTTTGCTTGTCTCTGAGCTAAAACCAGACATAGTTATCTTACTTGCGGCAGTTTCGCATGCTAGCCGTTCCAACAAGGACCCTTATAATACTTTTGATCATAGTTTGCGCACCTTAGAAAATGCTCTGGATTGTTCTCGCTCTAGGGTTGAGCATTTTATTTACTTTTCCTCTAGCATGGTCTATGGTAACTTCGAGGGTGGCTCTGTTGATGAAGAAACAATTTGTAATCCTTTAGGTATTTACGGTGCACTTAAGTTTGCAGGTGAGAAATTAGTTATTGCTTACAATCAAGTATTTGGATTGCCTTATACAATTATCCGACCTTCTGCTCTTTATGGAGAACGTTGTATTAGCAGAAGGGTTGGTCAAATTTTTATTGAAAATGCTATGCGCGGTCAAAACATAGTCATCAAAGGGGATGGCTTAGATTTTTTAGACTTTACCTATATTGGAGACTTGGTGAATGGTATTTGTCTCTGTATTGCAAATCCCAAGGCCAAAAACCAAATTTTTAATCTTACCTATGGTCAAGCACGCTCTTTGAATGATATGGCAGGCATAATTAAGGAAGAGTTTCCAAGTATTCATGTTGAGTATCAAAAACGAGATGCCCTGATGCCAGAACGAGGAACTCTGAATATTAATAAGGCTCGTAACTTGCTTGGGTACGAACCTCAGTTTCCTTTGGAAATTGGGTATCGTCGTTATATACAGTGGTACCGTAAGTTATTTGAGTGTACTAAAATAACACCTCATATGCCTGCTTGTCCTCAAGTCAATGAATAGTAGTCGGGGTAGTGTTTTACAACAAGATATTTGGCTGGGCAATTTATTGCGATGTTCAGCATATCATGTGTCTAGTAGAATTCAAGAATTATCCATTAACTCACTCCCTCCTGAACCATCTTTTGTCGATGCTAAGGTTGAAGTCAGCCGATTAGACGAAATACATCATTTGGAACGACTTGGCTTTCGTTTAGTAGATACCAACCTTCAGCTGTCTTTGAAACAGATAAGTTGTCTATCACGGTCTGCACTGAAGGCTTGCCGATGGGCAACTACCGAGGATGAAGCAGAGGTAACTGAAATTGCGTCTAAGTGCTTTACTTACAGCCGTTTTCATCTCGATCCTCACATCCCTAATTCAATTGCTAACCAGATCAAGGCTAGCTGGGCTAAAAACTATTTCAAAGGTGAGCGGGGAGATTGGATGGTAGTTGCTGTTGTTAACGGTAAAGTAGTTGGCTTTTTGCAACTCTTACTGAGTAACGAAAACCATTTAATAATTGATTTATTAGCAGTTGCTCCTACTTACCGTGGTCAAGGCTTGGGAAGAGCAATGATTGACTATGCTGCTTGTAATTGTTTACCGTCTCTCCAAAAAATTCAAGTAGGTACGCAAATCGTGAATACCCCTGCGCTAAATTTATACAGAAGTATGGGTTTTGAATTTGAGCAAGCAGAGTATATTTTACATCTACATATAGGGCTATACAAGTGAAAATTGGACATCATGATATTGATAAATCAGTTTTTATAATTGCTGAAATTGGCAACAATCATGAAGGAGATTTTCTGTTAGCACAAGATATGATATATGCTGCTGCAGAGGCAGGAGTCCACGCTGTAAAATTTCAAACGATTATTCCTGAAAGGTTGGTAGCTAAAAGCCAGCTAGAGCGAATTGCCCAACTCAGACAGTTTGCATTTTCACCTGATCAGTTCGCTGAACTGGCTGGTACTGCGAACAAAGTTGGAGTAGAGTTTTTATCAACCCCATTTACACCAGAGGTTATACCTTGGTTGAATGAATTAGTAATAGCCTTTAAAGTGGCTTCAGGTGACAATAATTACTTGGCTCTCTTGCGTGAGATTGCGTCAACTGGTAAGCCAGTTCTTTTATCTACTGGTATGAGTACACTTGATGACGTTAAGTGGGCTATCGAAATTATTAAAACAACATGGCAAAACAAAGGAAAACATGCTGACCTATTGTTGCTTCACTGTGTTTCAGCTTATCCTACTCCTGTGGAACAAGCAAATTTAGCCGCAATTCAAACCTTATCTCATGCCACTGGCTACCCCGTTGGATATTCAGATCACACTTTAGGAATTGAAGCCTGTGTTGTTGCTGTTTGTTTGGGTGCACGGGTGATTGAGAAGCATTTTACTCTGTGTAAATCACAATCTAACTTTCGCGATCATGCTCTTTCGGCTGATCCTAGTGAAATGGCAACATTAGTAAAGCGGGTGCAAGAGGTACAACAACTACTGGGAGATGGTGTAAAAAGAATTCAAGAGGTGGAAATACCAACTATTTCAGTAGCACGCCGCTCTATCGTAGCTCGTACTGCCCTAGCGGCAGGGCATTTTCTTAGCCCAGAAGATCTAGATTGCTTACGTCCAGGCGGAGGGTTACCGCCAAGTTATGAGAAGTTTTTAGTAGGGCACCGTTTGCTGAAGGCGGTTGACGAAGGTGAGCAATTAACTTTGGAAAAAGTAGACTAATGTGTGGAATTGCAGGCTACTATGGAACTCGCCAAATTCCCCCTTGGCAGTTAGAGAAGTGTCTAAAACTAATGAAACGTAGGGGGCCAGATGGGCAGTACTGGATTGAGCGTAAAGTAGGAACAGACAGACAATGTTACTTGCTTCATTCCCGTCTGCAGATTATTGACCCTGATCCTAGAGCTAACCAGCCATTTCGCCGTGGCAAAGGGGTTCTTTGCTTTAACGGTGAGATTTACAACTATTTGGAATTGCGTCAAGACCTAGTTCAACTTGGGGAAAAATTTGTAACTGAGAGTGATACTGAGGTTCTAGCAGCACTTTTAGATAGATTTGATGTAAATGCATTAGACAAATGTGAGGGAATGTGGGCCTTTGTATGGCTTTCTCAAGAGGGAATTACTATATGCCGTGATCGCTTTGGAGAAAAACCTCTGTACCTTTTTGAAGATAACACAGGAATCTACTTTGGTTCAGAGATCAAATTTATTTTTGCTCTGCTAGGACGAAGGCTTCTAGTGAACTTAACCCATCTCTACCAATACATTGTTTATGGTTATAAGTCTCTGTACAAACAGCCCCAAACCTTTTTTACGGGAGTTAAAGAGCTTAAACCAGGAACTTGGCTAAAAATTGATCCTAAGGGTAATTGCCAAAGCCAACCCTATTGGCAACCTAAATTCGATGAATATGAAGAGAACCTATCTTTTGAAGATGCAGTAGCTGCAGTGCAGTCTAGTCTCATAGAGGCAGTGCGGATAAGGTTACGCGCTGATGTACCAATTGCCTTTTGCTTAAGTGGCGGGGTGGACTCTAATGCACTAATTGCGATCGCTAGTCGTAAGCTGAATTACCAAGTTCATGGCTTCACAATAGTAAACACTGACACTCGCTATGAAGAGCAAGAATTGATAAAAATAGCAGTTCATGAACTAGGCTTAAAGCATACAGAAATTCCAATTTATAAGACATCATTTTTAGATAATTTACGATGTTTGATTAAGTACCATGATGCACCTGTCTACACGATAACCTACTACGCTCACTGGCAACTAATGGCGGCGATCGCCGAAGCTGGATATAAAGTCTCAGTCAGCGGCACTGGAGCCGACGAGCTTTTCAGTGGCTACTATGACCACCATAACTTTTACCTCCAAGCGTTAGAAGATAATCCAATCGCTCAATCCCAAGCCCGAAAAAACTGGTGGCAGGTAGTAGCACCCATTGTTCGCAACCCAGTATTGAAAGACCCCGACTGTTTTATCAAAAACCCAAATCGGCGAGATCATATTTACCTAGACGCCGAAGTCTTTGCAAAATTTCTAAAGACACCTTGGGAGGAGAAGTTTCGAGAAGAAAGCTATAGCAAGGTAGTGCTTCGCAATCGTATGAACAACGAGCTTTTCCATGAATCAGTACCACCTATACTTCATGAAGACGATCTCAATGCTATGTACTTTTCAATAGAAAATCGCTCACCCTTCCTAGATCGACATCTATTTGAGGTGTGTCAGGCAATTCCTACACACTATTTAATTCGTGATGGGAAAGCTAAAGCAGTATTACGGGAAGCAGTACGAGGCATAGCTCCCGATGCTGTTATAGACAATCCTCGCAAAGTAGGATTCAATGTACCTATCTTTAACTACCTTAATGTCAATGACCCACAAGTGTGTGATCAAATTCTGGACGATAGTCCTATCTTTGATCATGTTCATAGAGAACCTATTGAGCAGTTAATAAGACAACCCGATTTACCTAACAGTCAAAGCAAGTTTCTTTTTTATTTTTTAAATGCCAAGATTTTCCTAGAAGAGTTTAGTTAGGAATAAAAAATGAAATGGTGCCAAAGTTGCGTACTACCAGATACTCGTCCTAACTTATTTATTGGAGATGACGGTATCTGTAATGCTTGTAAGACCCATAGAACAAAAGCAACTATTGACTGGGTTGCTCGTGAACAGGCTTTTCGGCAGGTAGTAGCTCACGCCAAATCTAGAGCCAGAGGTTATGACTGTCTTATTCCTGTCAGTGGAGGCAAAGATAGCACTTGGCAAGTTGTCAAATGCTTGGAATACGGTCTAACACCCTTAGCTGTAACTTGGAAAACTCCTGCCCGCACAGTTATTGGTCAGCAAAACCTTAATAATTTAGTTTCGCTCGGGGTTGATCATATTGACTATCAGATTAATCCCAAAGTAGAAAGTCGGTTCATGCTTAGAGCCTTTGAACGGTTCGGCTCGACAGCAATTCCAATGCATATGTCATTATTCAATATCCCCCTCACCTTAGCGGTGCGCTTTCAGATTCCACTAATAGTGTGGGGTGAAAATTCTGCTTTTGAATATGGAAGTAAAGATGAGACTCTAATGGGGTTTAGAATGGATCAAGCTTGGTTCGAGCAGTACGGAGTTACTCACGGTACTACTGCGCAAGATTGGTTATCAGAGGGATTCAGTCGTCAAGAGCTTACAGCCTATTTTGGTCCCGATGCTAATGCTTTGGTTGATCAAGATATTAGAGCCATATTCCTAGGATACTATTTCCCTTGGGATCCAGAAACCAGTCTCTCAGTGGCTACTGCCCATGGTTTTCAGTTTACTTGCGGAGCTACACGTACAGGCTACTATGACTATGCAGA
>Ga0272446_1006704_pt1 | contig 11842 bp, 15 predicted proteins | sample YNPCB0061_FD_194587 | JGI IMG/M metagenome (GOLD analysis project Ga0272446, IMG submission 194587) | Hot spring microbial mat communities from Yellowstone National Park, WY, United States - YNP-CB-006-1 | ecosystem: Environmental > Aquatic > Thermal springs > Hot (42-90C) > Sediment | place...
CGATCCCATCCCCGCTCCCCGCCCAAGCACGCCGCCCGCCGCAAAGGCCATCAGGCTCTGCACGATTTGGAAGGCACGGTTGTTGGCCTCCGGCCAAGGGTTCAGCCAAATATCGATGCGCAGGCGCACCACATCGATGAAGAAGTAGGCGACGCCCCCCGCCGCAAACAACAACACCGCCCCGCCGATCACATACGTGATCTCCCCGCTCGCCAACCCGATCATGGCGATGAAGACGATGAAGAACAGCGCCGCTGTGCCTAAATCCTGCTGCCAGAGCAAGACCAGCACGCTCATCCCCCACATCAGGATCAGGGGGGCGAGGAAGCGGGCAACCGCCGCCCCAGATCGGCGGCCTGAGAGGTGCAGTAAGGCCTCGTGGTCGGCAAAGTAGCTGGCGAGGAAAGCCACCAGCAGCAACTTGAGCAACTCTGACGGTTGGAAGTACACATCTGGCACGCCCAGCCATAAGCGCGGTCCCCCGCCAGACGGATTCCGCCCAGCAAAGATAGTTAGGATCAGCAGGCCCAAGCCCAAGGCTAGCCACATATACCGATAACGGCTCAGCCAACGCAGGTGATGGGGTAAATTTGCCACGATGAGCAGCGCCCCCACCCCGACCACTAGCCAAGCTGTTTGCCGCACCGCGAAGGGCGGGGCTGTCCGCGCCGTGATTAGGATGCCCCAGCCCGTCAACAGCATCACGACGGGGTACAGGTACTGGTCACGGCCCGGCAAACGGCGCGTCAGGAACAGATGCCCGCCGACGGCGCACCCGATCCAGACTACGAACGGCCATAGGTCAGGGGCGGGGCGGCGTTGGGCGAGGCCGAAAGTCGCCCACGAGACGGCCAAAAATGCCGCCGCAAGGGCGAGCAACAGTCGTTCGCGGCGGGCCGCCTGCGTCCCGATGGCGAACCGATAGTGCTGCGTGCTGGCGTTACTCACCCTTCAAAATACCGTCCGATGATAGGCCGCAACTTGGCAATGATTTCTGGGGTAACCTTCTCCCGCGCTGTAGCGAAAGCACTGGCCAGCGCATTTTCGCACGTACACGGCGCATCGTGGGCCGCCATTTCCTGTACAATGTTCATGATGGCGCGTTGGGCCATGACGATGTTGGCCTGAAATTGCTTGAAGACCATTTCCACCGAGACGGCTTCGGTGCTCTGATGCCAGACGTCATAGTCTGTGACGTGCGCCATGACCGCGTAGCACATCTCGGCTTCGCGGGCGAGGAATGCCTCCGGCGAGGTCGTCATGCCGATGATGGCAAAGCCCATCTTGCGGAACACTTCGCTCTCGCCCCGCGTGCTGAAACGCGGCCCTTCAATAGTGACGAACGTCCCCCCTTCGTGGACTTCGCCGCCCGCCTCCCGCGTGCCCTTGGCGATCACTTTGCTCAGGTTCGGGCAGAACGGGTCAGCCACCCCGATGTGGACGACGAGGCCGTTTCCGAAGAAACTGCGGCCCCGATCTAGGCGGGTGTTATCGTACAGCTGGTCGGGGATCACGATGGAGCCGGGCGGCAGCCTCTCTTGCAGGGAGCCGCACGCGCTCACCGCAACGATGTGTTTGACCCCCAACGTCTTCAGGGCGTAAATGTTGGCCCGGTAGGGCACTTCTGAAGGGGTCAGGACGTGCCCGCGCCCGTGTCTGGGCAAGAAAGCAATGCGCTGACCATGCAACGTCCCGATCTTGATGGAGTCGCTGGTGGGGCCGAAGGGGGTGGCGATATGAACTTCTTGAACGTCGGTGAGTTCTGGCATGGTGTACAAGCCCGAACCCCCGATCACGGCATAGCGGACGTTTTCCACAGGCAGTATTCTCTTTCTTCCATACACCAATTTGATCGAAAAATGGGCGGGTCGGCGGCCTATTCTAGCTCTAGGCGGAAGGCGGCCTGCCCCAACCCGATCACGTCTCCAGCGCTCAGCACGACGGGTTCTTCAATCCGGTAGCCATTCAGCAGAGTCCCGTTGCTGCTGCCGCGATCTTCTAGCCACCATTGCCCATCCCGAAGCGTGATCAGCGCGTGTTCCCCACTGGCGAACGAATCTTCGATACAGATCGTGTTGGTGGGGGCGCGGCCTAAGCTGGTCAGGGGCAGTAACGGGAAGACTGTGCCGGGCTTAGGGGCGGCATCGGCCTGTACCACGATCAGCTTACCTTGCCTGCGGCTGTGATGGCCTTGTACGGCGTGTTCTCGGCTGGCCGTCCGAATATCCCGCCATAGCAGGGCGAAGGCGACCCCGACGAAGGTCAACAACAGTGCCGATCCCGCCAAGCGCAGGGCCAATAGCAGGCTTTCGATGCTCATTGGTGGGCTACTCCCACGCTTCAGGGGCGGGCCTCCCCGTCGGTGGCCTGATCTGAGTATCGGTGACGGGCGGAATCGATGTGCTGGATTCGTCTTCCAAATAGACCATCACCACGCGGGAAAGGGCAATCACATCGTTCGGCTGCAACAGGCATTCCGTCACGCGCTGATTGTTGACGAACGTCCCGCCCCGACTGTTCAGATCATAGATCACATACCGCCCGAAGCGCAGCCGCATTTGGGCATGGTTGCGCGAAATATACGGATCGTCGATCACGATGTGGTTATCGGCGCGGCGGCCCAGATTGATCACGGGGCGGGTGAGGGGAATGTAGTTCCCCCGCAAGAGCAACTGCGGGTTACGGGGCGCTGTCGGCATAGGGGCGGGCGTCACCCCTTGCATGATGTCCGTCTCGCTGTGGTCTTCATCATGATAGGCGTTCACGTCAATTTGGAAAGCCGAGAGGGACGGGTCTGCAACGAGGACGATAACGGGCGCTTTAAGCATCTTCAGCCCGGCACGGTGGGCAATTTCAAGGATGTCTGCCCGCAGCAATTCAGCAAGGGCGGGCTGGTCGGCAGTCAGCGCGGCGTGATCTTCGCTGCACAGGCGCACCGTGAAGGTGTCGGGGGCGGTCAGGCTGCCATCGGCATTGCGGTAGGCGTTTTCATCCAAAGCGCGGGCCAACCGAGCGGCAACCTCATGCGGGTGAAGCCGCCCCGCCAATAACCGGGCTAGATTTCCTTCGATAAGGCGGACAAGATGTTTTTCAAGTTGTTCAAGACGCATGGCGAACCCCTTAGCGGCGTTAGGCCGTTCCCCTAATCATACCGCAGTGGGGCGGCTTTTGCTCTGTTCGCCCACCAATCAGCGGGGAATCAGTGCGCAGGGACGGCGGCGTCGGGGCGGAGGGTGTAGCCCCACCACAAGCCGAGCGCCCAGAATGTGATCAATTGGTGCGGCGGAATGGCCCAAGGGTAGTTATCGAACAAGCTGACGAAGGCGAGGGCTACGAAGGCACACCCCCACACTAACCCAGCCCATCCATGTTGCCGCACCCGCACCCGGAGCAAAACCGTTGCCAACGCCGCCACATATAGCCCCATCCCAATGATCCCCACCTCTGCCCAGATGAACAGATAAACGTTATGGACGGGCAGAACCGGCTGGAGGGTCACCTCCTGCATCTCGCCGACGGCGGCCATCAGGCTGCCCGCGCCTACCCCGAGGATCGGGAAGCGTTGGATCACCTGCCAAGAGGCATCGAAGAAGAACTCGCGGCCCATTAGAAAGCGGGTGGCCACATCGCCACGCACCACGATCAGGGCGAGGAGGACGGCGGCGACACCCGCCAGCGCCACACTGCCGATCACAAAGGTACGCAACCGCCCCCGTAGCGAAAATACCCCAATCAAAATTAGGGGGCCAAGGCCCACTGCCGTCGAGAGCATGGCGCTCCGCGAAAGAGTAGCGACTAGCCCCGCCCCAATCAGGCCTGCCGCGAGGATCGGTAGGCGAATTGCGGCCCGATTCGGCCACCCCCGCCCGATGAGGATCAGGCAGGCGAACAAGGCCAACATCAAATAGCCGCCGAGATAGTTGGCGTGCATTGATAGGGCACTCGCACGGAAAAAGTTGGTCGGTTCGTACCAAAGGCGGGGCGTTTCGCCCAAGCCGCCTAGCCCTAACGGGCCGCCGTTCAAAACTTGCAGCAGCCCAATGGCCGCTTGCACCGCCGCCCCCCCGATCAGCGCCCATAACGCCCACCTATCCCCGTGCCGAATCACCGCATCAGCCATGATCAGGGCGACGAAGATGCCCATGACGACATGCAAACTCGTGAATCGGGCCAATTCGGGGGCCACCGCCCACGCCGCGCTCACAGCCATCCAGACCGCCAACGCTGCCCAGAGCAAGGCGCCCGCACCGCCCATGACCCGGCTCATGCTGTGCCCGAAGGCCGCCCGATAGCCTGCATGAAGTGCTAGACGCATCAGCGTAAACACGATCAGGGCAAGGCTAGGGTAGCTGCCCACCGAAAGGCTGATTGTCTGGAAGTCCAGTGGCATGTTGGGAAAACTTCGAATGCTCGCCAGTAGGATGCGCGGCGATGAAATCACCGTCAGGGCGATCAGGGCACACAACAGGGCGCGTTGAACGAGGTCTGGTAGGCGCTGGGCAAGTGTCGCCGGGTGTTCAGCAGTGTCGTGGTTCATGGCTTGTTTTGGGGCTAGAAACGATACCGGCCAGCGCATGGCTGGCCGGTACGCAAAGTTCAACCGGACTTACGGCTGGTTGTCGCGGAGGTAACGCAGCACAACTTCGCCAGAGTTCGCCGGAATCCAGACGGTGCCGTTAGACACGTAGACGCGCCACGCAGAGCCGCTGAGCGTGTTGGTGCAGACCAAGTACTTGGCGCGCACCTTGTCGGGGGTCAGGGCGCGGAGCACGACAGCGCGCTGGGTCAGGCCAGAGTCAGCGAAGGCTTGGGTGTCCCCATACAGACGGACTTGGTACAGAACGGGGCCACCGCACAGGGTTTCCGCAGACGGGGCATACTGGGCCGAAACGTTGGAGGTGCCATTGAGCGGCAGGCCAGCGAACGCGAACACGGCCACAGCGACCAAGGCCAGAGCCACCACGACAGGTAAACGGTTCTTGAACATTGCTTTGCACTCCCTTTCTGTGTGCTAGGTCGATCATATGCTAGCCGGATTTCCAGAATATTGCAAGTAATTACTATTGAGATTTGCCCACTTTACAAAATTTTATGGGTTTATTCTGGGCAAAAAAGAGGCATTTTCCCCACATGCACAGCAGAAAAAGAGACGTTTCCGGCAAAATGCTTAAGGAGCAAGTTCTAACCTTAAGAAAAGAGCATCTAGATAAATAGTGGATTGCCTTGAACAGGATACCGCTCGCCCCATTCTAAGGGGAGATTCCCTTTAACTTTTGGGCAAAGTGTGGTACTTTTCCAGCATCCTAACGGTATGACACAGGGTGTTGAGAGGGTACAAAAAATATGTCAGCCTCTGTTGACGGGCGTAATCTCTCGGAACGCGGTTTTGTCCGGCTCATCTTTGGGGCCGTCGTCGTCACCTTCGCCATGATCGTCATCGGGGCGGTGACGCGGGTCACCGAATCGGGGTATGGGTGCGGCCCATATTGGCCGTCTTGCAACGGTCACCTGATCCCCGAATTTCATGATATGACCGTCGTCATCGAATTTGGGCATCGGCTGTTTGCGTTGGTGGTGGGCGGCTTTACGTTTGCTGTAGCCTACCAAGCGTGGAAGCGCTATCGCCACATCCCGCGCATCTTCAACATCGCCATGTTTGCCGTCGCCCTCTTCTTCGTCCAGAGCGCGCTGGGGGCCGTGACCGTCGCTTTGTACCAGTTCTGGCCGAGCGGCCAATGGGCGAGCGTGATCATCCATCTTGGCAACAGCATGTTCTTGTTGGCAACCTTCCTCGTCTTGTGGGTGAATGCCCGTACCCTGACCACTCCAGCCCCGCGTACTGTGGCGATTCCCCCCTCTGCGTTGCTACTGGGGGCCGCGCTGAGCTTCCTCGTCGCCATGATCGGCGGGATTGTAGCCGGAACTAACGCGACGAAAGCCTGTATCGGATGGCCGCTCTGTGGGAATGAAGTGTGGCCGTCTACGCAGGGCACACTCCAAATGCTGAACATGCTACACCGCCTTGTTGCGGGTGCACTCGGCGTGATGCTAATTTTGATGATGATCCAAGTGCGCAGCAGCACCAACACGCTATTGCGCGGGGCGCTCTGGACGGCTTTCGCCGTCTACATGGGGCAGGCCGTGCTTGGGGCAGCTGTGGTGTTGGTCGAAAACCGTGATTGGCTGGTCGTCTCGCGCTCGCTGCATGTGTTCGGCGCTGCGCTGACGTGGGCCGCTATGATTACTGCGAGTGCAATTGCATGGCTACAACGCTTGCCAGAGATGAAAAACGTGCGTCCGGTGGGGGCCGTAACCTCCTCCGTGACTATCTCCAACTAGCTAAACCGCGCATTGTGGTGTTGCTCATCTTCACCACAGTGACCGCGATGGTCGTGGCCGCTGAAGGCCGTCCGTTGCCCCCCCTGCTGGTCGTTGCGACGGTCATCGGCGGGGCGTTGGCAGCGGCGGGGGCCAGCGCCCTCAACCAATACATTGACCGCGATTTGGACGGGCAGATGTCCCGCACCAAAAACCGCCCGATTCCATCGGGGCGGGTTCCGGCCACCCACGCCCTGATCTACGGCTTGTTGTTGGTGGCCGTTGCCGTCCTGATCTTGGGCGTGTGGGTGAACTGGTTGGCGGCGGGTCTCGCGGCGCTTGGGGCAGCCTACTACGTGATCCTGTATACCGTCTTGCTCAAGCGCAACACCGTCCTGAACATCTTGATCGGGGGCGGTGCAGGGGCGATTCCAGTTTTGGTCGGGTGGGCGGCGGTGACGGGCGGTCTGGCCCCCGGCGCATTTATCTTGTTCGCCATCGTCTTCTACTGGACTCCGCCGCACAGTTGGGCGTTGGCGTTGCTGGTCAACACCGACTACGCCCGTGCAAACGTCCCCATGATGCCTGTGGCGCGGGGGGCGGCTGCCGCCCGCGAGCAGATCGTGTTGTACTCGGTGCAGTTGGTGGCCCTGACGCTGCTGCCCTTACCGTTCCGCCTCTTGGGGCCATTCTACTTGGTGGCAGCGACGGTGCTTGGCATCGGTATGGTCTATGAGGCGGTGCGGCTAATGCGGCAAAAAGACGGCGCCGCCGCCCGGCGTACCTACAAGTATTCCACCTTCTATCTGGCCTTCCTGTTCCTCGCCATGATCATCGATCAGGTGCTGTTTCGGGGCCTGATGTTCTAGGAAACATGCCCCTGTATCCCCCACACCCCCTTTCCCCCGTTTACGTGGGGCAAAGGGGCACAAGAGAGGACGCTGGCCGCGCTCCGACTCCCCCTCTCCTCGCTTGCGGGGTGAGGGGGCAATCCCCACATGATTCACTACTCCCCGTAAGTATTCCGTTTGGAGAATCGGACGTTCTCTGGTAAACTTCCCGCCATGTTTTCAATTTGTGCGTCAGGCAAGGGGGGCTGATGCAGCGCAAACGTACCATTGCTGATGTGAACGTCTTTGACCTTGTTGCCCTCACCGTCGATATTCCCGAATGTCAGTTGATGCGCGGTCAGGTCGGGACTGTTGTGGAAATTTTGACGGGGGAGATTTTTGAAGTCGAGTTTGGGGCGGATAGCGCTGACGCTACTACCCTCACCCTACGGGCTGACCAACTCGCCCCGTTACCCAACCAGCTACCCGATCAGACCATCCACTAACACCCATCGAACAGCCCCGCAACCCTCGCGGGGCAACCCGCCCCCTGTAGATAATCAGCCGCGTGGCGCGGCCTCAGCGCCGCCCCCATGTTTCGCCATTTGCAGCGAGTTCGGCCACGCCCCCATCACGTAGCCGCAGAAAGACCGCCCCGCCGGAAAGTTGTAAAGCCCCATCGAAGGGCTGTTCCGGCCCAGAGGCCCACCCCAGCCGCCGTCGCACTTCTGGGTTGGTGCGCCACAAGCGTCCAAAGCCACGCACGGGTTGCAGTTTGCCCTCCGGCGGTTGCAGGGAGGGGTCGCTTTCAGGCTGGCCATCAACGAATTCATCGGGGAAGGCCGACCACGCGGGGGTTGCCTTATCCTCAAAGAGCGCGTAAATGGTACGGCTGGCCCCAAACCAGACCAACAGGCCGCGTTCAAAGGACTGTTGCGCCGCCGTGCCCACCAATGGCGGCCCATCTGGGCAGGTAGGGGCGGCAGGCTCAAAGAACCACGCCTCTGTGCAGCCCGCCGGAATCTCCAGTTGTTGGGAGGCCGTCCCCGCCACCAGTAAAAAGCGTGCGATTCCGTCCGTCGTCTCCCGAATCACCACCTGTAGCGACCCCGTGCGCGGCACGGCCCACGCTTGACGACGTTCGCCGTTGGCCTCTACGCGGTAAATGGTGGCCGTATCGACCCCTTGTACGCCCCAAAACAACGTGATTACGCTCCCCGTCGTGGCCGTCGTCGGATCGGCAGTAAAGTATTCCACGCGCACCAACGTAATCGCGGCGGAATTGGCTTGGGTGGCTGGCGCAGCGAGCGCAGGGGTCGGTACGAAGCCGAGGAGGGGGGTGGGCGTCACCAAGTCGAGGGCCGGGTCGCGGGTGGGGGACGGCGGCGGGGCCGTGATTCGGGGAAGTGGGCTGGCGGGGGCAGGGGTCGCCGTCGGGCCGGGCGTTGGGGTCGGCGGCGCGGTGGGGATCACCGGTTCAAGCGCCCCGCCACACCCGGCCAGCAGCAAGGCGCATAGGATCAGGACGGCGGGGCGTAACATCGGTCAGGCAGTTATTCTTCTATTCTTCAGGCGGCGGTACGGGCAGGTCTTCTTCGGCGACAGCCTTGTACTTTTCCCCGATTTCGACCATCATGCGCGGGATGCCGTCCACGACGGGGTATTTGCAGCCAGAATCGTCGCAGACCAACCACGCGCCGTCCCGCACGAGGCGCAATTTGCCGGGGTCGCTGCCCTTATCAGTGTAATGGACGGCGACGGGGCAACGGAGGATCTCCACAAAATCTTGGGGGAGCGTGGGGGAATTGCTCATCTCGTTCACTCTGTTTCTGTTGGATAGTTTGAGGCAAGTATAAGGTGCGGGCGGGGTGAAGTCAAGCCAACGGCCCGCCGCTCTGTTGGAAAAGGCTTGCCCCATAAGCCAACGGCCAGTGTTATAATGCCGTCTGTTCGCGGCATTACCCCCTGTGAGGCAGCGAGGCCACATCGCATGGCGACTCTTTATGTTTATGTAGCAGGCCCAGACGGCGCGGGGAAAACACAATTCCTCCGTTCGCTTGGCCCTTCGGCCAACTTCTGGACGGACGCAGATGGCGTAGAATACCGCCGCCTGACCGTCGATGAAACGCTCGAGATCATCGTGATCTGCCAAGCGGACTCCACCCGTTTTGACAAATTGCTTGAAATCGCCCAGCGTGATTTACTCGGCTACATTCTGATCGTCGACAGCACCGCGCCAGAGACGTGGAGCATGGCGCGCATCATGCTGGCCAACTGTCGGGGGTATGCCCTGATGCCTACCCTCATTGTCGCCAACAAACAAGACCTCCCCAACGCGGCCACGCCGGAAAACGTCGGCGGCTGGATCGGGATGGAGGCGATGGTTTACGTTGCGCCCTGCCAAGCCACCAACAGCATCAGTGCCCGCCATGCCTTCTTACAGTTGCTGTATGCCGTCAACAACGAGATCGAACGGCTCGACGCGCTGATCAGGCAGATCGAAGAAATGTTGCGGTCTGAAAACGGGGGTTCGCCCCAAGCGGCGGGGGAAGCGGTATAATACCCGTCCCGACTACCTTTACTTATACGGAGCGCCTAGACCATGAGCCGTGTTGTCAACCCAGAAAATGCCGGAAAACTCCGCAACCAGCACATGCGGACGGCGGCGGAGGTCATTCGCCGCCTGAGCCTGAAGCCCGAAGTAGACTCCGAAGCCCGCGATATGGCCGCGACGCTGGTGCTGGTTTTCCGCGAGATCGAAGACGGCATCGAAGAGTCCATGCTGGCGTGGGAGAAGCGCAATTACTGGAACAAGGTTGAACAGTTCCGTTCGCAGTGGTCGTGGGTGGGTTATGCAGCCTCTAAGTTGGAAGGCATGATCCGCGCTGGGATGTGGGAGCAAATGCCGGAACAACTGCTCCAACTGATGCGCCACTTCAACGGCATTGTGATCAACAAGTATATGCGTGGGCCGGAAACATGGGCGGGCGCGTATAACCGCCTGATCGGGGAGCAGGGGCAACCGCCCGCCGCCGAAACGTCCTCCCCTACCCCATGACCCGCTACCTGATCCCCGCCGGAACCGTCCGCGTCGAGACGGAAGTGAGCCGCTCGCGCTTCATCGCCACGCTCGGCATGGCGGAGACGGCGGAAGCCGCCCGCGCCTTCATCGCAGGGGTGCGGGCCGAAATGCCCGATGCCAGCCATCACGTGTATGCGTTCCGGGTCGGCTACGGAGCCAGCGTCATCGAGGGGCTGAGCGACGATGGCGAACCCTCTGGCACGTCTGGCCCGCCGATCATGGCCGTTCTGCGCGGCGCGCCGGTTGGGGATGTCGTCCTCGTCGTGACGCGCTACTTTGGCGGCACAAAACTTGGCACGGGTGGCCTCGTCCGTGCCTATGGGGATGCAGCACGGACGGCCATTGCTGCCTTAAAGACCGTTGAAAAGATACAAATGTCCCGCTTGCGGGTGGTTTTGCCGTATAATTATTATGAACGCGTAAAAATTTTGGCCGTCAAGCATCACGCAACAATAGATTTAGAAGAATTTGCCGCCGACGTTACGCTTGAAATCACCCTCCCAACTGAGTCGGTAGCCCAATTTGGGGCTGCCCTCCGCGAAATGAGCGCGGGCCGCATCACCCCGACGGCAATTCCCTAAACTTTCGCCTGTCACCTTGCAACTTGGGTTCGTATCCGTGCGTAATGGGGATGTACGGGAGCAACGTGCATCACGACGCATCGGCTCAGCCGGGCGTGTGGCCCGTGTAGAGGGAATGCCTATCGTGTCCGCCGAACGTGAACAGGAATGGCTGATCAAGGCCCGAAGCGGCGATCAGGCTGCTTTTGGGGAATTGGTGCGCCTACACCAAACCGCCGTTTATAACCTCGCTTACCGCATGTTAGGGGGCCGCGCAGAGGCCGAAGATGCCACCCAAGAAACGTTCCTGCGCGCCTACTCAAACCTCAACCGTTATGATATGGAGCGCCCCTTCCGGACGTGGTTGCTTTCGATTACGTCTAACTTCGCCATTGATCGGTTGCGCCGCCGCCGCCTCACGTGGCTGTCCATCGATGAACCCCTTCCTCCGCGTGCCACCATGCAGAGTGAGGAGGTCGATCCAGAAGACGCCGCCATCGCCAACGAACAATCCGCCCTTATTCAAAGCCTACTCGGAGAACTATCGCCCGAATACCGTGCGGCAGTAATCTTGCACTATTGGTATGATTACGCTTATCAGGAGATCGCAGAAATCCTCAAAACGACGGAGAGCGCCGTCAAAAGCCGCCTGTTCCGGGCGCGGCAGACGTTGGCGCAGAAGTTGGCGGCACGTGGGGCAACCCGTCGGGCGGCGGAGGGCGCGGAAAAAGTGGAGGAATCTTGAAGATGAGCAGTGAATTCAACGATGCCAAGCGGCGCTTAGAACAAGACGACGACGATCTGGCCGCACGTCACGCACTGCCGGACGATTCTGAAGCCGAGCCGGAGGGGTTGCCCGAACCGCACCTGACGCCCGAAGAGATCGCGGTGGAATTGCTGTTCCGTGCCGCGCCGCTGATCGAAGCCTCTCAGGAATTGACGGAGCGCATCCTGACGGTGATTGCCGCCGAAGCGACCAAGCAAGGCAAACGCCGCTGGCCGCGCATCTTCGGCCGCTAAAAGGGGAGGTCCGTCATCTCTTCGTAGGTATT
>Ga0272446_1006705_pt1 | contig 11840 bp, 7 predicted proteins | sample YNPCB0061_FD_194587 | JGI IMG/M metagenome (GOLD analysis project Ga0272446, IMG submission 194587) | Hot spring microbial mat communities from Yellowstone National Park, WY, United States - YNP-CB-006-1 | ecosystem: Environmental > Aquatic > Thermal springs > Hot (42-90C) > Sediment | place...
CGCTGCTCGCCGGCGCGCCGGAGCGGGAGGCGCAGGTGGCGCGCGACTTCCTGCGCTGGATGGCGGAGGAGAACTTCGTGCTGCTCGGCTACCGCCGCCTCGACATCGGCGAGGACGGCACGCCGCACCAGCGGGCGGAGGCCAATCTCGGCCTCCTGAGGGATCCAGCCCTGCCGGTGTTCGACGTCCTGCGCGACCCCCGGGCGATCCCCGCCGCGCTCCGCGCCTACATCCGCGAGGCCGGTGCCCTGACGGTCGCGAAGGCCAACATGCGATCGACCGTGCACCGGCCGCAGCACTGCGACGTCGCGATCGTCAAGCAGTCGCGCGCCGACGGCACGGTCGAGGCGGCGCATCTCTTCCTCGGCCTGTTCGCCTCCTCGGCCTACAACCGCAACCCGCGCTCGATCCCCTACCTGCGCGAGAAGGTCGCCGCCGTGCTCGCCGCCGCCGGGCTCGACCCCGCGACGCATGACGGTCGGCGGCTCTCCAACATCCTCGAGACCTATCCGCGCGACGAGCTGTTCCAGGCGCCGGTGCCGGAGCTGCTCGCCGCCGCCAGGGGCATGCTCGCGCTGCAGGAGCGCCAGCGCGTCGCGCTCTTCGTCCGCGCCGACCGCTTCGAGCGCTTCATCTCGGCGATCGTGTTCGTGCCGCGCGACAGGATGGACACGCGGCTTCGCCAGACCATCGGCGACCTGATCGCCTCGGCCTATGCCGGGCGCCTCTCGACCAACTACGTCCAGATCGGCGACGGGCCGCTCGCGCGCGTGCACTACATCGTCGCGACCACGCCGGGCGCGGTGCCGGCGGTCGACGTGCGCGCGCTCGAGCGGGCGCTCGCCGAGGCAGCGCGCTCGTTCCGCGACCGGCTCGCCGAGGCGCTGGTCGCCGAGCACGGCGAGGCCGCGGGCCTCGCCGTCGTCTCGCGCTGGGCCGACGCGTTCCCGCCCGGCTACGCCCAGTCGCGCACCGCGGCCGAGGCGATGGCCGACATCGCGCTCGCCGAGGAGGCGCTCGCGACCGGCCGTCTCGCGCTCGTGCTGTCGCGCCGCACCGGTCAGCCGCCGGAGGCGCTGACCCTCCGTGTCGCCCACCCCGACGGGCCGGTGCCGCTCTCCGACATCCTGCCGCTGATCGAGTGCCTCGCCTTCCGCGCCATCGAGGAGGTGCCGCACCATCTCCGCCCGCACGGCCCCGGCGCGCGCGAGGTGGTGCTGCACGAGTTCCGCCTCGAGACGACCGACCGCGCCGCCCCGCACCCCGAGGCCGTGCCGCTCGCGGCGGAGGCGCTCTCGGCGCTGTGGCTCGGCCGCGCCGAGCCCGACCAGTTCAACCGCCTCGTCCTGCGGGCGGGCGTCTCCTGGCGCGAGGCCTGGGTGCTCCGCGCGCTCTACCGCTGGCTGAAGCAGGTCGGCTTCGGCTTCAGCCAGGGCGCGGTGGAGGACGCGCTCGCCGCCGAGCCCGAGGCGGCGCGGACGCTGGCGGAGATGTTCCGACTTCGCTTCGACCCGTCCATGGAACGAGATGGCGCTGCCGAGGCGATGCTCGCGGAGACCTGGTCCCGCCAGCTCGACGCGATCTCCGACCCCGACCGGGACCGCATCCTCTCGCGCATGATGCAGGCGCTCCGCGCCATCACCCGCACCACCGCCTATGCCGATGCCGACGCCCCGGTGATCGCCTTCAAGCTCGACCCGCGCCGCGCGGGCGAGGTGCCCAAGCCGGTGCCGTACGCGGAGATCTGGGTGCACGGGCCGCGCACGGAGGCGGTGCACCTGCGGGCTGGATCGGTCGCCCGCGGCGGCATCCGCTGGTCGGACCGGCGGGAGGACTTCCGCACCGAGGTGCTCGGGCTGATGAAGGCGCAGACGCTGAAGAACGCCGTGATCGTGCCGACGGGCGCGAAGGGCGGCTTCATCCTCAAGCGCCCCCCCGCGCCGACGGGGGACGCGGCGCGCGACCGCGAGGCGCTCATGGCCGAGGGCATCGCCTGCTACCGCCTGCTGATCGGCGCGATGCTCGACCTCACCGACAACCGGACCGCCGCCGGCATCGTTCCGCCGCCGAAGGTGGTCCGCCACGACGGCGACGACCCCTACATCGTCGCCGCCGCCGACAAGGGCACCGCGACCTTCTCCGACATCGCCAACGGCATCGCCGTCGCGCGCGGCTTCTGGCTCGGCGACGCCTTCGCCTCCGGCGGCTCGAAGGGCTACGACCACAAGGGCCTCGGCGTCACCGCGCGCGGCGCCTTCGAGGCGATCTCGCTGCACCTCGCCGAGGCCGGCATCGACTGGCAGCGCGACCCCGTCAGCGTCGTCGGGGTGGGCGACATGTCGGGCGACGTGTTCGGCAACGGCATGCTGCTGTCGCGGACGTTCCGCCTGCGCGCCGCGTTCGACCACCGCCACATCTTCCTCGACCCCGACCCGGACGCGGAGGTGTCCTTCGCCGAGCGCGCGCGCCTGTTCGCCCTGCCGCGCTCCTCCTGGGCAGACTACGACGCGGCGAAGCTCTCGAAGGGCGGCGGGGTGTTCCCGCGCACGGCGAAGACGATCCCGCTCTCGCCCGAGGCGCGGGCGATGCTCGGCCTCTCTTCCGACCGCGCGGCGCCGGAGGCGGTGATGCGCGCGATCCTCACGATGGAGGTCGACCTCCTCTACTTCGGCGGCATCGGCACCTTCGTCCGGGCAACCGGCGAGACCAACGCCGAGGTGGGCGACCGGATGAACGACGCGATCCGCGTCACCGGCCGCGAGCTGCGCGCGCGCGTGCTCGGCGAGGGCGCCAATCTCGGCGCCACCCAGGCAGGCCGCATCGAGGCGGCGCTCGCGGGCGTCCGCCTCGACACCGACAGCCTGCACAACTCCGCCGGCGTCGACACCTCCGACCACGAGGTGAACCTCAAGATCCTGCTCGACGGGCTCGTGCGCGAGGGCGACCTCACCGGCAAGCAGCGCGACCAGCTCCTGCGCGACGTCACGGAGGATGTCGTTCGGCACGTTCTGGCAACCAACGCCCGCCAGGCGCTTGCTGTGTCGCTCGAGCTCGCCGAGGGGGCGGCGGCGGGGCCGGCGCACGCCTCGCTGATGGCAAGGCTCGAGGCGGAGGGCTTCCTCGACCGTGCCGTGGCGGGCCTGCCCGACCGTGCGGCGCTCGCGCTGCGCGGCCGCGCGGGCCTGGTCCGGCCCGAGATCGTCGTGCTGCTGAGCCACGCCAAGCTGTGGCTGACCGACGCCCTGCTCGCGAGCGACCTGCCCGACGACCCGGCCTTCGCCGATGACCTGCTCGGCTACTTCCCGCCGGCGGTGGCCAGCCGCTTCCGCGCCGCCGCGCTCGCCCATCCGCTGCGGCGGGAACTGCTCGCGATGCTGCTCGCCAACGACCTGCTCGACCGCATGGGCCTCGCCGCCTTCGCGCGCCTCGCCGAGGCGGTGCCGGCCGCCGCCGCCGCCCGTGCGGCGCTGATCGCCCGCGCCGCCCTCGGCCTGCCCGCCGCATGGGCCGCCCGCGTCGCGCTGCCGCCCGGGGCCAAGGACCGCTACGCGACCGAGCTCTCCTGGCGGCGCATGCACGAGGCCGCGGCGGCGTGGTTCCTCCGCCGCGCCCCAGCATCGGCCGGCGGCGCCATCTCCGCGTCGGTGGCGCTCGTCGCGGCCCCGGTCGCGGCGCTCCGCTCCGTCTGGCCGGACGCGCCGGGGGATTCGCTGCTCGACGCCGCGCTCGCGATGCAGGACTCGGGCGCTGACGCCCCGGCCGTGGTGGCCGCCTGGCAGGAGGCGGGGCGCGGCTTCGGGCTCGATGCGCTGCGCGAGGCCGCCGCCGCCGTCGCAGCGGCCGACCCGGCGGCCGGTCGCGCGCTCGCCCTGCTCGCGGCCGACATGGGCGAGATGCAGCGCCGGCTCGTCGTGGCGCTGCTCGCCCGCGGGGGGGAAGGAGGCGCCGCGGCGCTGAAGCAGGAGGCCGGCGCTGCCTGGACGGAGGCCGAACGCTGCCTCGCCGCGCTCGCCTCCGAGGCGCCGGGCCTGGCGCAGATCCTCGTCGCCGTGCACGCGCTGCGCGCCGTCGCGTGAGCGGCGCGGATCGGCAGGAGGGCGGCGCGCGGCCCTGGCGGATCGCTGCCTGGTGCTTCTACGACTGGGCCAACAGCGCCTATCCGACCGTCATCGGCACCTTCGTGTTCGCGACCTACTTCACGGAAGGCGTCGCGCCCGACCCGGTGACGGGCGCGTCGCGCTGGGGCATCGCGATGGCGGTGTCGGGGCTGCTGGTCGGGCTGCTCTCGCCGGTGTTCGGCGCGATCGCCGACCGCACGGGCGGGCAGCGGACCTGGCTCGCCGGGTTCACCGTGCTCGCCGCGGCGGCCGCCATGGCGCTGTGGACGGTGGAGCCCGATCCGGCCTTCATGACGCGCGGGCTCGTGCTCGTCGTTCTCGGCACCCTCGCCTTCGAGCTCGGCACGGTGTTCTACAACGCGATGCTGCCCGCCGTCGCGACGCCGCGGCTGATCGGCCGCGTCTCCGGCTGGGGCTGGGGGCTCGGCTATGTCGGCGGCCTCTTCTGCCTCGTCGCCTGCCTTGCGCTGATCCAGGCGCGGCCGCCGCCCTTCGGCCTCGCCGACACCAATGCCGAGGCGGTGCGGGCGACCTCCGTGCTGGTGGCGCTGTGGTATGCGGGCTTCGCACTGCCGACGCTGCTTGCGGTTCCCGGCACGCCGCGGACCGGGGTTGGGATCGCCGCCGCGGTGCGCCAGGGTGTGGGCGCCATCCTCGCGGTGCTGCCGGAGCTGCGCAGCCAGAAGGTGATCGCCCGCTTCCTGATCGCCCGGCTGCTCTATGCGGAGGGGCTGAACACGCTGTTCGCCTTCGGCGCGATCTACGCTGCCGGAACGTTCGGGATGGACACCGAGGAGGTGATCCGGCTCGGCATCGCGATCAACGTCACCGCCGGGCTCGGCGCCGCGCTGTTCGCCTTCGCCGATGACCGGTTCGGCTCGCGCGCGGTGGTGCTGGTCTCGATCCTGTCGCTGATGGGCATCGGCGCGGGCCTGCTCGCGATCACCACCAAGGCCGCGTTCTGGGCGCTGGCGCTGCCGCTCGGCATCTTCTTCGGCCCCGCCCAGGCGGCGAGCCGGACGCTGATGGGCCGCCTCGCCCCGCGTGACAAGCTCGGCGAGTACTACGGGCTGTTCGCGCTCACCGGCCGGGCGGTCTCCTTCGTCGGGCCCGCCGTGCTCGCCGCCGCCACGGCGCTGTTCGCGAGCCAGCGCGCGGGGATGGCGACGATCCTGATGTTCCTCGGCGGCGGCGCGGCGCTGCTCTGGACGGTGCGGGAGCCGCCGCACGGGGCCGGGGCGCCTTGGCAGGAGCGCGCGGGGCTGTAGGCTCCTGCCCGGCAAGGGAGGGGCGCATGGCGGCAGGCGAGGACGGTTTCGACTACGTGATCATCGGCGCGGGTGCCGCGGGCTCGGTTCTCGCCGCGCGGCTGACGGAGGATCCGGCCGTGACCGTCTGCGTGCTCGAGGCCGGCCCGCCAGACCGCAACCCCTTCATCCACATCCCCGCCGGGTTCATCAGGACGATCTTCGACCCGTCGGTGACCTGGCAGTTCAGGACCGAGCCGACGGAGATGACGGCGGGGCGGCGGATCGCGACGACGCAGGGCCGCACGCTCGGCGGCTCGTCCTCGATCAACGGCATGATCTACAACCGCGGCCAGCCGGGCGACCTCGATTCCTGGGCGCAGCGCGGCAACCGCGGCTGGGGCTATGCCGACATGCTGCCCTACTACCGGCGCAGCGAGCGGTGCATCGGCATCGGCGACACGGAGAAGCGCGGCCGCACGGGCGGCATCCCGGTCACGGCGATGGACTACTTCAACCCGGTGTCGGAGGCCTTCATCGCCGGCTGCGTCGCCGCCGGCATCCCCCGCAACCCCGACTACAACAGCGGCCAGCAGGAAGGCGTCGGCTACTACCAGGGGACGATCGAGCGTGGCCGGCGCGTCAGCGCCTACCGCGCCTACCTCAAGCCGGCGCTGGTGCGCGGCCGGATCGACCTGCGCACGGATGCGCGGGCCGAGGCGATCCTGTTCGAGGGCAGGAGGGCGGTGGCCGTGCGCTACCGGGCCGCACGGGGGGCGGCGCCGCGCACCGTGCGGGCGCGGCGCGAGGTGATCTGCTCGGCCGGGACGGTGAACACCGCGCGGCTCCTGCAGCTCTCGGGCGTCTGCGCCGCGCCGCTCGCCGAGCGGCTTGGCGTGCCGCTCGTGCATCACCTGCCCGGCGTCGGCGAGAACTTCCGCGACCATTACGCATCGCGCATCGTGGTGCGCGCGCGGCCCGGCGTCGCCACGCTGAACGAGCTCTCGCGCGGCGCCAGCCTGCTCGGCCAAATCGCTTCCTGGGCGGTGGGACGTCCTTCCATTCTTGCAACGACGCCGTCGCACGTGCACCTGTTCCTGAAGTCCTTCGAGGGGCTCGACCAGCCCGACCTGCAGGGCGTGTTCACGCCGGGCAGCTACAAGGAGGGGGCGGTCTACGTGCTCGACGACTACCCGGGAATGACGGCGGGCGCCTGGCAGCACCGGCCCGAGAGCACCGGCTGGGTGCGCGCCCGCTCGACGGACGTGTTCGAGGACCCGGAGATCCAGCCCAACTACCTTTCCGACCCGATGGACCGGCGCGTGCATCTCGCAGGCATCCGCTGGATACGCCGCCTGCTCTCGACGCCGGAGCTCGCGCCTTTCGTCGAACGCGAGACCATCCCGGGGCCAGGCGTGCAGTCGGATGACGAACTGATGGATTTCGCCAGGCGCAACGGCGTCACCACCTACCACCTGATCGGCACCGCGCGGATGGGGCCCTCGACCGACCCGACGGCGGTGGTCGATGACAGGCTCCGCGTGCACGGGCTCGAGGCGCTGCGGGTGGTCGATGCCTCGATCATGCCGTCGATGACCTCGGCCAACACCTATGCGACCACGCTTGCGATCGCCGAGAAGGCGGCAGATCTCATCCGCTGCCGCGCGGCGGAGGCGGAGGAGAGCGCGGCGGCCTGAGCGCGGCCCTCGCGCCGGGTGCTCAGCCCCGGCCGGCGAGGGTCCAGCCCTGCTCCCCGGCGGTTGCGGGAGGCTCGGCCGGACGGATGAACACGAGCCCGCCGAGGCGCAGCGCCTTGCCCTCGGGGGCGTCGGGCGGCGGCTCTTCTCCCCAGCGATGCCAGAAGAGCGCGCCGCCGGTCGGGTCGGGCAGCGTGCCGGCTGCGGCGCGCGCGGCGATCCGCCGGCACGCGCAGGCGAGGGGCTGGGCGGCCGGTGCCTCGTCGCGCGGCGGGAACAGGCCCGGAGCGCGCACGGCCGAGAGCAGGTCGACGCCCCACCACGGCGGGGCCCGCCGCGCCCGTGCTGCCCGCATGCGGTTGATCACCACGGCCGCGAGCGCCTCGATCGCGCGGACGGGCTCTCCCCGCCCGGTCGCGGCGAGCGCCTCGGCGAGCGCGGCGATCGCGGCTTCCCGCCGCGCCGCCGCGGCCGCCGCCGGAACCGCGCGCGCGGGCGGCCGCCTCATCCGTGCAGGTCCTCGCCGGCCGGATAGCGCGGGCGGCCGCGCGGCGCGACGGCGTCGAGCTTCTCCTCGATCCGCATCAGCTGCATCGAGAGGCGCCGGTCGGTCTCGCGCATCATCTGCATCGGCACGTAGCCGCGCGCCACCTCGAGCTTGAAGGCCGCGAGGTCGTCACGCAGCCTGCCGGTGCTCTCGGCGTGGCGCTGGTCCATCTGCTCGATCTTGTGCGACAGGTCGCGCTTGATGTCCCACATCAGCTTGAACAGGGCGGCGAGCAGCGGGATCTCGATGACCGAGACCCACCAGGTGAGGTCGAGGCCGGGGGCTGGCATGGTCGGGGATGCCTTTCGTGGTGGCGGGACGGGGTTGCGCGCGGCCGGCGGAAGGCCGATATGCCGGCGGGATGTGGAACGAGCCCTATCTCGAGACCTGCTGCCGCTCGGCGCTGAACCGGCTGAAGGCCGCGGGCGCGATCGGCCGGCCGCCGGCGCTGAAGGACGGGCCCTGCCTCCTTCGCCTCGAGCGGATGGGGTTCTGCCTCTGCCGCGGCGATGGGCGGTTCGAGATCACCGAGGCAGGGCTCGCCCGGCACCGCAGCGAGATCCTGAAGATCGCCGAGCCGCTCACGGCGTGAACCCCGTGTCCGCTCCGTAGCTGCCGCCGCGCCAGGCCTGCCGCCCGGCGCTCGAGGAGCGCGGCAGGCGGACGGGTTCCGCGAGCAGGCAGCCCGCCACCGCGTCGAGCGCATCGTCATGCGCGCCCTTGCCGCCCACCGGCCGCCACTCGCGCATCTCGGCGGCGAACCTCCCCTCGAGCACCGTCCGGTGCGCCCAGAGGCGCCTTGCGGCGAGCACCGGCTCGAAGGCGCCGAGGATCCGCTCGGCCTTCGCCCGCGTGCTCGTCCGCTCGCCGACCGCGCAGGGCACCCGCGCCTTCGCCATCTCGGCGCGGAGCAGGCCCGGAAGGAAGCGGCCGATGCCGTTGTTCTCCACCGTCACCGAGGGCAGGTGCAGGTCGCGCGCGATCATCGCCACCTGGCGGCAGAGCTGGGTGGCCGCGTCCTCTCCGCCCTTGGGGTCATGCGTGAGGTAGGCCACACGGTGGAGGTAGTGGTTGCCGTCGGCGTCGGTGAAGACGGCGGCGAGCACCGAATGGTCGCCGCGCTCGGGAGCGCCGAAGGCGGGGTCCCAGAAGCAGCTCGCCGAGACGAGCTGCGTCTCGCCGAGCCTGAGCACCATGCCGCCATTGCCCATGGTGAGCGAGAGCTCGCCGTCGTAGCGCACCATCTGCGCGGGATCGAGCCGCGCATCCTCTGGCGGCTGCGGCTCGAGCTGCATCTGGGCCGCGAAGGCGCGGGGGCCGACGCGTCGGCGCATCTGCGCGATCCGCTCGGCGGTGAACCGCTCGGGCCAGGCCGAGGCGCCCGCCTCGTCGATGAGCGGGATGCGCAGCCGGTGGAAGCCCGCGAGATAGGGCGGCGCGCCGTCCGCGCCCTTGTCCGCGTAGAGGCTGTCCTCCGCATGCGGCGTGCCGATGAACAGCGTCGTGCCGCCCGGCACCAGCACGAACTCGATCTCGGCGAGCCGCGCGCGCAGCTCCTCCCGTTTCGCCGCCGTGTCGGATGTGTTCGGCACCTCGACGTCGTCGACGATCACCACGTCGGCGCGGCTGCCGGTGATGTTGGCGCCGATGCCGCGCGCGAGCATCGAGGGGTCGCGCCCCGCGCCGGGGCGATGCACGGTGAAGCGGTCGGCCGCCCACTCGGTCGGCCCGCGCGGGCGGATGTGGCGGCACAGCGGGTGGCGGCGGATGATCTGCCGCACGCTGCGCACCATCTTCGCCGCGAGCGTCGTCTCCGCGGAGAGCACCATCAGCCGGAGCGTCGGGTCGGAGGCGAGCAGCCAGGCGCAGTAGAGGCCGACGACGGTGGACTTGCCGGCGCCGCGGAAGCACATCAGCAGAAGCCGCGTGTCGCCCGCCTCGCGGCGCGCGTCCAGCCAGCGCGCGATGCGACGGTGATGCGCGGGCGTTCCCTGGCCGTTGAGCCGGTTCCAGATCCAGAGGAAATGCGGGAACGGCGTGCGCTCGATCGCGTCAGTCGCGTCCGACCCGGTCGTCATCGTCGCTGTCCTCGTCGCCCGCGAGCGCCTCGCGCGCCTCGGCGAGCAGGCGTGCCTGCTCCTCGCTGCCCTCCATCGCCTCCGTCTCGACGCCCGCGACCCTGGCGAGCCGCATCAGGAGGTCGAGATGCGCCAGCGCCGCCTTGCAGGCGGCATGGTGCGCGGCGAAGGCGCGCGCGTCGCCCGCAGCCGGCTCGTCGTTCATGAAGGTGCGGTAGCTCTCGATCACGCGCGTCGCCGCCGTCTCGAGCTGGGCGCCGATCTGGGCCCGCAGCGCCTTCACGTCTTGATCACGCGGAGCCGCAGCGTGCCCAGCGGGAGGTCGGTGGTGACGGCGGAGCGGTTCCAGGCCACCACGGTGACGCTGTCGGCTGCCGTGACGGTGCCGAGGAACAGCACGTTGGCAGAAGCGATGCTGAAGCCGACCGTGACGTGATCGCCGATCGCGGCACCGGGGACGGAAACCGCCTGCACCGCCGAGGCATTGGCCGCGAGCGAGGGTGGGTCCCACGTCGTCTCGGCGACGAGCTCGCGCCGCCCGTGCGGCAGGTCTGGCAGGCCGAACAGCAGCGAGGGAGCGTAGCGCGGATCGGCGGTGAGCCTGAGCCCGCGCAGCTCGGCGTTGGCGGCGCCGCGGACCACGCCGATCAGCGCCGTCGCGACGAGCGGCGAGATCCAGATCGCGGGCAGCGAGGTGCGGGAGGCTTCCGAGAGCTCGCTCGCGCTGCCCCACCAGCCGCGCGCGGCGTCATAGGTGATCGCTCCGGTCGAGAGCCGCACGAGCACGCCGGCTGCGTCCGTCATCAGCGCCCCTGCGGCGTTGAAGCAGAAGACCACGAGCCGGACCGGATCGCCGTCGACCGCGAGCGCGAAGCTCCGGCAGGCGGCGGTGCCGACCACGAAACCGAGTCCGCGCCCCGCCCCGAGCGTGACCCCGCGGGTGCCGAGCGTGTAGCCGTCGAGGCCGGGGCGTGCGGCATCGGCGAGCGTCGCCGGCGCGGCGGCGGTGCCGTCGATGCAGGCGAGCTGGTCGAACCCCGTCTGCGTCGCCGACCAGCGATAGGCGGCGGCGCGGAGGTTGGCGACCGTCCCGACCGGCCTGGTCAGCGGCAGCGACGGTGTGGCGACCTGCCGGGCCGTCAGCGCCGCGCCGGCGCGCCCCCCCGCGCCGGTGACGTACTCGACGGCGAGCGGGCCGAGGTCGGTGGCGGCGGCGACGTCGTAGAGATGGTCCTCCGCCGCGCCGGTGTGGCGGGCGACCACGGCGCCCGCGCCGGAGATGCGGATGTCGCGCGCGACAAGCGCCCGACCGTCGGTCTCGACGAGGAAGGGAATCCCCGCTGCGGCGCCGCCGGCGAGCGAGAAGAACGGCGCGTCGAACACGAGCCCGTTCGGCACGCGGTTGGCGCCGGCGGCGGCGGAGATGCGCACGCCGTAGCGCTCCACCGTCGGGTTCACGCTGCCGGCAATCGCGAAGCGGCCGCCGAGGACGCGCAGGCCCGAGAGGCCGCCGGCGCTGTTGCCGCTGCGGAGATCGAGGCCGATGCGGTTGTTGGCGATCCGCCCGAGGGCGATCGTCGTGCCGCTCGCCGTCGCGCCCTCGGAGAGGAGCCGCACGCCGACCGTGAAGCCCGCCGCCTCCGCGACCTCGACCGAGCAGTCGTTCGGCGTGCGGAGCAGCACGCCGATGTCCTCCTCGCTCGTCCAGGCCGACTGCGCTGCGCGGACGACGCGGATGCCCTGCCACAGCCTGCCCTGGACCGCGCCGGACGTGCCGCTGCCGAGCGTGAGCACCGCCACCGGCGCGGCGCCGCCGTAGACGATCCGTCCCCGCATGACCAGCCCGCCCGCCGCTGCGGGCAGCGAGACCGGGCCGGAGACGAGGAAGTCGCCTTCCGGGATCGCGACGACGCGGCCGCCGATCGCGGCGGCTGCGAAGGCCGCCTCGAGCGCGGCGCGATCGTCCGTCGTGCCGTCGCCCGCGGCGCCGAAGTCGCGCACCGAGAGCGTCTCGCCGAGCTTCTCGGCCACCGGGCGGGGAACCGCGCCGGCGCCGAGCTGCACGACGGTGCCCGAGACCTCGCCGCCGGTGGCCGGGTAGAGCGACAGCGCGCCCGCGCTGTCGAAGCCGACGAGCCGGTTCGCCCGCACCT
>Ga0272446_1006706_pt1 | contig 11839 bp, 11 predicted proteins | sample YNPCB0061_FD_194587 | JGI IMG/M metagenome (GOLD analysis project Ga0272446, IMG submission 194587) | Hot spring microbial mat communities from Yellowstone National Park, WY, United States - YNP-CB-006-1 | ecosystem: Environmental > Aquatic > Thermal springs > Hot (42-90C) > Sediment | place...
GAGAGGTCTATGACCGAATGCGGGCCACCTTCGATTTTGGGGATCGCATCCAAAATCCACGTCTAGCCCTGATCAAGATTATGAAAGGATGGGAATGAATGGCAAACAAAGAGATAAAGCTAAACACGATTAGCCCTATGTTTCTGACTGGGGCCGATACCCGAACCCCAGATGATCTTCGCGCACCTTCAATTCGTGGGCAGATTAGGTATTGGTTCCGAGCACTGGAGGGAGCCAATACCCCTGATATTGAAGAACTTTGGAAATTGGAAAAGAAATTGCTCGGCTCTACTAGCGGGGGATCACAGGTTTCTGTGCGCTTTTTCAAAGCACCGCCTGATCCATTCGATGAAGGTAAAGACGTCGAACGAAAGGCCATGTTGCCTCACAGGAGTGATCCCGTAGAGCGGTCTTTACAAAAAGCAATCCAAATAGACACACCCTTCCGGCTAAATTTAGTTACCCGTCCGGGTGTGGACGTCCCTCCTCAGGTATTGAATGCTTGTGCTGTGTGGTTGTTACTCGGTGGGCTAGGCAAACGTTCAAGAAGAATGTTTGGAGCCTTCAACCTCACTTGGGCGGGAAAGATTTCAACTCCCCAAGAATTAGCCAAACTGATTAATCGCTATATCAGTGCTCAAATCGATCTAAAAAAACTCAAACCAATGCCTAATCAGCCTAAATTCCCTATGTTACATCCCTCTCATAGTCGAATTATCGTTGGGACAGAATCATTTGATCACGAGGAACTTGTAATTGACCTATTCAAGGGATTACTTAGAACACCTAAGTATCTTCCTTTCTCAAAATCTTTTGGGTACACAACAAAAGATGAGCGAAGGGCATCTCCAGTCATCGCACAAGCCCGTAAAATCGGGGAAAAATACTATCCAATCTTGACTGTCATGCACTCTGAACCGAATGGGCCAATTAATTGGAGCAAAGTGAAAGAGTTTATGAACGATGCTAGCACTCGTTGGAAGTGCGTAGAAGCATGGGGAGAATGGCGCTAACACCATGACACAACATCTCTTTATCTTCCAAATTGGGCCGGTGCAGGCGTTCATCGCCCAAGCCCGGCGCACCGCTGACCTTTTGGTAGGTAGTCGTACTTTGAGCGAACTGGCCAAAGTGGGAGTAGAAGCCGCCAAGAATTTGCCCGGCTTTCAGCCCATTTTCCCGTTTATTGGCCCAGATGGAAACCTACCTAAGGGTGTACCACACAAATTCTCATTCGTGCTGGAAACCGAAAATCCATCAAATATTGCCAAACAAGTCGAAAGTGCCATTCGCAATGAGTGGGATACACGATTTGTTACCCCTGTGCGCGAACAACTCCGTACCGCTTGGGGGAAAAATGGTGATTGGGTAGACATCTTTGATCGTCAATCGATCAATTGGATGGAATTCTACTGGGTCGCTGTCCCCTATAATGCCAATAAACACGGGGAATGCTTCCAACAAGCAAACGTGGCTATGGCCCAACGTAAATTGGCCCGCTATTTTCCTGCCATCAATGAACCCGGCGATAAATGTACGCTCACCGGGACACAATCGGCGTTAGTGCAATTGGATCGGGTATCGAGAGAAAAGGAGTGGGACAAACTTCGGAACGTAATTGAAGATCAATCCGAAATCGTTATTGATGAGAATGAAAATCTTGGCTCTTTAGCCTTGATCAAGCGTCTATCGGCTAAACTTAGCTACAAAAATGAAAAGTTTCACTCCACGAGCCACATTGCGGCAGACGATCCCACGTGGAAAGATACGGATCGCTCAGGCCGTCCCAAAGAGGTAACTGGCTATCTGGCCGTTCTGCACATGGACGGCGATCAGATGGGCAAACGCCTCGGCGAATTGACAACCTTGAAACTTCACCAAGAATTTTCAAGACATCTGGCGCAATTTGCTGGACGAGAAGCGGTCAATGTTTTCGATAGCCGCGACCTTACTGGAAAAACGGGGCAACTTGTTTACGCCGGTGGGGATGATGTACTTGCACTCCTACCGCTTAAATTCGTACTCCAGTGCGCACGAGAACTCCAAAACACGTTTTATCAAAAAACGGGTTGTACAGCCAGTGCTGGGATCGCCATTACACCGCACAACCTCCCTCTTGATGTAGCCCTTGACCTCGCTCGGAAAGCAGAACATACCGCTAAAGAAACGTATGGGCGCAATGCTGTTGTCGTCATGCAGGCGCATGGTAGCGGCCAAATTCAGGAAGCAGGGGGCAAATGGGCCATTGTCGGTTTCATCGAAAAAGTCCAAAAGCATTTTCAGGAAGGCGATCTCTCCGGCAAGCTCGGCTACGACTTGTTAGGGATTGCCCATGACATGTTTGGCGATGAACTGAAAGGTGCCCGTCGTGCTGAAATACAGCGTCTAGCGAAACGCCGCACTAAAGAAGGCGCATCCGATGACCTGAAAAAAGAAATCAAGAAACTGGTAGATGAAATGTGCGATCTGGTTGACGGTAATTCGCAAAATAAGGATAAGGAGTCTCAAAAAATCGTTGTCCCCACATGGGAAGCAATGGCCCACTGGTTGATCCTTGCGCGGTTCATGGCACAAGACCAGAAATCACTGATGAAAGGGGAAAGAGCATGAGCGGGCAATGGGTTTTTATCCAAGCGGCAGATGTATGGTTGTTCCGTAACAACAAACCTTTTACGGCCCAACAAAACTTCGTGGCAGAAGGGCAGTTTCCTCCTACACCGATGACGATGCAAGGGGTAATTCGGTCATACTTCCTTGAGAAAAAGGGCGTGGACTGGGAAAAGTATCGGCGAGGGGAGGTCAATGCGGACATCGAAAGCATTGTCGGTGTACCTGCCAACAATGGAAAGCGAACGATGGGTAGCCTTCGTATCACCGGCCCCTTTGTGGCGCGGCAAAAAGAAGATGGCTCCATTGAACGGTTGTTTAAGGCTCCCCTTGACTTGATGAAAGTTGGCCATCAGTTGCTCAAACCCGATCAAGACCCAAAATTTAAGACGGATATGCCTTTCAAAGGGTGGAAACCCCTCAAGGCAGAGTCAGGGGGCAAAGAGGTTTCGGGATGGTTGACGGAAAGCCAATTTGAAGCCTATTTGCAAGGTAATGTCAATGGGATAGAGAAGTTGCTTCGTGAGGATGAAATCTACGAAACCGAGAACCGGATGGGCCTTGCCCTTGATTATAGCCGTCGTTCTCACAAGGAAGCGATGCTTTATCGGGCGGCCTTTACCCGCCCCAGAGAAAACGTAGGGTTGCTGGTTCATGTCAATCATGAAATCTTTGATACAAAGGGCGTGCTTAACATTGGGGGCGAATCGCGTAGTGGTCACTATCGGGTTGTTACCCCTGCCGAGTCGCTTACCAAGCTACCTGAGGCAGGTCAACGACGTATACGCATTGTTTTGTTAACCCCCGCCTACTTCAGCGAAGGTGCTTACCCCTCCCAACTCTCCGTTGGGGGTACGCTTGTTTCAGCCGCCATTGATAAACCACAACCGATCAGTGGGTGGGATATAGCCAATAACCGCCCAAAGCCACTGCGGAATCATGTTCCGGCGGGTAGCGTCTACTTTTATGAGATCGCCTCCGAACTCAAGGAACTACCATTCAAGTCTTTCACCGAAACACCCGATGATTGGCCTGACTATGGGGCAATGGGATTCGGAACTTTCGCCATCGGTACTTGGTAACAGCAATACATCAAATATGAGGTAAACCGCTATGAAAACCACGCTCATGTTCATCTATACCGAGTCCTCGCTCCACGCCGGGACTGGCTCTAGCGTCTCCGTCGTAGACTTACCCATTCAGCGCGAACGCACCACCCAATACCCAATCGTACAGGGCAGTGGCGTCAAGGGGGCGCTACGGAGCCAAGCCAACCGCCCCGATGATGAAATTGACGCTATTTTCGGCTATATGAAAGATGTGAAAGGCGAAAACGGGGTCACAAAACAAGAGTCTACAGCGGGCGCGATAGCCGTCGGGGAGGCCCAAACGCTTCTATTCCCGGTGCGTTCGTTGGCAGGCGTCTTTGCCTATGTAACGAGCGCCTTCGCCATTGCCCGGCTCCGCCGCGATTTGGAGAGCATGGGGATCACGCCGCCCTTTGCCGATGTGAAGGCCCCCGAAACGGGCAATGCCCTCGTGACGACAGGCAGCAGGGTCACGGTAGGGGGGAGTACCGTCCTTGATGAGTTCACCTTCACCGTCCAAGCCGATGAAAACGTGACCAAACTTGCTAGGTGGTTAGCCGAAAATGCCCTGTCCCAAGATGGTGGTTATGCCTACTGGCGGCAAAAGATTCAAGATAGTTTGATCGTGCTGCCCGAAAACGACTTCCGCGATTTTGTGGTGAACAGCACTGAAATCGTAACCCGTGTACGGCTAGAGACGGCCACCAAGACCGTTGCCGAGGGGGCGCTCTGGACGCAAGAAATGCTCCCCGCCGACACGCTGATGTACAGCGCCGTGATTGTGCGTAAACCCCGCAAACACGTTTCCAAACTTGAAACGCCGGAAGAAGTAATCGGATGGCTGAAAGAGCCTAAGAACATCAGTACACGGATTCAACTCGGCGGCGACGAAACGACAGGCGCGGGCATGGTCGCGTTGAAGTGGTTCGGGCAATAAAGGGAAAAACATCATGAGCAACAAACCGAATAATACACCCAACAAGCCTACTCAACCACCCGCTAACCCCGCGACTCCGTCCGGGCAGAGCCAACAACAGACCCTCCAGCAACGGCGGGCCAAAGCCGCGTGGGCAGCAATTAAGACCGCCAATTGCGATCATAAAGAATATGCTTCATTGGTGCGCGGTTTCGCCGCCATGATCCAGACGGATGGGTTAGCCCCTGCATTGGCTTTTATCAAAGCAAAGGGCAAGGATCACCACCTGACCCTGAATCAGCACCTTTCGGAGTGGGTGTTGGCTGAGATGAAAATCACGGGGGAAAAAGATTTGCTGCAATGGTTATTGGGCCAAAGTAGCGCCCGCTACCGCCAAGCCGCCACTGAAACGATTGCCTACCTCGTTTGGCTGAAACGGTTTGTGGAAGCCGAAGGGTGGACGTAATATGCCCGACCAAGTACCGACCTACCTTGTCCCGAAGGAAACCAAGCGGTTGGTAGAGGCCAACATTGCCGCGTGCCAAAACTTGCGGCTGATCTTGGCCCGCTACGTGCCCGGCGAGGTGATCTACAACGATAACTACGATGAACGTGGGCGGCAAAAGTGGCAGGATGTATGGCTCCGGCAAGAAGTCCTGCCCCGTTTTGATGTGACGAAGATTAAGCCCCTTGCCGATGCAGTTTACGCCCGTTGGCGGGCCATGACCGCAGGCGCGAGCGCGTTCACGATGCGCTCACAGGGGCGGTTGCTGGTCGGGTTGGGGGGGAAAGGCGTCATGGAGATTGGCATCACGCTCTCCCATGTGACGGGCCTCCCCTACATTCCGGGCAGCGCCCTCAAGGGCCTGACGCGGGCTTACGCACTATTCAGCATTGCGGCGGCTTTGGGAATCCCGACGACGGAAGTTGAACCCCTCGCGGCCCTTGACACGGTCTTGGCAGACGCTATTTTGGTGGATCCATTCTTGACTAAAAAAGATAAGATGACCGCCAAAGAAAAAGAGGAGCGGATCAAAAAGCTGCAAAAGGACAAAGTCCTCGACATCGTTGGTGAGCGGCTCAAAAAGGGTACGAGCGAGGTGATTCCCTTTTTGCAGGGACGCAAAGACACTAGGTTGTATAACATCGCCTTCGGGAGCCAAGATAACGGCGGGGTATGCGTCTTTCATGATGCTGTGGTGGCAGACCTTCCCAGATCGGGATCGCTGTTCAAGGCCGACGTGATGACGCCGCATTTCAAAGACTACTACGACGATGTGAACAGTGACCGTCCGCGCTACGGCAAAGGCCCCGACGATGGGCAGAATCCCAACCCGATCCTGTTCATCACCGTCGCAGAGCGTACCCAATTCGCCTTTGCGGTTGGCCTACGCCGGACGGCTGAAAAATCTGACTATCAGGACATACGCGATGACAACGGTCAGGCTTTGGAGACCCTATCGACGGCCCACACCCAAGCCGTGAAGTGGCTGCAAGCGGCCCTCTTTGAACTCGGCATCGGGGCCAAGACCGCCGCAGGCTACGGCGTTTTCGTTGACCCCAAGCCCATCAATGGGTAACGCCCTGCCCCAATATACACAAAAGAGCGCCCTGCACATGTGCAGGGCGCTTATCTTTTATCAGGGCAACCCGCGCAGATGCACCCTCTATTGATACACCATCACGCCCTCAATCGGCTGCTGGCGGACTTCGGCAGGGGCTGCGCCCTCCGTGTAGACCATATACCGCAACGGATACAACGCCACGCTATCACCCTCGCCGAGTTGGGCCGTCTTTGCCACGTACACCTTTACCAGCCCAACCCCTTGCACATCGATGAGTGCCTTGCGGTAATGGCCCAAGTCCATCAGCTGGCTGACGACGCCATCCCACAGGCCGATGTTACCGTTACGCCCGTTCCCGCCGCCCGTGGCGAGAGCCAACTCCTCCGGACGGATGGCCACCGTGACCGGGCCGTTGGGCTGGTTTTCCGGCGCGGGGAGGCGCACCTCCCCAAGCGTGATCGCGCCGTTGGTGGCCTTGCCCGGCAAGAGATTCATCGTCCCGATGAAGTCCGCCACGAACAAACTACGCGGGCTGCTATAGATCGCGCTCGGCTTGTCGATTTGCTCGATGCGCCCCTTGTTCATGACCACGATCCGATCCGCCAAAGACAGCGCTTCTTCCTGATCGTGGGTGACGAAGATGGCCGTAATCCGCACTTGGCGCTGAATCCGGCGGAGTTCTTCGCGTAGGCGCACCCGCAACAGGGCGTCAAGGTTGCTGAATGGCTCATCCAACAGCAGGATTTTAGGCCGCAACACCAACGCCCGCGCCAGCGCGATCCGTTGCTGCTCCCCGCCGGAGAGCTGCGCGGGGTAGCGGTTGCCATACGTCGGTAGGCCGACCAACGTAAGCGATTCCTGCACCTTCTGGGCGATCTCGGCACGGGGTAAGCCGCGCAATTGCAGCCCAAACCCGATGTTTTCCGATACCTTCATGTGCGGCCAAAGGGTGTACTTCTGGAAAACCATTGCCGTCGGGCGCTTGTTCGGGGGCTGGTCGACCACCGACACCCCATCGATCCGCACATCGCCGCCCGTAGGCATCTCAAAGCCGCCAATCATCCGCAGCGCCGTAGACTTCCCGCAGCCGGACGGCCCCAAAATACACAAAAATTCGCCGTCGGCCACCTCAAAATTGATGTCGTTGACGGCCACGACGTCCCCGAATTGCTTGCGGAGGTTGATCAGGGTGAGTGTAGACATGCTTTTTTGTGTCCTTTCCGTAGGTTAGACGCCGAAACCCGCCGTCAGGTAGCCGCCGCGCAGCAATCGATTAGCGAACATCAGCATGAATAGGGAGGGAACCCACAGCACGAGCGAGACAATTGCCCCGTATTGGGCCACCACTTGGTTTTCGATCAGGGTGTACATGATCACGGGCAGGGTGCGCACGTTTGGAATCCCGATGATGAATGCGCCCTGTGCCTCGTAGAACGTCCCGACGAAGGTGAGCAACACGGCGGCGCTTAGGGCGGGCAAGACCAGCGGCAACGTGATCTGGAAAAAGACCCGGCGCGGCGAAGCGCCCACATCCAGCCCGGCTTCCTCCAACGCCCGATCCACGCCCTGAAAGGCTGCCGTCGGAATCCAGATCATTAGCAGCAGGGTGTTCACCAACTGGATCAAGACGACGCCGGGAACCGTGCCCATCAGCCGCAACTGATAGAACACCACCGAGATCGTGACGTATAGGCCGAGTCTCGGAAAGGCATTCGTGGTCAGGAAGGAAAGCAGGAACAATTGTCGGCCCGGAAAACGGAAACGGGCAAAAGCATAGGCCGCCGGCAAGCAGATCAGCATCGAAAGCCCTGTCACAATCGTGGCGAGGCCGATGCTCAGCGGCAGGCCGCGCAAAATATCGGCCCGGCTGAACGTCTCCGTCCAGAATCGCCATGGCTCGGCCTCATTTTGCCACGCCCACACTTGCGGAACCAACGACGGGTAGCGCCAACGGTCTGCGAAGGCCCAGAAAATGACCGACATCATCGGCCCTAGAATGAAGATCAGCAAGCCGATCAGGGCGAAGAGGCCGAACCCCTCTCGGCGGAGGAAGGCTGCGAAGCTGCGGCGGGCCAACACCCGAAACGTGGGCAGGCCGGAGGTATCTTGGGGGGCGGTGAGCGTTGCCATCGCGGGTTAGCGTTCTCCCTTCCGTTGGCGCGAGACTGACCATACATAGACAAAACCCGCTGCCGCACAGATAATGAATGAGATCACGGCTTGGGTCTCGGCGGCGGAGGTGTCTAGGAAGTCCCCTAGTGTGCGTTGCATGTAGACGCCCATCATTTGCGGAGCCGCCGGGCCGAGCAAGTACGGTAACGTGTAGCTCCCAAACAGGCCCATGAAGTTCAACGAGAACACAATTAGGGCCGGACGTTGCATCAAGGGCAGGATGATCCGAAAGAAGATTTGGGTATTGCTGGCTCCCACATCACGGGCCGACTCCAACAGGGCATCATCGATCTGGCGTAGTCCGGCAGTCAGGATCAGGATGGTGAAGGGCAGGTTATCCCACACCAAGCCGATGATGATCCCGGCGGGCTTCTGGATCGGCATACTGTAACTGGCGATCCCCACCCCGTTGATTAGCGTCTGGAACACCCCGCGAGTGATGAAAAACCGGATCAGGGCGTAGGCCAGAATGATCGCCGGAACGAAGAGCGGGAATAAGGCCAACAACTGCACGGCGCTGGCGATCCGGCTGTTGGAGAAGCGCAGGTACAGCGCCAGCGGAAAGCACACCAGAAACAGGAAGGCCAACGTGAGCAGGGTAATGCTGAGTGTGAAGCCCAGATTCTGCATACTAATTGGGTTATTGAAGAAATCAGCATAACGCTGTAGGCTGAACGTCGCCACGCCGTTGTTGTAGACGATCACCGAACGGATCACCGACCCTGCTGCTGGGTAGATAATCAGAAGCGCCACGACCAGCAACGAGGGCGCGACGAGCGTGTATCCGGTCAGGGCTTGGCGGCGGGCGCGGCGGGCCGCTTGGATCGCATAGTTGGGCGTGGGGGCGGGCGATGGCAGGCTTTGAGTCGTCATTTCACCTCACGGGGGATAATAACACTGGGGGCACGGCAAAGCGTGCCCCCACTGAGGGTAATCGGATCAGCCTAACAGGGCAAGTGGGCTATTCGCGCTTGATGTTCGTGGCGACGTTCTCGTACCAGCCCTTGACCATCTCAGCGCCGTAAGCGCCACCCGGCCACGACGGGACGGACGGGGCGATCACGCTGGTGAATTCGCTTTGCAGCTCGGCGGGTAGCAAGTCCCAGTTAATGGCCGGGAAGCCCCCGATGTTCTTCACGACAGAGATTTGAATTTCTTCGCTGAGCAGGAAGTTCACCCACGCCAAAGCACCCTCGATGTTGGTGGAGTTCTTGGGGATGGCGAGGTAGGCGAAGCCGCCGGGCATCGGCAGGTCGGTGAACTGGGTCAGCTTGATCGTTTCGGGCAGCACACCCTTCGAGATGGCTTGCAGAGCTTGGTCAGACCACACGGAGGCCATGTTGATAGAGCCGTTGGCGAGCAGTTCCAACGTGGCGGTGTTGCTGGCCGGGTAGGAGCCATTTTCATAGATGTTGGGGTGGATTTGGCGGAGCAGTTCCCACGCCTTCGGGTATTCGGCAAGCAAGGCCGGGTCGGGTTCGCCGGGCTTGAACTTGGACGGGTCCTTGCCGGTCACTTCGTAGATGGCACGCACGACGAAGTTGCCGCCGCTGCCGCCCTTATCGGGGCGGTTGTAGGCGAACTTGCCGGGGTTCTTCTTCGTCCATTCGACCAAATCCATGAACGTCTTGGGCACATCGGCTTCGGCCACGAATTCGCTGTTGTAGCCAATCAACACTTGGGAGCCGCGATAGGGCAGGTTCACGGGGGAGGTCTTGGCCCCTGCGCGGAGGTTCTTGACGTTGGGGACGTTCTTCTCGTCTATTTCCAACCACAGCCCAGCTTCGATCAGTTCAGGCTTGCTGAGCGGGTTGTAGGCCAGCACGTCGGCTTGGGGGTCGGCGTTGGTCTGGAGGGCGGCCTGAATGCGGTCAACGATGTTATCGATGCTAGCGCCTTGCCCACGCGCCAAGACCAATTCAACCTTGTATTGGGGGTTGGCTTTTTCGAAGGCAGGGATCACGGTGTTGGTGAGCCAGTCGGTGATGTTGGTATCGCTCGTGTCGTAGACGTAGAGGGTCTTGGGCGTCTGGGCGCGGGTCGCGGCTACACCGGACAGGCCGAAAGCGGCCAGCAGGGCGACGACCAGCACGATGAACAAAGCACGCTTGGCAATCATCGGTTGGGGTATCCTTCCACAGAATTGGGCGTTTGCAATAGACTTGCGTACGGTAGATTATCCCGCAATTATGATCTTTTAGCAGAAGAATTGTTAAGAACCCCTCAAATTTGCTTGACTCGGGCTTAAAGGTGTACGGGCATAATACCACGCCATCATTGAGAGGATTCTCATCAACATGACCACCTACCCCCTAGACCTGATGCTCCACGTTGCAGAGGGCGCAGCCCGTGCCGCGGGGGCCATCTTGCACCGCAAGTACGACCTGCCCCGCAACGTGCGGGACAAGCACCTAAACGACCTCGTCACCGATGCCGATATGGAGAGCGAAGCCCTGTGCCGGGCGGTCTTGCGGGCGGCCTTCCCCGATCACAACATCGCGGGGGAAGAAGAGGGCCAAGACCTGCGCCACCCGGATGCCCCGACGTGGTGGATCGACCCGCTGGATGGAACCTACAACTTCGTGCATGGCGTCCCGCGCTTCAGCGTGAGCATCGCCTGCCTCTCGCCCGATGATCAGGTCTTAGTGGGGGCCGTGTGCGACCCCATGTTTGGCGAGACGTTCACGGCGGCGGCGGGGCACGGGGCCTTCTGCAACGGCAGGCCGATCCGCGTCTCGAAAACCAGCCAACTTCGGAGCGCTTTAGTCGCCAGCGGGTTCCCGGCCAATCTCCGCACCGAAGAGAACAATACCGCCGAGTGGGCGGCCTTCGTCAGCCGGACTCAGGGCGTGGCCCGTATGGGGTCGGCGGCGCTCGATTTATCGTATGTGGCTTGCGGGCGCTTCGATGTCTTTTGGGAATACGGCCTCGCCGAATGGGACATGTCGGCGGGCGTCCTGATCGTGCGGGAGGCGGGCGGAACCGTCACCGATTACGATGGCGCCCCGTTTGACTTCCACAAGCGCGGCGGGTTACTCTCGTCTAATGGCCTGCTTCATGCCGAAGCCCTTTCCGTCTTGCAATCTGTGAGGAAGAAATGAGCAACCCACCTCTCCTAGCACCCTACACCCCGCCGATCATCGTCCATCACATGGGTGCAATGGACGGCTGGCCGTACCCCGCCAACTCCCTCGAAGCGATCCGGGCGTGTTTGGAGGCAGGCGCGAAGTTCATCGAAGTCGATATTACGGCCCTCGCCGATGAAGATTACCTGCTCGTGCACGATTCCGTATTGGAACACGAGACGGACGGCGAAGGCGAGGTGAGTCAATGCACGGCGGAACGCGCCCGCACCCTGAATATTCGTTTTCAGCCGTACCGTGTGGCCCTGCTGAGCGATGTGGTCAACCTGCTGCTGGACTTCGGTGGGCAGGCCCGCCTACAACTGGACTTCAAAAGCGTGCTCCCCTTCCGCGAAGATGAGCCGATCC
>Ga0272446_1006707_pt1 | contig 11839 bp, 12 predicted proteins | sample YNPCB0061_FD_194587 | JGI IMG/M metagenome (GOLD analysis project Ga0272446, IMG submission 194587) | Hot spring microbial mat communities from Yellowstone National Park, WY, United States - YNP-CB-006-1 | ecosystem: Environmental > Aquatic > Thermal springs > Hot (42-90C) > Sediment | place...
GAAGAGCCGCATGGTCTGCAACGGCAACCAGATGATCTGCGCTTCGGTGTACCTTGCAGCCAACATCCTCAGCCTGCTCATGCTCGTGTTCGGGCAGGACCTGCTGGTGCTGCTCTTCATCCTGGCTCTCGGGAGCGTGGCGCTCGTGCTCGGGGGCTACAGCGTCAAGTCGCCCTACAGCCAGCTCGGCAGCCAGCGAGAGCTCCTGCAGATGCTGGCCTACGAACCGCTGCTCGTGTTCATGGTTGTCGGCGCGTACATGGTCTTCGAGCGCGAGGTCGGCTCCGGCACTTTCCTCGCCTCCAACGTGACGCGACTCAGCCAGCCGCTTGTCTGCTTCCTGCCCGTGTTCGTTCTCACGCAGACGGTGGTCCTTGCAGTGAAGTTGCACAAGTCGCCCTTCGACCTCGCTGGCTCCCACCATGCGCACCAGGAACTCGTGCGCGGCATCTACACGGAGTTCTCCGGGACGCAGCTCGCGATCATCGAGCTTGGCCACTACTATGAGGTCGTCCTCCTGCTGGCGTTCATCGCGATGCTGGGCGTCTGGCAGGCGCCTCCTCTGGCCAGCGCGGCCGTCGGCGCTGGGATGGCGCTCGCCTGCTACTTCGCGGTCATCGTGCTCGACAATGTGGCGGCGCGCCTCACGTGGGACTGGGTGGTGAAGTTCGCCTGGTCCTTTGGCGCAGGCGCCGCACTGGTGAACCTGGCCGTGCTGTACGTTCAGTGAAAACGTCTCACGAACACCGGAAAGGGGAGCGTGCGTGCCCCTGATCGATAAGTCCCGACTGAAGTCGCCGTGGGTGCTGCACTTCGACGCAGGCGCCTGCAACGGGTGCGACATCGAGATCCTGGCGTGCCTGACACCGGTCTACGACATCGAGCGGTTCGGCATGATCAACGTGGGCAACCCCAAGCATGCCGATGTGCTGCTGGTCACGGGCACGTGCAACCTCAAGAACGCGCGGGTGCTCCGGAACCTCTACGACCAGATGCCCGACCCGAAGGTGGTTGTGGCAGTGGGGGCCTGTGCGCTCTCGGGCGGCGTTTTCCACGAGTGCTACAACGTATTGAAGGGCGTCGACGGCACGTTGCCTGTCGACGTGTACGTCCCCGGTTGCCCACCGAAGCCGGAGGCCATCATCGAGGGCGTGGCAATGGCGGTGGCGCGCATGAACGAGAAGGGCGCAACCCCCGCGCCGCAGCCCACACGGGAGGTCCAACGGTGACGGACCACGCCGCGCCCGCGCCGGAGTCGCCGGCCCTGCGCCAGATAGAGGAGATCGTGCCACACCAGATCCTGGCGCGCGTCGCCGATCTGGTGGGCGCGGGCGCACGCTTCATGACGATCACCTGCCTCGACCAGGACGACCGGTTCGAGCTGTACTACCACTTCGACGTGGATGGCAGCGTGCTGAGCCTCCACACCTTCGTTCCTCGTGCGGCCAGCCTGCCCAGCATCTCCGGCGTCTGCTTCTGCGCGTTTCTCGTAGAGAACGAGGTGAAAGAGCTGTTCGGCCTCAACATTACGGACATCGCCATCGACTACCAGGGCCATCTTCTGCTGGCGGAGGGCATGACACCCACACCCATGGCTCGATTCCCGCGCAACGGCTCCGCCGAGAGCTGCGCCGGCGCCTGAGGACTACCCGATGCCTACCAGGACGGTGATCCCCTTCGGCCCGCAGCACCCGGTCCTGCCGGAGCCGATCCAGCTCAAGCTGACCCTTCGCGACGAGACGGTGTTGGAGGCCGTCCCGCAGATCGGCTACGTGCACCGCGGCGTGGAAAAGGCCGGCGAGCGGATGGACTTCAACCAATCGCTCTTCCTGGTCGAGCGGATCTGCGGCATCTGCAGCTTCATCCATGCGCTCTGCTATTGCCAGGCCATCGAGGCCATCATGGGGCTGGAGCCGCCGCCCCGCGCTCGCTACCTCCGCGTCGTGTGGAGCGAGCTGCACCGCCTGCAGAGCCACCATCTCTGGCTCGGTCTCTACGCGGACTCGTTCGGCTACGAGAGCCTCTTCATGCAGTTCTGGCGCAACCGTGAAACGCTGATGGACATCTTCGAGAAGACGGCCGGGAACCGCGTCATCATCTCGACGTGCTCCATCGGCGGGGTGCGGCGGGACATAGGCCCCGAGCTGCAGTCGGAGGTGCTGCGCGCCCTCGACGAGGTCGAGAAAGGGCTGAACCATACCGTGCCAGTGATGCTCAACGACTACACGGTCAAGAAGCGCACCGTGGGGGTCGGTGTGCTCACGAAGGAGCAGGCGCTCTCGCTCGGCGCGGCCGGTCCCACCCTGCGCGGGAGCGGCGTCGCTCAGGACGCGCGCATGGACGGTTTCGCGGCCTACGCGGAGCTCGGCATCGAGCCGGTGGTGGAGGAGGCGGGTGACTGCTACGCGCGCGCCAAAGTGCGCATGCGCGAGTGCTACCAGTCCATCGAGCTGGTCCGCAAAGCCATCCGGCAGATGCCGGAGGGCGAGATTGCCGTCCGGCCTCGGGGTCGCCCGAACGGGCGCGCCATCATGCGGGTCGAGCAGCCCCGCGGCGAGCTGATGTACTTCATCGCGGCGAACGGCTCACCGAAGCTGGAGCGCCTGCGCGTGCGCACGCCCACCTTTGCCAACGTGCCGCCGCTGGTGGCCATGCTGCCGGGCTGTCAGTTCGCCGACGTGCCCGTGATCACGCTCTCCATCGACCCCTGCATCAGTTGCACGGAGCGATGAGCGCGCGCCGCGCCGAACCTGGCCGCACCCGACGAGGACAACCCTTCGCATGATATCGAACGTGTTCCGGAACCTCTTCTCCCGTCCAGCGACGCGCCCGTTCCCCGCGAGCGCTCGCGAGCCGGCCCCTGACGCGCGCGGATCGGTGGACTTCAACATAGAGTCCTGCGTGTTCTGCGGCGCCTGCGCGCTGAGGTGTCCCACGGAGGCCATCGAGGTGAACCGGCAGGAGAGGACGTTGGAGTTCGACCTGTTCCGGTGCGTCGGCTGCGCCTGCTGCGCCGAGGCCTGCAAGCACGGCTGCGTCCAGATGCGCGCTGCCTACAGCGGCCCCACGTTTCAGAAGCCGGAGATGCGCTTCCAGGGCGTTCCCATCGTGAAGGCCGAGGACGCAGAGCGGTAAACGTGGCCCGGCGGAGCGTCAGACGCTCCGCCGGTGCTCGCTGGGTGGCGGTCTATCGCCGGCGCGCCAGCATCTTCTCGAAGTTGCGGAGGCACTTCTCCACGCATTCCAGCGGCGGGTAGGCGTAGCTCTCCTGCTCGATGATGTACCACTGGGTCCCGCCCGTGCGCCTCAGGAGGGGTAGCACCTCGTCCCAGGCGACGTCCCCCTCCCCGAGCAACGCCTTGTCGTTGGTGGCCGAGTGCTCCTTGATGTGCACGGTGAGCGCGCGGCCGGGGTACTTCTGCAGGAAGGGAGCCGCCTGCGCGCCGCCGATGAGCGCGTTGCCAGTATCGAACTGCATCACCACGCGCCGCGGCGTGTTCCCGAAGAAGGTGTCCCACGGAAGCTCTCCATCGAGCGGCTTGAACTCCTCCGTGTGGTTGTGGTAGCCCACATACATCCCGTGCGGCTCCAGCTTCCGCGAGATCTCGGTGAAGACGCGCGCCGTCTCCAGCCATGCCTCGCGGCTGGCGGTGCGCTCGCGCGGGAGGCCCGGAACGATCAGGAACTTGTTGCCGAGCGTCTTGTTGAAGGCGATCGTCTTCTCGAGCTGATCGCTCAGAAGGCTGTCGAGCCCGATGTGGGTACCGCAGCAGACCAGCTTGTTCTCGTCGAGCAGGCGGCGAAGCTCCTCGGCGGACCGGCCGTAGTAGCCGGCGAACTCGACGCCCTGGTAGCCCATGCGGGCCACCGTGCGCAGCACGCCGGGCAGGTCCTTCGCGCAGTCGTCGCGCACCGAGTAGAGCTGGAGGCCGATCCTGGGGCGGGTCCGTGGCTCGCGTCCCTGGGCCACGGACCGCGCCGGCGGCGCCATCAGGGCCGCGAGCGACAAGAGCAGGAGAAGCCGGATAGCGAAGCGCATGGTAGGATGTACCACCTTCCTGGCCGCCTTGCGCCTTGGCCAGCGAGCGGCCTCGATCGCGGGCTAGGTTCGAGGCGAACGCCGCCGGAACCTGCCCGCTGCCTGCCCGGAGCGGAACGGACTCTTCGCGGGGATCAGCGCGGATGCAGATGCAGCCCTACATGACGCTCTACGAGCTGGCCCTCGCGCTCAAGAGCGTGGTTCGCGAGCAGTTCCCGGACGCGCTGTGGGTGCTCGCCGAGATCGCATCCGTCCAGGTCTCCCGCCAGGGCCACGTCTACGTCGACCTGGTTCAGCGAGACCAGGACACGGTGCTGGCCGAGATGAAGGCCGTCGTCTGGTCGCGCTCGGCCCGCATCCTCGATGCGTTCGAGAGCGCGACGGGCAAGCCGCTCGCCGCCGGCATGCAGGTCCTGATGGCGGCCCGACCGGACTTCCACGAGCGCTACGGCCTCAAGCTCTTCATCGAGGAGCTCAGCGCGGAGTTCACGCTCGGTCAGATGGCGATGGCGCGCCGCGAGGTGATCGAGCGCCTCCAGGCCGAAGGGCTGTGGGACGCCAACAAGCGCCTCGAGATGCCGCTCGTTCCTCAGCGGCTCGCGGTCGTCTCGTCGGAGCACGCGGCGGGGCTGCAGGACTTCCTCCACCAGCTGGAGACGAACGCGGAGGGTATCGCCTTTCGGCCCATGCTGTTCGCCGCGACCGTCCAGGGCGATGCGGCGGAGAGCTCCATCGCGGAGGCCTTCGAGCGCATCGCGCGCACCGCCAGCCGGTTCGACGTCGCGGTGCTGCTCCGCGGCGGCGGCTCGCAGGTGGACTTGAGCTGCTTCGACACCTATGGCGTCGCTGCGGCGGTCGCCCGGTGTCCTCTTCCCGTCGTGACCGGCATCGGGCACGAGCGCGACGAGTCGGTCGCCGACATGGTGGCGCACACGCGGATGAAGACACCCACCGCCGCCGCGGAGTTCCTGATCGGGCGGGCCGCGGCGTTCGCGACAGCGGTGGAGGACCTTTGGCGGCGCGCCAGCCTCGCGGCAGTAGCGATCCTGGAAGCGTCGCGGCACGACCTGGAAGCAGCCGCCGACCGCCTCACGCGGTCAGCGCGCGAGCGAACGGACGAGGATGCCCGCCGTCTCGAGGACGTCGCGCGGCAGCTGACGGCCTCCGCGACCGACGTACTCCGAGACAGGGACGCCGCGCTGCGGGAGGCGGCGCATCGTCTCCGCTATGGCGCCCTGCGACGAGCGGTGGCGGCGGAGGGCCGCTTGGACCAGCTGAGCGCGCGCCTCAGACCCGCCGTTCCCCGGCGCCTGGCGCTCGCAGCCGAGCGCCTCACGGCGATCGAGCGGCGGATTGGAGACCTGGACCCGGCATCCGTCCTGCGCCGGGGGTACAGCATCACCCGCGTCGCGGGCCGCGCAATAACGCGAGCCGCCGATGTGCGCCCGGGAGACGAGATCGAGACGCTGTTGCACGAGGGCCGGCTCCACAGCACGGTAACCGGCATGGAGGGAGCGGACGATGCGCGGTGAGATGAGTTACAGCCAGGCTTTCGCGCGGCTCGAGGAGATCGTCGCCGAGATCGAGGCAGGCGAGGTGGACGTGGACCGTCTCGCCGCCCGCGTGAAGGAGGCGTCCGAGCTGATCAGGAAGTGCCGCGCGCGGCTGGCGGGCGCAGAAGAAGAGGTGGGCAAGGTGCTCGCCGCCATGGAGCAGGGAGCGCCGGGTCCGGCGCCGGAGACGACGGCGGTCGAAGTTGCAGCGCCGCCTGCCGCACGCCCAAAGCGGGCTCCGCGGCCGCCGGCTCCGAGCCAGCCGCCGGCCACGGGGCCGGCGCCTCAACCCTCGCTCCTTGCAGACGACGACTTCGACCCCTTCGCGGAAGAGTAGCCGGGGCCATCGAGAGGCGGCGAGCCATGGACCTTTCGGCCATCCGTGTCGAGATGCGGTGCCTGCTGCGCGCGAGCGCCGCCGACGTCGGCTCGCCCACACTGCAGGAGAAGCGGGCGGAGCGACTCCGGCGGGCCGTCGAACAGGCGATCGGCGACGCCGGCGGCGCGCTTCGCCATCCCGCGGCGCGCGGGCTGCTCCTCACCTTCGCCGACCCCATCGCTGCCGCACGAGGCGTCGCGGCGGCACGCACCGCGCTCGCCAACGACGACGTCTGCGGCGCGCTGGACATCGCGGCGGCCCTGCATGTGGGCACCGTCGGCATCGCGCCGAACGGCGCGGTCGTCGGCCCGGATGCCGACCTGGCCGACCGGCTGCTTCAGCTCGCCCGGCCCGGCCAGACGCTCGTCTCCGAAGCCTACGCGGTGCAGGTGCGTCCCCTGCTGCCGGAAGGCCTCGCGCTGGCCGAAGCGGGCGAGCGCGCGCTGCCGGGCCTCGACCGCCCCCTGCGGGTCTACCGTCTGACGGCGCCGGGCATGAAGAGCGAGCCTCAGGCGCTCCGCGAGGGGGAGGCTGCGCAGCAGCGTATCCGTGTGCTGGTGGTGGACGACGATTCGCTCCTTCGGAGCGCGATCGCGCGATTGCTCCAGCTGGACCCCGACTTCGCGGTGGTGGGAGAGGCGCCCAACGGTCAGATCGCCGTGGAGCTCGCCGCGAGCGAGCGGCCCGACGTCGTCTTGATGGACATCGAGATGCCGCGGCTCGACGGCATCGAGGCCACGCGCCGCCTTCGCGAGTCGATGCCGCAGACCCAGGTCGTCATCCTCACGAAGTTCGGCGACGACGAGAACGTGTTCCGCGCGCTCAAGGCCGGCGCCGTCGGCTACGTGCTCAAGGACGCGGACCTGGATCAACTCTGCGAGTCGGTCCGCGCGGCGCACCGCGGCGAAGGCTATCTGAGCCCGGCTCTCGTGACGCGCGTCGTGCGCGAGTTTGCAAACATGGCGAGGATCGGACAGGAGAGCCGCGCGTTGCTCGCGGAGCTCAGCAAGAGGGAGCTCGAGGTCCTGGAGCTCGTGGGCCAGGGCCTCCGCAACAAGGACATCGCCGAGCGGCTCTACGTGGCGGAGAAGACGGTGAAGAACCACGTCTCCAACATCCTCGCCAAACTGCAGGTTAACGACCGAACCGCCGCGGCCATCGTCGCGCAGCGGCACGGCCTGGCCCGCTAGGCCCGCTCGCCGCCCGGCTACTTCGGCACGAAGTAAAACGCCAGCGCCAGCAGCGCGTAGGCTGCCAGCAACTGCGCGCCCTCCAGCCAGTTGCAGCGCCCGTCGCGTGCGATGAACGCCGCGATGAGCGCCGCGAAGCCGACCGCGATAAGCTCGAAGTTGTTGAAGATGAACGGCATCGGGTGGCCCAGAGGGATCGACAGGAACACCAAGAGCGGCGCCACGAAGAGCGCGATCTGCGTCGACGAGCTCACGCAGATGTTCAAGCTCACGTCCATCTTGTTCTTCATGGCCATCGTCACTGCGGTCGCGTGTTCGGCCGCGTTGCCGATGATCGGCACCACGATGACCCCCACGAACAGCTTGTTCATGCCCGACATCGCCACGGCCGGCTCGATGGCGTGGACGAGGATCTCGGCCTCGACGACGGTCGCGGCGGTCGCCACCGCCAGGACCGTGACGGCGCGGCGCCGAGACCAGTGCGGTTTCTCGCGCTCCTCCTCTTCCCCGCCGCGGAACATGTCCTGGTGCGTCCGAAGCGAGAACACGAGGCTTCCCAACTAGACCGCCATCAGGACCGCTGCGGTCCAGAGGCTCAGGCCCTCGACGCGCGGGTTGTCGGCCGTGTCGGGCGTGCCCGGGATCGCGTGCACGAAGAGCGACGGCGTCAGAATGCCGATGACCGCCAGGATCATCATCACCGTGTGCACGCCCGCGACGTCCTCGCTGAACCGCTGCTCCTTGTAGCGCAGACCGCCCAGCAGGACCGAGAGCCCCAGCACGAGGAGGATGTTGCCCACGATCGAGCCCACGATCGAGGCGCGCACCACTTCCAATTCGCCGAGACGCACGGCGCTGATCGTCAGGATGAGCTCCGCCGCATTGCCGAACGTCGCGTTCAGCAGGCCGCCGATGGACTGGCCCAGGTACTTCGCCAGCTCCTCGGTCGCCGATCCCATGTAGCCGGCCAGAGGTATAATCGCCAGAGCCGACGCCCCGAAGACCAGCACGGGGTTCGCGTGCATCGCGGCCAGCGCGATGCTGATCGGGATGAAGACCAGCATCGCGAGCATCCATCGCATGAGCGGCCCTCCTGTGCCCACTCCCGCGCTCCGTCTGATCCTTGCCTCCGCCTCGCCCCGCCGGCGCGAGCTGCTCGCGCACCTCGGCGTCCCCTTCTCGATCGAGACCAGCTCGGTTGACGAGGACGCTGCCGACGACGGCGATCCGGCCGCTCTCGCCGTCACGCTCGCGGAGCTCAAGGCTGCCGATGTCGCGGGCCGATGGCGAGACGCCTCGGTGATCGCCCTTGGAGCGGACACCGTCGTCGTGCATGACCCATGGGGCGAACCGCGCGCGCTCGGCAAGCCGGGCGGCACAGCGGACGCGCACCGCATGCTCCGCCTGCTCTCCGGCGCCGTCCACGTCGTCTGCACGGGCGTCGCGGCGGCGTGGACGCGTGCCGGAGAGCGCACCGCGCGCGTGCGCTCCCTGCTCTCCGTGACCGAGGTCGCGTTCCGCGCCCTCTCGGACGAAGAGATTGCGGCGTACGCCGCGACCGGCGAGCCAGAGGACAAGGCCGGCGCCTACGCGATACAGGGCGGCGCCGCGGCGTTCGTCGACTGGATCCGCGGCGACTACTGGAACGTCATCGGCCTCGGCCTGGCGGACGCGCGCCGGCTTCTTCAGCCGTGGTTCCCCGCCGCCACCGCCCCCCCACCCGCGCCGTCGCTCTCCTTCCCGCTACTCTCCGGTCCCGCGCGTCCGCCGCGGCGCGTCAGCGTGCCGCCTCGAAGGTGAGCCAAGTGAACCCGCGCGCCGGAACGCGCACCGCGACGCGAGCCTGACTGGCGCCGTCCAGCGGCACCACGCGCGCGCGGCCCTCCCGCTCCCGAACTCGCGCGCGCCGCGTGAGTCCCGCATAGTAAAGCGGCAGCGTCAGGTCGCCGTGCACCTCAGCGCTCGTCGGATTGTAGACCATGGCGAGCGCGCTTTCCGCCAGCCTGGGGTTCACATGCAGCATGCAGTCCAGGCCGCGGCCGTCGGCGCGCCGCACGTGCACGATGTCGGAGTCGAGGAGCACCCTCCGCTTCCGGTAGAAGTCCACCCAGCGTTTCACCATCGCCTGCGTCGCGTCGGTGTCGTACAGGCGCGGTCCGCGGTAGCAAGCCTGCACGCCGCTCCCGAAGTTCTGGGCGAAGTGCCACTCCAGATCGTCCAGATGCTGCGAGAGCGGCTCGAACGTCGCCTCGGCGCCCCCGCCGTGGTACTCCACCAGCGGCACGAACATCCATCCCATGCTCGGCGTTTTCTCGAACGTGCCGTCATAGATGTTCTGACGCGAGATGAGGATCTGCCGGCGGCGTGGCAGGCTGAAGTTCGTCTCGCGGTAGCCCATGGCACACTTGTTGCTGCCCGAGAAGTAGTACCAGTCTGGCGAGTTGATGTAGACCCCGCGCCCCCGGCACCAGCGATAGAAGCTCCGGCATGCCTCCCACTGAGCGACCTGCGAGTCCGCCAGGCCGCGATGCCCCGGGTGCTCCGTCGAGGCGCAGACGTCGCCGTGGTACGGGCCGTCGGTCTCGATGACGTCCAGACCCGTCGCTTCGATGAACCGTTTCACACGGTCGAAGTAGCCGGCCGCCCATGCGCTGCCCAGGCAGGCGCTCTGACCGAACTTGCTGCCAGGTTTGCCGGTCTGCGGAGAGATGCAGTTGTCGGCGGGCCCCACGTCGCGGGAGGCGCAGATCAGCGTGTATCCGCCGAGCTGCACGCCCTTCGAGTGGGCGTACTCGACGTCGGCCTTCACCCGAGCGACGTATGCCGGGTCGAGGTTCTCGATGTCGAACCCGCTCCAGAACGTCATGATGACCATCTCGAAGCCGACCTCGGCGCACTGATCGATGGCTGCCCGCACGGAGGCCGAATCGGCCGATCGAACGTGCATCAGGATCGGGTTCTCCATCGCTTGAGGGGCCAGCGTTCGGTAGAGGCGGCGGCGCGCCATGCCGTTGCGCTCCCGGTCCTCGCCGTCGAACAACATCACGAACGTGCGGAACGACCTCCAGACGCCGCCCGGCGGCACCAACACGCCAGGCCCCAACGGGTACCGGCTCACGAGCATCACGCGCGACTGCAGCTCGTAGTCGACCTGCGTGGTGTACTCCGGGTCGGTCAACCAGTGCGTCGTCTGCATTCCCGCGAAGGCGAAGTCGCTCTGCATGTGGACGCGCGGCTTCTCCGTCTCCACGACGGCCAGGACTTCGGTGTCCAGGCCTCCCACCGTGACCGCCGACGCGCCGCCGTTGCGCACCTCGACCCACTTCGCATAGCACGGCAGGCCATCGTAGAGCTCGTAGTGCACGGACACGCGAACGTCCCTCAAGAGCTTGTCCGCCCCCTGCGGCGGAGCGAACTCCAGCTCCAGCGCCACGCCGCGCGGAGGCCACGGGACGGACGGCGCGCCTCGAACGGGCTGCCACGGGTACGGGGCCTCCGGCCGGCCGACCCGATGCTGCGTGAAGCCGAAAGCCGCCGGATCGGCCGTCATCCCGGCGAGCCACTCCGGGTCCAGAAAGGCATGGTCGGGCTGGCCGCGCAGACCCCCTACCGCATACCGGGTCCCATCGAGCTCGATGACCGCCTCGGGGCGCACGGCGCGCGCCACCTGGGCCCCCGTCACCAGGTTCGCCAGCTCGATCGTCGCAGCGTTTGGAGAAGTGCGGAACGTGCGCCGGACCAGCCCGTTCTCGAGCGCTACCTCGCGCCCGTCCGGGCTGACGCGGACGCGGGCGGGCGTTGGTGGGGCGGACACCAACCAGTCACGCGAAGGGTCCGCGCAAGCGCCCGGCGCGGCGCCGGCCAGGGCTCCCAGGATCGCCATCATGCGTTGGGCTCCTTTCGAGACGGGTCGTCCCCGCAGGGGCTCATTCGGCGCGAGAGGCGCGGTCGCCTGCGTGAGCGCGCGGCGCCAGCGGTCCGCGCGTTGCCGCCATGCGGCGGGGTCGGGTATACTTCGCAGGCCTTTGTGCCAGAACGCACCGGCGTCGAGGCGGGTCCGGGTCTCCGCGGCAGCGGAGCGGTCCGCCGGAGAAGCGCCGGGAGGAACAACCAGGAGGACGAACCCGTGGCCACCCTCTCGATGAAGGAGCTCCTCGAAGCGGGAGTTCACTTCGGCCATCAGACGCGCCGCTGGAACCCGAAGATGAAGCGGTATATCTACGGCGCGCGCAATGGCATCTACATCATCGACCTTCACCAGACGCTGAAGCTCTTCGACGAGGCACAGCGCTTCATCCAGGAGACCGTCACCAACGGCGGGAATGTGCTGTTCGTTGGCACCAAGAAACAGGCCCAGGACGCGGTCGCGGAGAACGCCACGCGCTGCCGACAGTTCTATGTGAACCAGCGCTGGCTGGGCGGCATGCTCACCAACCACCGCACTATCCAGACGCGCATCCAGCGCCTCGCGCGCCTCCGCATGATGGAGAGCGACGGTACCTTCGAGAAGATGACCAAGAAGGAGGCCAAGGGGCTCCAAGAGGAAGCCGCCAAGCTGGAGCGCTACCTCGGGGGCATCAAGTCGCTGCCGCGCTTGCCGGATGCCGTCGTGGTGGTGGATGTCCGCCGGGAGCACATCGCCGTCGCCGAAGCTCGCAAGCTGGACATACCCGTCGTG
>Ga0272446_1006708_pt1 | contig 11838 bp, 7 predicted proteins | sample YNPCB0061_FD_194587 | JGI IMG/M metagenome (GOLD analysis project Ga0272446, IMG submission 194587) | Hot spring microbial mat communities from Yellowstone National Park, WY, United States - YNP-CB-006-1 | ecosystem: Environmental > Aquatic > Thermal springs > Hot (42-90C) > Sediment | place...
CCGTTCTCAACGTCGCCGTGACCGGTATAGTGGAACAGGATCGGTTCGCGCGGGTCGAGATCGTCAATCAGCGCCTGGCGGGTCGGCGCGATGCGCTGCCAGCGGATCGGCGCGGGCGGGGTCTGGCGCAGCAGGTCGTCGCGCAGCAGGTCGAGTTCCTGCACAACCTTCAGTCGCGGCAGCGGCTTATAGCCGGTAAACAACCCCGTTTTCGGATCATGCACCTCCTGCACCAGCGGGTCGCTACCCATGACCACCAGCCGCCAGGGCAGGTCAGGCGCAGGCGGTGATGGAAGCGGCGCCTCTGGAACCTCGCGCGCGAACAGATAGTTGAAGATCAAGAAATCGGCGCCGTCGTGCAGGTATTCCCAGGGAATCGCAGCCAGCTCCGCATCGGCGGTCTGGATGGCGATCAGGCTATCCAGATGCGGCGCGCGAGGCAGGCGCGCCAGCGCGGCGCGAAACGCATCACCGCCCAGCGCGGCGAACAGGCGCTGCCCATACGCCAGCGGATCGGCAGGGACGGGGCGTTGCGGAAACAGGGGCTGATCAACCATCAAGGCTGCCGGCTCGAAGGATGCCACCGGCTGCGCGTCAATCTGCGCCTCCACGCGATCAATGGCTGTTCGACGAAACGAGATGGTGACCGGCATGTTTTCCTCATTGAGCTGACGAGATCGCAATGAAGTCGCGCAGACTCAAAATAATCAACGAGTGTGGCACTGCAGATTCGCTTAATTATAGCATGTCGCTCTGCTCCGGCCCGCGCAGGCCCCGGAGGCCGGAAGAGAACGCGGATCGGCGCGGAGGCGACGGATGGGCGCGGATGAGGTTTTGTCTGGAATGGCCCGCGAATGCCCGATCCTGAACCATGCCTGAATCCAAAATCTAAAATCCAAAATCCAAAATCTAAAATCCAAAATCTAAAATCCAAAAAAGGTGGTAGCATACCCATAGCTTCACTTGCCGCGCAGCGAAAGGCGCAGCGCGATGGCCCAGGCCCTCTCGAACCGCGACATCGCGGACATCTTTCTGGAGATTGCCGACCGCATGGAGATCCTCGGCGAGGATCGCTTCCGGGCGCTGGCCTACCGGCGGGCGGGCGAGGCGATCGCCGATCTGCCCATGCCGCTGGCGGATTATCGCGCCCGCGGCGCGCTGGAGGCGATCCCCGGCATCGGCAAGACCATCGCCGAGAAGATCGGCGTGATCCTCGACACCGGCGCCCTGCCGCTCGCCGAGCGGCTGCGGGCCGAGGTGCCCGATGGCGTGCTCGACATGCTGCGGGTGCCCGATCTCGGTCCCTTGCGGGCGGGCCGGCTCTACCGGGAACTGGGGATCGCCGGTCTGGACGATCTGCGGCTGGCGGTGGAGAGCGGCCGGCTGCGGACGCTCAAGGGGTTCGGTCCGAAGAGCGAGGAACGCATCCGCCAGGGGTTGGCCGCGCTGGCCCAGGGCGAGCAACGCACCCTGCTCGGACCGGCGCTGGCCACGGCGGAGTTGCTGCTCGCCGAGTTGCGCGCCGCGCTGCCCGCCGGGGTGCGCCTGGCCTACACCGGCAGTTTGCGCCGCGGTCGCCCGACGGTGGGCGACATTGACCTGCTGGCCGCCGCCGATGACACGGCCGCGGTGACGGCTGCCTTTGTCGCTCTGCCGCAGGTGGCGCGTGTGCTCGCGCAGGGCGAGGTCAAAGTCTCGGCGCTGCTCCACAACGGCCTGCGCGCCGACCTGCTGGCGGTGGCCCCGGCGCGATGGGGCAGCGCGCTGCAGCATTTCACCGGCAGCAAAGAGCACAACATCCACCTGCGCCGGCTGGCGCAGGAACGCGGCTACAGCTTCTCCGAACAGGGCTTCGCCCGCCCCGATGGCGCGCTGATCACCTGCGCGAGCGAGGAGGAGGTCTACGCCACCCTGGGCTTGCCGTGGATCCCGCCGGAGCTGCGGGAGGACGCCGGGGAGTTCGAGGCCGCGGCTGCGGGGCGCCTGCCGGAGCTGATCCCCGCCGAGGCGCTGCTGGCCGATCTGCACATGCACAGCCGCTGGAGCGACGGGCGGGCGACCATCGCCGAGATGGCCGCCGCCGCCGCGGCCCGCGGGTTGCGCTACATCGCCATCACCGACCACAGCGCCTACCTGGGGGTGACCGGCGGTCTCGACACGGCCCGGCTGCGCGAGCAGGCCGCCGAGGTGGCCGCGGTCAACGCCGCATGGGCCGCCCGCGGCTCGTCCTTTCGCGTGCTCCACGGGGTTGAAGTTGACATAACGACCGACGGCACGCTGGCCCTGCCCGACGAGGAGCTGGCTGCCCTCGACCTGGTGGTGGCCTCGCTCCACGTGAGCCTGCGGCAGCCCCGCGAGCAGATCACCGCCCGCCTGCTGCGGGCCATTGCCAACCCGCACGTGGACGTGATCGGCCATCCGACCGGGCGCATCCTCAACCGCCGCCCCGGCGCCGACCTGGATATGGAGGCGGTGTTCCGCGCCGCCGCCGAGCATGGCACCATCCTGGAGATCAATAGCGGCCCCGACCGTCTCGACCTGGACGCGGCCCATGTCCGCCGGGCGCTCGAACTGGGGGTCGATCTGGCCATCAATAGCGACGCGCACCATCCCGACGAACTGGCCTGGACGCGCCTGGGGGTGCTCACCGCCCGTCGTGGCTGGGCCCCCGCGGAGCGGGTGGTGAACACCTGGCCGCTCGAGCGCCTGCTGGAGCGGATACGGAGCAGGGGGCGATAAGGTGGGGTCTGGGGCAACCGGGTTGCCCCAGGCCCCCGCCCGCTAGCGGGTTTCGCCCCGGAAGCCGGAAGAGCACGCGGATCGGCGCGGATATGACGGATGGGCGCGGATGAGGTTTTGTCTGGAATGGCCCGCCCGCCGGGGGGATGCGGGCCGGAGGCCGGAAGAGCACGCGGATCGGCGCGGATATGACGGATGGGCGCGGATGAGGGTTTGTCTGCCCTGGCCCGCGTCGGTGGGTTTCGCCCCGGAAGCTGAATAGAACGCGGATCGGCGCGGAGGCGACGGATGGGCGCGGATGAGGTTTCGTCCGGAATAGCCCGCGTCGGCGGGGTTCGCACCCCCTACGGACCCTCCTTCCCCCCGCGACGCTGGAGGGCATGGACGACCTCGCGAGCAAAGGCGGCGAGCAGGGCCGCCTCGCGGCTGTCGGGCTCGGCGCGGGTGATGAGCGCCCGCAGGCGCCGCATGACCGTGGCGCCGTGGCCGGATTTGATGAAGCCGGCGGCCTTGATGGCAGCGGCGAGGGCCTCGAAGGTGGCGGCCAGTTCGGCGGCGGTGGCGGGCGCGCGCGCTGGCGGCGGGGGCAATGGCCCCAACGCGGCCATGCGCACCTCGTAGAGGGTCAGCAGGACGGCCTGGGCCAGGTTCAGCGAGGGGTAGGCGGGGTCGGCGGGGAGGGTGAGCACGGCGTGGCAGCGGTCGAAGGCGGCATGGTCGAGGCCGTGATCCTCAGGGCCGAAGAGCAACGCCACCGGCCCGGCGCTCGCGGCGCGAGCGACGAGTTCCGCGGCAAAGGCGCGCGCGTCGGCGCGCATGGGGCGTTCGGGGTGGGCCCGCTCGCTCGTGCCCACGACAAAACGCGCGTCGGCCAGGGCGACGTCGAGATCGCCATAGACCTCGATGCTGGCTACCAGATCCTCGCTGCGGTGGGCAACCACGGTGAGGTCCGCCGGAGTGAAGGGCGGCGGCTGCACGAGGCGCAGGCGCCGGAAGCCCATATTCTTCATCGCCCGCACCGCCGCGCCGATGTTCCGCGGGTCCTGCGGGCGGTGGAGCACGATGATGAACTGGTCCATTGGGCGCAGGAGGGAGGCGGGGAGGCCTTGTCCCCTCGCCTCCCCCCCTTCCTCGCCGGAAGGTGACTGCGTATCTCCTGCTGGATGGGTGAATTGGAACATGTGTGTTTGTGTTATAATGTGTGCTGGCAAGAGCTTATCCGGCGCCTGACGCTTGCCCGGTTCAGGCCTGCCACCGGGATGGAACCAGGCCCAATCCTTTCAGGTATTGGAACCAGGCCACCCCCGCCCTTCGAGCGGCGGCACGGCGCGCAAGAGCAGGAGCGATGGGATCACCCTTTCCTGGCATGGATCCATTCCTCGAACGTCCGGCCCTCTGGCCGGACGTGCATACCAGCCTGATCGTCGCCCTGCGTGATGCGCTTCAGCCCCAGGTGCGCCCCAGGTACTACGTTGCGATTGAAGAGCGCACCTACATCGTCGAGCCGGGCGAGGTGGCGCTGGTAGGGCGGGCCGACGCGGCGGTGATCCAGCCCTCCGGCGGCGAGACGCCAGTGGGCCAGCCGCAGCGCGTCGGCGAGGCGGGCGCGATCATCGTCGAGCTGGATCTGCCCGACCAGATGCGCGAAACCTACCTGGAGGTGCGCTCGGTCGCCGATCACCAGGTCGTCACGCTGATCGAGATCCTCTCACCCACCAATAAGCGCCCTGGCGAGGGGCGCGAGCTCTACTTGCGTAAACGACGGGCGGTGCTGGCTTCGATGACCCACCTTGTCGAGATCGACCTGCTGCGCAGCGGCGAGGCCATGCCGCTCCGCGGCGCGCCCGCGGGCAGCGACTATCGCATTCTGGTCAGCCGCGCCGACCAGCGGCCCCGGGCCGAGTTGCTGCTGTGTCCGCTCCGCCAGCCGTTGCCGGTCGTGCGCGTGCCGCTGCGTCCCGGCGATAGAGAGCCGGAGCTTGATCTCAATCGTATCCTGCGCGATGTGTATGATCGCGCCGGGTACGACGCGCGGATCGACTACCGCGCCGCCCCTGACCTTCCGCTCGACGATGACCACGCGGCCTGGGCCGACGCCCTTCTGCGGACGGCCGGGCTGCGCTGAATGGTGTTCAACGGCGGCGGGGAAAGCAGGCTTTTCCTCTCCTTGCAATACGGCCCTCCTTCCCTCTTGCGCTTGACCGTCTGGCGGGGAGGGGTGGCGGGGCCAGGCCCCGCCACAGCCACCCCTGTGGCTCCGTGTCCAGGCGAACGGTCACGTGCGTTTGACATATGCCTAAAATCCCCAATCAAAAATCAAAAATCAAAAATCTAAAATAGTAAGTATCACTTCAAAATGTAATACGTGGCCCGTTTATCGCCGATCTTCAGCAACATCCCCCGCTCGACCAGGTCGGCCAGGTCGCGGCGGATGGTTTCAGGGCTGACCTCGGGGAACTGCTCCTGGAGGTCGCGGTTCGTGATGCGCCCCTGGTCCATCACGAAGAGCAGGGCGGCGATCTGCCGCTCATTGAGGCCCATGCGCGCCCACTCGCGGGTATCCAGCCCCTCGACGCTCAGGTCCTCCACGGGCTGGCCGATCAGCGTGACGAGGAAGCCGGCGGCGGTCTCGCGGAAGCCGGGGGGAGGCAGGCCGGCCTCGGCCATCTGGCGCAGCATGCGGTCGATGCCATAGCCCAGGCGCTCGATCAGGCCATAGTCGGCCAGCACCTGCACCAGGCTCTCATTGCGCGAGAAGCGCTCCTCGACGATATTCTCCACCGTCACGTGGCCGGGCAGGCGGCCCGGCGAGTAGACCTCCAGCCGGTCGCTGAAGAGCGCGACGCGGATGCCCTCGCCGCGCACGCTGTAGTCGCGGTGGGCGACGGCATTGACCAGCGCCTCGCGCACCGCGCCGGGGGGGAACTGGGTCCAATCCTGGCGTTCGAGGCCGACCATGCGGCTACCCTTGCGCATATGCTCCATGAGCCAGCGTTCGGCGCGGCGCAGCGCCTCGACCAGGGTATCGCGCACGTCTTCGCGTTCAAACACATCGGCCAGATCGCGCCCGCGGTAGCGCACCAGGGTGATCTCGGCCTGGGGGTAGCGGGCCTCCACCTGGCGGGCGAAGAGCAGCAGCCCGGCATTGGTGGGCGCGAACCAGGCCTGGGCATCGGCCACGGCGGCGGCGCCCTCCGCATCGGCGCGTGGCGCGGCCGCAGGCGCCGGCGCGCCCCCGCGCCTGACAACGCAGCCCCGGCGCTGGAGCAGGCTCAGCGGGTCGGCCTCGGCCTCCGGGCCGACCCGGCGGGCGTAGGCGCTCACTTTCAGCGGATCGAGTTCATCGAGGGTCGCGCCGGGGGGCGTCTCGCGCTCCCAGCTCACCTCGCCTCGTTCGAGGAGCAGGCGCCGCAGGGCTTCGGGAGGGAGGGGCTGGTTGGCGCTCCCTTCGCGCCGCAGGTACTTGCCCCGCACGGCATAGACCTGGGAGAGGCCCGCCGGCACGCTCACGACAAGCAGCGTGCGCTGCTCGTGGGTCGCCGGCTGCGGCAGGGGCAGGATCAGCGGCGGGGTGCAGGACAGGGCCGCCTCCAGCACCAGATCGCGCGCGGCGGCGACATCGGTTACGCCCTCGACCCTGCCCCGCGTCCGCCCAACCACGCCGAGCAGCAGCAGGCCGCCGCGCCCGTTGGCGAAAGCGGCGAGCGTCTCGGCAAGCTCATCGGGCCGGGCGCGCTCGCGGGCAAAGGCCACCTGGGGGCCTTCGCCCGCGCCGAGCAGGTGCTCGAGTTCGTCTGGGGGGAGCGCTGCTGCGGTATCTGCTTGCATCTGACGCACACATGAGCTATGCCTGGGTCTTATTGTAGCACAGAATTGGGGTCTATGGCATGGTTTCAGCCGGGCTATGCGGTATGCTCGCGTTGCGTGCCGAACCGAATCTCTCCCTCATCCTCCCCCGCCGGGGGCGGGAAGCGGGCGCCTCCCCCCGGCGGAGGGAGGCTGGGGCGAGCGCATCACCGCGTGCGTCCCGTTAAGAAGCGCGATACATCCGTCTGGTATACTGAAGTAGTGCGCTTTGTAAGACAAGGTTTCGCTGCGCGGCCTTGTGCATCGCGGTGTGGGGGCAGTGCGGTGGGCCAGGCCCGCCCCAATCCCGTCGTTCCGCTCGCGACGAGGGCGGGACACCAGCGCTCCCAGACTCGTGGATGCCCCCCGGCGGCCTCATCAAGGGCTTCACAGTAAAAGCCCTCTGATCGTTTTATGCACCGAGTAGCCGTTGTACGCTGCAGGAATGGGTGTGCTAACTTCGTGAAGCAGTACATATAGATACAGCGATCGGAGGCATGATGATAGATCCAGCGAGCCAAAAGCTACTAAAGCAGGAGATCGCCGATTGCATCAACGTCGACAAGCAGGTGCTGGACGCGCTGCGGGAGGAGATTCGCCCTCTAAAGAACAGCACGCGCCGCATTCAACCACGATCAACGACATCTATATCTCTGGTCGGTACGGATGGCGGCAACAACCAGCTCCAGTTCGACCCCTTCCTGGTCCAGTTGATTCGGGTGGTAGACAGCAGCAACAACGAGTACTGCCTGGAGGCAGTCTCGCCAACAACGCCCATAGACAAGCTCGACGCGCGCCAGTTCGAGCAGGGCGGAGCGCCTCGCACAGCGCTAGGCGAGATGATGGCCTTCCTGGGAGTGAAGAGACTGCCAGAGCTCTCTCACATGATTCGGCCCAGCGACAAGGGAAAGCCAGTTTCCCCCAGTTGGGTACAGGTTTACAGAGAGTTGGTCGAATGGGCGATCCTCTTCGCCATCCTGAAAAAGGATTTCGGAACCGACACACTGATTGTCTGCGATGGTCTGCTGCGGAGCAAAGTCTTCGCCAAGGACCTTTTTCAGCGGCTGCTCCAAGGCATGCAGAAGCGAATCGACGAGCAATGGCGCAAGAGCCGGCGTCGTGTGTATCTCGCTGGTGTCGCCAAGCACAGCAAGGTACTATCCCGATATCGTCTGGCAATGGCTCTGGAAGGAGTCCTTCAAACCGACTACCCGTCCTACGTGGAGGTACCGCGCGAGCTGGAGGAGAAGGTCTACGTCTGGTCGGAATTCGCGCGAGGCGACGACCGCGTCAGTGAAGGCGGAGAAATCAACAAGTTCGTCGGCGGCAAGATGTTTCTGGTAAAGTTCGGCTCACATCGCCACGACCCGGTGTGGCCCGCGGACATTTTCTTGTCGCAGGCTGATGAGGCTCAGATCATCCTTGGTTCAATGTTGGCTGATGCTATCAATGGCTTCCCGGTGCCGTACTACCCGCTCTGCCTGCAGAAAGCGCACGAGAATGCAACCCTGGTTGATTTTGAATTTGATATACTGCAAGACTCTATCTATGAAGGGGTGCGATCAAGACTTGGCGTTGAGGCGGAGACTCTGGATGCGTTTCGGCTTCAGGATGCCGACCCAGCGCAACGCCGGTATGAATAGGAGGAAAGGATATGGCAGACATTCAACTCTTTTCCAGGGAGAAGGTAGTCGGCATATTTCGGGGCTTTCAGCAAGGGGGCTTGGAGTTCCACGCGGATCTGGTCTTGCCATACCGCAACGAGTTCCAGAATATCCCCATGCATGGACAGTTCCTCCTTGTCCAATTGGAGACGCCAGATGAGGCGGTGCTGGGCCGCATTGCCTCCTTTTCTTCGGAGGGCAAGCTGTCCTACGGCTCCGGCGAGGAATTCAATATCCGTGCAGTCCGCGAAGACCGGCCAATCCCCGAAGACCTGCGCGAGCAGTACCTCAAGTACCGGGTCAACATCCGCGTTTTGGGCGTGTTACGCAAGAATGGGGAGGGCCTGACCTTCGTCCCCTCGCATCGCCGGCTTCCCCATGTTGGAAGCAAGGTGGCGTTTCCGAACGATGAGGTGCTGCGCGAGATCGCCGGTCACAACATCAATGGGGTGCCCATCGGTCATCTCGCCTTCGGCGAATACATCTACGCCGCGGGCAGCCAGCAATTCGAGTCGCAGGAGTGGATGAAGGTGGTCGCCCCGGAGGTGTTGGTCCGCTTTCCCATCAAGTCCCTGGTTTCCCGCCGCAGCTTTATTTTTGCCCGAGCGGGCTTCGGCAAGTCCAATCTGAACAAGTTGCTCTTCGCGAAGCTTTATGAGACGACACCTTTTATCGAAAAACGCGGCGGCAAAGAGGTCCCTGTTGGCACAGTGATCTTCGATCCCGATGGCGAGTATTTCTGGCCTGACGACAAGGGCCGTCCTGGCCTGTGCGACGTTCCGGCTCTGGAAGACAAGATCGTCGTCTTCACCGAGAGGAAAAACCCGAGTCCCTTCTACCAGTCGTTCGTGGCCGGTGGCATCAAGCTGGATATTCGCCGTTTACGCCCGGGTGACGTGATCTCCATTGCGCTGGGACAAGAACGTCAGGAGCAGCAGAACGTCCGGAAACTACGTGGACTTCCGCAAGACCGATGGGAGTCGTTGGTCGACTCAATCGACGCCAACGGCAACAGCACACCGCTACAGGACATCTGCGAATTGCTCGATCTCGATCTTCAGCGGCAAGAGGCAGAAGCCCTGGCGGCCAGAAGCAATATGACGGCGATCGTGAAGATGCTGCACGACAAAAGCAGCCAGCTCATGGATATGCTAGTTCACGCGCTCTCCGAGGGGAAGCTGTGCATCATTGATGTATCCCAGATGCGCGGCAGCCAGTCGCTGGTGCTCTCAGGCTTGATCTTGCGCCGAATCTTCGACCGGAACCAACAACAGTTTACGGAGGCCGATCCCAAAACGATCCCGACAATTGCAGTCGTTGAAGAAGCTCAATCGGTGCTGAACGAAAATGCGACGGCTGCGGAGCCTTACATCGCCTGGGTGAAAGAAGGACGTAAGTACGATCTAGGCGCGCTGCTGATCACCCAGCAGCCCGGCAGCATTCCTGTCGAAATCCTCAGCCAGGGCGATAACTGGTTCATCTTCCACCTGCTGTCGGCAGCAGATCTCACGAACCTAAAACGGGCCAACGCCCATTTTAGTGATGACTTGTTGAGTTCGCTGCTCAATGAGCCTATACCGGGCCAGGGTGTGTTTTGGAGTTCGGTTGAAGGCAGGCCCTATCCAGTCAGCCTTCGCGCGCTGTCGTTCGAGAAGATCTTCTCGAGGCGCGACCCTAACTATAACTTGCCAGCGGGCAAAACCTATGCCCAAAAGCTGCGCAGCACCTTCTTCGAGATGAGGCAGATCGTGACGACGGTCCGCGTTCCCGAAGCCGAGGGCGCAGATATTTTGTCTGCTGTAGGTTTAGAATCCGAAGAAGCCGAACCGGTGGACGTCATGGCAAACATCCAGCAAAAGGCAATCGACGCCTTGCGAGAAAATAAAGATATCTGCAAGAAGCTTGAGTCTCAGAATGGCATGCCTTGGTATGGAGTTCAAAAGTTCCTGATTGATCGCCTGCCAGAACACCTGGAAGACCGTCATCAGTTTGCCTACCACCTTGTTTCAAAGGCTATGAATGCCGTGTTTGGGTCGCCAACAGCATGGGAGACGTTCAAAAACCCGGAGACGGGGAAAACTTGGATAAGGGCCCGCAGGTGAATGACACTTTTCAGCTCAGCGATACAGCTTTAAACGGAATCTGTCCCTACTTCACAATGTTCCCGCTCGATTTCCCGCTCAACATCCTGAAGCCGAGAGCCCGAGCGGGCGATGTCGTGCTTGATCCGTTCTGCGGCCGGGGCACTACCAACTTCGCTGCGCGGCTTATGTGCCTCCGCTCCCTCGGGGTGGACTCCAGTCCGGTTGCTGTAGCGATTGCAGCCTCCAAGCTCTCAATGACCAGCGTTGATGACATCCTTGCCGAAGCACGCAGGATTTTGATCGAATGTGAGGCGCGCCACATCCCGACCAGCGAGTTTTGGCAATGGGCGTTTCACCCGACCACGCTAGATGCGCTGTGTCGGTTCAGAGAAGCATTTCTGGAGGACTGCGCCACAGACGCCCGTATCGCCCTCCGCGGAATCATCCTGGGTGCGCTGCATGGCCCGAAGCAGAAGACCCTTCCGAGCTACTTCTCCAACCAATGCCCCCGCACCTACGCTCCGAAGCCAGCCTATGCGACGCGCTTTTGGCGAGAGCGCGGACTCGCTCCGGAGCCCGTCGATGTTTTGGCCGTGATTGAACGTCGGGCTAGACGCTACTACGGAATCTCTTCCGAGGCTATGGGAGCCGTACGGCTGGCGGACAGCCGGATGCCGAGCTCTCTTGAACCGGAGTCTCCGGAAATCCGTTTCGACTGGGTGATCACTTCCCCGCCGTACTACGGTATGCGGACCTACATTCCTGATCAGTGGCTTCGCAACTGGTTTGTTGGCGGCCCCGATACCGTTGACTACACAAGTCGTGATCAGCTTGTTCACTCTAGCCCGGAACAGTTTGCAGATGACTTGCGCAAAGTCTGGCGAAATGCGGAGAGAGTATGTGCGAAGAATGCCAAGATGGTTATTCGCTTCGGCGGCATAGCGGATAGACGTGTCAACCCGTTGGATGTAATTAAGTATTCACTTCGTGACAGTGGGTGGCATATCACCACAATTAAGGAAGCTGGTTCCGCGCTACGGGGCAAGCGACAGGCAAAGACATTCCTGAGAATTGAAACTGAGCCGCTTCAAGAATTTGATGTGTGGGCAAGCAAGTGAGCACTACGGCGTTCCGGTCGAATGGCTGTCGGCGGTGAAGCAGGCCGATGAAGATGGACTGCTCGCGCTCGCCGATCATCTGCCCGCCGAAGCCGCCGAAGCGGTGCTGGAACTGGCCACCGGCGGCAAACCGACGCCCCGGCCGGTGCTGCCGACGGCGGATGCCTTCGCGCACCCTGACGCGCAACGCCGCTTCCGCCTGATGACGGATGTCGAGGAGTTGAAGCGGGCGCTCGAATATCCCTGGGACCGGTGGATGGTCTTCCTGCATCCGGCGCAACGCGAGTGGGTGGAGAAGGACTTCAACGGCCCGGCGCGCGTGGCCGGTTCCGCCGGCACCGGCAAGACAGTCGTGGCGCTGCACCGCGCGGCATCCCTTGCGCGCAG
>Ga0272446_1006710_pt1 | contig 11838 bp, 5 predicted proteins | sample YNPCB0061_FD_194587 | JGI IMG/M metagenome (GOLD analysis project Ga0272446, IMG submission 194587) | Hot spring microbial mat communities from Yellowstone National Park, WY, United States - YNP-CB-006-1 | ecosystem: Environmental > Aquatic > Thermal springs > Hot (42-90C) > Sediment | place...
CACGCCGAGAAGATTGTTGAAGTCATGAGCCACGCCACTGGAGAGCTGTCCGATCAATTCCAGTCGCTGAGCGCGATGGAGTTCGCGTTCGAGTTGGCGTTCGCGGGTGATGTCTAGCAGTACAAGACTAGTGCCGACGATGCTTCCCTGCTGTTCTCGGGGCTGACATAGCACGAAAGCCACCTTTTCGGCTCCGGTTCGCGAGAGATAACGACATTCGGCCTGTCCGTGCTGGCCGGCTAGTGCCTTGTACAGCAGATCCAGCAAACGCGTCTGGTCTTCGGGGTGAATCCACTGCGACCAGATCGTCGGGTCGCTCAGTTCGGATAGGCTGTAGCCACTGTGTTGCACGGCCGCAGGATTAGCGTAGGTGATGCGCAGCGAGCGGTCGGTTTGCAAGAGCAGAACGGGCAGCGATTCGACCAGTCCGCGATAGCGTTCCTCAGAGATGCGAATGGCCTGACGAGCCTGGAAGTAGCTGCTTAGATCCGAATAGGTGACGACAACCCCGACTGGTCGAACCGAACCTTCTGGCTGTGTCTCGTCACTATGCAGCGAGGTTCGTGACGTGCTGCCCAGTGGCATGGCGTTGACCAGCACCCAGCGGAGAGTCGGCGCGTCTGGCAAGTCTGAATGGATCGACGGAGTCAAAGAGGCGGAATTGCTCACGTTAGTACTGCGAACCGTCTCATCCAGCGGGGATGTGTCAACGACAGTGCGGGAACTGCTGCGGGGAGGAAGTTTACGAAGGCCGAGAACGACATTGCGCATTGGCCGGCCGGTGCGCAGCACTGAGTAAACGGGATGTTCCTCGAGGGGCAATTCTCGGCCGTCCTCGCGGAGAAAGACCTGATCGAGTTCAAGGAGGGTCTTGCCGGCCATGCTCTCTGCGGTGCGGCCGAAGAACTGCACGGCAGCTAAATTGCTCGAGACGATCCGACCGTTGGCATCATGAACCAACAGACTCTCTGCCATCGTTTCGATGATAGCGTGGAGTCGGCTTTCGGTATCGCGTTGAGCGGCCTCGGCTTGGTGCAGGGCAGTGCGATCTTCCAGCACCCAGACAGCTGCATCAGGCTGCCCTCGCAAGCCGAGATGAACGGGAGCTCCCCAAGTGATCAACGGGACGTGCCGACCATCTGGGTGATGCACCACGATGTCGTCACGCATGGTGGTTCGCCCTTCGCGGAGGGCGAGGTAGAGTGGTAATTGCTCGACTGGATACGGTGTGCCATCGGGCCGAAAGAGGCGGTAGACCTCGGAGAGTTGTTCCAGAGTCGCGCTCAGATCCTCCCGCTGTCCGAGCAAGGTTCTGGCCCGGGTGTTGACTAGAATCGGCTGACCGTGTACTCCCTGGACGAAGAATACTCCCGTTGGCAAGTTGGCGACTAGGGCGTGCAACATGTTGGTCGTTCGACGTAGGTCATCGGCCAAGTGACGTTGTTCGGTGATGTCCACCAAGATGCCCTGCCAGCCGAGCAATCGACCGCTGCTGTCGCGGTGGGGAGCAAGCGTGTCACGCACCCAGCGCGAGCTAGCATCGTGAGCCTTCGGCAAACTGCCGAGCGACTCCTGATCGATTGGAGAGATAGGCGATCCATCGGCCTCGAAGACACGTCGGCGACGGGTGGTGGCCGACTCGGTTCGAGCTAGACGATATTCGCAGACAACGGGTTGATCTTGCCGCGAGAGTTGTTCCAGAGCTGCCAGCACGACTACTTGATCGTCAGCATGGATGCAGGACAGCCAGCGAGAGTAATCGCCCAGCAATTGTTCAGCCGGTACGCCGAGCAAACCGAGGCTGGCCGCACTAACCAGGGTCACTTCGGCCTGGGGCACTCCTGCGTCGTTGAAAGGAGTGGCAGCAGAGGCCGAATGCAACCGTACACTGTAGATGACCACGGGTATGGCGGAAACCACCTGACGGTAGCCGGTCTCATGCATACGCACCCACGAAGCGGCCGCAGACACGAGCAGAGCCGCACTGCACTGGGCGAGCAGATGGGCTTGCAAGAAAGGATAGAACCCCTCGCTGTGCAAGGAATTGGGCCAGAGTTGTCGGCTAAGCAGGGCTAGGCCGGCTGAGGAGGTGGCAACAATCGTGCCGCCTGAGAGTCCCTGACGCAAGCTGGCCCAGCCGATCAGCAGAATCTGTACGCCCCACAGCGGCCAGATCAGCACCTCGCGACGTTGCAGGTTGGTGTAATCGCTCAGTTCCTGATAGTGACTAAGGATCAGGCACAACAGAGTAGATCCCATGGCCAAGCCGGCCACTTCCAGCCAGTCTCCCAGTTGGGTGCTGCTGCGTGAATCGCCTCGATGGGGTAAGTCGCCGCCCGCGCCGGGCAGGATCTGTCCGAACGGATCGGTACTGAGCAGTAGGTCGCGATTCGGAGTGCCTTGCTGATCGACGAGGTGTTCGACGGGCAACCAGCCGCGCTGTTTCAGCCAGGCGGTGCCGAGTACCAGTAGAGGAGGGGCAAGAACAAGAACGCCGAGGGCACGATCGAGCCAAAAGGCCAGGAACAGAACGAGCCAACCGACACTTCCCGATTCCTGGACGAAGGCAGCGAGCGGTTGTCGATCGAGCAGCCAGACTGTGAGCAGACGTAGCAATCCAGCCAGCCCGGTGGACAAGCCGCCAACCAGCAGCACAAACTGCGTGGCGGAGCGAGGATCGACCAGCCGGCGATGCCCCTTGGCCAAGTTGCTGTACAGTGCCCAGGTGCCAGTGGCCTCAAGGATCGTCCATAAGCCATCGCTGAAAATCCACAGCAAGAGATGTTCGCGCGGCAGGCGATGAGCAAAGGCGAGGCCATGCTGAACGAGCAACAGGGTGGTGGCACCGGCCACGGCCAGCACGGCAAAGCGATTGCCGAACCAAGCCACCAGTACCAGCGCCAGCCCAGCAACCGGCGACCACAGCGGCGGTTGCGCCCAAGCAAACCAAGTGAGAGGATGGCTGACAAAGAGCAAGGCGATGGCCAGCACCAGCGGTAGCCAAGTAGTGGAAACCCGAGAAGTAGAGCAAGGCGTAGGCAAGGAAAAACGTCTAGGTTCCAGACATTCCGTCCTGGATCGCAAGTGCGGCAGATCTTCGGATCGAGAAGCCATCGGTCCTATCCGCGTTCACCATCAAGGGAATTGACCTAAGTGTAGTAGAGCAAATCCAAGGGGCAGTGTCCAGTAGCCCGACACCAGAGTGGCGCAGCAATTGACGGGAGAGAGGTGAATAATTCGGCAACGTGGAAGAAGCGAAATTGGATTCTGCCCTCTATCTGCTCACATACCTGCACTCATCCGGCATACCCATTGCTCTCGGCCCGCGCGGCCGCTTCGCCGCGAGCCAGAGCCAGTTGCCCCATCGCCTCGAAGATACTGTCGCGACAGTGTAGGAAGCCCTCGGCATCCATGTCGCGCGGCCGCGGCAGATCCACCGGCACGATCGCAGCAATCCGAGCCGGCCGTGGCGTAAACACCACCACGCGATCCGCCAGTTGCACTGCCTCGTCGATGTCGTGCGTCACAAACACGATCGTCTTTTTCTCCGTCGCCCAGATGCGCACCAGATCGGCGCGCATCTTCAGTCGTGTCAGGTAATCCAGGGCACCAAACGGCTCGTCCATGTAGAGCATTTCTGGATTGGCGGCCAATGCCCGCGCCAGTTCCACTCGCTGCCGCATGCCGCCGGACAACTCACGCGGATACGCCTTCTCGAATCCCTTCAGGCCGACCATCTCGACGTAGTGTTGCACCACTGCCGATCGCTCGGTAACCGGCAGACGCGACAGGCCGAATGCGATGTTGTCGTGGACGGTCAGCCAGGGAAAGACACCGTTCTCCTGAAAGATGAAGATGCGCCGCCGATCCGGGCCATGCACCGGCTCGCCCCCGATGCGTACCTCGCCCTGGGTGACCGGCAGAAAGCCGCCCAGTACGTTCAGTACCGTCGATTTGCCGCATCCCGAGGGGCCAACCAGACAGACAAACTCGCCCTGCTGCACGTCCAGATCCATACCGGCAATCACCTCGATGGGAGCCGAGCCACGCTTGCCAGGAAACTGCACACGCAGTCCGCGAATACTCAGTGCCGGCGAGTTGGCTGCCATGTTCTCACCTCTGGCCGTAGCCCCAGCGAACCTCGTCGAACTTTTCCAGTTGCCGAACTAGCAGATCCAGCACCATGCCGATCAGCCCAATGACCAGCATGGCGGCCACCACCAAATCGTAGCGGCTGCCGGCATTGCGGGCATCGATGATCAGATAGCCCAGTCCACCGACGCGTGGCGACACGACGAGCATCTCGGCAGCGACCACTACCAGCCAGGCGATGCCCAGAGCGATTCGCAGCCCGGTCAGGATCTGCGGCAACGTCGCTGGCAAGATCACTCGCGCGAACAGTTGCAACCCGGTCACGCCGAAATTTTGCGCTGCTCGCACATAGACGAGCTGAATGTTCTTCACCGCCGCTGCCGCCGTCACAGTAATAGGAAAGACGCTAGCCAGAAAAATGAGGAAAATGGGGCCAGCCTCGGTGACACCAAACCACAGAATTGCCACGGGTATCCAGGCGATGGGAGAGATCGGCCGCAGAATCTGAATCAACGGATTGAGAGCCTGATACACCAAACTGAACCAGCCCATCAGCAGACCCAACGGAATGCCGATCAGAGCCGCCAAAGCGAAGCCCCACAACACACGAAACAGCGAAGCGATGATATAACGATGCAGCAGTCCCTCGCTCGCCAGTTCTTGCAAGCCCAGTAGCACCTGAAACGGTCGCGGAAACAGCGTCGAGCCGTTCAGCACCACCAAGCGATCCCAAAGAATCACCAGCACCCCCGCCACCAGTAGTGGCAGCAACCACGATCGCAGTCGTTCCATCCAGCCTGCTGTGAACAACGATCCAGTCCGCCGACTCGTCGTCGGTCGAGCTATCGAAGGATTCTGTTGTCTTCCTCTCTGCGGAGGAGGGGTATCCAAAGAGGTAGGCGACGTGTTTTTCACTTCTTAAACTCCCAGTCGTAAGCTTTGAGCGATCGTCCTTCCGGGACAAACGAGGTGTCGGTGTAATCGTCGAAGCCCACTTTGCCCTCGAATCGCCCGGATAGCTTGAACCAGCGTTCGATTTCCTCGAAGTCGGGCCGGCGTACATTCAAGTTGGTGTACTTGACCCGATCGGGCGGCTTACTAAGGACGTAACGCAACAGTTTAGGATCTTGTCCCAGGTAACGTTTGGCAGCAAACTCGGCGGCCTGCATGCGGTGCGACAGTTGGCGATCGTGATCGACTCGGCTGTCCTGATCGAGCCACAAGCCGCTCCGAGCGATGCCATCTACCAGTCGCTGCACCTCGGCACGACGCATCTGGATGGTTGTGTCCTTGACGGCCAGCACGCATGAGATGAAGTTGGGCCAGACATCCTTGGTCAGGAACACCACCTCGCCGAAGCCCTCCATCTCGGTTTTGGCCATGAACGGCTCGCCAGAGATGATGGCATCGAATTGTCGGGTTTGCAACAGCATGGGCATCTCTGGAGGGGCCGCCTCGCCGATCTCCACGTCGCTGATCCGCATGCCGCGTTCGGCCAAAGCCTTGTAGAGAATCAGGTACTGGTTCGACAGGCGATTGGGAACCGCGATTCGCTTGCCGCGTAGCAGACGCAGTCGGCCGTCGAGAGTGGCCTTGGCATCGGCTCCTCGAAAGCGAGCGATCTCCGAATCTTTGTGAACCATCAACGCCGTCCCATCGCGATGTCCCAGATAGACGATCTTGATAGGGTGTCCCTCCTCGCGCAACTTCATCGCCATGGGCGCGAGAATGAACGTCGCCTGGAGATTGTCCGACAGAAAGGCTTCTTTCAATTCTGGCCACCCACCGAACCGAACTGGTTCGAGTAGCCCGTCGCCATCAAACAACTGTTCGTTGATGTAATTGGTGACGGGACAGGTGAGGTGTCAGGTCACCGGCAGGAATCCCACCTTGAAAGTAGTAGCAGCAACTCGGCGTTTCTCGCTGTTGACGAGCAGGTGAGATACCGTGACCCCGACCAGAGCCAATAAGGAACCCAGCACCATCGCTGTAGATAGTTTCATCGTCGTCCGTCTCACGTCGATCCATGGGGGGGAACTATAACCGCATTCGCCTGGCGCGCAATCAAACAGGCTCCGATAAGTGCGGAGAACTGTTTGATTGCGCGCTATTACACATTGCTCAGAACGCAGGTTAGGAGCGTGGTGGCGGAACTGCCGGGCAAAGGTGATGAAAATAGCGATGCACCACAGGCAGCAGACGGTAGAATCGACCTATCGGCCGCTGGTGGGCGATCTGGATAGCCTCAGCTAGGCAATCGGTGCTGTGGAACAAAGGTATCGAGGAGGGAACCAGAGGCGGAAGGGAGTCACTGCGCCGACATTCCGGCCCGGTGCAGGGCGGGGATGCGGGGGCGAAGAGAGCAAGTAATTTCTCATCGACCGACAACGGGCCGCGTGTCAGTAGCCGAGAGTGCATCCCGCAGGAACCAAAGACCGATCCCGTCCAGGCTAGCAGGAGCAGCCAGCCAGCGAGCAAGGACAGTAGCCCAGAAATGTGAGGAACCTGCCAGTTCAAACGATCACCCTTGCCTCGCAGTGCGTAGAACGATGTACATGGATTTGTAACGCTGCAATCAAAGGAAAGCAAGTGCCTGGCAAAGGAAAGAGCTGATAGATAGGAATTAGCACTCCTCCGGCCCCTCCGCGAAGCGGGGAGGAAGTGCAAGCAAGGGGAGTTAGATTGCGATCTTTACGCTCTTGACGGCCCGTCGCTCAGCGGGAAGGATAACAGATAAACATCTCGCGGGAAGGAACATGACTGACACTCCCCCATCGACAAAGCGACTGTGGCTCGGCTGGCCGACCCTGGGTGTCCTCATCTTGCTGGTCGCGTTCCTGGTCGTGTTCATTGTGTGGCTGCTACGTCCTTCGCCACTGCCCGGCCCCGGCAGCGAACGCTACGAAGCGTATGTGGAAGCGTTTCAGACCGGCACTGCCGCCCTGGATACCGTGATCCTGCAACCGCTCGCCCTCGAATCGCTCAGCAAGGCCGTCGATCTCATTCCCGAGGAACCCGCCGCATGGGCCAATCGGGGGCTGCAATACCTTCGCGACAATCAACTCGATCAGGCCGCCTCCGATCTCCGCCGCGCCAGTTCACTGGCTCCCGACAATACGAACATTCGCGAAATGCTTAGCCTCTTGGCACAACGCCAAGGTCGGCCCGATGAAGCCATCGCTCATCTGCGTGTGGCTCTGAAAGCTCGGCCGGATGATGTTCGTCTGCTCTACAATCTCAACGAGTTACTGGCTCAGCAGAGCGATGCCGCCGCTATTCGCGAACGCTTCGAGTTGTTTGACCGCATGCTGCAGCTGCGGCCGGGGGCCTTGCTGCTGCTCTCCGAGCGGGCCAGTTTCGCTCTAGCGCAGCGTAATCGTGTGGTATTGCTCGACACTTTAGAACGGCTCGACCAGCAGGCCGGTTCTCTGTCGGCTCAGACTCGCGAGCAACTCGCCATAGTCAAAAAGGAGGTCGCCGCTAGTTCTCCCGATGCCACTCTGGCCATTCAGATCTTGCAAAATCTCCTGCGTGCCGAACCTTCCTATTCCGCCGATGCCGATGCCATCAACCCGCGCGAAAATGCGGTCGGCACTTCGTTTCAGACCTTTTTGCGATTGGCTCCACCACCTGTCACGCCCGCGCCGCGCGATGACGAGTTGACCTTCGTCGCCAACGCTTTGCCTGAATCGGATCGGCTGAACGCGCAAAGCGTGGTGCTGCCGGTCTGGCTCGAACGCGACGGCCTGCCGGTGCTGCTCACGGCACAGGCCGGCAGCGTGCGATTAGCTACCTCCAAGCCGGTGACGTTACCTTTCCCCTCGGGCAAAGCGAATGCCGCACCCACCATTCCGGGCATCCTCGCGCTGGACTGGGACAACGACTGGCGTACCGATCTGGTTCTCGCAGGGCAGGGAGGCATTCGCTTCTTTGCCAACAAACCGGAGGCCGGCTTCGTGGAGGTCACTGCCGCCTGCAAGCTACCTGCGGAAGTGCTGCAAGGCGACTATTTCGGTGCCTGGGCCTGCGACCTCGACATGGACGGCGATCTCGACATCGTCCTGGCGCGACGACAGGGTGAAGGACTCGTCTTGCGCAACAACTACGACGGCACTTGGCTACCGCAATCGCTGTTTGCCGGCGTGTCGGCCGTTCGCGCCGTCGTCCAGGCCGACTTCGACAACGACGGGGCGGCAGATGTTGCTCTGCTCGATGCCGCTGGGCGACTGCATCTGTTCAAAAATCAGCGATCCGGTAAGTTCGTCCGATGGAACATGCCCGATCTGCCCGGTCGGCTGCTCGCTCTCAATGCCGCCGAGGTCACCGGTGAGGGGCTGTTCTCGCTGGTTGTCCTCATCGACTCCGGGATCGTACAGCGTCACACGATTCGCGGCGAGAAATGGGAATCGAGCGAACTAGGCAAGGTGCCGCTGACCGATACCCTCCAGCCAGGTAACGCCGAGTTGCACGTGGTCGATCTCGACGGCAACGGGGCACTCGATTTAATCGCTCGCTCTTCCCAGGCCGGCTGGGCACTGTTGAGCGATGGCCCCGGTCGATACACGCCCTTGGCCACACCGTTGCCTGCTGGCCTTGGCCCGATCGTTCCGCTGAGCGATACAAGTCAACTGGATCTGATCGGCCTGGACGAGACGCGCTTGCCGCGTCGCTATCGCGTGCAGACCAGCAAAGGCTACCGACGCATGGATGTCCGACCACGCGCCGTGCCGGTACCTCAGGGAGATAGCCGGGTCAACAGTTTCTGCATCGGCGCAGAGATCGAGGCTCGCGTCGGGACTCTGGTCGTCAAGGATCTGGTTCGCCTGCCCAGCGTTCTTCTGGGGCTGGGCAACCGCGAACAGTTCAACGTCATGCGATTCGTCTGGACGAATGGCCAGTCGCAGTTCGAGTTCAACCGCAAAGCCGAGGGCGAAGTTCTCGTTCAACAACGCCTCAAAGGCTCCTGCCCCTATCTGTTCAGCTTCGATGGCTCGCGCTGGGTCTTTGTCAACGACTTCTGCTGGAATACGCCTTTGGGCATGTACATCAACGCCCAGGCACCGGGCGGCTTCGTCGAAACCAGCGAGTGGATTCGCATCCGTCCCGATCTGCTCAAAGCCCACCAAGGCCGGTATCAGTTACGCGTCAATGCCGCCCTGTGGGAGACGATCTATCTCGATCAACTGGCCTTGCAGGTCGTGGATCATCCGCCCGGCACAGAGGTGCATGTCGATGAGCGGTTCTCGCTGGTGCCGCAGAAACCGCGGCTGTACCTGACCGGAACGCCTCGACCGGTCGCCCGCGCTTACGATCATCGGGGCCAGGAAGTAACAGACATCGTCCGCGACCGCGACGGCAATTATCTGGATCGAGCCGGCCGGGGTAAGTACCAGGGCATCACTTCCGATCACTGGGTCGAAATCGACCTGAGCGACTGGAGCCAGGAAAAGGGCACGGTGTATCTGCTCGCCCACGGCTGGTTGCATCCCACCGACAGTTCCATCAATTTCAACCTTGAACAGGGCAACAACGACCGCCCTCGCCCGCTGACGCTCGAGGTGCCCGATGGCCAGAACGGCTGGAAACAGGTCGGCTCGCCGCTCGGCTTCCCCTCCGGCAAGAACAAGACAATGGTCATCCGCCTCGACGGTCTGGCCAGCACGGGAGTGCCCGCCCGCCTGCGACTCCGCACCAATCTCGAAATCTACTGGGATGCCCTACAGGTCGCCTTGGGTCTGGACGAGAGCGTGTGCCAGAGCCGAACCTTGCAGGCCAGCTCGGCCGAGTTGCGCTATCGAGGACTGCTCGAACACACGCAGGCCAATCGCAGTTCGCCGACCATTCCCGACCCAGAAAAGGTCGTCTCGCGCGGCGGCCTGTGGCGCGATCTGATCGGCTACCACACACGGTTCGGCGAGGTCAGCGAACTGCTGCAACACGTCGATGACCGCTATGTGCTGATGAACGCCGGCGATGAGATTCTCTTGACCTTTGCCGAAGTGGAGCCTCCCCCAGCCGGCTGGCAGCGAACCTTTCTGTGGGTCTCCGATGGCTGGACGAAGGACGGCGATCTCAACACTCGCTTCGGCGATACCGTGCTGCCGTTGCCCTACCACGGCATGACCGACTACCGTACCGCGCCCGGTCGGCTCCAGGACGACCCCGTCTATCGCCGCTTCCCAGGCGACTGGCAAAAGTACCACACGCGTTTCATCTCTCCCGAGGGATTCCGGCGTGGGCTGTTCGGCCCGCCTCGTTGAGGAACACCCCATGAATCGACTCTTCAAGCAAGCTCTTATTACCATCTTCTTTATCGGCCAACTTGTACTGGTCTGGGCCTTGAATCGCAGCCCGGTTCTGACCTCCAGCCTTGGTCAAGACGAAGCTCTAGAACGCTACGGTTTCTCGCTCCGCGATGTTGCCCGAGAAGCCGGCTTGGTCTTTCACCACGAAAGCCCGTGCGAACTGGACAAACGCCTCGATCACATCCTGCCCATCATCGCCTCGATGGGAGCTTCGGTCAGTGCCGTCGATTTCGACCGGGACGGCTGGATCGATCTATACGTCGTCAACAGCCGCGAGGGCAGCAAGAACGCCCTGTTCCGCAATCTGGGCAACGGCCGATTCGAGGAAGTGGCCGACAAGCTGGGTGTTGCCGATCTCAATCAGCGTGGCACGGGCGTGTGCCAGGGAGCCATCTGGGGCGACATCGACGGGGACGGCTACGAAGATTTGTTCGTCTACAAATGGGGCAAACCCGAGTTGTTTCGCAACAACAAGGGCAAGAGCTTCACCCGCCTGACGGATACGGCCGGTCTGCCCGAATGGGTCAATGCCAACGCCGCTGTCTGGCTCGATTTCGACCGCGATGGGCATCTCGATCTGTTCCTGGCCGGCTACTGGGCCGACGATGTCAATCTGTGGAACTTGGCCACCACGCGGATGATGCCTACCAGTTTCGAGTACGCCAAAAACGGCGGCAACAAGTATCTGCTCCGCAACCGGGGCGATGGCACCTTCGAGGATGTCTCCAAGGCCATGGGTGTGCAAAGCACACGCTGGGCTCTGGCCGCCGCAGCGGCCGATCTGTGCGGCACCGGCTATCCAGACATCGTGATCGCCAACGACTACGGCGTGCCCGAGTTCTGGCACAACCAGCGCGGCAAGCGATTCGAGGAGATCGGTCATAAGACGGGCATCGGCATCAAACCCAAGAGCGGCATGAACGTCACCATGGGCGACATCTCCAATTCCGGTCGGCTGTCGCTGTACATCACCAACATTTCCGAGCCGGGCAACCTCGTGCAGGGCAATTTCCTCTTCGTGCCCCAGAAGCACGAACCGGGAACGCCGCCGCGCTACTACGACCTCGGCCCGACTCTCAAGGTGCATCTGGGCGGCTGGAGTTGGGGTGCCCAGTTCGGCGACCTGAACAACGACGGCTATCAGGATTTGTACCTGACCAACGGTTACATCTCGGCGGGCAAGGACAGTTACTGGTATGACTATGGCTTGATTGCCGGCGGTAACACCGAGATCATCAAAGATGCCCTGACCTGGCCCGCGATGAAGGGACGTAGCCTCTCTGGGTATCAGCGTAAGTGCCTGTGGCTCAACCGCACCGGTGAGTTCATCGACATCGCGATGTCCGTGGGGGTCACTGACGTGTACGATGGCCGGGCTGTGGTTCTCGCCGATCTGTTTAACCGTGGAGTGCTGGACGTGATCGTGGCCAATCAGAATGGG
>Ga0272446_1006711_pt1 | contig 11837 bp, 10 predicted proteins | sample YNPCB0061_FD_194587 | JGI IMG/M metagenome (GOLD analysis project Ga0272446, IMG submission 194587) | Hot spring microbial mat communities from Yellowstone National Park, WY, United States - YNP-CB-006-1 | ecosystem: Environmental > Aquatic > Thermal springs > Hot (42-90C) > Sediment | place...
AAAACCGTACTGCCCTTCTTGTTGGCACCCCGCGCAATGACGAGAATTTCAAAACGCGCCGGCAGCCGGTTGAAAAACCTGAAGTTTGGGGGAAAGAAGAGCCTCTGCCCCAGAATTTCCATGACGACCTTATGCCGGGTTAAAACAGGCGGCGGGCTGTTACGTAGCGCTGCGTGTAATATTTGTCATCCAGATTTGAGAGTGTGACACCGCGCTTCGAGGATGCGTGTGCAAACAAGCTGCCCTTGATGACGATACCCACATGCGTAATGCGCCCCGGTGTACCTGACGCGGCAAAAAAGACAAGGTCACCGGTCTTCAGCGCAGAGCGCGGGACTTCACTGCCCTGCGCAGCCAGGTCACGCGCACTGCGTGGGTACTTACTTTGCGGAAACTGCGATTCTATTGCCTTAAGGACAAAGCCCGAGCAGTCGATCCCCTGACGAGTTACACCACCCCAGCGATACGGCGTACCCTTCCACTCCTCGAAAAAGGTCTCGAGACGGGTCTGGTTCCAGGCAGCCGGCTGCGCATTTGTCGCAGCCGGCTGAACCGGTTCAGCCTTGATCGTACTTTCCAGCTGGTCCCAGAGCGCGTCTCCTGAAAGTGGCTGCACCGCGCCACCGCTACGCGCTGCAGCTCCTCCTGAAATTTCTGCCATAAACTGCTGGATGTTGCGTTCACCTCTTACCTTGCGCAAGCGGGGCAACTCCTCTGCCGCAGTAGCGAGTGCGGTACTATGGCCGCTGCCCCGGGAACGGGCGTTCGCATAGGAAGCGCTGTAGGCTTCGGTCTGGTCAGCGAGCAATCCCGCTGTCTGTGCCTGCAGAAAAACTTCGGCAATCTCTTCATTAGAAGCACCCGCCTTCAGCATGCGCTCGTACACTCTGCCCAGCCTTACATAACTGTCTTTGGCGATGGCGCGCCAGCTAAGTACTTCCGTAAGATCGGAAATAGTCGTGGGGTTGAGTCCCTGGTTTAACCCGTAATGTCCCAACTGCAGAGCAGTCTGTAGCTGCCAATCCTGTAGCTCCAGGTAACACGCCCGGGGCACTACTGCGGCGAGCGTCGCGGCGGGGTCAGCCTTTTTTTCCGGCAGTGCCCGCGCAAACCTCGGTATGGAGGTTGCGTACGATTTTGCCACCGACTCTGGGCAATCGGCCACGAGTCGCGATATTAGGTCATCGGGTATATCGGCGCTCGCGCTGTGGCTAGCAAGGAAAACTGCAACGCCGGCTAATACGATTCGTGACAGGATATTGATAACTGTTTGTTGCTTCATCGTTACTCCGCCTCTGTTCTGATTATCGGCAATTCCATGAAAAACCCGGTTAAAACTCCAGGCTCGGTATATACCCCGATCTTGCCTCCGTGTGCTTCGACGATGTCACGCGCCAGCAGCAGCGCAAGCCCACGCCCAAACTCCGGGGCATCGGGATTTTCTGCGGCTTCAAACATCTGTCCGAGGCGCTCGGGAGGAATACCGTAACCCGAATTTTCCACCGCGAGCCTGACATTCCCCTGCGCATCGCTACCCTTCACCACCAGTTTTCCCCATTGCGGAGTGTAACGCACCGCGTTACTGAAGAAAATTGTCAGTACCCACGCGATTTTTGCCACGTCGCATTGCAGCGCAGGCAGCACGTAAGGAATGTTAAACTCAACAGAAATATCTTTGTCAGCAAACTGGTTACGGAAGGGCGCATAGGCAAGCTCGGCAAGTTTTCCGGGAGAGATTGAAGTGAACTTGAGTTGAAGATATGCTTCGCCAGTCATGAAATACCCTGCAAAGAACCCGGATCCGCCTGCTCATAACCCAGGCAAGCCGAACGAAACTACCGGTGTTGTGACCGGTCACAGCTGCATTACCTGGGCTTGCTGGTGTCCGACGCTGCTGGCTTGCTGCCCTGCAGTGCCTTGCGGTCTTCCTGCGCAATTTTTTCCGGATCTTCACCTTTCAGCTTAATGCGCTCTTCGTGGTCGTGTATCCGGTTGCGTGAATCATTCGCGTCTTTCTTATATTCGTCCGGAATTGCAAAATCAAACACCGGGTCGAGACGCTTCTCTTTCATAAAGTAGTTGTCTTTGAACTTGATCTGCAGTTCGTAGTTATCAAAGATACGATTGAGCTGCATAACCATAATACCGTTGACTTTCGCCTGGCGGCAGAGATCAATCACCGACTTGTAAGCGTTGATCCGCTCTTTTTTCATCGTCGGTGGCATCGCCTTTCCCTTTTCCAGCCACTTCTCAAGATCCATCGCCTTCTGGCGGGCAACCTTCGCCTGCCCCAGCTGCATATAACCATAGTCGATGTTGTCGATCATCGCCTTCTTGTCATAGAGGTAATGGACGTCTTTCGGGTCATAGAGGCGCTTTTCCAGCTGCGTCTGCTTCTTGTCAGCGGCAATACGCACGCCGGCTTCGCGCTCTTTACCGATTATTTGCGCGGCCAAAGGTGCCTTGCGGTTGAAACGGATCTCGATCTCAGTGGCTTCTTTCACTGATTGCTGCAGCAAAATATTCGTCCGGTCAATATAGAACAGCGAAACTTGCTCGTAGAGTTTTTCGAGGCTATTCTGCACATCGAGAAAAAGCTTGTACGATTCGACAAAGTTGTCTTCAAAAAAGAAGCTCAGCGCCACAGCGTACTTCTGCTTCACATCGTCGTACAGCTTCACGAGTTCGGGCTTTTCTGAGCCGAAGTTGCGGAGCGGCACGTCCAGGTAAACAATCTGTTCGAGCGCCTCGGCCCGCTTGTATTTGGCCTTTTCGGCCACGTTTTCGGCATAAGAGAAAGGTGCTGCCGCAAGAAAAGTCAGGAATGCTATGGTTCTGCGCATGGATATCCTCATTCCATTGTCGGTTTTTCCCCGCGTCAAGTAAAGTATCTTGAAATAAATTTGCGATTCTTGCGCCCGGTCATGGCAAGGCGGCCGCCGCAGCTGGCATGCGCCACGGGCAGACGGGTATTCCGCTCTGAATCAGGTCTGCAGCACGCGTGCAGGAGACAAAGCTTCCAGAAGCTCGTCGCTTTTCCCGAGAGCGATGAGATCCGCAAGCAAGTGCGCTAACGCGGGAGCGATAGACATACCGCGGCCACCCAACCCCGTAAGCCAGTAAAGATTTTCGATTTGCGGATCCCGCCCGCAGTAGGGCCGGTTGTCGAGCGGCATGAGCCTGCGGCAGGTACGCCAGGCCAGCAACTGCGCGGGAGCGAGGAAAGGGAATTGCCGGGCGAGCACGGCAGGGCTCCTGTCATCGGCCTGGCGGTCATCGGCCGCATCTTCTTGCCGCGGCGGCACCGGAATCTGCTCACCTGCCGTGGCAGTAATTGTATCACCCGAAACTCTGAAATAACAGCCCGACTCTTCATCCCACTGGACGGGACCGCGGTAACCCTGGACATTCGCGTATTCGTAGAGCGTGCGCAGATGCGGCACCAGTGTCAGCCCGCGCTGCAGCGCACGGTCAAACGCAATCGCTCCTTCGCCGCAGGCAATGACAATGCTGTCACCGGCGGCCGGCACTGCATCACCAAAGCGCCAGGCAATGCTATTACCCGCCGTATCCAGGTACGCCTGGGTCGAGAAGCTAATGCCACCATATCGGTACTTTGCCCCGGCAAGGCGCTGCAAAACAGCCATCGGCTCAACGCAGCCATCTTCGGTGAGCAAGATTCCTTCTTTACCTGAAAGCAGCTTTGTGGCGGGGTATGCGGGTGCCAGGTAGTCAAACTCCCACGGGACGAATGCAATGCCGCAGGGCTGGTACGATGGTTCGTTGCTGCGGTAATAGTCACGCGACGCAGTAGCGAGCTTCGAGACGATCGGGTCAGCCTCGTAAGAACGGATAATCCCCGCATTCTTTCCGGATGCTTCGGCCCCGGGCAGCGGCGCTTTCTCCCATACATGCCAGGAGAGCTCCCTTTTATCGAGTTCCTGGGCGAGCATCAGGCCCGCAATACCCCCGCCCAGAATATGCACCATGAGCCTGCGTTGGCCGCGCGGTTGTGCCGACAAACAGGATATAATTTTACACGCGGGCATTAAATAGGCCCACACCGATGCCGAAAATAAGGCAGTGCGGGTACTCGACAGGCTGCTTTTGGCAATTGCAGGGCTTTCGCTGCTGCTGATGGTATTCATCTTTTTTAGCGACGAATCGCACCTGTCAGCGCGACCACTCACTTCGCAGCGCAACGGACGCGAGGGCCGTGAGCTGCCTGTCACCCTGAACAATACCGCCGACCATCTGGAACTCAAGAGCGCTGACGTTGACGCAGCACTCGAACGCTATTTTGACGAAATTCGCAAAAATCCCGAGCGCGGTGAAGAGGATCTACGCCTGGTAGATGAACTCGTTCCCGAAGATGATCCGCAGCCTTTGGAAGCCAATGCGTCGGCAGAAGCGGCTACTGAAAAAAGCGCCAAACCTGCACCCGCGGCCAGCAAAGAACCGGCTCCCGCAAAAAAATCCGAGCGTGTTCAGGTGCTCAGGCATGAAGTTCGCCCGGGTGAATCCATCTGGCGCCTCGCTAAAAAGTACAACGTGAGCATTGCCACTATCGTAAACGCTAACAAGATTAAGGAGAAGTCGGTTATCCAGCCGGGTGACACGCTGCGTATTCCTGACCGGACGGGGGTATTTCACAAGACCGCCAGGAAAGAAAGCCTCACCGAGCTCGCGCGGCGCTACAAGGTATCACCGGAAACTGTTAAACGCGCCAATGGAATTGCCGGCAACCTGCTGCCGCCGGGCAAAGAAGTTTTCCTGCCGGGCGCGAAACCCCTGCCCGAGATCCACTACGTGAAACAGAAGGTCTTTGCCTGGCCGATACGCGCGAAAAACCGGCTCACCTCGGGCTTTGGCTGGCGGGTACACCCGATTTCCGGCAGCCGTGCATTCCATACCGGCATTGACATTGGCGCTGCGCGGGGGACACCCATTCTGGCTGCCGCAGATGGTGTGGTCGTCTATTCGGGCGACGGTGGCAGCTATGGCAACATGGTGATCCTGCGGCACAAGAATGGTCTCTATACCGTTTATGGCCATGCCAGCAAACTAATCGCCAAAAAGGGCAAGTATGTGAAGCGTGGCCAGAAGATTGCGCTCGTAGGTTCGACCGGCGCTTCCACGGGGCCGCACCTGCACTTCGAAGTGAAGAGCACAGAAAAGCACGTTAACCCGGCCATTGCGCTCAAGAAAACCGAACGTGTTGCAGTCAAGCGCCGCCAGGCATGAACCGCATTCCGTTCGCCCGCGCTCCCGTAACATTTGCTGACGCTGCACCGTTTCTGCAGCAGGCTCTCGACAATGGCTGGCTGACAACCGGCCCCCTGGTGCAGCAGTTCACCGCGCAGCTCGCGGAGTTTCTTAATACACGTACACTAATTCCCGTATCCTCATGCACCGCTGCGCTGCAGATTGTGCTTGCGGCCGCCGGCTTCGCGCCGGGCGATGAGGTAATTGTCCCGGCAAATACCTTTATCGCTACGTTCGAGACCGTTGAACTAGCCAATTTGAAGCCGGTTCTCTGTGACATCGATCCGGATACCTGGAACCTGGATATCACCGCTGCAGAATCGCTTGTAACCGAAAAAACCCGGGCGATCATCGCGGTACCATTTGCCGGCAATCCGCTGCCGATGGAATCACTGCGCAGCCTGTGTGATCGCCACAAGCTGCGGTTAATTCTCGACAACGCGCACGCGCTGGAAACGCGCTGGAATGGCCAGAACCTGCACCACTACGCGGACTACAGCTGCTACAGCTTTTACGCCACAAAGAACCTGACTACCGCAGAAGGTGGGGCAATCATCTGCCCTGAGCCCGAAGCCGAGCGAATCAGGGCACTCAGCCTGCACGGCATGTCGCGTGCGGCGTGGAACCGCTATGCAGGCGGAACCTGGCGTTACGACATTGTGGAAACGGGCTACAAGGCCAACCTGACGGACATACATGCAGCGATCGGTCTGGCACAGCTGCCCAGGCTGCGCGAACACCACGAGCGCCGCCGCCATCTGGCCGCCCGGTACCGTCACGCGCTCGCAGACTTGCCCTTGCGTGTGCAGCAGATCAACACGGGCGGCACCGATTCCGACCATGCCTGGCACCTATTCTGCATCTCGGTACAGCCCGATGCGAAAATTTCCCGAGAGAACCTAATGGAGGCGCTGGCCGAGGCTGGCATCGGTTACTCGGTGCACTTTATTCCGGTCTTTGAATTCAGCAACACAAAGCGCAAATACCATTTTTCTTCGGCGGAGTTTCCACAGACCACGAGATATTTCTCCGGGGCGCTGTCGCTGCCGCTGTACCCAACACTCGCAGACGCCGAACAGGATGAAATCATCCGTGTTCTTCGGACTGCTTTTCGAGGTACTTAGGCAGCGTGGGGGCCGCAATGACAGTGCGGTCTTCGGTAACGTAGATTGCCTGCCTGCCCTGCACCGGCCGCATGCCACTGCGGAACAGCATACCCTTACCGAAGTTCACTTCGACGTTCGGGTAAAGCTGGTTTTCAACAAGAACATACGCGCGGTCATGTGCCACATAAGAGTTCTGGGCCGCTTCGAGCTGCCTTTCGTCAGATTCAACGAGCGACTTGTACCTGCGCAGCGCCAGCAGCAGCTTTTCGCGGGTTTCGGCCTCTTTGGCGTCCAGTTTACGTTTCTTCAGGGCATCGTTCAGCCGGTTAAGGCTGATACGGATTTTCTCGAGCGTGGTTTCTTTTTCCTTTAACGAAGCCCGGATTTCCTCGATGGCGTTGCGCACGCTGGGGTCTATGCCAACAACCAGTACTGTGCGCGTTTCCCCTGCTCCACCGAGTTTATTGCAATGAATATATTTACCCGCTGAAAGCTCCCCCCCCGTAATGTCGCCGCGACCGCCTTTTACGACGATGGAGCCACCGGCAACCAGCTTTGAATGGAGCGTCGCCTCTGAGATAAAGATAGATCCTTGGGCGATAATCGTACCCTGTTCGACAAAGCGCGCGTAAACATCGCCTCCAGAGATAATTTTGCCCTCACCGCGCCCCATGAAACCGGCAGACAGAATGACATCTTTACCCGCACTAATGTCACACACGCCGACGCTCGACTGCAGAATAATGCTGCCTGAGGCATGGAGCTTAAAACCATCGGCGACAGACTCTTCAACAATGACCGAACCCGGAAAATCTACATTACCCGTAGAATAATCGATATTTTTCAGATAGACCACTTCATCGACGCGAATTTTGCCATTGCTCTCGAGAACCGGCCTGCCTTCAATCTTTGAAATGAGTTTTTTGCCATCGGGGGAAATTTCTACGTTGGCTCCCGGAATAAATTCGGCAATCACGCCGGGTTCGGCAGGCAGGAGTTTACCTCCCACCGTGAAGCCAGCTTCACCCACCGTCGGATCAACCTTTTCTGCTATGACCTCGCCGGCTTTTGCAGACTTGATAAGATTTACCTGTTTATGGTCAACCTTCTGCGCTTTCAGATCAACACGAGGCCGCGCGATGGTTTCAAACAGTGGCCGGATATAGCCGTTCTGGCCGCGCACAGGTTCTTTGCCCTGCGCAACAAGAATCATGCGTTTATAGATGGGTTTGACACCCAGCTCGCGCAAAGTATCGTCAAGAAGTCCTTTAATCACCCCATGCTCTTTTAGCAGTGCGCGCAGCCGTTCTTCTGTTATTGCCCTGCCCCCGCCTTCAGGCGGCTGCAGAAAAATATGGGCGCTCATGTGATCGGGCGCGACTTCAATCTCGGCTACCGCGTCTTTGCGCTGTGCAATCTTCGGCCAGTCACCGATCACGTGCGGCTCACCTTCGGGGATTTTGCCCTCTTGTGTTGAACGGAGCAGTTTCTCGACGGAGACATCTTTGTCCGGCACAATGTGCATCGAACGCAGGCGGTTATTAAGATCTGTCGGGTGAACCGGCCGGCCTTTCCCTGTAGGATTAAAAATACGTAAGACAGCCTTACCGTTTTCTTCGGTTAGCTCAAAACTGCCATTTTGCGATGACTCGAGCTCCTCGAGGAGCTTTCGGGTCATCTCATTTTCAGGCGGTGGGCACATTCAATGCCATCGGAAAATCCTCAGGCTGATTGAAAAGCAAAAGACGCCAAACGCATTGAGGATGGCGGCGGGCAGCAATATTTCGTGCCATTCACCTGAAGCATTGAATACTGTTCGGAAAGCATCCGCGAGCAGTGCCAGCGGCGAATACTGCAGCAGCGGCTGTATAGCCTCGGGAAAGTTAGTGTAGCTGAAAAAAATTCCCGAGGCGAGCATGAGGGGTATGGAGAAAACGTTGATGATACCGTTCCCTGTTCGCGTATTTTCAGCGCGTGAGGCGAGCAGAAATGCGAGCCCCGCGAAGGCAATGTTACCGGAAATAAACAGCAACAGAACGCTGCCGATATCACCCTGCAGCTGGAAACCAAAGTACAGGTAGCCAAAAAGAAAAAGCAGCATCGCCTCGACGAAATTGATGGTCATTCGCGAGAGGAAGAACGAAGCCAGTATCGCGGCACGGCTGACCGGTGTGGCAATCATACGGCGCATTAACTTTTTCATGCGGTATTCAATGAGAACATAACCTATACCCCAGAGGCAGGAGTTCATAATGCCCAGCGCAATTAACCCCGGTATCAGGAAATCGATGTAGCGGCTGCCATGCGTCGTGACAGGTGACAATTGCATCTCGACCTTTTCCTGGCTCAGCCTCCGCGCAAGTATCAGGTAAGAAAGATACGAGGTTTCGTTCGCCGGGTCGAGGTGAAAACGCACAACACCTTCGCCCGAAAGCTCAATAAAGAGGACAACTTTGCCCTTACGCAATAGTCTGAGAGCGTTTTGCTGGTCGGTGAAGACAAAGCGAAAAACACTGTGGTCATTGCTTTTGTTCGGGCGCGAGATGTTGCGGTTTTCAATTTCGTTGATCACCTCACGCAGCTCAGAGCTTTTCCTCAGATCGCCCACGACCGCTATCTGCCGCGTCGTCACTGTCTTTTGCACGAACGCGACTCCCAGAACCCAGGACATTGCGACGGGCAAAATCACTGACCAGAGTATGATTTCCCAATCGCGAAAAAATTCGCGCAAATGCATGAGGTACAACTGGCGCAAAGCACTAACCATCGAGGTGTCTGCCTGTCATCTTGATGAAAAGATCGTCAAGGGTCAGTGGGCGCGCTGCGAACGATTCGAGATTGTGCCTTCCGGCGCGGCGCATGAAATCGGGAAGTACGGTCGCCGCATCATCCACATGCATCACTCCGCTGCCCGTCTGCTCATCGATATTAAAATAAGAAACCTTCTTCATCCGCCTTAACTGCGCAAGTTGCCGGGGCTGCAGCTTTTTGAGGCGGAACTCGATAATTTCATGGCTGGCATGTGCTTGCAGCAGATCTTCGAGTGTGCCGTCTGCGAGTATTTTACCCCTGAATTGTATGACGATCCGTTCGCAGAGCTCTTCGGCTTCTTCCATATAGTGCGTGGTCAGCAGCAGAGTCATGCCTGCGCGCCTGAGATCAGACAGAATCTTCCAAAGCTCACGCCGCGCATGCGGGTCCAGCCCCGTGGTTGGCTCGTCGAGCAGCAACAGCTTGGGTTTTTGAATAATTGCAATACCGAGAGCTAGCCTTTGCCGCTGGCCGCCGGACAGTGTATTCACGTAAGCGTTTCTCTTGTCGGTCAGTGAAATCAACTCGAGAATTTCGGCTGCGCGCGCCGAGGAGACGCCATAGAATGCCGCGAACAGGCGCAGAGCCTCCGAAACACGTATCTTTTCGGGAAAGCGCGTTTCCTGGAATGCCAGCCCCATGATCTGGCGGATTTCGCGTTCATGCTGTGCATAGTTGAGGCCATAAATCTCTATGCTACCGGCATCGGGCGCCTGCAAGCCTTCAATCATCTCGAGCAGTGTGGTCTTGCCTGCGCCATTGGGCCCAAGCAGCGCCACGGCCTCACCTTCCTTAACTTCGAGCGAAAGGTCATTCACCGCATGCACACCGCCGAAGCTCTTGCGGACATTGCGGATTGCCAGAACTGTCTGTCGGCCGGCGCGCGGCAAATCAGCTACCTGCCTCGCGTAATTGCGGCAGCGGACGGACAATTTCATTACCGAGCTCAGCAGCGGTAACCGTTGCTGTACCCAGCTTGCCCACCACGATCCCGCCGGCAAGGTTAGACAAGACCATAGCTTCTGTATGCTCGGCTCCTGCGCAGATTGCCGCCGTATAGACACTAATAACTGTATCGCCTGCGCCGGTAACGTCGAATACCTCGCGCGCAACCGTCGGCAGGTATGCTGACTTACCCTCGGTGAAGTACGCCATGCCGCGCTGCGAGCGGGTTATGAGCAGGTGAGGCAACCGAAGAGTTTCACGGATCTTTAAGGCAATGCTGTGAACATCGTCATCGCCCTGCGGGAAGGGCATACCGATACCTTCTGAGGCTTCTTTTTCATTCGGTGTCATGATGTCGCACCCGACGTATTGCCTAAAGTGCTTTATCTGTGGATCCACAGCAACAAAGACGTTACGCTTGTGCGCAATTTTGATTGCCTCAGTTATAACGCGCGGAGTCAACAGTCCTTTATCATAGTCGCTGATAATCAAAGCCTGAAAGCCGCCTATGGATTTTTCGAGCGCCGCAAGCACGCGGTCTTCTGTCGCGGCATCAATGGCTATAGCCTTTTCGCGATCCACGCGCAAGAGCTGCTGGTTGCGCGCCATGAAACGGGTCTTGATTGTTGTCGGCCGGTCGGCCATACGAATCAGGTGCAGCGCATCGCCAATACCCCATTTCTCCAGTTCATGCTGCAATGCTACACCGTTTTCGTCAGCTCCGACCATACCGAGCACACCCAGCGTGCATTTCAGGTCACGCAGATTCTTGAGCACGTTGGCAGCTCCACCAGGCGTACGGTCTTCGGTTGCTGCCAGCAGCACCGGGACGGGAGCTTCAGGCGAAATGCGCGAAACATCGCCGCGCACGTATTCATCCCACATCAGATCGCCGAGAATAAAGATACGGGTTTCCGGCAACTTCCGTAGTATTTCTTCAAAACGCTCTTTCTGCAGCATAAGTTTTATCTCGACTTTGCCGTGGATTTGAGATACAGCTCCCGCAACTGTTTTTCATCCACAAGCGAAGGAGCACCGGACATGAGGCAGGTACCTTTCTGCGTTTTTGGGAACGCCATCACATCGCGAATCGAGTTGCGTTTTAAGCCCAGCATCAGCACGCGGTCGACGCCAAACGCAATACCGCCATGCGGTGGAGCGCCAAACTCGAGACCTTTCAGCAGAAAGCCGAAGCGGCTTTGGGCTTCTTCGTCGGTTATCCTCAGCAGGCGAAAAATTGCCTGCTGCAGCTGCGAATCATGGATACGGATACTGCCACCACCGATCTCGACCCCGTTCAGGACAAAGTCGTATGCGTTGGAGCGCACTGAGAGCAACGCCTTTTGCATGTCTGCTGTCATCTGCTCTGCTTGCGCCGCCTCGAGCACGATCTGCGCGTCTTCAGGCATGGGTGCCGTAAACGGATGGTGGACGCTGGTTAACGTATTGGCATCGTAATCCCAGTCGAAGAGAGGAAAATCCACTACCCAGAGCGCCTTATAGACATCGGGAATCATCTTAAACTTTTCCGCCAGCCGCAACCGCAGCGCAGAGAGTGTCGCAAATACAATATCGGCGCGGTCGCCGGCGAAGAAGATAATATCACCCGCTTTGGCATTCGTGCGTGCCAGAAGTTCTGTCTGTGCCGCTTCAGGCAGAAATTTGGTAATGAGAGATTCGAGGCCGTTTTCGGTCACCTTTACCCAGGCA
>Ga0272446_1006712_pt1 | contig 11837 bp, 13 predicted proteins | sample YNPCB0061_FD_194587 | JGI IMG/M metagenome (GOLD analysis project Ga0272446, IMG submission 194587) | Hot spring microbial mat communities from Yellowstone National Park, WY, United States - YNP-CB-006-1 | ecosystem: Environmental > Aquatic > Thermal springs > Hot (42-90C) > Sediment | place...
ATACTCCAATTAGTCGGCGTTGCCGAAAATTTTAGATTGGAGCAGTTGTTTGGGCTGAGGAAACAGTCGTAGTTCGGGGTAACGGCCGAATTTCGACGCAAAACCGAAAAATACCCGAAATGACAGTCTATCAGTTAGTTCGGGGTAACGGCCGAATTTCGACGCAAAACCGAAAAATACCCGAAATGACAGTTCCTATCAGTAATGACAGTTCCTATCAGTTAATGACAGTTCCTATCAGTTATAAGCGAAGGTGATGCTTGACAAAGGTTGATAAATGAGATGCTACAGGGTATGTTTTTGGGGAGTTTATATCGGTGGAATCAGTAAATTTTTTGCCAAAGTAGACGAGGGACTGCATTTTTATGTCTCCTGCTCTTCTTTATGTCCTTATTTTAGATGCTTTCTCCGTAATTGGCAAGGAAAACCAGCTGGTGGCAATATTTGAATCTTGAGTCCCCTCTAAAAAGCCAACGCCGAAAATCCCCCGAATTTCAGTCGGTGAAACATTTCTCGGACTCACTTCCTTTCGGACTCATCTCGACCAAGGCTTTTCTCTGTAGTGCTCGGGAGTGGGATGTCCCAACGGCCGATGGGTTCCTTCGGACGCACTATTCCCCTCCACTTGTGTTCAATTGCGGGCATAGCGGTACAACCTGCCGAAATTTATCCCGATCGCAGCGCTCAGGGCGAACAGCTGGGCCTTGAACAGCCCCCGGACTTTCAGCTTCCCGCCTTCCGTGCGGCGGCTGAACTCCCGCATCGTCGCCTCGACATTCGGCCGGAGCTTTCGCAGTTCGGCCGGCAGGGCCGTGATGTTCCGATGACGCCTCTGCCTGAGCAGGTCCTCGTCATCGAAATACACCACGCGACTAGACCTCCTCTGCTGAGAGGGACAGCTGTCGCGCATCGGACAGGTCGCGCAGACGCCTCCCCGCATGACCGCCTTATAGCGGCTCCTGGTCTTGTGAACCTCGGCAACCTGGACGGGACAGCGCACTTCGTACGCGCCGTCTTCGTCCTTGGTAATTGTGATGTCCACCGCACTTTCCCGGCCCCTGATCGCGGTCTGGATCTGCACGATGCCCAGCTCTTCCATTTTGCTGTCGTTCTCTTCGCTTCCGTAGCCTCCATCGGTATGGAGGACCGCGATGTCCGGCGTCTTCTCCTTGATCCCGTCCAGGCGATCGTGAAGCTCGTCGCTGTCGTCGCGGTTGTTCGCCGTCACAGGCACGTCCGTGATCAGCTGGAGCGGGTTGTCCGGATTGCAGGTCTCCGTCGCCGTCAGGATCTGTCTGCGATGGCCGACACCACGCTTCTTCCGGTAGGTCGCGTCCTCATCATCGGGAGACTGAAGGCAGCCCGAATGCAATTCACTCGATGGCCTGACCGCCACCTTTTCATCCATCGTCGTGAAGTGTTCCTCGAAAACGCGGGCAAAGATGCGGGCGATGTCCGTCTCCCCGTACGTTGATCCCACCGTTTCACGCAACGCTCCATAGGCTGCGGCCACCTGGTCGAGTTCACTTCCCAGGTTCGCGTGCTCGATCCTGTACACGTATTGTCCGGAGGTTTTCCCGGCATAGGGGGCGAAGACCCCCGCGAAACGGGCCTTGTCCTCATCGCCCAGTATCCGCTCAACGCGGAGCAGGACTTCGATGAGCAGCTGTATCCTCGAGTACGACCTGATGTTCGACTCGACCTGGAGCGAGTCGCAGCGCTGCATGTCGGTCTTCAGCTTCAGGGTCTTCAGTTGTTCGGCTGTCAGGTTGTCGAAGATCTCCTCGATGAGGTGCGTTCCCGTTTCCAGCTCGTGCGCGAGCAGCCGGTTCTGGAAGTTGAACAGCGTCGCTTCGCAGAAGGGAACCTCGTCAAGGCTGGTCAGGCCAAGCGCAGCCCGCGTCAGCAGGTCGAAGCGCACATGCCTGATCAGGAACTCGTACTACCAGCGGTGGTAACTCTGGAGTATCAGCGCTCCAACCATGCAGTTGATGGGCGCGTTCGGCCGGTTCTTTCCTTCCGAATACAGCGGTGCGAAGCGCCGTTCATCGATCCGCTTGAAAACCAGGTCGTAAAACCAGCGCTCCCGGGATTCCAGGAACGCCTTCTTCTGGGACTCGCCCAAAAGAGACTCGACCGTACCGAAAAATGACCTTTGTAGATGCTCGACGTTCTTCTTGAACATGGGAATTTATACCATGGAATCCCCAGTTTGGGAATTCCTCCTGCGGCTACCTTTTTAGAGGGGACTCAATCTTCACATCTTCCAGAACGTTGTTTTCCGTTACAATCTTGCTTGCTCGATTGCTAATGGCTAATAGTTGCCTTTTTGCTTATAACAGTGTTTTGAGCTATGATAATGCTGGTGCCAAAAGGGGGGGATACGATGTCAGACGGAGAAGGCAATGCTACAAAAGGAAATAAAGGGATCAAAACGTTTGTAATCGACACCAATGTGCTTATACACAATCCCGAATCGATCATGTCGTTCAGGGACAATGAAATAGTCATACCGTTGCAGGTACTGGAAGAACTGGACAACCTGAAGACCTATTCCGACCAGCGAGGCAAGAGCGCGCGCGATGCCATACGGTTCCTCGATCCGATAGCCAGGAAGGGCGACCTCAACGATGGTGTCAAACTGGAGAACGGGTCGATACTCCGCGTATCGCTGGCGCAGGCGGACATGGCCCCCAAGGGCTTTGACACCACGAAGAACGACAACCGCATCATCCTCTGCGCCGCCGCGCTGAAGGAGGGAGGCCGGCATGTCTTTTTCGTGTCCAAGGACATCAACGCCAGGGTCAAGGCAGCCGCCCTCGGCGTGCGCGCGGTCGATTACGAAAAAGAAAAGGTCGACATCGCGTCACTCTATCAGGGCGTCACCGAGACCGAGGTGCCTGCAGACGTGTTCTCGGCATTCGTCGCCACCGGAGTGATTCCCTGGAAGGACAGACTGCGGCCCAATGAGTTCGTCATCCTGCGCGAACGGGGCGGCCCCGGGGAGCGCATCGGCAGATGGAGCCCGGTTGATGGCACCTTGGTCGCCGTCGCCCAGGACATAGGCGCCGTTTCAGGCATAAGTCCGATCAATAGCAGGCAGCGGGTCGCACTGGAGCTGTTGCTGGACGATTCGCTCAAACTGGTGACGATTGTCGGCAAGGCCGGCACCGGCAAGACGCTTCTGGCGATAGCGGCCGGCCTGCGCAAGATATACGATGAAAAGTCCTACACCAAGATGCTGGTAACACGGCCGGTCGTGCCGGTGGGCAAAGACATTGGCTATCTGCCAGGCGAGAAGCAGGCTAAGATGTCCAACTGGATGCAACCGCTGTTCGACAACCTTGAGTATATACTTAGTGTACACAAGCGAGACAAGGTAAAGACCGTTGACCAGATGCTCAAGGACAAGCTCATAGAGATTGAGGCGCTTTCGTATATCCGTGGCAGATCACTGCCAGACCAGTACATCATCATTGACGAAGCGCAGAACCTGACGCCGCACGAGATCAAGACCATCGTTTCCCGCGCGGGCGAGGGATCCAAGGTCGTGCTGACCGGCGACCCATACCAGATTGACAACATGTACCTAGACGCCAATTCAAACGGGCTGTCATTTCTGGTGGACAAGTTCAAGGGGCAGCCGATGTATGGCCATGTGACGCTTCAGAAGACCGAGCGGAGCGAACTTGCCGAGCTGGCGGCGAGTCTCCTGTGAGTGCCGCGATGAAGATAGCGCTGTGCGAATCGTGCGGACGCGTCATCATGCGGGGCTTCATCTATTGCCCGTATTGCGGGATGGCCCTGCATCACGGCCCTGCAATGGCGGCCGCAGCCGACGCCCCGTTCAGGCGGCTGGAGGCGATGCAGAACAAGGCGCGTACCGAACGCATCGACGAGTTGCTGGAACGGCTTGCCGGGCTCGAATCAGATGTTGACGAGATACTGCACGGCATCGGCCAGCCAGGCTGAGCCGCCGGGCCGACAGTTGTGGCGGAGCCGGCCGCGAGGCTCAACATTGCCGAGCCGATGGTGCCCATGCTACACTCTGCCATCAGCACAGCACCGAATGACGCGAAATTCCGCACGCCACCCGTCTGCAAAAAGGAGCCACCATGTATGGATCGATGAAACAGGAATTACAGCAGAAACTGAAGGCCATCCGCACTGAAGGACTATACAAGGACGAGCGCGTCATAATGACCCCGCAGGGCGCCACCATAGCAGTCAAGAGCGGCAAGCGCGTCGTCAACTTCTGCGCCAACAACTATCTTGGTCTGGCCAACAACGCCGAAATCCGCGAAGCCGCCAAACGGGCAATCGACGAGTGGGGCTATGGCCTGTCGAGCGTACGCTTCATTTGCGGAACCCAGGATGAGCACAAGCGCCTGGAAAAGGCCGTATCCGAATTCCTGGGGATGGATGACGCCATCCTTTTTTCGTCGTGCTTCGATGCCAATGGCGCTGTCTTCGAGCCGCTCCTGGATGCCGACTGCGCCATCATAGCGGACAGCCTGAACCACGCGTCGATCATCGATGGCGTCAGGCTGAGCAAGGCCGAGCGCTTCATATACGAGCACAATGATTTTGATGACCTGGAAAAGAAGCTGATCGCATCGGCGGGCAAGCGGCTCAGGATGGTCGTTACCGATGGAGTCTTCTCGATGGACGGTGATATAGCTGACCTCGAGCGCATCTGTGACCTGGCCGAACGCCATGACGCCCTCGTGATGGTTGACGACAGCCATGCCACCGGATTCATCGGCGCCAAGGGACGCGGAACCCATGAGTACCGGAACGTGATGGGCCGCGTCGACATCATAACGACCACCTTTGGCAAGGCGCTTGGCGGCGCCTCCGGCGGATGCATTGCGGGCCACGCCGAGATAGTGGAGTACCTGAGACAGAAGGCGAGGCCCTACCTGTTCTCGAATACCCTGGCTCCGGCGATGGTCGGTGGCACCATCAAGGCACTGCAGATGTTGTCTGCTTCAACCGAGCTCCGCGATCGCCTCGAATCCAATACCAGACGGTTCCGGGAGGGGCTTGCCAAGGCCGGCCTGGATGTGAGGCCAGGCGTTCATCCGATATGCCCGGTTATGCTGTATGACGAAAAGCTGGCCCATACCATGGCCGACCGGCTGCTCGACGAGGGCATCTATCTGATCGGCTTCAGCTTTCCTGTCGTGCCGCGGGGCAAGGCCCGCATACGGGTCCAGGTCTCAGCGGCCCACACCACCGAGCAGATCGATGCCGCGATCGCCGCATTCGCCAAGGTAGGCGCGGAACTGGGCGCCCTCAAGAAGTGAGGCCATCGAAATCGATGCGTAACCCGAAGACCGTTGTCCTGGTTGCAGCCATCGCGATAGTCGCCCTGGCCGTGGCCGGATTTCTGGCGCTCAATGTCTATTCAGGCAGCAAGAGCGCCAGGGAATCGCTGCTTGCCGCATATTTCCGTGCCTATGCCCTCGGTGACAGCGCCGCGATAGCGGACATGACCAGCAGCAGCTTCACAAGCGATCTTGGCCTCGAGACGCTGGCTCGCGGCAGCTACGAATTGTATGAACTGGCGACCACGACCGATGGAGCGATGCGCTTCATACTGATATTCGACGGCAAAAGCGATGCCAGGCGGGCCATAGTAGCCGACATGCACTACAAGCGGACCGGATTTGCCAATCGCATCGAATCAATGACGCTGGTCGATCAGGGCAAGCAGATCAAGGAGTAGCGGCCTGTTTGCCCGGGCGCCTGAAGCCGCTGACGCGCGGAGACGCGTTCAGCTCAAGGCCGTCCCGATCACCCCGCGCCAGGAGGTGATAGCCCAGCCCGGCTATCATCGCGGCGTTGTCGCCGCAGTAGGCCAGTGGCGGAAACAGCGTCCGGATATCTCTGCGTGAGCCAAGGCTCTGGCGCAGGTAGGTGTTTGCAGCGACGCCACCGCCTGCGACGACCGTCCTGATTCCGGTCTCATCGACGGCACGCAGCAGCCGAGTAACCAGCATGTCGATCGCAGCCTTCTCGAAGGCCGCCGCGAGGTTCTCGTTGCTGCGCTCGAACGCAGGGTTCCAGAACTGGTCAAGCTGCCGTATCGCGGCGGTCTTTATACCCGAATAGGAGACGTCGAAGCGGCTCTCTGACGCCAGGCGCTCTCCGGCCTCGGGGCCGCCTTTCCGGCGGTCCACCTTGTACAGGTTCGGAACCGGAAAGCGGCATGATGCCGGATTGCCCGACCTGGCCAGCCGATCGATGGCCAGACCGCCAGGATAGCCCAGCCCATAATCCTTGGCCACCTTGTCGAACGCCTCGCCAACGGCATCGTCTATCGTTGTGCCAAGCACCGTAATGTCATCGAACCCATCGGCACGGCATATCATCGTATGCCCACCGGAGACCATCAGGCCCAGAAACGGATAGGCGACATCCTCGGTCAACAAGGGCGCGTAGAGGTGAGCCAGAACATGATTGACCCCGACGAATGGCTTGCCCGAAGCCCACGCCAGCGCCTTGGCAAAGGAAACACCTACAAGCAGCGAGCCGGCAAGCCCGGGCCTGGCCGTCACCGCTATGCCATCAATCTCCTTGAGGGTCACCGATGCGTCGGCAAGTGACCGCGCCACGACATCGTATATCCATTCGGTATGCAATCTCGACGCAATCTCGGGCACAACCCCATCGAACTCGGCGTGGCGCTCGATTTGCGTGGCTATGACGCTTGATACGACGCGGCGGCCGTCGAGTACGACGGCCGCCGCGCACTCATCGCATGATGACTCAATCCCCAATATCGTCATCGTCATCCTTGTCCATCATGATTCTGGATATGGTCGAGAGGCTGAAGCCCTGCTCTATCAGCTGTGGATAGAGCTCGCTGAGCGTTTGCGCCAGCTGGGCCGACCAGACGTGGCCAATCATTACCGCGTATCCGCGCTTCTCGGCGACCTTGGTGCCCTCGTTGATGTAGTGCAATATCGATGCCTTGTCGGGCATGTTGTCTAGAAACACGGCGCGCTCCCACGTAGTCTGTCTCATCAGTGAAGCCACGGAGTGTATCACGGAATCACCGGTGGTTAAAGAGTCCAGAACGAATATACCCGCTCTCCTGGCTTCGTCCAGCACGATGGTCATTGTCCTCGTGTCGGCAGTGGCCTTCGAGCCCATGTGATTATTGATGCCGACCGCCCCTGGCACCTGAGCCAGATTGGAGCGGATGGTCCGCCGTATCGACTCGTCGTCCATGTCGGTCGTTATGGCATCGGGGCCCGGATTGGAGCCATCGATCGCCTCCATCGGCTGGTGGAGCAACAATTCCTTGCCCGCGGCCCTGATCATGTTCACCGCCTCGCCTGTGTGTGGCACGCCAGGCAGCACCGCAAGCGTCAGCGGAAAAGGCAACTGCAGAAACGGCTGCAACTGCCACGTGTTGTAGCCCACATCGTCGATGACGAACACCAGCGCGCCGCGGCTCTTGGGCTTCTTCTTGACCGGCTTCGGGGCTCGCCGTTCTGCAGCCGGAGCCGCCTCGCCGCCGTGTTCAGGTTGCTGCTCTATGGGCCTGACCGCCGGCTGTGGCCTTGCGAATTCAGTTGATCCCTGGCGCACGACTATGATGGCCGCTCCAAACGCGACGAACACCAGTATCGCCGCGGTATAGAGCAGGGGAAGTGTGTTTCTGGATCTTCTGGAGGGTCGCCTGCGTGTAGCTGCCATCGTTCAGAACGACTATACGATGGGCATGCCGGCCGCCGCAAGGCGGCAACGTTCAGGCGCCGACAAACTCGGCGTAGTCGCTCTGTTCCCGCAGCTTCCTGATTGCCCGTTTTTCTATCTGCCGCACCGTTTCGGCCGACAGTCCCATCGTCTGTCCTATGCCCTTCAGCGTGCGCTTTGTGTTGCCGTAGAACTCGAATCGGTATATCAATACCTGCCGTTCCTTTTCCATCAGCGCCTCGAGCATGGTAATGGTCTTTTCCCTGAGGCACATGCGCTGGAATTCCGCATCAGGACTGTATGTCTCGTCGGCGAATACATCGAGGACACTGCCCGACTCGTCATCGTCATGATCGTTCTCAAGAGGAATCATCGCGCCAGACATTTCAAGCGCTTCCTGTACCAGGTGCTCGTCGATGCCGAGTTCCACGGCTATCTCGAATCGGGTCGGCTCCCGCGACAGTGCCTGCGACAGATACCCGTAGGTCTTGTGGATACGCTTGATGAGGTCTTCCTTGCGGTGAGGCAGGCGTATCGAACGACGCGAATTGACGAGTGATCGCGTTACGGCCTGTCGGATCCACCATGACGCGTACGTCGAAAACCTGACATTGCGTCGATAGTCGAATCGTTCGGCGGCCTTGATCAGCCCCATGTTGCCTTCCTGTATAAGATCGACCAGCGGAATATCGAAATTCGCAAAAGCGCGCGCTATCTTTATGACCAGTCTGAGATTCGATTCGATCAGGCGCGATCGGGCGGCATCATCACCGGCCTGTATCCGCATCGACAGTTCGCGCTCTTCCTCCGCGGTCAGGAGTAGAATCTGCTTGACGCGCTCGTAGTATATCTTGAGCGTGTCTTCTGTTCTGCCTGTTTCGGTATGTGCGCTCATGGCTGTAACCTCTATACATACTTAAGCAAAGAGCGTGCCAATAATGGCAGCCGATCGGATGAGTGTATAAAGTTATTTCAGGAAATGAATTACGATGATCGATACAGGGGGCAGCACAGAAGCGGCATGGAATAGTATACAAATACACACAAATTCGGATTATCCGCGTCTACAAAAATAGCCACTTTCAGGTACTGGCTCATCGAATAGGGCCACGAACAACAAAAAACCACTCGCGCGGGGGTGGCTTCCATCATCATGGTCAGAAATACATCAATTGGGCAGGGCGTGTTCTATCTGGGCCTGCTCGACACCGCGGCCCGATGGCGCCGAATATTCACGTATGAACGTGAACAGGGCGAGCACCGCCACGATGACCAGTACGAGCTTTCTCATGTATCCCCTCCAAGGCGCACCCAGTATATCCGTTTTGCCCTGTAGCGGCAAGGACAGCCGAGCCATACTACGCGCTATTTTCCATTGAGCATCCTGAGTGGATCGACGGCTACACCTCTTTTGAACACGCCAAAATGCAGATGCGGGCCCGTACTGTACCCGGTGCTGCCCAGCAGTCCCACCGGGTCACCCTGCGCAATCGTTGAACCGGTCTTGACCTTGATGGCGTTGAGGTGCGCATACAGCGTCTGGTAGTTGTCAGGATGGGCAATGATGACGAAATTGCCAAACAGCGTGCTGTACCCGGTCTCGGCGACCCGCCCGTCCATCGCCGCCTTGATGACCATGTTCTCCGGCCCAACGATGTCGAGGCCGTTGTGGAACTGCCGTATGCCGGTGAACGGATTTGCCCTATAGCCAAAGTACGAACTGATCTCGCCCCGTATTGGCCACATCACCAGCTTGCCGAGCGCCTGTTTGAGTTCGTATGACGACAGCCGCGCCCCGGGAATGAACAGGGACTGACCGGGAACTATCGTCTGGCTGCCCAGATCATTGGCGTCGATGATGTCGAGGAGCGATACACCGCGGGCCGAGGCGATCGCAGAAAGGCTGTCGCCCTTGCGTATCGTCTGCATGACGCCATCGATATTGGGAATCTTCAGTGTCGAGCCGGCCCCTATGCGCCTGACATCCTTGATGCCATTGACGCTGATAAGCGTGTCGAGCCGTACGCCGAAACGTTTGGCTATCGCATCAATCGTTTCGTTCTTCTTGACGGTATAGCTTGACAGGCTCAGGGTGTAGGGCAGGGCGGGAGGCAGCGACTCATCGGCCGGCGCCTGTTCCGGCGGTGATACCGAGTCGAGCAGAATCGAGGCTATGATGGTATCCGCCGGCAGGACAAAGCCTCTGAGGTTGGCCCGCTGTTCGAATGATCCGGCGGCGACCATGACCAGTGATAGCAGCGCCATCACGGCAGCCGCCGCCGCTACCGGCATGTAACCGGGGAGGATCTTCCGGACCAGGGTCTGGATGCCGCTCCACGCCGATTTTCGCTTGGTTCTGCCGCGCTCTTTACCGGCCAGATGCTCAGCGGGTCGCTGGGCAGCGGGTCGCTGGGCAGCGGGTCGCTGGAACGGCATGTTCCAGGGATGGCGAACAATCTCGGGGCGTGTGACTATTCTGACCGGTTTTTTCCGCCGTACGATATACTGATCGGCAATGACGCTCTGCATCTCCATACGCTAGACTATCGGCGGAATTGTATGGAGGGTTGAGCCTCGTATCCCTGTGACGCAAGGACATGCATGTCATGAAGCATCGCCTGACTCGAAGGCTTTCGGCCGGCCGCATCATCATTGTGGCACTGTGTGCAGCCGCGTTGCTGAAGCTGTTCGTGCTGGACATGGTGCTGGTCCGTGGCGAGTCGATGCGCCCGACCATTGAGCCCGGTTCGGTCGCCGTGGTGTTGCGCTGCGCGTACGGCCTGCGTTTCCAGCCGCGCCTGCAGGCGACACCCCGCTACATCGTCCGGTGGTCAGTCCCGGCGCCCGGAGACCTCGTACTGGTGTCTCCATCTCCAGGGGGATCACTGCGGGCGATCAAGCGGGTGCTGGAAGCCGGTCCGGCATTCATGACGGCCGAGGCCGGTGTGCTGCATGGGAGGGGCGGCTCGGTTGAGCTCGGCGCGGCAGCGACCCGGTTCGCCGGCACCAGCTTCATACCCGCCGGTCGCCTCTTCATTGTCGGCGACAACGCCGCAGTCTCGTTTGATTCAAGAGACTACGGTTCTGTGCCGATTGAGGCGATAGCTGGAAGAGTGGTAGTCTACCATGGCTGGTTGGCCAGCACTGTATCACGGCTCCTTCATTTCAAGGAAACTACCGACGATGTCGATCGATAGGCGCTTTCTACGACACTACGTCATACTCGGCGCCATCGTGCTGGTGGCGATCGTGACGCTGTTCCGTTACGGCAGGCTGGCCCTCGGCACGGGGCCCGGCACCGGTGCCGCTGCGCCGCGCGTCGTATCCATACGAGGTTCGATATTCGACAGGGAAGGCCGCCTGCTCGCGGCGTACACCGATCTGTATGACGTGTCCGTGTGGAGGCCTTCCGTTACCAAGGGCCGGGAACCCGACTTTGCGCACGCGATCGCGGCGGCTCTCGATGTACCTGAAGATTCGATACTGGCGCGTCTTGCCGGTGACGGCCCCGATTTTGTGTACCTCGCGCGGCGGATATCCGGAGAGGTGGCCAAGGCGGTAGAACGCGCCGCCGAATCCACGGGGATGCACGGCCTGAGTCTTGACCGTGTCGCCGGCCGTGTCTATCCGGAGCGGGCTCTGGCGTCCCACCTGATCGGCTTTGTGGGCACCGAGAACAAGGGACTTGCCGGAGCCGAGGTGTCGTTTGAGTCGGTGCTTGCTCCCGATGTTTCGAAGGCAAGCGCCGGGTACGCCTATGGCGATTCTGTCTATCTGACGATCGATGCCGACCTCCAGTACAGGCTGGAGCAGCTCGGCCGCGCCGCCCTGAAGGAAAACGCCGCGGAAGGCATCGCCCTGGTGGTGATGGAGGCCCATACCGGCGCCATACTGGGCTACGGATCGTTGCCCGATTTTGATCCGAACAACTTCCTTGCGGCGGATCGATCAACCTGGGTGGACCGGGTCTCGATATACGCATACGAACCGGGGTCGGTCTCAAAAACGAACGTTATTATACGCTGAATATCTGGCCGAGGAACTACTGCTCGATCTACCGCATCGCCAGTTCGTGTTTACCATTCCAAAAATCTTAAGGCCATACTTTAAATCCGATAAACGATTTT
>Ga0272446_1006714_pt1 | contig 11831 bp, 8 predicted proteins | sample YNPCB0061_FD_194587 | JGI IMG/M metagenome (GOLD analysis project Ga0272446, IMG submission 194587) | Hot spring microbial mat communities from Yellowstone National Park, WY, United States - YNP-CB-006-1 | ecosystem: Environmental > Aquatic > Thermal springs > Hot (42-90C) > Sediment | place...
TCCAGGCCACGATCACCTCCGACAATCGCTTGCAGTTGCAGGCTCAGGCCGGCTACACCTTCGACAACGCCGGTCGATCGCCCACGGAACTCCAGAATTCGACCATCGGCGGCACGGCCGTTCCTGTGGTGCAGGGCATCTACACGGGCAAAGAGAACGGCTCGTATACGTTCCAAGTGGTAGGCAGCGGCACGGTCGGAGTGACGGCCAACTTGCAAATCGTAGTTCGCGATGTCAGCAACAATCTAGTCAGCACGGTGAACATCGGGCAGGGCTACACTCCTGGTACGCCCATCAGCATCGGCAACGGCTTGACCATTCGCATCGCGGCGGGCAGCATCAGCGCGGGCGGGTTCAGTGTGCCCGTGCTGGCCACCCCGGACACTTCCGGGGCACTGGCCGCTCTAGGCATCAACACTATCTTTCAAGGCTCCGATGCCGGCAGTCTTCGCGTTCGCAGCGACATCCGGGAGAATCCGGCTCTGCTGGCCGCCTCTCGCGATGGGCAACCCGGAGACAACTCCAACTTGCTGCGTATGACCGCTCTGCAATCGAAGAAGGTTCTCGACGGCGGCACTGACACGTTCTTGGAAAATCTCTCGGGCATGATCGGCGAGGTTGGGGCAGCGGTTCGTAGTCGCTCCGATGAGCAACTCGCTCTCAAAGCTCTCGGACAGAACATCCATACTCAGCAACAGGCCATCTCGGGGGTAGATCCCAACGAGGAAGTAGCTACTCTGTTGCAGTTCCAGCGAAGTTTCCAGATGGCGGCTCGATTTATCACGGTAGTCAACACCACCATGGACGACCTGCTGAACATCGTTCGCTGATTGTCAGGAGAAGGTGACTCATCATGAACATCCGCACCACCCCACTGGCTATGTACGATCGGCAAATGCAGGCCATGCGTCTGCATTCCTCCAAATGGGCTGCCGTCCAAGAACAGGCCACCACGGGCTTGAAGATCAATCGCCCCTCCGACGATCCGCTGACGACCGTTTCCATCCTGGCCTCGCAGGCTGAGGACATGCAACTGGAAATGCAGCAGAACAACGTCGATATGCTGACCTCGCAGCTCAACCAGTCCAACGATGCCGTGTTGCAGGCCAATCGGTTGATGACTCGGGCACGACAACTGGCTCTGGATGCCGCCAACAGCACCAACGATTCGACGAACCGCAAACTCATGGTCAACGAGGTGGATCGGCTGCTAGAGCAAATGCTCTCGACGGCCAACACCTCTGTCGATGGCCGCTATCTGTTCGGCGGGACAGCGACGGCCAAGGCTCCCTTTGTGGTGACGGCACGCGATACCGACAATCGCATCACGGCGATCGCCTATCAAGGATCGGAAAACCGAGCGTTCGTTCGAGTGGGCCGCGACGAACAGATCAGCACGCTCTACCAGGGCGATCAGGTCTTCATGCGGCCCGGACAGAATGTCTTTGAGCAACTGATCGGTCTGCGCGAGGAATTGATGAACACCGCCGGTATGAGCGAAGCCGACCTCAATGCCGCTCTCACTGCGCGGGTGGGGGGTATAGAAACGGTTCAGCAACGACTACTCAACACCGTAGGCGAAATGAGTAGCAGTCTAGAGGCGTTGCAATCGCTGAAGACTCGTCTGGGAGACATCCGCACGCTGGTCAAGAGCCATATCGGCGACATGCAGAGTGCCGACATGGCCGAAGTCGTGGTCAACCTGCGTACCCAGGAAACGCTGTTCAGCAATACCCTGGCGGTGTCGGCGCGGGTGTTCAATCTGAGTTTGCTGGACTACCTCCGCTGAGTGGCGGGCAAGTGACGCAATAGCTGTTACTTGCCGATGCAGAAGCGGCTAAATATCCGATCCAGCAAGTCGTCGGTATACACCGCTCCCACCAGTTGTCCTAATTGCTCCAGAGCCTCCCGCAGTTCCACGGCCAGGATCTCTGGGGGATCGTCTTCCAGCACGCAGCGATAGGCCCGACGAAGGTGTTCGGCTCCGCGTTCGACATGGCCTCGACAACGGCCCACGCTCTCGCCCAGGGCCGGCTCGGCTCGTTCCTCGTAGCATTGGGCGATACGCCGTCGCAGTGTACCCAGTCCCTTGCGGGTCACAGCACTGGTCGCTAGCCAACCTTCAGGGGCTTCCGCCAAGTCGCACTTGGTGGCCACCGCTAGAGCCGGCGGCATTTCCTGTTGCAACAAGGCCAGTTCGTCGGCGTTCGGTTCTTTGCCGGCCTCGACGCACACCAGCAACAGATCCGCCTCGCCACGTTGCTGACGAGCCAGGGCCTGTGCCTGCGTTTCGATGCCGTCCACCGCGATCTCCCAACCCGGAGTGTCCACCAGATCCGCCGGCGAGACATCCAGCAATCCCACAGGACGAACCAGATAATCGCGTGTCGTGCCCGGCTCTGGACTGACCAGTGCCTGCGCTCCGGTTAGAGCGTTGAACAGACTCGACTTGCCGGCGTTGGGCCGACCCGTAATCACCACGCGAAAAGCCCGGCCACTCAACGCCCGGCTGTCGAGTTGCTTGCTCACCACAGCCAGTTGTGCCAGGGCCCCCTGCAACCGTTTTAGAAGCTCCGGCTTGTGGACGAATTCAATGTGTTCCTCAACGAAATCCAGTCCGGCCTCGACATCGGCTAGCAGACTGAGCAGATCGTCGCGCAACTGATCCAGTGGCCCAGCGATGCCGCCCGCCAGTTGCTTGAGAGCCAACCGTAGTTCGTTCCGCCCGCTCGCCTCGATCACGGCGTGAACCGCCTCGGCCCGCGTCAGATCCAGCTTGCCCGCCAGAAACGCTCGCAGGGTGAACTCACCAGGTGTGGCCGGCCGACCGCCCGCCGCGATCAGAGCGGCCAGAGTAGCCTCGACCACTGGAACGCTGCCGGGCAAGTGCAACTCCACCACGTCTTGCCCAGTGTAGCTATGCGGAGCTAGAAAGCAGTAGACCTCAACCGGCACGGCGGCCGTCAGTCCGGGCACTCGCAACAGACCGGCAACCAGTTGTCGCCGCTGCCCCGGCAACGCCGAGGCCGGCTCGAAAATAGCTCGAGTCAACTCTACACTGCCCGGCCCACTCAGCCGCACAATCGCCCGTCCACCCGGTGCAGCGGGCGTGGACTGGGCTACGATCGTGTCCTCCAGGGTGGCTCGCACGCTCACGGCTTCTCCTCACCCCCCCTTGGCCGCATGGCTCACTTCTTGCGGGCTTGTTCCAACACGTCATTCCACCAGTCGCGGAGTTTCTGCCAACTTGTCGGCGGTTCGGGCTTGTTTTCCTGCGCCGCCTTCTTGCGACGGTTCTTGCCCTTTCGATTGGCCTCCCCCGTGGTTATTTTGCCTTCTCGCGCACTCGACGACTGCTCACCGACTTTGTTCCTCGCGGCCGCTTCGTCGATACTGGCAAGAATGGTAGCTTTCTCGTCCGCCTCTGGAGCCATGGAGTTCTTCATCTTGGGCAGGAACTGCCGCTCTGCGAAGCCCCACAACGTCGAGACGATGATGTAGATGCATAACCCCGCTGCGATCTTGTAGAAGAAGAACCCCATGAGGATCATCATGAACTTCATGGTGGTCTGCTGCATTTCTTGCTCCTTGTCGGCGGCTGGCGGCATCATGATCTGTTGCTGGATCACCATGAGTGCTACCGCGAAGATCGGCAGGAGGTTGAAGTACGGCCCCATGTAGAACATGCCGCCGTAGTCGGCATCACGGCTGATTAGAGGAATCGACCGCGTCCAGTAGATCAGCATGTCCGGTGCCGCCAGGTTCGTGATCCAGGTCGGCCAAAAACTCGCCAAGCGGAACGAAATGCTCTCCTGTAGCGCAAAGTACAGGCCCATCATGATCGGCATCTGCAAGAGAATGATCCAACACGAGCCGAACGGATTAACCTTGTGCTTGCGGAACAAAGCCATCTGCTCCTGAGCGAAGCCCTGCTGATCGACCGTACCATCCGGTCGCGTGAACTTCGCCCGCAATTGCTTGAGTTCTGGAGCGAGAGCCTGCATCTTCAGGGCCATTAGGGCCTGTTTGCGACTGAGCGGGAACATGATCAGTCGCACCAGAATGGTCAACACCAGTATTGCCAGCCCATAGCTCGGGATAATCACGATCAAATGACCGAGTACCCAGTGCATGACGTTAGTGCAGGCGATGACCAGATCCGTCCACAAAATGGTCTTGAGGAAACTGCCGAACCAGTTGTTCATCTGGTGATCGACGATGCTGTTGAGGTGCAGATCGTTGACATAACGGCTGATGACATCTGGAGCCACGGCATTGTCGCCGTGCAGATGGCGGAGCAAGCTCGGCTTGGCTGGGCCGTTGTACAGCACATAGCGATGGGTGACGGCCTGCTGTCCCGGCTTGAGAGCGACCGCCTCAGTGTTGACGCGAACCGTCAGATCGTCTTCCCAGGGAGCATGGGTGGCATCGGCATCCAGTCCAACGCGAACATCCTCGGCCAGTCGCGGTGCCTCGCGTAGAGCCGGCACATAGCTGAGCGTGCGATAGACTACAGCGACCGATTGATTGTCTCGCAACTGCCCACGAATGGGCCGCAGATACTCCGGCAAATAGACCACTGTGGTCGTCCGCCCGTCTTCGCGCAGCAGCACCAGGCGATCCGGTAGGGTCAAGGTGCCAGGCTTGATCCGGCCGCGCAATACGGCTGTCTCCTGCGTTGGGCGAGCCTGCTGCAAGAAGTTGCGCGAGGACTGCTCATTGTCCACGGCGATGACCGAAGCAAAATACTGCACGGCAACACCGGCGTAGCGGAGATACTGCCCCTGTTCTCGCTTGGTCGCGTTGCCGCCTGCCATGTGCGTCAGTTGCGGCTGCATGATCAATTCGCGATACAGATTGCCTCGATCATCCTCGACACCGATAACGGCATTGCGGAACGTCGCGGTGTACCACTTCCCCTCGATGGGCAGCCCTTTGGCTCCTGTAAGCTGATAGCGGAAGTTGATCGGATTGGTGCTAGTCTGTCCCGGTGCCCGCTCGAGCCGGACTTCCAGCCCGACGTGGTATTCTCCCTCGATTAGGCTGTAGGTCTTGGTCAGCAGCACGCCCTCGATCTCGGTCTGGAACGACACCTGCTGGCGTGCCTTGCCCTCCACTTCATCGACGACCACCGCTTTTCCTTCGGAAGCCAGGACTTGCCAGCGGCGGCGGCCCAAGGTGTCGAGCGGGCGGTCAGCGTTGCCATCACGCGGATCGAAGTGGAAGAGCAAGTGCGACGGCTCGTGCAGGTTGGCTGAGGCCGGCACCAGAACTAGCGGTTCCTTGAGCGGCTTGCCGTCCTCGTCGGCAGCGCGAAAGTGGTTGAGCGTGACACTACGAACGCCCGCCCCCAAGGGATCTAGCACGACATGCAACGCGAAGCGGGAGTCCTCGCCAGGAGTGCCTAATTGCAGAACCTCGCGGTCGGAAGTGATGGGGGGCTGAACCGGCAGGCGAACCACCTCCTTGACCTTGCTCGGATCTTCCTCCGGTCGAGTCGTCGAGGGCGGCGGAACAAAGAAGCGTTGCCGAAGCGGGATGTAGAGAAACAGGATCGCTGTCGCTACCAGGAAGAACAACAGAAGGTTCCGCGACTGCTGCATGACTGATGGCATCCTGATGAAAAGGCACCAAGGACGAACTTAGAGAGCGTGTCTAGACGAACTGGCACGCCTCTGCTGTTGTTCATCCTTGTGCAAGTGAGGTGTTCTGTCAACGGCCATCACGCAGACGATCGCCGAGGAAGTTTTCCAGATCGGGGATGGCGTAGATTTTCTGGATGGTGGTTTCGATGTCGTATTCGACGCGACGATAGCGGATGGTATCGCCATCAAGTAGCACATAACAGGCTCGTGGATCGCCGTCGCGGGGTTGACCGACCGAGCCGACGTTGACCAGGGTCTTGCGATTGTCGAGGCGATAGGTGTATTCGATCTCTTCGGGACTATGGAACATGTACAAATCGTCGGGAGCCTGTTCGATGAATATGCCAGGCACATGGGTGTGGCCCTGGAAGCAGTAGCGTTCGACCAAGGCAAAGATGCGTTCCATCTTGCGCTGGTTGTAGATGTCTTCGGGAAAGACGTATTCGTTGAGCGGATTGCGGGCCGACCCATGCACGAACAGATAACCGTTCTCCTTGAAACTGCGTGGACGCTCGGCCAGGAACTCCCAGCGGCGTTCGCGAGACTGTCGGCTTTCGGGCGAGGATTCGAGTTGGTTACGCGTCCAGAAAATAGCTCGTTCAGCGGGGCCGTTGAACCCCTCAGGATCGAACATCGCCCCCTGGTCATGATTGCCCAGCAGCACCATCTTACACTTCATGACCAGATCCACGCACTCGCGTGGATTGGGGCCGTAACCGACCACGTCGCCCAGGCAGTAGATTTCTTTGACGGGATGTTTCTCGATGTCCTTGAGAACTGCCTGAAGGGCTTCTAAGTTACTGTGAATATCGCTAATGATCGCCTTCACGCCTGGGTCTCCCGGGGGTATGGCGATGCTTGACACCTCGCCCCGCTCACTCCCCGAATTGGTGTAGCGGATCTAATGGCCTAACATCCCTTTACATGAAGTTTACTGGTTGTGCAAAATATCTGTCAAGGGCACGGAGTCGCTTTGCCCGGTGCCACGACCCATCACAGGCCGGAGTCTGCCGGTCGCATGCACGGAAGCACCCCGATTCACACGCTTGCCCACTGTGAAACGGGATTGGCAACAGGAGTTCCTCATGGGGCTGCTCCGCGAATTGTTTCGCCGTTGGCGACTTTACCAGCAGCTACCTCGACACTGGAGATGGCGACCTGACACCATCGACCGCACTCTCCTCCGCCACGTCCTGCTCGAGAACGAATATCAGTTGCCCCGTCGGTTCGCGTCCGACGATGTCTTGCTCGACGTGGGAGGACACATCGGTTCGTTCACCCTCGCCGTCCTGCGTCGAGGTGCGGGACGGGTTGTCTGTTACGAACCCGACAGCGACAACTTCCAATTGCTCACCCACAATCTAGCACCCTTCGGTTCGCAGGTCGAACTGCACCAGGCCGCCGTTTGGCACGAACGGCCTGCTGTGCCCTTGGCCCTGCACAATCCTCTCCAGGCTCGCAACACCGGGGCCAATCAACTCTGTCGAGCCACTGCCCGCCAGGGCGTGCCGGTGGTCGTCTTCGACGAACTGATCGACCGCTTGACCGTCCATCGTCGCTTGCGTCTGGTCAAGCTCGACTGCGAAGGAGCCGAGTGGCCCTTGCTGCTCACCTCACGCCGACTCGATCGCATCGAGCAGCTTTGTGGCGAATACCATCTCGGGAGCCTGTCAGAGGTCTTTGCCGTCCCCGGCGTGCCGTCCTTCAGTACCGATCTGCTGGCGGAACATCTGCGGCAACAAGGCTTCGAGGTGCGACTGTCCCCTCATGAGCGAGCGGCCATTCCGTCTGGGCTGTTCTTCGCCACGCGACTCTCTCGAAAACCTGCAGAGCGAACGCTTGCTGATCGCATAGCGTTCGCCCCGATTTGCAGCTGTTGAAGCCGATCTGAGTTCGCACGAGCAACGGCACCTTGAGTACCAAGTGCTGCTCACCGATTGCCGTAGCCGCTCGTCAAGGTGGTGGCAGGGGGCTGAGTGGGATTGAGGTGCAGCAGCACCGAAGTTTCCTTGCCCTCGCGAACGATCCGCACCTCGACGGTCTCGCCAGCCTTGCGACTCCACAGGGCACGTTCGAGATCGAAGCGATTCTTCAGGGACTGGCCGCCCACTTCAACGATCACATCGCCCTTGCGAATACCGGCACTTTCTGCGGGGCCGGTGGCGATGACGCGATCGACCACGACGTGCTGGCGAATGCCGCCCACCTCGTCGCCAGGCTTGTCGATGCAAGACAGGCCGTGCTTGACGCGAGCGATCCGGCTGGCACTAAGGTGACGTGCCAGTACCCCTTTGACGGTCTCGGCATTCAGAGCGAAGCAGATGCCCTGGGCCCCCTGATGCAGAGCGACATTGATACCGATGATGTCGCCGTTGATGTTGAGCAGCGGCCCGCCGGAGTTGCCGGAGTTGATGAGAGCCGAGTGCTGAATCACGTTGTCGATCTTGGCACCGCCGGGCAGCGGGATCTCGCGATTCAGGGCACTGATGATGCCGGTGGTCACTGAGTTGGCGAAGCCGTAGGGATTGCCGATGGCGATCACGGTCTCGCCGACCATCAGATCCGAGCCGGGGCCGAAAACCAGTGCCTTGACCTTGCAGTCGGCCGGCAGCTTGAGGATCGCTAGATCGCTTTCCGGGATGGCGGCGAACAGGCTAGCTTCGACCGTCGTACCGTTGGCCAGGGTGACCTGGATGGACGTGGCGTTGGCGACGACGTGGTTGTTGGTGATGGCATAGCCGCGTTCATCGACGACGACACCTGTGCCGATGACTTCGCGAGAACGCGAACCTCGATAGGCGCGAATGGTGAGAACGCCATCACGAGTCTTGTTGACCGCTTCGACAATGGCGGTTCGACGGGCATATTGTGCCTCGACAGGTGTAGGGCAGCAATAGGTAAGCAGGACGACGCTGGCGGTTATAGAAACGAGGAGCTTGAACATCGGACACAACCCTTTCGGCAACCCAGCCACCTCGTAACAGGTTAGCGAAGGAATCCTGACGAGGTCCGTAGGCTTTCCGTCCCCGCCTCGCGACGGGTTTGGCAGTTTCGTGGGAAGTAACGGGAGGGGAGGAGCGGTGAGAGGGGAGCCGCCGTCTAATCGTTATAATCCTAGCATTCGTTTCTTCGTCGTGTCAAAAAACTTACTTCTGCCGCCAGAGCAGATCTGCTCTCAGACCACAGGGCAATTTCGCGGTCAGGCCATATAGCCTGATCGACTTGCCAGGGCTGTCTGCGAGCGATTGATTGCTACAATGAACGCAGCTAAACACATTACACCCCTCTGGCACAGGAGAAACAGGCGATGGCAACGGCCACGGCAACGCTGAGCAAGATGTACATCGATGGCAAGTGGGTGGAGGCCGCCAACGGCCAGACGCTGGGAGTCATCAACCCGGCGACCGAGGAAACGATCAGCGATGTGGCCTATGGCGGACGTGTCGATGCCCAGCGAGCCGTCCAGGCCGCCGCTCGCGCTATGCCGGCCTGGATGAAACTGACTCCCTACGACCGGGCTAAAGTTCTCAAGAAGACCGCTGAGTTGATGCGCGAGCGTGCCGACCACATCGCTCGCACCCTGACCATGGAGCAGGGCAAGCCGCTCGCCGAGTCCAAAGCCGAGGTGCTGCACTCCGCCGATACCTTCGAGTGGTTCGCCGAGGAGGGCAAACGCGCCTATGGGCAAGTGATCCCCAACTCGGTGCCGGGCAAGCGACACCTGACGATCAAGCACCCTGTGGGCGTGGTCGGGGCCATCAGTCCGTGGAACTTCCCCGTCACCCTCCAGGCGCGCAAGATCGCGCCGGCACTGGCGGCCGGCTGCACCATCGTCTGCAAACCCGCCAGCCAGACTCCGCTGTGTCTGATTCAGGTCTTCGAGTGTCTGGAAGAGGCTGGTTGCCCCGCTGGAGTGGCCAATCTGGTCATCGGGCCGGCCCAAGAAATCGCCGACGAGTTCCTCGAGAATCCCGCCGTTCGCAAGATCAGCTTTACCGGCTCGACGGAAGTGGGGAAAAATCTCATGCGCGCCGCTGCCGACCAGCTCAAGCGATTGAGCCTGGAACTGGGCGGGCATGCTCCTTTCATTGTCTTGCCTGATGCCGACCCGGAAGTCGGGGCCAAGATCGCCGTCACCGGCAAGTTCCGCAACAATGGCCAGGTGTGCATCGCCCCCAGCCGCTTCTACGTCCACAAGGATGTCAGCAAGAAGTTCACCGAGGCCACCGTCGAGTTCACCCGTCAACTCAAGCTGGGCAACGGCCTGGATCCGGGCATCGAAGTCGGCCCGATGTTCGAGAAGAAGGCTCTGACCAGCACCCAGGCACTGGTCGATGATGCCCGCAACTGCGGTGCCCGCGTGCTGACCGGCGGTTGTCGCAGTGAGCGGTTCGATCGCGGCTACTTCTTCGAGCCGACCGTGTTGACCGATGTCCCCACCGCTGCCAAGCTCATGGTCGAGGAGCCGTTCGCGCCGGTGATGCCGCTGCTGAACTTCAACGACCTCGACAGCGTCATTCGCGAGGCCAACAACACTCGCTATGGTCTGGCGGCCTACGTCTTCACCAACGATCTGACGACGGCCTTCAAACTCGCCGAGGGCATCGAGGCCGGCATCATCGGTGTCAACGACCCAGTGCCGGCCACTCCGCAATGTCCCTTCGGCGGCATGAAGGAGTCCGGCATCGGTCGCGAACTGGCCCACGAGGGGCTGGAAGCCTACATGGAGACCAAATACGTCTCTATCAAGCTCCGCGACTGATCCGGCTAATCGCAGACCAACGGCCCACTCCCATCTCGGACGGGGGTGGGTCCACTGCGCAGTTTCGTATCTCCGGCTCTATCCGCCAGGCAAAAGCATCGCATGCCCTGTCTCGACTGGTCTGCCGCCCGCGCCGCCATGCTGCTCGATCCCACGGTGGCCAACCTCAACACGGGATCGTTCGGCCCGACTTCGCGTGTCGTCTTCGACCGGGTGACGGCTTTGCGTCGCCGACTGGCCGAGGAGCCGATGGATTTTCTGCTCCGTCAGCAACCCAGTCTGCTGTGGCACGCTCGCGAACGGCTGGCCGCCTTTCTAGGCACCGATCCACGTCAGCTGCTGTTCACGACCAACGTGACCACCAGCATCAATCTCATCGCCTCCAGCATCCAACTGACCGCGCCAGGCGAAATCCTGCTGACCGATCACGAATACGGAGCCATGCACTGGTGCTGGCAACGCGCCGCTCGTCGACTTGGGCTGACGTTGCGCACCTTTGCCCTGCCAACCCGCACCGAGAATCCCGCGGCCATCGTCGAAGCGGCGGTAGCGGCCTTCACGCCACGCACTCGGCTGTTCTTCTTCAGCCATGTGCTATCGCCCACAGGGCTAGTGCTGCCGGCTCGCGAGTTGTGTGCTGCTGCCCGTGCTGCCGGCATCCTCACCGTGGTCGATGGAGCCCACGCGCCGGCCTTTGCTCCCCTGGATCTGGGCAACATTCCCTTCGATTTCTATGGCGGCAACTGTCACAAGTGGTTGCTCGCGCCGATCGGCACCGGCTTTCTGGTGTTCGCACCCGGCAACGCCGAGCGACTCGCGCCGTTGCAAGTGAGTTGGGGCTGGTATCCGACCGGCCCACTCGACGAACCCGACGAGTTCGGCTCCACACCGCGACTGCGGCAACTCGAGTTCGAGGGCACGCGTGATTGCTGTGCTTGGCTGAGCGTTCCCGAAGCCATCGACTTCCAGGCCGCGCTCGGTTTCTCGGCCATTCGCCAACGGCAGCGTGAATTGGTAGCGCACGTTCGCCGTAGGCTGGCTGGGGTGCCCAGCCTTAAACCCGCCACGCCGGAGAATCCCGAACTGTGTGGGGCCATGATGGCCTATGAGTTGCCGACCGACATCGATCCATCGCGATTGCGACAGGCACTGTGGCAGGCTCGCATTGAGGTGCCGGTTTTCGAGCGTGCCGATCGCTGGCTGATCCGCACCTCGACACACTTCTACAACACCGAAGCAGAGGTCGATCAACTAGCCGCTGTGCTGCCTGAGGCACTTGCGGCAGCGCGAATCCCAGCGGCGTGAGGCCAGGGCCGTATTCACCGAGGCCGCGAGTGGACGATCTCGATCTCATTGCGAACCGGGGCATCTCCCGCCGCGTCGGCAGCCAGGGCACCGGCCAGTTGTCGCAGATAGTAGGTCGG
>Ga0272446_1006715_pt1 | contig 11830 bp, 16 predicted proteins | sample YNPCB0061_FD_194587 | JGI IMG/M metagenome (GOLD analysis project Ga0272446, IMG submission 194587) | Hot spring microbial mat communities from Yellowstone National Park, WY, United States - YNP-CB-006-1 | ecosystem: Environmental > Aquatic > Thermal springs > Hot (42-90C) > Sediment | place...
GAAGGCCGGCCCAGACATAACATCGTGCATGACGGGGTAGACGGTTGAGGTTGGAGGGTTTGGCGACTGCCAATTTACCAACCCCTACCTCGTCAACCTACTCTTCCCCCAGATTCCGCGAAGAACCCTTTTTTATGCGTGCCCAGGGTGGCGGCAAGCGTCAACTCTGTTGCTCTGGCAGGCGTTATCTACCCGCCGGAAATAGTCCAACGATCTGATCGAAAAGGCATTTCAAGGCGTATGATGTTCAATGGCATCCGCTAGCAGCCTGTCGGACTTGAGTGATCGAACGCGAGCCGGGTGGAAGAGCGGGGACAATTTTGCACGATTTCGAGGCGCATAGTGGGCCTATGCAACGAGAAAGCGGGCAAAAATGGACCGCTTTTCCCACCGGCGCAGTAGATCAACCTCAAGTCCGACAGGCTGCCAGGATGCGGGTTGTCTTTTGCCAATAGGAGATATGACATGAAAGCTGTTTTGATTGCCACCGCCGCTGCCCTGACCTTGAGCGCCGGCGCTGCCTCTGCGGACCAGGCCCTGGCCAATAAGAACGCCTGCATGAGCTGCCACCAGGTGGACAAGAAGGTAGTGGGCCCCGCCTTCAAGGATGTGGCCAAGAAGTACAAGGGCGACGCCAAGGCCGTGGACCACATCGTTGGCGTCATCAAGAAAGGCGGCAAGGGGAATTGGGGCACGGTGCCCATGCCCCCGCACCCCCAGGTATCGGACGAAGACGCCAAGAAATTGGCCAATTGGGTGCTCTCCCTGTAAACCGCGTTTGCATGCCGGAAAAGCCGGGTTCGCCCGGCTTTTTTAATGTCCTCTGTGTTATAAACGACGGGATTTTCCGGGTGATGGAGGCCTAAGGTGAATGCATTCAAGTGGTTTTCAGGCGCGGTGTTGGCGGGCATCCTCGTCTCGGGCTGTGGTCCGCGGTCAGAAGAGGATGCCAATACGATCCGTATCGGCTCCGTGGCGCCCTTGACCGGGCCCCAGACCCACATCGGCAAGGACAACGAGAACGGCGCCCGGCTGGCGGTGGATGAGATCAACGCCGCTGGCCTGGTGCTGGGGGGCAAGAAGGTGCGTCTGGAACTCATCGGCGAGGATGACCAGGCGGAGCCCAAGACCGCCACCATCGTGGCCGACAAACTGCTGGACGCTGGCGTTGTGGCGGTGATCGGCCACCTCAATTCCGGCACCACCATCCCCGCCTCCAAGCGCTACCACGACGCGGGCATTCCCCAGATTTCCCCCTCGGCCACCGCCGTGGCCTATACCGCCCAGGGCTTCAAGAACGCCTTCCGCGTGATGGCCAACGATGCCCAGCAGGGCAAGGCCCTGGGCCAGTTCGCCGTAGGCAAGCTGGGCGCGAAAAAGGTGGCCATCATCGACGACCGCACCGCCTATGGCCAGGGCCTGGCGGACGAGTTCGAGAAGGCGGCCAAGGCCGCCGGGGCGGAAGTGGTGGCGCGGGAGTTCACCACCGACAAGGCCACGGATTTCGCCGCCATCCTCACCAACATCAAGGGTAAGGGCGCGGACCTGGTGTTCTTCGGTGGCATGGATCCCCAGGGGGGGCCCATGGCCCAGCAAATGAAGCGCCTGGGGCTGAATGCCCGCCTGCTGGGCGGCGACGGTCTGCAGAACGCCAATTTCCTCAAGCTGGCTGGCGCCGACGCGGAAGGTGTGGTGGCCTCCTCCCCGGGCCTCCCCCTGGAGGCCATGCCCGGAGGCCCGGCCTTCAAGGCCAGGTTCGAGGCCAAGTACGGCCCCATCCAGCTCTACGCGCCCTATGCCTACGACGCGGTGTACGTGTTGGTGGAGGCCATGAAGCGGGCCGATTCCGCCGAGCCCGCCAAGGTCATCGCCGCCCTGGCCCAGACGGACTATCAGGGGGTCACGGGGCCCCTGAAATTCGACGCGAAGGGGGATACGGTGGGCGGTGCCGTGACCATGTATGAAGTGAAGAACGGCGCCTGGACCGTATTGGAGACCGTCAAATAAACGCTGGCGGGGGATGGGCAGGCGGTCTCGGCGGAAAAAGCGGGCCTGCTGACCACGCCCGGCCGGCAACGGCCTGACTGACGATGGAAATCTTCACCCAACAGCTCATCAACGGCCTGGTCCTGGGCAGCATTTATGCCTTGGTGGCTTTGGGCTACACCATGGTCTATGGCATCCTGGAGCTGATCAACTTCGCCCACGGCGAGGTGACCATGATCGGCGCCATGGTGGCCCTGACGGTCATGGGCGTGCTGGTGGGCCTGAATCCGGAATTGCCGGGCCTGCTGGTGGTGCTGGGGGGCGTGCTGGTGGCCATTCCCGCCTGCATGGCCTTGGGCTTTACCATCGAGAAGGTGGCCTACAAACCCCTGCGCCATGCCCCCCGCCTGGCACCCCTGATCACCGCCATCGGCGTGTCCATCATCCTGCAGAACGCGGCCATGCTCATCTGGGGCCGGCAGTATGTGTCCTTCCCGCCCCTCCTGCCCCAGGGCCGCCATGAAATCCTGGGGGCCCACATCACCGACCTGCAGATCTTCATCGTGGTGTTGTCGTTTTCCATCATGGGCGGCCTGTGGTTGCTGGTGGAACGCACCCGGCTGGGCCGTGCCATGCGCGCCACGGCCCAGTCCAAAGAGGTGGCCCAGCTCATGGGCGTGAACGTGGACCGCATCATCTCCGCCACCTTCATCATCGGCTCCGCCCTGGCCGCCATCGCCGGTGTGATGGTGAGCGCCTACTACGGCCTGGCCCATTACTACATGGGCTTCATGCTGGGTCTGAAGGCCTTCTCGGCGGCGGTGCTGGGGGGCATCGGCAACATCGCCGGGGCCATGCTGGGCGGACTGCTGCTGGGCCTCATCGAGGCCCTGGGGGCCGGCTACATCGGCGACCTGACCGGCGGCTTCCTGGGCAGCCATTACCAGGATGTGTTCGCCTTCTTCGTGCTCATCGGCGTGCTGGTGTTCCGGCCTTCCGGCCTGCTGGGCGAACGTGTCGCGAATCGTGCGTGAGCCGTTTTGAGCGGACGGACCTGAGCATGCCCGGCCTGGCCTTCCTGCACCGTCGCCCCAAACTGGCCTTTGGGCTGCTGGCCGTCCTGCTCACGGCATTGCCCTTCCTGGTGGGCGGCGGCCTGGGCAATTCCGCGGTGCGGGTGCTGGATTTCGTCCTGCTCTACATGCTGCTGGCCATCGGCCTGAACATCGTGGTGGGCTACGCGGGTTTGCTGGACTTGGGCTACATCGCTTTTTACGCCCTGGGGGCCTATGTCTACGCCTGGCTGGCCAGCCCCCACTTCGGCCTGCACCTGCCCTTCTGGGTCATCCTGCCCATGGGGGCGGCTTTGGCAGGTCTGTTCGGCGTGCTGCTGGGGGCCCCCACCCTGCGCCTGCGGGGGGATTACCTGGCCATCGTCACCCTGGGTTTCGGCGAGATCATCCGTATCTTCCTGAACAACCTGAACGCGCCCTTCAACCTGACCAACGGCCCCCAAGGCATGAACCTCATCGACCCGGTGCAGGTGGCCGGCGTCTCCTTCGGCAAACCGTTGCAAGTGCTCGGGTTGAGCGTGCCGCCCACATACCTGTACTACTACCTGTTCCTGGCCTTCACCCTGCTGGCCATCGTGGTGGCCATGCGGTTGCAGGATTCCCGGGTGGGCCGGGCCTGGGCGGCCCTGCGGGAGGATGAGGTGGCGGCGGCGGCCATGGGCATCAATACCCGCAACGTGAAACTGCTGGCCTTCGCCATGGGGGCCACCTTCGGCGGCCTGGCCGGCGGCCTGTTTGCTGCTTTCCAGGGCTTCATCAGCCCGGAGAGCTTTACCCTGTGGGAGTCCATCCTGGTGGTGTGCATGATCGTGCTGGGGGGTATGGGCCACATCCCTGGCGTGCTGTTGGGCGCAGCCCTCCTCACCATCACCCCCGAAGCCCTGCGCTACCTGGGAGATTTGCAGCGGGCCATCCTGGGCCATGTGGTGGTGGATCCCACCGACCTGCGCATGCTGCTGTTCGGCGTGGCCTTGGTGGCCATGATGCTGTTCCGGCCCTCCGGCCTGATGCCCTCCCGCCTGCGCAAGCGGGAGCTGGCCGCCGAGGAGGGCGTGGCGGAGCAGGAACGGGCCGACCTCTACGACAGCCGGGCCTGATGGTGACGACGTTGCTTTCCGTGCAAGGCGTGACCAAGCGTTTCGGCGGCCTGGCGGCCCTGGAGGACGTTTCCCTGTCCGTGAACGCGGGCGAGATCTACGGCCTCATCGGCCCCAATGGCGCGGGCAAGACCACCCTGTTCAACTGCATGACCGGCTTGTATAGCGTCACCGCCGGCCAGGTGTTGCTGGACGGCGCGCCGATACACAACCGCAAGCCCCACGAGATCGTGAAGCGGGGCTTCGCCCGCACCTTCCAGAACATCCGTCTGTTCGCCAACATGACCGCGTTGGAGAACGTGATGGTGGGCCGCCATGTGCGCTCTCAGGCCCAGGTACTGGGGGCTCTGCTGCGCTGTTCCCGCACCCGCGCCGAGGAAAAGGCTATCCGTGAACGTGCCCGGGAACTTTTGGAATATGTGGGCCTGGGCGGCAAGGGACGCCATGTTGCCAACCATCTGTCCTACGGTGACCAGCGCCGACTGGAGATCGCCCGGGCCCTGGCCACGGAGCCGAAGTTGCTGGCCCTGGACGAGCCTGTGGCAGGCATGAACCCCGCCGAGCGTCAGCGGATGAGCCAGTTGTTCCTGAAGCTGCGGGATGGGGGCGTGACCCTGTTGCTCATCGAGCACGATGTCAAGCTGGTGATGGGCCTTTGCGACCGGGTGGCGGTACTGGACTATGGCCGCAAGATCGCGGAGGGTGACGCGGTCACGGTGCAAAGGGACCCTGCGGTGATTGCCGCCTACTTGGGGGATGGGGCCCCATGAGCCTGCTGACCGTAAAAGGGCTCAAGGTGGCCTACGGTGGTATCCAGGCGGTACGGGGCATCGACCTGGAGGTGGCCCAAGGCGAGCTGGTGTGCCTCATCGGCACCAACGGCGCCGGCAAGAGCAGCAGCCTCAAAGGGTTGATGGGCTTGGTGCCCCACAGCGGCACGGTGCATTTCGACGGCGAGCGGCTGACCCGGAAACCCACTCACGAAATTGCCGCCCGAGGCATGGCCCTGGTGCCGGAAGGCCGGGGTATCTTCGGCCGCCTCACCGTGGCGGAGAACCTGGACATGGGCGCCTATGCCCGGCGCGACAGGGCGGCCGTTCGTGCTGACCTGGCCAGGGGCTACGAGTTGTTTCCCCGGCTGGCGGAACGCAAGCAGCAGCTTGCCGGCACCCTGTCCGGGGGCGAACAGCAGATGCTGGCCATCGCCCGGGCCCTGATGGGGCGGCCCCGACTCCTCTTGCTGGACGAACCCAGCATGGGTCTGGCCCCCCTGATGGTACGAAAGATCTATGAAACCGTGACCGCCATCGCCCGGGAGGGGGTCACCATCCTGCTGGTGGAACAGAACGCTCATCTAGCCCTGCAGGTTAGCCAGCGGGCCTACGTCATGGAGAGCGGCACCATCACCCTCTCGGGCGCTTCCCCAGATCTGGCGCGGAATCCCCAGGTACGGGCGGCTTATCTCGGGGAGTGAGGAAACGCACATGTTGCGTATGCGCAACACTCAAAATCGGGCCCCAAGGTAGGCATAGGAAAACATATGGACGTTCTAATGTTCATACCTATACTGACTACTCCGCAAGTTTCCTTTTGTTTATCAACCCGTTAGGAGTCACGCAATGAAAAAGCTGTCCGCCCTGGTTCTGGCCCTGATCGCTCAGGTTGCCTTCGCTGACCAACCCACCCCCGAAGCCACCGCCTCCGCTCTGCTGGACCCCGTCAAGTCCGCCCAGATCGCTCAGGACCCCAAGGCTGCCGTGGCTGCCATGACCAACCTGATGGATCCTGCCACTTCCATCGCCATGATGCAGAAGGGCATGGACCCCGCCACCTACACCAAGATGGCCCAGGCCGGTCTGTCTCCCGACATCCTGAAGGCCTACGCCGCCTTTGCTGATCCCGCCGTTTCCATGAAGTGGCTGGCCGCCTCCATGGATCCCAACTTCTACATGGCTGCCATGGCTCCCTTCCTGAACCCCAACATGTACATGAAGTGGATGATGGCGCCTCTGGATCCCCGCGTCCTGAACATGGCTTTGTCCGGTCTGAACCCCAACCTGTACATGAACTGGGCCCTGGCTCCCCTGGCCCCCGCCAACATGAACCTGATGATGGCCCCCCTGAACCCCAACCTGTACACCCAGTGGGCCGGCGCTGCTGCCAACCCCGCCACCTACGGTGCCTGGGGCTCCTTCATGAACCCCGCCACCTACGGCAACATTGTCAACCCGTTTGCCGCGTTCATCCCGACCCCGGCTGCACCGGCCGCTCCGGCCGCCAAGTAATCCTGGCGGACCAGGCAGGCAAGAAAGGGCGGAACGAAGGTTCCGCCCTTTTTCATTTGTGGGGGTATGTTAAGATTCGCTAATATTTCCAAGTGGGGCATATGTACTAGCACTCTTCCATGATTGCTTGGAATCAAAAGCTTGTTTGCGGTGTTGCACTGTCAGCTTGCATGACGGTGGTGGCGCACGCGGGCCAGGCGGGCCAGAATTCCTGCACATGCAAGGGGGATCTCAACAAGATCAAAATGGTCAAACAGACCGACGGCAGCGAGCTATTACGTCTTGCCTGCCTTGAGGCCGGGCAAGTGCCCGCTATGCTGCCAGGTGAGGCAGCCCCTCAGGAGGAAGGTCTGGCCCATGGGGTGCCGGTCATTACTGAACCACGCCTGTTGCGGGCCTTGGCTTCTGTGCCCGACCTGCCCATAGATGAAGGCAAAAACCTGGCACGGGCGATGGATCCTGCCCTGGTACGCAGTTGGGCCGAGGTCATGGACCCGTCCTTGGTCCTGGGGTGGAAATCCTTCATCCATGTGAACGGTTTCGTAGTAGCACTGCTGCAACGTCCCGAAGAGGTGGCAAAGGCCTTGAAGGCAGGGGGAGATCGTTCCGGGCCGCCGTCCGGCGCGGCGCCCTGGGTCAACACGGCCGTGAGCACCACTTGGCGCAACGTGGTCAGCGAGGGCACGAAGCGCGCGCTCACGGGACAGCAAGCCCTTCAGGAATGGCTCATGCTGCCCACGCCGGAGCCGAAGTCCAATCCTTGGTTGTCCAATCTCGGCAGTTACCGTTACTGAGCCCCGCGCTTGGGGCGTATCAAGCCCCGCTCGGTGAGTATGCCATCCAAGGGTACATCCCATGGCTCATCGGGGATTTTTTCCGCTTGCTGCGCGGAAAAGGCCACGCCGATCAGGTCCGGCGCACGCCAAGCCTTGCGCGTGGTCCGAAAGGCCAGGCTGGCGTCATAATAGCCGCCGCCCATGCCAATCCTGTAACCCCGCGCATCGAAGCCCAGTAAGGGCATGAACACCCGCAGCAGTTGACTTGCCCGCAGCCGTTGGCCATTGGGCGCGTGATACTCGGGTATGCCAAAACGGTTCAGGCGCCAGTGGCGGGGTAGATGGGGCTGATGCCCCAGTCTGGAAAACCACATCTTGAGTTGTCCCCGGCCCGGCACGATGGGCAGGAAACACTGTACGCCCATGGCATAGGCCCGGTTGAGCAAGGGCATGACGTCGATCTCGCCATTGGCCGGCATATAAAAACCGATGCGCTTGTTTGCCGCCAGCAAGCGGTGGCGCAGGGCGTGCCGCAGCAATGCCTGCCCCGCGTGGCGCCGGGTCTTGTCAGGGACGGCCTGCCTGATCGCCCGCAATTGGCGCCGCAAGATAGTCTTGTCGGAGGTGTAGGGAACAGGTTCTGGAGGCGGCATGAGAGGGGGTCTCCCCGCTTGCGCCGTCCGGGACGCTATCTTGAACCCTTGGGTTCAAGGCGGTCGGGCGCATCCGCATCGGGTACATGGGCAAAGCCACGCGCGCGCCAGCGGAATAGACACCCAACCTTACGCAGAGCGTATCGGTTCAAAGAATGTACGGCCCTCGCGAACGCAGCAGGGAGATTGGTCAGAAAAGATTGTCCTGCTGGGCCAGCGCTTGATCAAGCAGGTTCGTGATCCGTGCCAGGCGTTCCCTGTGTGCGGTGTCGTCCACCTGGGGCGGACGGGCGCTGAGAAAGTCGTGGGTGATGTTGAGGGCCGCCATGATGGCGATGCGTTCCAGGCCGATGACCTTGCCGGTATCCCGGATCTCCCGCATCTTGCGGTCAAGATAGGAAACGGCTTGCAACAGGCCTTCCCGGTCTTCCTCCGGACAGGCCACACGGAATTCGCGACCCATGATGGCTACGTCCAGGCTGACATTGTGGGGGGGGGCGGCCATCTCAGTCCGGCAGCTTGTTGAACAGGGTTTCCAGGCGCCCGCGGGCCTCTTCCAGGCGTTCGCTGAGCCGTTTGTTGGTGTTTTCCAGACTGACCACCTGTTGGCGGAGTTTGATGTTCTCGGCGCGCATGGCTTGATACCGCTCCAACATCTGAGCGAGTTTTGCTTCTAGGGCGTCCAGTTCGGCCTGCATGCCAGCACTATAATTGCCGGCATTTTCCCGCGTCAACAAAGCGATTCGCGGACGCCTCGCCCATGCATGGCGCAATACCTCCAGGACCCGTGACAAGCCTATGACCGCATATCGCGGCCGTTTCGCGCCCACGCCGTCGGGCCCCCTGCATTTCGGTTCCCTCGTGACAGCCCTGGGCAGCTTTCTGGATGCCCGCGCCCACGGTGGTCAGTGGTTGCTACGCATGGAGGACGTGGATCCCCCCCGGGTGGTGCCCGGCGCGGCCGACGCCATCCTGCGCAGCCTGGAGGCCCATGGTTTCGAATGGGATGGCCCGGTGATGTGGCAGGGGACCCGGGGCCGGGCCTATCAGGCTGAGCTGGACCGCTTGGTGGATGAGGGCCGAGTGTACGGCTGCAGCTGTTCCCGCAAGATCCTGGCTGTGGAGGCGCGACGGGGCGTGGACGGGGTTGTTTATCCCGGAACTTGTCGCGGGCGACCGCCCCGTGGGGGCGCGGCCCTCCGCTTGCGGGTGCCTGAAGCGCGGCTGGCCTTCCAAGATACCCTGCTGGGGCGGGTGGCCTGCGATGTCGCGCGGGAATGCGGGGATTTCGTCCTCAGGCGTGCGGATGGGGTGTTCACTTACCAGCTGGCCGTGGTGGTGGATGATGCCGAACAAGGCATCACCCACGTGGTGCGGGGAGCGGACCTGCTGGCCTCCACGCCGCGCCAGCTGGTGCTGCAACAGGCCTTGGGATATCCGACGCCCGTCTATATGCATCTCCCCGTGGTGTTGGACGACAGCGGCTGCAAGCTGTCCAAGCAGACCAAGGCGGCGCCCCTGAACGACGCATATCCCCTGCCGGCCTTGATGCGGGCGGCCTTGTTCCTGGGCATGGCACTGGAGCCCGTGGGGTCCCTGGAAGAATTCTGGGATCAGGCCGGGGAGGCGTGGAGGACGGCCAGGCTGGCGCCGATACGCGGCAAGCGGGGTGTCTCCTTCCCACGGGCTGGCTGATGCGGGCGGCCGAAACGGTCAACAAGGAGGGGCATCCGGTGATTTCCCATGGGGCACAATATAGACCTCGGCAGAGGACCAATAAAACGATGAAAGCCATCCTGGACATGCTCACCCCCCCACGCCTTGACTTGGATCATGTGCCCGCCCCCCGGGCAACGGGGAGCATGGGGGCATGAAAGCCCTCGGATTCGCCGGTTACAGCGGCAGCGGCAAAACCACGCTCATCGAAGCCCTGTTGCCCCGTCTGACGGGCCAGGGACTGGCGGTGTCGGTGATCAAGCAGAGCCATCACGATTTCGAGGTGGATGTGCCGGGCAAGGATTCCTGGCGCCATCGTCAGGCCGGGGCGCGGGAGGTGCTGCTCACCTCGCCGCACCGCTGGATGCTGGTGCACGAGCTACGCGGCCGGCCAGAGCCGGACCTGGCCACCCAGATTGGACGCCTGTCTCCCTGCGACCTGGTGCTGGTGGAAGGCTTTCGCCATGCCGCCCTGCCCAAGATCGAGGTCTGGCGCCAGGCCAACGGCCGGCCCTGGCTGCATCCCAACGACCCCCATATCATTGCCGTGGCGGCCGACGGCGAACCTCCGGGCGGACTGCCTCGCCTGAATTTGAACGATGTGACGGCCGTGGCCGTCTTCATCATGGAGTGGTTGAACGAACATGAGTGACATGCTTTCCATCGATGCCGCCCTGGAGCGGCTGATGCACTCGGCCCGCCCCTTGGCGGAGACCGAATCCATCCCCGCCGACGCTGCGCTTGGCCGTGTCCTGGCCCGGGATCTGGTTTCCGGGGTGAACGTGCCGCCTCTGGACAATGCCGCCATGGACGGCTATGCCCTGCGTCTGGCGGACTGTTCCGCCGACGCCTGGCTGCCCGTGAGCCAGCGCATTCCCGCCGGCAGCGTGGCCCAGCCCCTGGCGGCGGGTACCGCCGCCCGCATCTTCACCGGCGCCCCCATCCCCCCCGGCGCCGACACGGTGGTGATGCAGGAAGACACGGAAAGCGGCGACGGCACGGTGCATATTCCCCGCCCACCCAGGCTCGGGGACCACATCCGCCGCGCCGGCGAGGACATCCACGCGGGCCAGACCGTGCTCATGCCCGGCACCCGTCTGGGGCCGGCCCAACTGGGTGTGGCGGCCTCGGTGGGAGCCACGACCCTGGAAGTCTACCGCCGCCTGAAGGTGGCCGTGTTCTTCACCGGCGACGAGATCGTCATGCCCGGCCAGCCCCTGCCCTTGGGGCGCATCTACAACTCCAACCGGGCAACCTTGCGCGCATTGCTGGCCCGCCTGGGGGTGGAGGTGGTGGACCTGGGCCAAGTACCGGACAAACTGGAGGCCACCGTGGCCGTGCTGGAGCGAGCCGGGCGGGAGGCGGACGTGGTGATTACCACCGGTGGCGTGTCCGTGGGCGAGGAAGATCACGTCAAGGCGGCGGTGGAGCGTCTGGGCCGTCTGGACATGTGGAAGGTGGCCATGAAACCCGGCAAGCCCCTGGCCTACGGCCGGGTGGGCGAGACGGACTTCGTGGGCCTGCCGGGAAACCCGGTGTCTGCCTACGTGGTGTATACCCTGTTCGTGCGCCCCTTCCTCTTGGCCCGCATGGGTGCCCTGCCCGTCCCGCCCCTGGCCTTCACGGTGCCGGCAAACTTCGCCTGGCCCAAGCCCGGCAAGCGCCGGGAATTCCTGCGCGCCCGGCTGGAAAACGGCCAGGCCGTGATCTATGCCAACCAGAGTTCCGGCGTGCTCACCTCCCTGGCCTGGGCCGACGGGTTGGTGGACGTGCCGGAGGGCGTCACGGTCAAGCCGGGGGATGCGGTGCGCTTTCTGCCCATGGGGGAATGGCTGTCATGAATATCCGCGTACTGTATTTCGCCCGTTTGCGTGAAGTCTTCGGCCTGGGCCAGGAAAGCGTGACGCTGCCCGACCCCGCCACCCTGAAGGACCTGCTGGAGGCCCTGCGGGCCCGGGGCGGGGTCTGGGCCCAGGAACTGGCGCCGGGGCGGGCCTTCCGCCTGGCCGTGAACCAGGACATCGCCGGCCCCGAGGCAGTTTTGAGCGAGGGGGACGAGGTGGCGGTTTTCCCGCCGGTCACCGGCGGCTAGGAGCCTGTCGGACTTGAGTGATCGTAGCGAGCCGGGTGGGAGAGCGAGGCCAGTTTTGCACGATTTCGAGGCGCATAGTGGGCCTATGCAACGAGAAAGCGGGCAAAAATGGACCGCGCTTCCCACCGGCGCAGTAGATCAGCCTCAAGTCC